>Ga0308167_1000531_pt1 | contig 63852 bp, 55 predicted proteins | sample PhyCR1_2_FD_202138 | JGI IMG/M metagenome (GOLD analysis project Ga0308167, IMG submission 202138) | Phyllosphere microbial communities from UC Gill Tract Community Farm, Albany, California, United States - DLSLRC.R1 | ecosystem: Host-associated > Plants > Phyllosphere > Unclassified | place... | reverse complement strand
AAACGTTGACGTACCCGCTTCCCGACGTATAATCCGTGCCATCTCCATGCGCCCTTAGCTCAGTTGGATAGAGCACCGGCCTTCTAAGCCGTAGGTCACAGGTTCGAATCCTGTAGGGCGTACCATCCCCTCTTCTCCTATTGTCTCCTCAAGTCTACAAAAACCTACCAAACCCGTGCTAACACTGATTACTTCATCCAGCTTTGTATCTGTTTGTCTATTGAAAGCTACAAACGATTGGGGGCATCATAGGGGGCATTGTCACGTTCAACGGATCTCGATGCCCCCATATGAAGCTAAATGCCCGTCAAATCGACTCTGCTAAGCCGAAAGAGAAAGCCTATAAACTGGCTGATGGAGCTGGCTTGTATCTCGAGATTTTCCCCAGCGGCAGCAAAAGCTGGAGGCTAAAGTACCGCTTTGCAGGGAAAGAAAAGCGCGTGGTGTTCGGGCTTTACCCTGCTATATCTCTCACAGAAGCGAGGGGAAAGCGCGAAGAGGCCAAAAAGATACTGGCTGCGGGGGGAGATCCAGGCCTTGCCAAACAAGAAGCCAAGCAGGCCAAAATCCTCGCCATTAACAACAGTTTTGAATCACTGGCGCAGGAATGGCACGAACACAAACGACCTAACTGGTCCCAAGGCTACTCAGACGACATCCTTGAATATTTACGCAAAGATGTTTTTCCCGCGCTGGGCAAACGACCTATTGCAGAGATTAAAGTGGCTGAGATGTTAGCCGTGCTGCGTAAGATGGAGCAGCGAGGCGTGCTGGATAAGCTAAAGAAAACTCGTCAGGCGTGTCGGCAGATTTTTACCTATGCGATCATCACCGGCAGGGCAGAGCATAATCCAGTAACCGATCTCGCAGGGGCATTGAAAGCGCCTAAGCAAAAGCATTTTCCACATCTCTTAACTCATGAGATTGGAGGTTTCTTACGTGCGTTAAGTGGCTACAGTGGCAGCCGCATCACACACCACGCAACACATTTGCTTATGCTCACTGGTACCCGAACCATCGAGCTACGAGCCGCTGAGTGGCGTGAGTTCGATTTGAAGAAGGGAACCTGGCAGATCCCTCCTGAACGGATGAAAATGCGGCGACCGCACGTTGTGCCGCTATCAAGTCAGGCGCTTTCACTGCTTGAAGAGATGCACGAGCTTAGCGGAAGGGGCAAATATGTTTTCCCTGGACGAAATCATGCGGGTAAGCCCATGAGCGAAGCGAGTATTAATCAGGTGATAAAGCGTATTGGTTTCGACGGGAAAGCAACAGGACACGGTTTCCGCCACACGATGAGCACAATTTTGCATGAACAGGGCTATAACACCGCCTGGATTGAAACTCAGCTAGCGCATGCAGATAAAAACACAATTCGCGGGACTTATAACCATGCTCAGTACCTCGATGGACGGCGCGAGATGCTCCAATGGTATGCCGATTATCTCGGTACGCTGCGTGACAATGCTTGATAGCAATGAGGAATAAGATATGACAGCACCTAAAGTAACTATCTACTTCTCAGATGAATTTATGCATGTTCAGTTAGAAGGGAAAGAGCGCTTGAACATCCCACTGCAAAATTTCCCGAGATTGCTGAACGGTACACCTGAGCAGCGGAATCAGTGGGGGCTGTCTGGATCGGGACCTGGAATTCATTGGGATGAGCTGGACGAAGATATTTATATTCCTTCTCTGTATGAGGGAAGGGATAGGGATCAAACAAATGGAAGCAAGTAGGACCAAAGGTAAATTATCGGATTCCCTCTGCTGCTTACGCTATAAAGTTTCGCTTGGTTCCATATTTAAGAGTGCGTTTCTGTAAAAAAGATTAAATAACATAAACTTAAAGAAGTATAACAGGATAAAGATGACAAGCCTTCAACAACGAGCAGAATTACACCGTCAAATCTGGGCAATTGCCAACAATGTTCGCGGATCGGTCGATGGGTGGGATTTCAAACAATACGTTCTTGGCGCACTGTTTTATCGCTTTATCAGCGAAAACTTTGCCAGTTACATCGAAGCCGGTGATGATAGCGTCAACTATGCTTCGCTTGATGACAGCATCATTACCGATGACATCAAAGATGACGCCATCAAAACCAAAGGCTATTTTATTTTCCCGAGCCAGCTGTTCTGCAATGTGGCCGCGAAAGCGAACACCAACGACAGACTGAACGCCGATTTAAACAGTATCTTTGTGGCAATTGAAAGCTCAGCCTATGGTTATCCTTCTGAGGCCGACATCAAGGGCCTGTTCGCTGACTTTGACACCACCAGTAACCGCCTGGGTAACACCGTTAAAGATAAAAACAGCCGCCTTGCTGCCGTGCTGAAAGGCGTTGAAGGCTTAAAGCTGGGTGACTTTGATGCGCACCAGATTGATCTGTTCGGTGATGCATATGAATTTCTGATTTCCAACTATGCGGCGAATGCCGGTAAGTCAGGCGGTGAGTTCTTTACGCCACAGCACGTATCTAAACTGATTGCTCAACTGGCAATGCATGGTCAGACCCATGTCAATAAAATCTACGATCCGGCGGCAGGTTCAGGCTCTCTGTTACTTCAGGCGAAAAAGCATTTTGATAATCACATCATCGAAGAAGGCTTTTTCGGGCAGGAGATTAACCATACGACTTTTAACCTTGCACGTATGAATATGTTCCTGCACAACATCAACTACGACAAATTTGACATCAAGCTGGGGAATACGCTGACTGAGCCGCATTTCGGCGATGAGAAACCCTTTGATGCAATTGTCTCCAACCCCCCTTACTCAGTGAAATGGATTGGCAGTGATGACCCGACGCTAATTAATGATGAGCGCTTTGCTCCGGCAGGCGTGTTGGCGCCGAAATCAAAAGCGGATTTTGCTTTTGTGCTGCATGCGCTGAACTATCTTTCCCCCAAAGGCCGCGCAGCAATTGTCTGCTTCCCGGGGATTTTTTACCGTGGCGGTGCTGAGCAAAAAATTCGTCAGTATCTGGTCGATAACAACTATGTTGAGACCGTGATTTCACTCGCGCCTAACCTGTTCTTCGGCACCACCATTGCCGTTAACATTCTGGTGCTGTCAAAGCATAAGATCGATACCAGCGTGCAGTTTATTGATGCCAATGGCCTGTTTAAAAAAGAAACCAATAACAACATCCTGACCGATGCGCATATCAAACAGATTATGCAGGTGTTTGACAGCAAGACTGATACAGATCATCTGGCGAAATCTGTGCCGCTTGAGACGGTTGCCAACAATGGCTATAACCTGTCAGTCAGCAGCTATGTTGAGGCCAAAGATACCCGTGAAATAGTCGATATCACCGAACTAAATGCCGAACTGAAAATCACGGTCAGCAAGATTGACCAGTTGCGCAAAGACATTGATGCGATTGTGGCAGAAATTGAAGGCAGCGAGGCACAGGCATGAGTGAGCTAAGTTATCTGGAAAAGCTGCTGGATGGGGTTGAAGTCGAGTGGGTGGCACTAAATCATGTGTTCGACATATTTGCGGGAGGTGATGTGCCAAAAGACTCATTTTCCGATGTTCAGACCACTGAATACAATATTCCAATATTATCGAATGGAATAGGTGACAAATCTTTATATGGTTGGACAGATACGGCAAAAATTCATTCCCCAAGCCTAACCATATCCGCAAGAGGAACGATTGGATGGACTAGTTATAGAGAAACTCCATTTTTCCCCATAGTTCGCTTGTTAGTTCTAACGCCTAAAACCCAATTGAATTTGAAGTATGCATATTATTTCATGAAAATGATTGAGGGTAATTATAACGTACCTAAAACGGGAATACCTCAATTAACAAAACCAATGTTGAAGGATATTACAATCCCCATTCCGTGCTCTTCCAACCCGGAAAAGTCGCTCGCCATCCAGTCTGAAATCGTTCGGATTCTGGAGACATTTACTGCCCTTACCGCTGAGCTTACCGCTGAGCTTACCGCACGTAAAAAGCAGTACAACTACTATCGCGACCAGTTGCTGAGTTTTAAAGAGGGCGAGGTTGAGTGGAAGACGTTGGGGGACGTTACAAAAAAATGGTACTCCGGTGGCACTCCGACAGCAGGTAATCCGAACTATTATGAAAATGGTAATATTCCGTGGCTAAGAACTCAAGAGGTCAAATTTTCTGATATTAAAAGTACGGAAATTGACATAACCCAAGCTGCGCTTGAAAAATCCTCTGCGAAATGGATTCCTGAGAATTGCGTCATTATTGCTATATCCGGAGCAACTGCTGGTCGGTCGGCAATTAACAAAATCCCTTTGACGACCAATCAACACTGTGGATGTCTGGAGATTGATGATACCAAAGCTTTATATCGATATGTTTTCCATTGGGTGAGCTTTAATTATGAGAACATTAAGTCTCTGGGGCAAGGAGCGCGGGGAGACCTGAATTCAAGCATCATCAAGAAATTCAAATTGCCTATTCCCTATGCGAATGACGTAGAGAAATCGCTTGCCGAACAGACCCGCATCGTTGCCATCTTGGACAAGTTCGATATCTTGACCAGTTCAATTACCGAGGGTCTCCCCCGTGAAATCGAGCTGCGCAAGACGCAGTACGAATACTATCGCGATTTGCTTTTCAGCTTCCCGAAGCCTGATACCGTCAGTCAGTAACAGCAATGCTATAACTAACCGGTCAGCATTTGCTGGCCGCGCCATAAATAACCAAATTTAGTGGCCGATAGCTTTTGATTCATCTGCTGCCGGTCTTAGCCACAAAGCACACAGGATGCGCGATGACTCAACAGACTAACATCATTGCTGAATCGAATAAGTTCATTGTACTCGATAAGTATTCTAAAACCTGGGAAATAGGAGATAACTACCAGAGTGAATCGGATCTGGAGCGTGAACTGATTCAGGACCTGTGCAATCAGGGATATGAATTTGTTTCCTTCACCTCCCAGCCGCTGATGCTGGCGAATATCCGTACGCAGCTTCAGGCACTTAATGGCGTGGTATTCAATGACGGTGAATGGCGGCGGTTCTGTGAGAGCTATCTGGACAGCCCGGGTGACAGCAGTCTGGATAAGACTCGTAAAGTACATATCGATTACATCTGCGATTTTACCTTTGATAACGGCCAGCTTGAAAACATTTACCTGATTGATAAAAAAAACCTGGTTCTTAACAAGGTACAGGTTATCCAGCAGTTTGAACAAACCGGCTCACATGCTAACCGCTACGACGTCACCATTCTGATTAATGGCCTGCCGCTGGTTCAGATTGAGCTGAAAAAACGTGGCGTGGCGATTCGGGAGGCCTTTAACCAGATACACCGTTACAGCAAAGAGAGCTTTAACAGCGAGAACTCCCTGTTCAGGTATCTTCAGCTGTTTGTGATTTCCAACGGCACCGATACCCGCTACTTTGCCAACACCACGAAGCGGGATAAAAACAGCTTCGACTTCACCATGAACTGGGCGAAGTCCGATAATACGCTGATTAAAGATCTGAAGGACTTTACCGCCACCTTTTTTCAGAAGCATACTCTGCTGCATATTTTGTTTAACTACAGCGTGTTTGACAGCAGCCAGACGCTGCTGGTGATGCGCCCTTACCAGATTGCCGCCACTGAACGCATTTTGTGGAAAATCAATAGCTCCTTCAAATCCAAAGACTGGTCAAAACCTGAGAGTGGCGGTTTTATATGGCATACCACCGGCTCCGGTAAAACCCTTACCAGCTTTAAGGCCGCAAGGCTTGCCACTGAACTGGAGTTTATCGATAAAGTTTTCTTTGTGGTTGACCGTAAGGACCTCGATTATCAGACAATGAGGGAGTACCAGCGCTTTTCACCGGACAGCGTCAATGGCTCAGACAACACCGCCGGCCTGAAGCGTAATCTGGAGAAGGACGATAACAAAATCATCGTCACCACCATTCAGAAGCTCAACAACCTGATGAAGGGAGAAGCCGATTTACCAGTATTTCGGCAGCAGGTGGTGTTTATCTTTGATGAGTGTCACCGCAGCCAGTTTGGTGAAACGCAAAAAAACCTGAACAAAAAATTCACCCGCTTTTATCAGTTCGGCTTTACCGGCACGCCGATTTTCCCTCAAAACGCTCTGGGGGCAGAAACCACGGCCAGCGTGTTTGGTCGCGAGTTGCACTCTTATGTGATCACTGATGCCATCCGGGATGAGAAGGTGCTGAAGTTTAAGGTGGACTACAATGATGTCCGCCCACAGTTTAAGGCACTAGAAACGGAAACCGATGACAAAAAACTCAGCGCAGCAGAAAATCAACAGGCCTTTCTGCACCCGCGTCGTATTGAGGAAATCACCCGCTATATCCTGACGCATTTTCGTCAGAAGACCCACCGTGCCTTCCCGGGCGCGAAAGGCTTTAATGCCATGTTCGCAGTGAGTAGTGTTGATGCTGCCAAAGCCTATTATGAAGCCTTTAAATCACAACAGCAGTCAGCCTCAGAGGCCTCTGATGTGTATAAGCCGTTGAGAGTAGCTACCATTTACTCCTTTGCAGCTAATGAAGAGCAGAATGCAGTCGGTGATATCACCGATGAGAGCTTCGATGTCAGCGCGATGAATAGCAGCGCCAAAGAGTATCTGGATGCGGCGATTGATGACTACAACGGCCACTTCAAAACCAACTTCAGCACCGACAGCAATGGCTTTCAGAACTACTACCGCGATTTAGCCCAGCGCGTGAAAAATCAGGATATCGATTTGCTGATTGTTGTTGGGATGTTCCTGACCGGCTTCGACGCCCCGACGCTGAACACCCTGTTTGTTGATAAAAACCTGCGCTATCACGGGCTGATGCAGGCGTTTTCACGCACCAACCGTATCTATGATGCGACTAAAACGTTCGGCAATATTGTGACCTTCCGTAACCTGGAGCGGGCAACGATTGATGCCATCACGTTGTTTGGCGATAAAAATACAAAGAACGTGGTGCTGGAAAAAAGCTACAAAGAGTATATGGAAGGCTTTACCGATATCGTCACCGGTGAGGCGAAGCGCGGCTTTATGGACATCGTCACTACACTGGAACACCGTTTCCCTGATCCGGCTGACATTGAAAGCGAGAAAGAGAAAAAAGCCTTTGTGAAGCTGTTTGGTGAATATCTGCGTGCCGAAAACATCCTGCAAAACTATGATGAGTTTGCCACGCTGAAAGCGCTGCAAACAGTCGATATCAGTAACCACGAAGCCGTTGAAGCGTTCAAAGTCGCGCATTATCTGGATAATAATAAGTTCGCAGAACTCCAGACTATCCGCCTCCCAGCCGAGCGGAAGGTGCAGGATTATCGCTCGGTGTACAACGATATCCGTGACTGGCAGCGCAAAGAAAAAGCAGCTGATGACAAAGATAAATCAACCATCAACTGGGAAGACGTAGTGTTTGAGATCGACCTGCTGAAGTCACAGGAAATCAATCTGGACTACATTCTCGGCCTGATATTTGAACGCAATAAACAGAATAAAAATAAAGCAGGCCTGACCGAAGAAGTTAGACGCCTGATTCGCTCTAGTCTGGGTAACCGCGCCAAGGAAGGGTTGGTCGTTGACTTTATTCAGCAAACAAATCTTGATGAGCTGCCCGACAAGGCTGGAATTATTGATGCATTCTTTACGTTCGCACAACGTGAACAGCAGCGAGAGGCGGAAGAGTTAATTAAGTCAGAAAACCTCAATGAAGAAGCTGCAAGACGCTACATCCGCACCTCCCTAAAACGTGAATACGCGACGGATAATGGTACTGAACTTAATGAGGCCCTGCCAAAACTGAGCCCCCTTAACCCGCAGTACAAAACCAAGAAACAGACTGTATTCCAGAAAATCGTATCATTCATCGAGAAGTTTAAAGGTGTAGGTGGTCAGATCTAAATATTGTTAAAAGGGGGAGCTATTACGAATGGCATGTCTCCCCCATTTATTCCCCCGCTTAGAGGGTTTAGGGGATTGGCTGATTAATTTTTGCAGTATGAATGTAACGTACTGATAATTTGGGTTTTGCTTCGATTCCCCCACTTGATGCGCATATAAGGTTTTGAAGTGGGGGAATAATTATCCAATGCACAGCGCATTATTTGTTCCCCCACTTAACCCCCGTTTATTCCCCCGCTTTGAACTCTAGAGAAACCGGCCTAATATGTTCACCTTCACAAATGACACGGCCTTCCTTTTCTAACTTATCCAGCCAACGAGTGAATTTCTTAGAGACATCGAAACCCATTGCTCGCATGTCATCCCTAACTAGTGCGCGAGTACAGGCATCACCGTTGGCTGTTCGAGAGCGAATCGCTTGCCAAAGGGCAACGTGATTGTCAGTCAGACGTGAAATGCCGGTTAGCTCGGAATCGGTATCATCCATGACAGGTCGTCCCTCATCATTTAAAACTAGCGAGGAAATCTGGTCACCATCATTATCGATGTAGAGATCTACCGGCACCAAGTCATAAGCCTGCCGTGGTGGCTCCTCGGCATCCTTCATTTTTGTACAGCTAAGAATCAGCGCTCCGCCTTCACCTTCGCGGCGGACGTTGAATTCAACATCGAGAGCAGCACGAAATGCACTGGAACCGCGCGCACCTTTGTCCTGATCTTTACCAGAGTGATGGATGACTAAGACGGTAGCTTCAGTAGCTGCCTTGATAACGTCGCAACCCTGAATAAATGCACCCATATCTTTGGCAGCATTCTCATCTGAGCCACCAAAGCAGCGGGCGAGAGTATCTAAAATAATCAATCTGACAGGCATGCTTGAAGCTGCTTTAACATCATTGGCGGCCCTGATAACTTGCTGCACGCTTTCGGAGCTGGCAGGGAAAATGGGACAGTCGATGCGGTAAAGTGTGTCGATTGGTGAGCCGTTATTGAGAGTTTCTTCCCAGGCACGAATTCGGCGTGGAACCCCAATTCCGCCTTCGCCAACGACATAGATTACTGCACCTTGCGTAACCGGCCTGCCTGCCCAAGGTTTGCCAGTGGCAATGTGGCATCCCCATGAAACCGCCAGAAAGGATTTATAAGAACCACTTGCGCCGTATGCGCTGGTTACTGACGCGCTGGGGAGATAGCCTTTGATAAGATAATCCTGCCGGGTATCAAAACCATCAGAGCCCTTGCGTAAGGGAAGGGAGGTGCTGAGGTCTGGCTTGCGTTCTTGAATGTGCGAGATTGATGAAGGCTGTGAGCCTGGCTGATACATTTGCAGATGAAATGCTTCGTTAACCGCTGCCTCATTATGGAGCTGGCGGTAATCATCCCAATCGCTAACGTTTTCACCCGGGGGTAAAGAAACCCAGCCATTCACCGTTACTGCCGCTTTTTCTGCTTGAACTAAACCAACGTTATTTGCCTCAATTGAATCATTTTCAGCAGCAATAATGATGCTGCTGTTCGGATATTTATGCCTCGCAGTGACAGCAATATTCAGTAGGTTATTTGCAGACATCGCGGCTAAGGCCAAATGACCTGTTGCAAGGTTTACCGTTAATGCAGTGGCATAGCCTTCTGTGATGATGATATTTTCTGTATTTCTCGAATCGCCAACCTTAATGAACCCACCATTTTGACGAGTACCTGGCAAGTATCGTTTCTCACCGGCCGCATTGATCAATTGTGCGCTAATCAAAGTCCCATCGATATCCTGAATTGGTAGGACAATTGAATCGTTATCAAAACTGGCCCCGCCTATTATTAGTGCTTTCTGAATGCTGAGCATTTGCACAGATGCGGATAACCCTTTGTTTTTCAGGTACGGGCTTGTAGCAAGGTGCGATGAGTTAAGCAGTCTCATTGCTTCAATTGATGCACAGGGCTTTGATACTTTTTCCCTGGCAGGCGCAGTTTGGCAGGGCAGACTGAGTTCTGAGATGAATTTTGTCGCCTGTAGTGGGTTGCACTTTTTTACCTTAGCAATCAGATCTAAACCATCGCCATTTCCACATTGATTGCAGAACCATGTACCACGGCCATCTTTATCATCAAAGCGAAAGCGGTCTGTTCCTCCGCAGCATGGGCAAGGGCCATGTTTGTTCAGCCCGGGTAAGTCGATACCTAATTGAAGAAGGATTTCCTCCCAACGGTGACGAGATGCGGAAATGGTCTCAGTTACGCAACTACTCATAATTTGCCTCCTGCTTTCATCTTTTCACTCAGCAGAATAAGGCGCTCACATAAAACATCGGCGAGCAATTCATGAGCAATAGCATTAACTATTTCGATGATCGCAAAGGCTAACGCACGGCAGTGGTCGAGAACTGATTTGCCAGGAAGTAATGCTGGTTCATACATATAGCACCCCCAAAGGCACAGGGATGGATTGCGGGTGCAAACAAGGAAGGGTAGTAGCCATAGGGCTGCCTCCAAGAAGTAGTTGTGTTGACTACCACCAGAGACGCTAACCCCTTGGGTGGTAGCCCAGACGGAGTTAGCGTTACCGGCCTTCTTGGAAACCGGCGCTTCTTGCGAAGCCCCCGCCTGAGCCACCATTGACAGGCGAACGCAAGCATTGCCCAAATATCTGGGCATCAAGAAGAATTTCGGAACGCTAATTCCGACTACGGATTTTGCCGCAGTGCGCTGATTATACTTAAAATCGCCTGCCAGGGAAAAAATTGAATTCAACATTACTGTGCTCCATCACGTTGGTTGATTTTACATGAGATCCATTCATCTACTTCACTCTCCACCCAAGCTACCGAGCGAGAACCAAGCTTTACGGCTTGCGGAAACTCATTCTTTTTCATTAGCTTATAAATCCAGGCTCTTTTGACCCCGGTTTTATTCATCACATCGCAAAGTCGGATTAAGGTGAGTGTGCTCATGCTTGATCCTCCTCAAGGCCATAGACACGTTCGACATAGCGACCACGCCCATCGCCGTGACCGAGATCCATTGAAGTGAGGGCATTAGCTTCTTTGCGGCTAAAACCTTGCTCTTGATAAAAGCGAATCGCATCTTGTGCCCATGCATAGCGGAGGCTGTGGGGCGAGTAGGAGCCAACCAAACCAATACGTGTTGTTGCTGATCGCCAGAAATTCATGGCTGTTTTAAGATCAGCGCGGTCAATCAGTTTGCCGTTGCGCTGATTAGCAATAACCAAAGCTTGAGTGATTACAATGCTAACTGCTGCTCGGTCCAAAATGCGTGTTTCGCGCGGCCTGCCGCCTTTGGTACCAAAGACAACACTCAGTCTTTCAGCTCCTTGGCCGAGTTGTTTTTGCCAAGTCTTGAGGGAGGCGCTGCATTGGACAGCCTCTTGTGAGCGCAAGCCCAGTAAGCGTGATAGCTGAAGGGCAATTGCTAATCCCTCATCAAGCTGTTGTGCTTGATTAATGGCTTGCTGATATTTTTCTGTTGGGATAGCGAATTTAGTGCCAGCTCGGCTACTGCCGCCGAGCCCCAGCGCTCGATTAGTTAATCGCTCTGAAACTACTAATTTTTCTCGTCCGGCCTGATGCAAAACTGAACGTAGAGCAGCCATCTCATTCTGTAATGTGCGTAAGGCAATACCTTGGCCCCGACGTGCAGCGATGTAACTTTCGATATGTCTCGCTTTCAAATACTGGACGCTGCGAATTTGAATATTCAACGCCAGCAAATGATTACAAAATCTGTCAGCAATACGAATGCGATCATGTACCGTCTTGTGACTACCGCCAGCTTGCTTCGCTAGCTGCTTCATTTCTCTACTTGTTCTACTCATCTGATACTCCAATCTGCTTCTCTGGCGCATGGCTAATAACGGAAACAGCGCTGCCGTTCCGTACTGAAAGTTGCCTGTGCGCCAGAGCGGGTGCAGTTGAGGTATTACGGGGTGTCAGTGATGCACTCAGTGCAACTGCCTGCTATTGCAGGTAATCCCCAGGCTTATGCCTGCCTCGGCAACAATTCAGATCTCCTTTAAAAAATGGATATTTGGTGTATGAAAACGTGGTGTCAGATTCAGATACCCGCTTGAAACGGGCGAAGGTAGAGGATGGGCAACGGTTTACGCTATGGCGTCACTTTCAGGCGTTGGCACGCAAAAAGTGACGCCACGTATTGCACGCAGCACGACTGCCGTTTGCCCATGCCTAACGGCATAAGCAAAGCGCAGCCCGCAGCGTTTAATACGCGCCATGATTTTTTCGGAGAGGATGAAGCTAGCTCTTTATGGTCAAGCAGCATATAACGTGTCAGCAGTGACACGTTATTATAGAGGAATGATAAAAGGTGCTGCCAGCAGATTACTGACAGCTTTGTTAACAATCGAAATATTCCCGTTAGGAATGATTTCGATGAGGAAGCACCTTGTTAAGAAGGTGTCCGTTTGTTTAATGTACCCTCATCGTCACGCAGTAGGAGCGGTTCTATTGACGATATTTGCTTCCAAGGGCGAGCAAATGTACCGCTATTTAGCTTTACCTTTCAGGCTACAGTAATTTTGGGTGATCACCCGAAGGCGTTTCTCTCAGATCACTGGCATCTATTCGATGCTCGAAACATTGGTGGCTGTCTTAGACAGCAGAGTTACAAAACTCAATCTACGTTAATGAAATTGATTTTTCAAGGCATCGGAAGATGAATTAGGCGAATCATGCTCAGGGTTGGCTATGATTTGACCGCCAGAAAAAATTTTGGGGGCATTAATGGGGGCATGGTAGTAAATTGAATTAACATTAATTCTATTTATTCATGCATTTAGGTTTTTAAGTTGAATCCTGTAGGGCGTACCAAATTCTCTCCTATTTTTTGCATACTGAGACTCTTTTTTCTCTATTGTCAGTTTGATACCTCAACATTTTACTCTTATGTCAGTTTGATACCTCAACATTTTACTCTTATTTATGTTCAAAAAACGAATTGCCCGCATTACTCGCATGGCTGTTTGGATAGGTTAGTATTTTTCTGTGCTTACGATCTGCTTATTGTGCATGCTGTTTTTTGCATATAGCATTTTAATATCATGCGCAATTGCATGGATATGATGTTCAGGCAGAGCCTTCTGAGGTGAGGAAACGTTGATACCAGTGCTGGCCAGGTAAGCAGGTTGGTTAGCATGTGTCTCGTTCACTGTGCTATATTTCGCACGTATCGCAACGTTATTCAGGATGAATCAGATGAACGAATTTGAGCAAGAACTCTATAATAACGGCTTCTCTGCTAAAGATATCGGTAAGCTCAAGAGCATCATTAAAAAAGACGAATCAAAAAAAGATACACTACAAAGCCTCGTTATTGATTTGAGTAAACGCTTCTGGGGCGGTGTCATTGCTCTTGTTATTTTGCTACTGATTGGACTGGATGGCATTTTCAATGCGGATGCTTCCAATGCCATTCCATATATTATTGTTCTGACGTTTGCATTTCTTGTGGTCTATTTTGTGACTCCTCTGAACCTCTCCTGGAAAGCTAACAGGTTTATCAGAAAAACCAGAGGTTAGTTTTGTGCAGGGCTATTTTGCATTTGGTATAGGTTCAAACCTACTCCAGCCCCCTTATAGGCTGCTCCAGCGCCTTTTAAGGCAAGTGCTGGTTTACTCATAACCTGAACCTTGCGGTAATAGTCTGTTGGCAGATATTTGTATAGCCGCCATGCTTCTGGCTTTAAAGTCAGTTTGAAAATGCCATAGTATGATGTTGTCAAATCAACTACCTGATAGGCTAACAAGCCGAGTCGCTTATCAAAACCAAAAAAATCTGCAACATCTTCATATTTATCTCTTATTGGGTTCGATGGGTGAGGCACACCGCTGAGTTTTCCTATGCTCTCAATCCCTGATCCCACTCCATTCATCACCAGGGTCGAACCCGCTACAACACCTAAAATATTACCTGTAGTGACAGAACCTACAATCAGACCGACACCAGCCACGATTTGCAAGCCACTTAACACCACGCCGATCCCATTGATGACATATCCAATGACCTTTTCATGGTCATGATAAAACTGCACGGAAGACGATACGACAGCTTCACCGGTCCTAAGCATTCTGTCCTGAATCTTGAGATGCTGACTTTCCTGCTTAAGATTCTGAATGCACTCCTGACACTGATCGTCAGAATTTGAAGTACGAATGGTATGGATCTGTAAACGAGCGAACTCGCGCACCTCATCCTGGAATTTCAGTTTTACAAGAGCATCCTTGAGGTGAAATTGAGAAAGTGAAGTAGCTATATTAACTAACTGATTAGCTTCAAGATTTGCCATCGTCAGAAAGTAGTTTGAGAGTCTTTTTGTGTCCCAGTAGTTGTCCATAACAGTACCTCTGTAAAAACGTGGTCTCACTAAACGTGATTTTCAGATCCTAAAATAGCTGGAGTTGTATGGGATCACAAATTGAGGTGTGCAAGTTTTGCAATGCTGAGCAATTTATCGATGATTGACCTGCTGACCTGCTGACCTGCTGACCTGCTGACCTGCTGACCTGCTGACCTGCTGACCTGCTGACCTGCTGACCATGAATAGTGATGTATTCATAAGTCACTGGAGAAGATCCTTTGAAGAAGTATTTTTCCTGCACACCAATCTTCAGTATTCTCCGCGAGACAGAAGCCGGTGTTTTGGCCCGGGAGCTCTGCCACAGGCTGTATACCGGAAGTCTCATCAGCTGCTAACCGTACTCAGGATTTCGGTCAACACACCATCAATATGTAGCCTGCATAAATTTATAAGGCAGAAGCTATTATAATCAGGGGTTAAAACTATTTTTTAAAATATACGAATATTTTTTAAGGTGATTTTGTTCATTTTTATTCAGGAGCTGGCTGTAAAAATAACATATTCTTTTCATGTTGTATGATTTTCAATTCTTTGTTGCTGGTCATTTTTTCTGTGTAATCTGATTATACATGCTCGAAAGCTGTTCTTCAGTGAGTGATGCGCCAACCTTTATTTAACATTAATTTAAAGTTGGTTCATTTTTGATTGTGTCTTTGTTTAAGGTTCCTGAACTTAAAGGTGGTGTCAGGAAAAAAATTTAGTTACATTAGTTTCGCATTAACGAGATGATGAATGAAATTACATAATATGGATCCGGCTGGTAATAATGATTTTTTGGGTGGATGGCTGGTTTTTTATTAGGGCGTTTAAAGGAAGGTAATAAGCAGGTGATTTTTTTAATTATTCCTTTTATTCTTGCTCGCAGTGTGAAATTGCTTCGCTTAATACGATAGGTGAAGGTTTTGACGTTAACATGCTTTTTCAGGGCGAAGTGAGCTATTAAAGTTATCTGTTTAATTTTATCCTCTGGCTTGCGGGCATGATAAATGTCAGAGAACTAATACATGCTGGGACACCCACTGCAGTGGAACCAAATGTCCTCTTCAGGAATCTGATCATGTTAATAAACCAGAGCAAAGTGACAGCGAGGATTATGAACGTCAACACTGAGCGTGGGTAAAATTCAAAAGCGAGGTTAATACGCCGAATTCAACTTATTTGAGATGTCACCAAATTCCATTGTCTTTTCTATGGGGCTGTTTTTAGCTTGCTACCGATTTTGCTGGTGAACTGAGCGGATTTTTTAAATATTAAAAATCTAATTTTCTCTTGAGATCTTAATGTCTGTGAGTTTAATTCATGTCAGAAACCCAAAGTAAACTGGGCAAGGCCCGGCCGCCACGCGTGCATATTACCTATGACGTTGAAGTTGGTGGCGCGGAAACCCAGAAAGAGTTGCCACTGGTTATTGGTGTGATGGGCGAATTTTCGGATGAAAAAAAGCCCCTTCGTGAGCGACGCTTTGTTCAGATTGATAAAGACAATTTTAATGAAGTGATGCAGGGCATGAAGCCTGAAATCGAAATGCTGGTTGATAATGAACTGAATAATGACGATGGAAAGCTGTCGGTCGCACTGCGTTTCAATTCTATTGAGGATTTCGCTCCTGAAAATATAGCTCTACAGGTGGAGCCTCTGAAAAAACTACTTGAGCTGCGGGAGCAACTGAGTGATTTACGCAACCGTACAGCCAGTAATGATCGCCTGAAAGAACAACTGGCGGAACTGCTGGCCAATCAGCCTTCAGAAACGAAAGTTGATAATGTGGGAGAAGAGGCAGAATGAGTGCTGAGGAAATGCAGGCTGCAGTCACAGAGGCGGTCAGTGCCGATTACCTTGATCAGATAATTGACAATACCCAGGCTATCAGGCGTGAGTCTGATCGCAGCAAGCTGAGGTCTCAGCTTGACAGTTTCCTCAGTGAGGTGGCAACAGGCGCTGTTGTTGTAAGTAATGACCTGGTGGGTAGCATTGAGGAGCGCATCACAGTCATTGATGCCCTTCTTTCGGCGCAGATCAGCAAAATCATGCAGGCGCCAGCGTTTCAGAAAATGGAATCTTCGTGGCGGGGTCTGCAGAAGCTGGTTCAGAGCAGCGTTACGGAAAACACGAAAGTCCGGGTGTTGAATTGTACCAAAAAAGAGCTGATCCGCGATTTTAAATCTGCCTCTGATTTTGACCAGTCAGTCCTGTTCAAAAGCGTCTATGAGAGCGAATACGGCACTTTTGGTGGAGAGCCGTACTCCGCATTTGTGGGCGATTTTGAATTCGACGCCATGCCGGAAGATTTATATCTGCTGGAGCAGATTTCTCATGTTGCGGCGGCGGCTCACGCCCCTTTCCTCACGGCAGCGGATGCCGGCATGTTTGGTATGAATAACTTTCAGGAGATGCCGCGTCCCCGGGATCTCGGCAAGCTTTTTGACACGTCAGACTATATCCGCTGGCGTTCTTTCCGACAGAGCGACGACGCCCGCTACGTTGGACTCACACTTCCCCGGGTTATAGGTCGCCTGCCTTATGGTGCCAAAACAACACCAGTAGAGATGTTCAATTTCGAAGAGAAAATCGACGAGAGCCGTGAGGGAGCCAGCTATCTGTGGATCAATGCCGCCTATGAACTGGCCGGCCGAATGATTTCTGCTTTTGAAGATCATGGATGGTGTGCGGCTATTCGCGGTGTTGAAGGTGGTGGTCTGGTGAAGTCGATGCCGGTGTATAACTACATTTCGCATACCGGCGAGAAGGTATTGCAGTGTCCAACGGAAGTGGCTATCTCCGACCGCCGTGAAAAAGAGTTAGCAGACCTCGGGTTCATTCCTCTGGTGTACTGCAAAGGAACGGATTATGCCGCCTTTTTCGCTGTGCAGTCGGCAAATAAACCGCGGAAATATGACTCCAACCTTGCAAACGCGAATGCGCGGTTATCAAACCAGCTGCAGTACATTATGACCACATCAAGGTTTGCTCATTACCTTAAATCGATTGTGCGGGATAAAGTCGGCAGTTTTATGTCCAGAACAGAATGTCAGAACTTCCTGCAAAACTGGATTAATCAATATGTGGTGGGCTCTGACAATGTCGGCCTGCATATTAAGGCCAGCCATCCGCTGCGCGAAGCCCGGATTGAGGTAGTGGATGTCCCGGGATGTCCCGGAAGCTATCGTGCCGTGGCCTATCTGAGGCCTCACTTCCAGCTTGAGGGACTGACGATGTCGCTTCGGCTTGTAGCTGAATTACCTGCATCGGCAGGCTGATAAAAAACGTATTATAACCAGGAGAAGATATGTCCAGTGCAAGTAATCTATTTATGCAAATCGACGGTGTAAAAGGAATTGTAACTGATAAACAGTATAAACAGTGGATTGCTATCGGTCATGCATCAATGGGCGTGCATAGCCAGGCCAGTATTGATAATGGCAGTGGGCAACTGAATAGCAGCGGCGTGCATTTTGAAGATATTTCTATTGCGAAGGCGCTGGATGCCACATCAACCCAACTGGTTGATATGGTTGCGCAGGGAACCAACGTTAAAAAAGTGATTATTGCGCTGAACGTCAAAACTGACAATAAAGATAATGAAATTTGCCGCTGGGAATTTGAGAATTGCATTTTTACCAGCCATAACATCAGCCTGCATAATTCAAACGGTATACCTGATGAGCAGCTTGCCATGGTATTTGGCTCGGTTAAGTTCCAGACCAGTATGATTACGTCTGAAGGTTCAACCAGTAAACAGGGTCCTGTTGGCTGGAATCAAGTCACTAATACCAAACTTTAAGTTAAGCGGCAGCGCGCTTTATAGCGTGCTGCTTATGGGAACATTATGCTTTTACAGCTGCTGTCTGATGATAATCCTGTCGCCCAGGATGAAATCCCGGAAATTATTTCGGATGACGGGGTGCTCGCAGCGGAGCTATTGATGCTGCTCTCATCCAGGCCTCGGCACTACCACGTTTCAGACATGCCTGAAATATGTCAGTCGGTCATTAACTACGGTATCAGCGATGTGTTTCCGGGAGGGATATCCAGAAGTGATAGAAATATTATTCTTGAATCCCGCATTTTACGTGCGCTTCAGCTTTTCGAACCGCGTTTAAAAGACGTCACGGTGTCCGCCGGAAACGAAAGTTATGGATGCAGTTCCTTTATTATTGAGGCTGAAAAAAATAATGCTCCCATCCGTTTTTATCTGGAATGGGATGACGTCCTCAGCCATTTCTCATTACGTTAACAGTGGTTTCTGACATGCTGTCAAAGAAGTTGCTTTCTTATTATCAGAATGAGTTGAGCTATCTCAGAAAATACGGAAAACGGTTTTCCCGTCATTTTCCGAAGGTTGCCCGACGTCTTGGCATGTCAGATGGACTGTCCGAGGATCCGCACGTTGAGCGGATCATCGAGTCTTTTGCACTTGTTACTGCGCAAATTCAGCAGCGTCTGGATGAGGATATGCCTGAAGTAACCGAAGCTCTGCTGACCGTTCTGGCTCCTCAGTTTCTCCGGCCGTACCCGTCGGTATGTATTGTACAGATGCAGCCTGACAAAAGAATCAGCGGACTGACCACTGGCTGTGAGGTTGAGGCCGGGACAATGCTCTATACCCGACAATCAGAGGAGCATGTCTGCCATTTCAGGACGCTTTACCCGGTCATTATGGAGCCCATGACGCTTGAGGAAACAAGTCTCAGGTTTGATAACAGCACTCTGCGCTGGCAACTGGAATTACGGCTTCAGGTCTGGCCGGGAGCAATCCTGAATTCACCCTCACTGCGCTTTTATCTTAATGGCAGCAGTCTGGCAGTGAATATACTTTACACACTGATAAATGATGAGATTGAAGCCTTTTCACTGGTTTGCGGAGAAAAGCATTATTTACTTTCTGAATCTGATATTCAGGTCGTGGGATTTAACCGTGCAGAGAGTATTCTCGAATGCGATCCCCGTATATCACCGGTCTATGCTCTGCTTCAGGATTATTTTTATTTCCCTCAGAAGTTCCATTTTATTGATTTCAGCCTGCCCGCAGGACTCACTGTGACATCGAATGAGGTCATGTTGTTCAGGCTGCGTTTTCGCCAGTGCGCGATGGTTGCAATGCTGGATAAAATTGCTTGCTCGGTTGACCGACATTTTTTCCGGCTGCACTGTACGCCGGCAGTAAACCTTTTTCCAATGCGCGCTGAACCTCTGGTTCCGCACGATGATACTGCGGAATATCCTGTGAGACCCGATATCCGTCATGGTGATGCTATAGGAATATGGTCAGTGAACCGCGTTTGTGCCACGCACAAAACGGGTAATGAAATCAGCACAAGGGATATCGCGCCGCTGTTTGGTCTGTCGCATTCCGTTACAGGGGGAGAGCAGGGGACATACTGGCAGTGTATGCAGCGTGAAACCGTTGATGAAAGTGGCCCTGCAAACCGCCTGTTTATTGCTTTTTCCGACCGCGGTGAAAAGCCTCTGACGCCGAAGAATGACTTGATTAATATAGAACTGACCTGCTATGACCGGGATATACCCTCCAGCATACGCAATGGTAATCCTGAAGGGGATTTCGAGTCGGATCTGGCAGTAGCGGGAGTGACCATTACGGCACTCACGCGGCCCACGCGAACCGTCTCTCAGCCGGTAAAACAGGCTTCACGCTGGCGGCTCATCTCGCATTTATCCCTCAATCATATGCTCATCAGCGGCGATAACGGGGTTCAGGTCCTTAAAGAAACATTTGCGCTATATAACATTAATGATAATCCCGCTATTCAGCAGCTGATCGGATTAATCAAACATGTCGTTGTAACACCTGTGACCGCTCGTCTGGTGAGCAACGATCCCCTGTCAATGGCGCGTGGGGTTGAGATCTGTGTGACTTTCCAAAGTTCCGCCGCAGAAGAACCTGAGTATTTTCTATTCTGTCGTTTTATTGAGCACTTTCTTTCGCTTTATGCACCAGTAAACAGCTTTTCACAGGTCGTAACCTGCATCGAATTTCATCAGGAAAGCCGGCGAGTGTGGCCTGTGCGGAGCGGGAGGCTGTCGTGGATTTAAGTACGATTTTCAGCCGATATAACTTTTTCCAGCAGGTTCGCCTGATGTTGCGGCGCCTGAAGGAACGACCTGAGAGTAACGGAACAAAATCGCTGACCAGTGATATCAGTTTTGTATCGCCTCTTTCACTTGACGCTCCAGCAGGCGAAGTGGGTCAAATTATCAGAACGGAAGAGGGAGTATGGCAGGTTGAGGTTCTGATGTATGGAATGACGGGTGCTCTGGGAGCACTACCCACGACGTATACAGAATGGATGCTGGAGCGCTATTACCGATACGGTGATAAAACGGCGAAAGCATTTATTGATATCTTTAATAACAGATTGCATGCCCTGCGTTATCTGGCCTGGCTTAAATATCACTATTACGCCTCGTATGAGTTGAACAGTCAACGCCCTCTCAGCGAGGCGTTGCTGGGGCTGGCTGGCGTCATGCAGTCTGCTCCTGCGCTTCAGAATGAAGCCTTCGCAGGTCTTTTTATGCACCCTGTGCGGTCAGCCCTGAACCTTGAAACATGGCTGGAAAACCTTTTTTCCGTTCCCGCCCGAGTGCGTTCTTTCACCGGAGGATGGCTGAAGGTTCCTTCTGAGCAGTGTTGTCATCTTGGTCATGTCAGGCTGACTCTGGGACAGGCCCCTATGCTGGGTCAGATGCGCAGAGACAGGGCTTCCGGCTTTACAGTGGAATTGGGCCCGTTGCCATTAAGTCATGCGCCACAGTATCTGCCTGGCGGAAAATTCTATGCCGACCTGTTAAAACGCATTCGCGAATATGTTGGTCCCGGACTGGCATTCTCGGTCGAAATAATTACAAAACATGATCGCCACGGCGTCCCGGGGGGATGTCTCGGTGTGGATCTTTGTCTCGGGCAGCCCGGACCAGGTTTTCATCGTGTTTATTTACCCGTGTGCCGTGAACAGGAATAAATAAATGTTATCAGGTCAGGAAAATCGCTTTATCCGTTTTGTCGGACAGTCTGCATCGTCTCTGGTTCTGTTGTCCCTGGAAGGTAAAGAACAGTTGTCTGCGCCGTACGACTTCACAATCCGCTTTCGTTCAACACTGACATCGTCAGAAACGGCGAGTTTGCTGGGTGAGGAACTTGCCTGCCATGTTGGTTCAGGACAGCGCTCGCGTTATGTGCAGGGGGTCGTAACAGAAATGGAAGAAGAAAGCGATGACAGGGGGATCTGTACCTGGCACGCACGGTTACAGCCTCGCCTGGCTCTGCTGAAAATGGGCCGTAATCTGTCCGTATATCAGAATATAACGGTACCCGACCTGGTGTGTCGTTTGTTACGCGGGAATAACATCACCGATATTGACCTGCGGTTACATGGCAGTTATGCACCGCATGAATACTGTATTCAATACCGTGAATCGGACTTTGATTTTATCAGCCGACTTCTTGAGCAGGAAGGAATTTACTATTTCTTCTGCCAGACCAAAGATCGACATACGCTTGTCCTGGCCGATCATCCATCCGGTCACTACCGTGCAATAACACCTGAGCTGGCCTATCAGCCTGAAGCGGGAAAGGGTGAGGATGGCGGCATTTCGAGCTGGTCATCCCGTGTAAGTCTGGCAGTGTCTTCTGTTCATTATAAAGCGTTCAGTTTCGAACAGGCGGCTACCGCAGAGGGCGAATGTCTGTGTAATAACCTGGAATACAGTGCTCAGGGGATCAGTTTCGTTGATGCGTATGACCTGAGTGACCGGGAGACGCTGCAAAGCGCTGCACGGCTGAAAATGGAGCAGCTTGAAGCGCAGACCCGCTATGCGCATGCCCGCATTCAGGCATGGTGGCTAAGTTGCGGCGAGACGTTCTGTCTCACGTCGCTGCCTGATCAGGCAGGCGAATATATTATGCATTCCCTGACATTTCAGGCTGTCAGCAACCTGGATGATGGTTTACCCGATTTTAAGTGTAACGCGTCAGTTTTTGATACCGCCAGAGTGTGGCGGCCTGAGTGTGTCACGCCCGTACCTGACATACCCGGAGTACTTACGGCGACTGTGGTCGGTCCTGCCTCTGAAGATGTGCATACGGATGAGTACGGCCGCATAAAAATACAGTTCCCCTGGGACAGCGAAAATAAGAATGATGACAGCAGTTCCTGCTGGGTCAGGGTATCTCAGCCCTGGAGCGGCGCGCGCTTCGGTGCCATGTTCATCCCCCGCATCGGCAGTGAGGTGGTGGTTAGTTTCCTGCTCGGCAATCCTGACAATCCGCTTGTTACCGGCACGGTCTCCAACGGCAGGAACCTTCCTTTGCTTAACCTGCCCGGTGAGAAAGAACAGGCGGGATTTGTATCAAGAAGTTCTCTCAATGGTTCAGTGGAAGAGGGGCATCAGCTCCGTTTTGACGACAAAAAAGGAGAAGAAAAGCTAACTCTCGTCGCCCAAAAAGATATGGATGTGGTGGTCAAAAATAATCTGACGACGGCCGTTACTTCTGCGGTTAAAGAGACCATCGGCTCTGATCGCTCCACGGAAATCACCAAAGGAAACGATGCGCTCATTCTGCATCAGGGAAATTGTAACCTGACCCTGGAACAGGGAGATTTTAACACCCTCCTTCAACAGGGAAACATGGCGCTGGGTCTGCAGCAGGGGAATTACAGCCTGAAAATTAATGGTCACCTGCAGCAAAATCTGAAAGACGGAAGCCATTCACTCAGCATATCCGGGGGAGGCAGCACAATAAAGGCAGATAAGCGCTGTGTTATCGAGTCAACCCAGGCGGTTGAGCTGAAAGTGGGCAGCAGCAAAATCTCCATTACCCCGGCCGGAATAACGCTGAGCGGCACCACCATCAAAATTGAAGGGACAGCCACGGCAGAACTGGGTGGTGCAATGGTCACGATCAAAGGAAGCGGCATGACCCAGGTCAAAGGTGGCGTGGTCATGATTGGCTGAGGATGACAAAAATGACTGTGTCTAAGATTTTATCCCCGGAAGGGGTTGCGAAGATTCGGGATTCGGCGTCCTGGCATGAAAACATGCATAGCCTGCTGACCGCTTTGCACTGGGAAGACGCGCTTGGGTACTGGGTAAACGCGTGTACGGCTGAGAAATTGATTGCCTGGCTGCTACCGCATTCAGTCAGCACGCTGCCGCCGGGTGAATCCACCCATGCATTTGAAGCCGATATCAGTAACTGGCTTAAAACCTACGAGGATAACTACCGCTGGCGTATTTTTCATCAGGCTGAATCGCTGGGTTTTTCCACACCTGCAGGTGCTCTTGGCCTGGCGATTTTCTGGACGGGAAGCCTGACGCAGCCGGAATATGAAGCTGTATATGCTGACGAACATCTTACGCCCCTGATGCTCTGTACCGTGTTGCGACTCCTGAGCATCAGGCTTGCCGGACCCGATACGCCGGATTTTGGCGCACGGCAACTCTATTCTCTTTGGCTTCCGGTGCAGGAGAACGAATGATGGGACAGCCAGCAGCACGAGTCGGCGATATGCATATCTGCCCGATGGTCACTCCGGGAGTGCCGCCAATTCCTCATGTGGGAGGGGCGGTATCAACGCCCGGTACACCCACGGTGCTGATAGGCGGCGTGCCTGCAGCGACAGTGGGATCGCTTGCCATCTGTGTGGGGCCACCAGACAGTTTAGTGGCGGGAAGTACCTGCGTATTCATTGGTGGTAAGCCAGCGGCGCGTATGGGGGACATCTGTGCCCATGGTGGAACGGTTGTCGCAGGTTGCGTCACAGTGCTGATTTCATGAAAGGGCATAGGGATGAAAATTGATTTAGACGAGCTTCTCTTGCCCCTGCCCGGAGGGCAGCCAGCGGGCAGATGCATGGAATATGAATCTGTATATGAAGAGATCCGTCAGGCGCGTGAGAGCGATCCGGACTTTCTGCCACAGGACGAATGGCGGACACCCCTGCGTAAAGCCGACTGGCCAAAAGTAATACGTCTTAGCGCATCAATACTGCGTGAAACCAGTAAAGACTTGCAGGTCGCCTGTTGGCTGGTTGAAGGGACCAGCCAGCAATACGGGATTGTCGGTATCAGGGAAGGCCTTGCTTTTCTGCATCGTTTTGTTGCCCGTTACTGGGACAGTGGCTGGCCCAGGAAAGACGATGACGATGGCCTGTTGATTAGTCATGCCATCGTCAGCCGGCTTGATCGGCAACTGTCTGATCTGATTATTCAGCTTCCTTTGCTCAGTCAGCCTGAAAGCACGCTCGAATACTGGCGGAAGGTACTGGCTTATGAACATCAGGCGTCAATGGCTCCGGGTGAACGCGGCAGCGAGGATTTTTCAGCCGAAACGTTTCACCTTTGGGCCTCCCGGCAGTCAGCGGAAAAGTTAGCACGACTGTCTGATGAATTGTTACTGCTGTCAGTATGTCTTGCAGATTTTGAAGCCACATATCAGACGCTGAATCCGCAAAAAGAAGGACCAGCACTAGGGCAGACAGCTCAGGGAATTAATGACCTGCAGGCATTTTCACAACGACTGGCCGGGTTAGTGACACCAACCAGCGAAGATGTCATGTCGCTTAATGTTCTCGCACGGAATGACGAACAGCCTGTGTTAAAAACCAATGAGCTGGCTTCAGGATCAGGCAATCAGCAAATGTCTCGCGATCTGGCGATCACCCAGATGTTAACGATTGCTCATTTTTTTCGTCAGTCTGAGCCCTCGAGTCCGGTTCCATTTTTAATGGAGCGAGCTGCCCGCTGGGCTGACATGACGCTGACGGAATGGCTGGAAGAGATGCTGAGTGATAACAACACTCTTCAGGATATTAATAACGTGCTAACGGGGCCAGGGAAGGAATGATTATAAAAGGGAAAAATCTGTGCTGTTTCAGCCTGATATGGATGTTGTCAGGTTGTGCGGGACATCAGAGCAGTTTGCAAAATTCAGCGAAACCAGATCTGTCAGCGCCGTTTTCAGCTGGAGCCATTAGCGTAACGCTAAATGCCAGGCCTGACCTGAATCTGGTCAACGGCATGGCCAACAGTTGCACTATTTTAGTGCTTCAGGCTGCAAAAGCCGAAACGCTTGAACAGATACTCATCAATCCTGTGAAAGTAAAGAGCCTGTTTGCGGGGGCAGGAGTCGGGACGGATGCGGCAAACGGCCACGCAGTTTTACAGATTGATCGTTACACCATGATGCCGGGACAGACAACCACGTTGCATGTCGACAGGGCAATGCACACGCGATACATGGCGCTGATTGCAGGGTACTACCCATTCCCGGGTAAACAGCACCAGATCCAGGAAGATATTCCTGTAAGGAAATACAAGACAGGATGGCTGAATCCCGTCTGGCATCGCGAACTTTCACCATTATCTCTGGCAATCACGCTGGGAAGTGAGGGAATTATCAGCACACAGAAAAACGTTCAGAAAAGCCAGGCTCCGGATGTCAGCCTGCCTGACATTGATCTGACTGAGACAAAAAATAGCGGAGCAGATAAACAATGAACGCTGAAGAACAACAGATCTATTGGCATTCTGGACTTTATCTGCAACCTCAACATTTCCAGTCGCTCGATCTCCATTATGCATGGTTGCATGCCCGTCATCGGCAGCAGGCGCAACCTTATAACTACGGGATTAGTGAGATGTCTGTGAACAGGGCTGCTCTGAACGATTATGTCATGAGTGTTGATAGCATTCGTTTCTTTCTTCCGGGTGGAGATTATCTGACGTACCCCGGAAACTGTCGTATTCAAAAAAGAAACTTTCGTGATGCCTGGAAACTTCGCGATCATCCTTTAACGTTATGGCTGGCATTACCGCGGTTTGACGCTGCCCACTGTAATGTGACGTTGCCAGAAAAGGAAAACAGCCATGTGGTAACTCGCTGGCTGAGTATGGCAAACGCTCCTCTGATGAAAGACGTGCATGGTAGCGGTCCTGAAACTGAAGTAAACCGTATCTTATATAATGTTTTGTTGCTGACGAGCGAGGAAAAAGAGGCCGCAACCAACTGTGAATGCATCCCATTGGTAAGGTTGTGTCATGAGGGTGAGCAAGTGGTCTTTGATTCAATGTTTTCACCTCCTGCCGTTACGCTCTGTGGCAGCCCCTCACTGCATAAGCTCATTGAGAGCCTTGTGTTCGAAATCGGAGCCAGAACCCGGAAACTCGAAGAATATAAGCGTCCGGAACAGCTGGTCAGCCGTCAGGAACGGAGCGATCAGCTAATTCAACTGATGACTATGCGCTCTCTTAATCGCGCATTACCCGTGCTGAAAAATTACATGGCGGCTGCTCAGGTACATCCCTGGAGTATTTATAATTTACTGAGTCAGCTTGTCGGCGAACTTTCCTCATTCAGTGATTGTTGTAATTGTCTGGGAGAATGGAAAGGGGAGGAAAATATCGCCCTGTATTATGATCATGAAAAACTATTTGACTCATTTTATCGTCTGAGAACGACGTTAACTATGCTTATGAACAGCCTGGTGCTTGAAGACAGCACGTATATAAAGCTGAAAAATGAGAATGGCATATTTTGTGGAGAGATAACGAAAAATCAGGAACTGAAGAAAGGCGATGTTTTATTGTTATTACGTACTTCGGAAAAAATCCTGAGCCAAAGTGGTCAGTTCAGTGCGGCAGGCTTTAAGCTTGCCTCGGGTAATACGATTGACGGATTGATTCGACATGCTTTGCCAGGGGTAGCGCTCACCGCCTGCGAAAATCCACCTCGGGGAGTGCCTGTTCGCAACGATTATTATTATTTTCACATACACCACAATTCTGACCAGTGGCGTTCTGTAGCTGAAAATGGGGAGGTTGCGTTTTATTTTCCTGAAATGCCGGATGACCTGGAAGTGCAGCTGGTTTTTACGGGGGCAGAATGAATTCTCTGTTAAATCATTATCTACCTGTGTTCAGTATGGGAATAAAGTTCAGTCTGACGCCCGAGGATTATCCTGACTGTAATCATTTCAGAAATGAGTGCATTACATTGCTGGATAAGGCTATGCTGAACTCAGAATTATTATACAGCCTGCAGGACTGTGAGGATTCACATTTTGCGGTGATTGTATGGCTTGATGAAATGGTATTAAAAACGTCACCGGACTGGGTAAATGAATGGCGCACCAGCATGCTGCAAAGTCAAAGGTTCCGGACGGCGATCGGGGGCGAGGAATTTTACACCCGTCTTGATAGAATTGATTTAGTGAATAAGGACCTGAGGCAGGTTTACCTTTTTTGTTTGCTCATGGGTTTCCTGGGGAAGTATGCTCATAAGAGGAGCGATGAATTACAGTTGCGTATCAGTGATGAAAGGAAATGTCTTCCAGATGAATGGCAGTCCTGGCCCGGTGTTGCGAGAATTATAGCAACGGACGTCGAATTAAATTCGCGCCAGTCTTTTCAGAGGTTGCGTTTTTTTCATAACAAAACATCATTGTTTTTATTTGGTGCTATTTTTTATCTGACAACTCTTTCAGGACTGCATCTGTTAATCCGGAACTAATATGTTAAAAAAGATAATTCCCGTTATAATCTGGGCGGTTTTGCTGTGCATTCTTTTCATCTTTTGCCTTTTCCTGTCAGTATGGATGGAAATATCTCTTGTTTACGCCATTGTTTTATGGTTTTTTTTTATTTTTTCTGTTTGTCTGGTTAGTCTGCTTCGGAAATCGTTATCCGCCTTGCAAAAACAGGATTATTTTCAGAAGCTTTTTTCCCGCCATGTATTTTCCCGTACAGAACGGATCCTGTATACACACTGGAGATCGGGCGTACGTAGATTAAAAAAAGCCAAAAGAATAAATAAGGTCTATCCCTGGTTTTTTATTACCGCAGCAGGCAACAGTCATTCAACCCTGCTGTCGGGGTCAGAGATGATGCCAGCTTCGGGATGTCGGGAAAATCGGGAGATCACGCCAGCCCGAACCCTGCGGTGGTGGTTTTTCCAGCCACTGTCATTTCTGGAACTGCCCGGACTATTTTCTGAGTCCGGATGTGTGAAAAAAGTCTGGAAACGAACTGCGAGCTGGTTTCATGCGGCTCCGCCGCCGGCCGGCGTTGTCGTCTGCATTTCTGTTACCGAATTGCTGAATCTTCGCGATGAGCCGCCTGTCATCAGGGGGAGGCGTATACGTGCTTGCCTGGAGCCGTTGCTGAATAAAACCAGAAGACGTTTGCCGGTTTATGTCCTGGTGACAGAGTGTGAAAATATCCCGGGATTCAGCCGCTGGATAAGTGCGCTATCACCAGAACAACAGCACCAGCCTCTGGGATATTTCTGGCTCACGCCTCCCGCGATTGATAGCCGTGATCCCTCATTCCTCAGTCCCCTTTTCGATGCCATGAGAGAGGGGCTAAATAACGTGCGTATCAGCATGTTTTCCGGAGCAAAGCCTGATGCTGATACACTTTTTCTGCTGGACATGCCTGAGCAGATGCAGTCGCTTCAGCCTGTATTGCATCAATATATTGCGTCCATCTGTGGGGATGATGTCAGTTCAGACTCTACGGTCCCGGCATTAGGCGGGATCTGGTTTACGGCAACAGAACCTGTTAGCAACACATCAAATGAGAGAAAGAGTTATTTTACAGGAGAGTTGTTTTCCAGAACGCTGCCATTTATCAGTAGCAACAGCAAAATATTATACACATGCCCTGTCCGCGGCTTTTTGAGCCGCTGGGGAACGCTTTTTATCGCGAGCATAGTTACATTTCTGCTGTTGATTAGCGCGACAATGACCTTTCATGTTGTTGATACCGATAAAAGCAGCGATGTAATTAGCTCTCTTTCTCAGCTGGAATCGATTGATGCTGCTCTTCAGCATCCGGTCCGCTATTTACCTTTCATAAGTGTGCTTTATTCCCGCCAGGCTGAGATTGAAGATAGGATATTATCCTATTCGGTGATTCATTATCAGGATGATCGCGAGGTTATCAGCCGTTACCACCAGGATTTCAAACTGGCCGTTCCGGAAAAACAACGTGAACTCATCCTGGAACTTGCTCGTGCTGTTGTGGCAAAAGAAAGCCTTCTGAACGGCAACGCACTGGCTTCGTCATCAGGAAAGTCACCGATATCTCCTGCCCTGACAATGATGACTAGCGATATTTCCCTGACTCCACGCCAGAGTTTGCTGCTCCAGCGTGCACTTTTGTTGCGTAATGGAGGAGAACAACAGATATCCCGTTTAAGACGTTTACTGGGTGAACTTGTCAGTGACGATCCACAGTGGCGATGGCTGCTGGCATCAACTCAGCAGATTTCGCCTGTACGTTCGGGAAGCTTTTTTCCAGGAAGTGGTGACAAAGTTAGCATTGATGGCATCTGGACAGCGGAGGGGACGCAACAAATTTACCGCTGGCTGAAAGAGATTCACTACGCAGCAGGTAAAAAAATAGACTTACCCGCCTTGGCACGGTTTGAACAACGCCTGCCTGCACTACGTCAGTCGGCCTGGATTAAGTTTATTATACAGCTGAACAGACTGCCTGTTTCGGATCTGAGTGAGCAACAGTGGTCTGATATCTTGCTCAATATTGCCCAGGGAAACAGTCCTGCAACAGGCCTTGCGCGTATGGTAAATCAGCAGCTTGCAGACATCAGTCATGCTGACGCTTCGCCCTGGCTGTTACAGCTGCGAAAGCTGGTTGAATTGCAGACGAACAGTGTTTCAGGAACGCTGGTTCGACAGTTCAGTCAGCGCAAGCAGGAGCTGGATTTTGTCTTCGGGGAGTGGCTTAAAAAGGGCAAGGGCGCTCAGGTTATTACTGACGCGGGCTTACAGGCACAGTCGTGGACGGATTGGCAGAGCAGTTTACATTCTGCCGTATCAGATGCACTTAATTCGCCATCAGATACTCCCTTGCTGACGTCAGGTCTGTTTGCCCCTGTTCAGGGAAACGAAAACAATCCACTTCCTGCACTGAGTAAGCGTTTCACTGCATTGCGTAAAAACCTGATCTCTGTGACGCCAGATGCCGGTGTTGACGCGGTCTGGACACTGTATGGGCAGGATAAAAAATTGATAATCGCTCATGCCATGCAACAGAGTGGATGCTGGTTACAGCATCAATGGCAAAGCACGGTGCTATGGCCACTGGAGCAGAACGCCAGGCGAATAGACTATCCGGCACAACAGGCTCTCGCAAACCAATATATTTCCTCCTTTATGCGTGATTCAGCAAAACATGTTCTCGCTATCGGTAAGAACGGTGCTGAAGCAGGCAAATTTGAAGGCCAGCATATAAAGCTGAGCCAATCGTTTATCTCCCTGATAAACGCGGAACTTAATCCCGATGATTTGCTGCCCATGCCTGAGCGGGATAAAACCCGTAAGGATGACAAATTAGCCCTGCTCAGAGCCCAGCAGAAAAGTCTCGAAGATAAGCAGAAACAGCTGGAGAGCACGCCCAGAGAACTGAGCCTGCATAGCCTGCCAGCCACAGTACCTGGTGGTGCCGGGCTAATGCCTGTCGGCACAAAACTTACTCTTTTTTGTGACGATCAACGCTGGGTACTGAAGAGTATGAACTTCGATGAACAGGCGCTTTTCAGATGGCGGCCGGGTCATTGCGGCCGGGTGGCACAGCTTATTCAGTTTCCCGGCTTCAGCCTTGAATATAACTACACAGGAGAGAGTGCCTGGCCAGATTTCCTCAACGATATAGCAGAAGGGCAGCACACTTATCAGGCGGAGGATTTTTCCGACCAGGCTGCATTATTGCGTGCGCAGGGTATTAAACAAATTATGGTTCGCTATCAGCCAGCCAGCCAGGCTGATGTTCAGGAGACCTGGCGGCAATGGCAGGCGCTTGAACACGCACTTGATGAGAATAATAGCGCGCAGCAAGCGTCTCTCATTCAATCCGGCGATGGACGCTTTTCTGAACCGCAGAAACACCTGCTTTCCCGCCTTCCTGCAAAAATTGCAAGTTGCCCCTGACCAGCTGTCGGATGAACTGTTCATTTAGTATAAAAATCAGGAAAAAAAGATGAGTCAGTATTTGAAAAAAATTACGGAAGTCTTTTCTGCCGATGCGCGGCACTGCCTGAATGCGGCAGTGAGTCAGGCCGTTAGCCGGACTCACCATGAGGTGAGTGTTGAGCATTTACTGCTGGCGCTAATCACTACTCAGACGGTATTGCTTGAACAGCTGTGTCTGGGGGCGGGGCTCAGAGGGGACCAGCTGGCAGACGCGCTGACGCATAGTCTGAACCAGCAGCGCAGCGGCAATACCTGTGGACCCGTACTGTCTGAGTCCCTTGTCCGGCATCTTGAGAAAGCATGGCTGCATGCCAGCATTTGCTGGCATCAGCGGCATCTTCCTGCCACGGCGTTTATTGGTTGTCTGCTTGCTGACCCGGACGATGTTACGTTGCCTCTTCCGACAGAGGTTCGTCAGGCACTGCATTGTGACGTGCTGAAGGCTGACGCACTCATGTCTGAATACTCAGGTACGGGCCAGAAAAAAGATAACACGGAAGAAGGTGTGCCATCTGGTGGGCCTGCATTGCTGAAATACACCCATAATCTGACTCAGAAAGCGCGCCGGGGAGAGCTGGATCCCGCTACAGGGCGTGAGAATGAAATCCGCCAGATGATAGATGTATTACTTCGTCGGCGTCAGAACAATCCAATCCTGACGGGTGAACCTGGCGTCGGTAAAACAGCACTGGTTGAGGGATTAGCGCAGCGCATCGTCAGCGGTACCGTACCAGACTCACTGAAAAAAATGGATATCATGTCACTTGATCTCAGCCTGTTACAGGCTGGAGCCAGCGTAAAAGGTGAATTTGAAAATCGGCTGCAAAGCCTGCTCTGTGACATTCAGTCACACCCCGTGCCGATCATTCTTTTTATTGATGAGGCACATATGCTGGTTGGAGCAGGAGGGACTGCGGGCCAGAACGATGCGGCCAACCTGCTAAAACCCGCCCTGGCAAGGGGAGAGTTACGCATGATCGGTGCTACAACGTGGTCCGAGTACAAAAAATATTTTGAAAAGGATGCTGCGCTTGCCCGCCGCTTTCAGATAGTCAGGGTGACGGAACCCGACCGGGACACGGCAATTAATATGCTGCGGTCGATTGTACCCGCCATCAGCAGTCATCATGGTATTCCAGTCCCTGATTCGGCAATCGTGGCTGCTGTTGAATTCTCTGCCCGTTATCTTCCGGGCCGGCAGTTGCCTGATAAGTCAGTCACGCTGCTGGATACGGCCTGTGCCAGGGTGGCTTTGTCCCAGAGCGACGAGCCACGAGAGATTGAAGATCTGAATGTCATGCTGAGGAATATCTCACTTGAGCGCCGTAGCCTCTCTCTGGACAGTGGATGTGCAACACGTATTGCCTGGCTGGATCAACGTAAAGCTGAAATCAAACAAGACCTGACCATTCTGACTCCGGTATGGAAAGAACAGCAGAGCCTGGTTGCCCGGATTGCTCAATGCCAAAATTCTGAGCAGCAAGCAAGCCTGCGGCAGAAACTGTCTGTAATGCACAAACAGCAACCTATGGTCTTCGAGCGTGTTGATGCGGCATGCGTTGCAGAAATTATTGCCGGGTGGACGGGGATTCCGGTGGAACAAATCCTGGAGCAAAAACAGGGGCCGCTGAATACTCTGTATGAACGTTTGTGCGAACGGGTTACCGGACAATCACATGCGCTTGAGGCAATTGTCCGGCAGATTCGAACCAGTCGGGCGGGTCTTGCCGATCCGTTAAAGCCAATGGGCGTCTTTATGCTGGCCGGACCTTCCGGGACAGGTAAAACAGAAACAGCACTGGCCCTGGCAGAAATGTTGTACGGCGGAAGTAGAGGGCTGATAACGCTGAATATGTCTGAGTACCAGGAGGCACACTCTGTCGCCGGCCTGAAAGGCTCTCCCCCTGGCTATGTCGGCTATGGACAGGGTGGCGTACTGACTGAGGCTGTGCGTCGACAACCCTATAGCGTTGTTCTGATTGATGAAGTTGAAAAAGCACACAGAGATGTGATCGAACTTTTCTATCAGGTATTTGACAAAGGGGTCATGGAGGACAGTGAAGGGCAAACTATCGACTTTCGCAACACCTTCATCATTCTGACCAGTAATCTGGCTGATGATGTAATTATGGCGGCAGGAGAAAAGGAATCTCCTGATATCAATGCATTAGTCCGCCAGATACGACCTGAATTCAGCCGCGTATTTCCAGCGGCGTTTATGGGGCGTCTGACCCTGCTCCCTTACTTACCGCTCAGTGCCCAGGCGCTTAATAATATTATCAACGCGAAGCTCAGAAAAATCAGCCTGCGCTTTTCTGGCAGAGACGGTGAGAAGAGATCTCTCAGTTACAGTCCTGCAGTAGTGAGGTATATCGCTGACCGCTGTCATGTCAGGCAAAGTGGCGCGCGTGATGTTGATACTGTAATCAATCAAAGCCTGTTGCCTTTGGTGACCGATTATTTGCTCGAAGCTGACGGCAGCGGAAACCTGCATATCCGGGTGCAGGTTACGGGAAAAGATCTTGCCATCGTTACAGATCGACAGAGTAAAAGAAAATGAACTCAGGCACTGGTTTTCAGGCGCTAAAAGTTAATAAAAAAGATCCGAGACAGAGCCCGGAGTTTCTTGAAATCAACTGGTCCATGCAGAATGCAGATATTCGCAGGATGAGTGAAAGTGAATGGAAAACGCTGGATAGCCAGTGCCGGGCATACTGGCGTAAGTATGGGTATGATTTGCAGAGTGGGTGTTGGTTCTGTCTGATGAGCTTAAAGCTGGACGGCTGGAGAGGTCTGGCGCAGGGACTCAATATCCTGGTTAGAGTATGGCGCGGCAAGGCATCCGAATATTGCTGGCCTCCGGTCGTCGATTCGGATCGACGACGATATCTGCTTGAATGGCTGAATACACACGTAGTGACCAGTATTTACCAGCTTGACTGTGATGATAATTTTACGGCCGTGGCCAGTAGTATTGCTGAAAGTATTGCACTGCTTTATGACGAAGCGGTGAAAACGGATGCGCGTTGCAGAAACTCTTTAAAAAATATGCATTATTTTCTTCAGGTTCGCAGTAAAGCATCTTCTTCTTTGATTTTAAGCCTTGCACATTTAAAAATTGATAAAGATATACGGCCAGAATTATCTCCGATCAATATTAAAACCAATTCCTCTGTCCAGGGGAGCAGCATAAAAAGAAAGCATCTTATTCAGGCTGGATGTGCAGGTATTATTGGCGGTATGTTGGCGACCATGCTGTTAATGTCCGGCATCAGATACATGGAAAAACCAGGAGTTACCGAAAAGCTTGCTGGGGTACTTCAGGATTTTCCGGGTGACGATGCACTGACAGCATTAGCATGGCAGGGGATAGATAAGGAAGAACTGGAAAGTCATCGTGATGAAATATTGCATAAGTCGGCGTCATTATTGACATGGATTGCGGATCGTCCAAACGATGAATTACTTCGCAAGGGCGATATTCTTGCTCAGCGTCTTGAAAATGCATGGCCTGATAATTCAGTCAGTCAGAAATGGAAGTATAAACTGCAGGCTAAGGCTAACATTTTACCCTCAACGTGGAACTACAAAGAGGTTACTGCCGATCTGGACGAATTTGATTTAAAACTGGCCAATGCAGAACAGAAAAAAGGAGGATATTTAACGATTTCTGAACTGAAAAGCTTTTCCTGGAAAATACGCAGAAAACTGGAAAGTTCAGGCGTACCACCAGAAGAACTGCTTAGATATTCAGCAGAGGATAAAGAAGGCAGCCGTAAAGAAATTCTGGAGTCTGTTGCAAAAACCTTGTCTGCTTTAAATGCTTTGTATGTATTGTCAGTGAACCAAAATGATAAGCCAGCACAAGAAAATCATTAAGTCCCAAAAGGATTATGCTCTTTAATGAACGTAATGTTTTTTCTGAAAAAATAAAGCTGATTTGATTTTGTTATTTTGAGGTGGCTGGCAACACTAAGCTAGCATCACCCGTGTAAAATTATACTAAACATGAGATTTAAAATGATAAACTTTGATAGAAGTATTTCAAAGAAATGTTTAAAAAAATTCAGTGAGAGAACTCAGGTTAGAAACGAAAGAGAAAAGATTAATAGCGATATATTACGGGCATGGGATTATGAATTAAATAAAAAAGCAAGACCAGATTTAATGATCGCACACTGTATCTCTTCCCGCGGAAGCGTTTCTGCCATTGGAAAAAAGAACACAAACTCACCTTTTTTAACAAAGACTGTAGAAGCGGTTCTATCATCATGGGATGTTATATCTGCCTGTTGTACAGGTGCAGTGTCGAATTCTAACGGTATTATGGAAGGTCGGGTGCCTCTGGATATTCAACTCAATCTTCGTGTTCCGGTACAAAATATTTTGGGTACGCATCATAGTGATGTGAGATTCAATAATTTTTCAGGGCTTGAAGGTAATGTTCCGCATGGACGTGTTCTGGATAAAGCGGCATTGACCGAAAGTATTTTTAAAGGGATAGAAAGACCTAATGATCATGGTTTCAAAATGTCTGGTCCTTATAATATTTTACGTCATCCAAATGAATTCTTGAGAAAAATTGTTTCCAGTGCGGGTAATTATAACGAAATACTTCTTGTGGGGAAGACAGGCGTACGGATGTATATGGACTTCCCATGTACTGAAATGATAAAGCTAATAGGGGTTTCATTCAGACCAAATTATCTTATAAAGCTTTTGATCAAAGGGGAATATGACGAAGAAACACTGTCAAAATTTGAAGAGGACATGGAGTTTATAAAAAAAATCCTCAGGATTAATGCTAGTAACAGACTTCTATTTCCGATGGGAAGACATCCTGGATTAAGGAGGCTTGAGTTTTCATATCACATTGAAAAAGCAGGGTTTATAACAGTTGATGGTAGCTCTTATGTGCTTAGATGAAAGCTAAATTTTTAACATTTTACTGATTATTCATAAGGTGCCGGGAGAATGTTCCTGCCAGCCCTGTTATCCGTTAATTAGTAAGGAGATACGTATGGATAAAAAAAAGTGTGTGGCCGGCAATCCATTGCAGGTAAACAAGGCATTGGAACTACAGGCATTGATTATGTGTTATTTCCCAAAATATACTAACTGCGAAGTTAAGTTTGAAGAATGCAACTGGGATTTCGGGGGTAGTGATAATGTTATTCAGTCAAAAATAAGAAGTATGGCTATATCAAAAGGGTATTGTAAAAAGGATTTTATAGTGCGAAACCGGATGGTTGTAAAAAAAGAAAAAGCAATCAACCCCATAAAAACCCTTCACAGGGCATTGGTAGCAACCTATGTTACTTCAGGTAATTACTATAATACGCCCTTAAGACGACGTCTCAATCCAGTTCAGCGGCTTGTGTCTGAACCACTTACCATGAGTATGGAGGATGTCATTGAAAAGTTCAGGCGTGAAAGCGAAGAAGCTGCCAGAGGTTATGGGTTTAGCCTTGATTTTACTGTAAGAAGCATGAGATTACAGGGCAGGTTGTCTGCGGGCTTTTCAACATTACTGCTTAAAAATCTGCTATTGGAAAGAAAAAGAAAAGGGACAACGTTTCGTGGCGTTCTGGCGTCATCACAGTTTGTGACTTTGCTCGATTATTACAGTCAGCATTCTACCGTTGTAACCACAGATCAATTTCTTTCCACTACCACATATCAGCTTGTTGCCAGAGAGTTTTCCGCAGGAAAATATGATTCCCGATCTGTTTCTGAAGGAGATAAAAAAGTTGTCTTTATCGTGGAGGGATACTCTGGTGCAGAAATATCAGCATGGATTGATGAAGGTGAAGTGTTATATCCGCCAGAAGTTTATTTTCAGGTCTGTCCAGTAAATACTTATGAAAAAATACGTTATCTGGGTGCTACATACGGCGCGTTTATCTATAAATTAAAAGAGGTTCCTGCGCCAGATACCGATAAGGAAATACCCTTTTTAACAGATGTTCATAAATTGCAACGTTAAGGCATAATTTTAATAACATGTTTGATATCACACCTGAAAATGCTGGGGTTAAAACATACACTCCATAAATATCTTCTTTTGGTTTTTTAGCTTTTAAGAAGAATATGGCGGTGTTTTCAGGGTGAGGTTTCTCTTATTTTTTTCTGGTGGATGCTTTTATTTTTCTATAATATAAAAGGTAATGTTTATGTTAACAAGCACTCAACGTGATAAGTTAAAAAATATATTTAATCATCGTGCTAAAATGAAGACAATCAATTCATTTTTATCCTTACAAGAACCTGCGGGCCCAGAGCAAATCCTTGAGCTAAGGAGGTTGTCTGACAATGATTATTTTTTTGTCCCTGTGATGCCTGAAAGGAAAGTTAATATCCCGAAACCTCATGGGCGATTTTTATTTGTTATTCCCTCTTTCTCGCCAGGAAAGGTCTTCTGTGGCGTACCTGATGGTTACCGGACGTTTGCTTCTGATATTATCAAACCAATACAGGGCCATACTTCAATATGTCTTGATAAAGATGTGTTTTTTGCGGGTGAAGTGGATTTTATTAATGGCGTATTGAAAAGCTGGTCGAATAACAGTGGTCATTATATGCCAAAAGCAGAACTCATTGATATTAATTTTATTCCGGCAGTAAAATTACTCTTGCCTAAAAGTAAGTTTAATGAGATTTTTTGAAGTAATTTTTTGTTAATGATAGACATGTAATTTTTTAGACTACTGTTTTTTTTTGAAAAGCAGGATGTCCAGGAGTGCCAGAAAGATTCATTCACTACAGAATCTGGCAAATGCCTGCAAATACCTCAGAATTGGTAAAGGAAATAGATCGTTCATTACGGTCTGGAAGAATGCGTTAGCAAAGATACCTGAACCCTAAAATTTTATGAACAAGGAGCACCCCATCATGGAAAGTCAGAGTCTTGTTGATATCGCTGAGGCCTTTCCTCAGTCAGCCATCGATCTCAAATATGCCACCGCTGACAACCTCACCGGTAAGCCGATCTATCGCGACGCGCGTTGTCTGCTGCACGTTGATGCGGCGAAAGCGCTGGCAAAATGTATCAATATCGCCGGTGTGGCGGGCTATAAGATGCTGATCCTCGATGCATATCGGCCACCTGCTGCGCAGGCTATTTTATGGCAGGCCTGTCCGAATCCTGACTATGTTGTGCCGCTTTCGCGTGGATCAAACCACAGTCGCGGAACGGCGGTAGACGTGACGCTGATCGATGAGCGCGGTGAGATCGTGGATATGGGCACCGGCTTTGATGAGATGAGTGAGCACTCTCATCCTTATCATCCTGCGGTGCCTGTTCCGGCACAGCGCAACCGACTGATGCTTAATGCCATCATGCTGGGCGGTGGCTTTAGCGGTATTGCAACCGAATGGTGGCATTTTGAATTGCCCGGTTCAGAGAACTATCCTCTGATTGACGGTGCGTTTCACTGTTATTCCTCGTCTCATGCTGAAAATATCAACATCTGAAGCGTTATAAACAGACGGGGTATAATGAGTGCAGGGAAATGCGTATCGCGCTGTTTAATATAAGCAGAGTGATTAAATAAAGGAGTTCGGGCAGGGCGGAATGACGTTTTCATTTACAGCGGTTTTCTGGAGTAATAAAAATAAGCCGTGGCAGGCGCCACGGCTAACGATTTATGCAGACTGCCACTCGCTTTCAACATCCGCTTTGGCTTTAGAGAGAATGACTTTATTGTCATCCACTTCTTTAACCCAGCTGAATGGGATAATGTGGTGCTTGCCGCCTGCTTCAGGGTCGCTTTTCGCCAGTTTAATTTTGTCGTCGCCTTCAAAATGGTCGACAATACCGACATGTTCGCCGTTTACATCAACAACCTGTGCGTGATCCAGAATCTCTGATTTATCTACCATGGTGGCTTAATCCTTATATTTGATGAGTTAAGTTGCCCTCAGACAAAACAAGCCTGGTAGTTAAATACGTTTTTAGCCAGGCGATTAACAAAATGAAATAGTTAAGTGCACTGGTCCTGGTCGATATTATTTCCCCTCATAAGTGTGTGAAAGAAAAATAAGCGAAACCGCAGATAAGGCGGATTTGTCTGTTGCATCAGGCATTCTGACCTGTTCATCTGCCACATCACTTTAATCAGATTAGCTGCGTGAGTCTGCCGCGCGTTTAACAACAAGGCTATGATAATCAGACCCATCGCCTTGCGGTAGAGCAACCTGATCGCGGGCGGTTTAACGTACAGAAAGGAGTCCCTATGACAGCAGTCAGTTCATTGACCACCGAAGGCGGCGTCTGGATTAATCAGCCGCCGGTACACAGTCTGGATGGCAATACGTTGCAGTTCGAAACCGCATTAAACAGTGATTTCTGGCAGCGCACCTGGTACGGCTTCGAACGGCACAGCGGCCACGCCTTTGGCTTCTGGGTAGAAAACGACTTCACCGTTCAGGTGCAGGTGAGGGCAGAATTCAGTCAGCTCTATGATCAGGCTGGTCTGTTCATTCAGGACAGTGAAACGCATTGGGTTAAAGCGGGTATTGAGTTCAACGATGACCAGCCCGCCATTGGCAGCGTGGTCACGCGTGAGTTTTCTGACTGGTCTACCGGCGTTTTTCCAGGCGATGCGCGTCAGTTCTGGATGCGAGCCACGCTGGAAAATGCCGCGCTGAGGATCCAGTACTCCACTGATGGAGAGATATGGCCGCTGTTGCGACTCTGCCCGTGGCCGGGTCAGGGGCGGCGTTTTGTCGGCGTGATGGGCTGCTCGCCCGAACGCGAAGGGCTGGCGGTTAGCTTTATGGATTTCGCGCTGACTCCGCCGCTCGGTAAAGCACTGCACGACCTGTCATAACCCTGGGCAGATTGCTTATCATCGCAGAATCGGCTTAATTGTCGGGTCAGAATTTGCGGTGACGCGTCGTCCATGCAGGACAACGCTTTTACAGGGAAAGCCATGCGTTGTTCCAACTTGTTGACCAGACTGCTGGTCATCTTCTGCTGTGCCGGATGGGCAGAGCAGGCCGCAGCCGATACCGTCTGGCTGAATAATGGCGACCGGCTGACGGGCACGATTCGTTATCTCAGTGACGGCAAGCTGGGTATAGAGACACAGTATGCCGGGACCGTCACGCTGGACTGGAATGCGGTCAGCACGCTCGCCAGCGAGAATCCGGTCAATGTCGAAAACAAACAGACCGGTGAGCATTATCAGGTGCGGCTCAGCTCGTCCGATCCCGGCTATGTCTGGGTTGAGCGCAACGAGCAGGAGCAGCAGGTCTCCCTCAGGCGTATTGACGAGTTTATGAAAGCCAAAGTACGCACCGATCAGCTCGCCTGGACCGGCAACATCGATGCGGGCGTCAAAGTCAAAAAAGCCTCGACCAAAACGGATGACTACAGTTTTGCGCTTAACACCAAACTCAACCAGGGAAAATGGCGGCATGACATCGGCGCGACCTTCAATCGCGAGCAGGAAAACGACAGCATCAACACCAGTAACTACAGCCTGCGCTATGCCTTTGATTACCTGGTCAGGGAGCAGTATTTCTGGCAGACCCGCGCGACCTACAAGCGCGACTGGGTTGAGAATCTCTCCCGGCAGGCGCTGATCGGTACCGGGCCAGGCTATCAGCTGTGGGACACTGAACTCAGCGCGTTCTCACTCTCATTGCTGGGCGGCGCCTTTGAGTATGGCTACAGCGATGACAGGGAAGAGCGACATTTTGGCGGCTCAGTACGCTGGAACTATCAGCGCTATTTGCTGGGCAAGTCGGTCACGCTTTACAGCAATGGCGACATCGGCCATTCGCTGGACGATGACGGGGTATTTATGCTGGATGCGGAAGTCGGAATGCGCTATAGCCTGACTTCCTGGTCAACCCTGCATATTGGCTATCATCGCAACCTGGTCAGCGGCATACCGGATACCCTGAATGAAGGCATCTTCTCCACCGGGCTTGGGCTAAAGTGGTAATCCGCAGATTGCGCAACGCCGCAGCAAATCCTTACGGTTTTTATCCGGTTACAGGCCCGGCATTAGCTAAGCTCCATGTACTGTCACAACAGGAATGCAGAAGATGATCGTAAGTAGCATGGTGTATCGTCCGGGATGCGCGGGCGAAGAGGTCCAGGTCGATGATATCAGTGAAGTGATTAAAGAGCCGGAGGCGTTTATCTGGCTTGGGCTGTGGCAGCCAGACGCTGAGTTTATGGCGAAGATTAAAGAGGAGTTTGGACTCCACGAACTGGCGGTTGAGGATGCGCTTAATGCCCATCAGCGACCTAAAATCGAACATTATGGCGACTCACTGTTTATTGTCGTGAAGACGGTGTGCGCTAAGGATGATACCTGCGAGCTGGGTGAGTCCCATTTCTTTGTTGGGAAAAAATTCCTGATCAGCATCCGTCACGGCGCATCGGAAAGCTACACCCCGGTGCGACAGCGGGCGTCTGAAAACCCGGCGCTGCTAAAATTTGGTCCGGCCTATCCGCTTTACTGCCTGCTCGATTTTGTCGTGGATCGGTATGCTCAACTCTCCACCTCTCTGAATGAGCGGGTCGGGCAGATGGAGAACGATCTCTTTACCAGCGAATTCGACCGCAAGTCGGTGCAATCGGTTTACACCATGCGTCGTCATCTGCTGTCGCTGCGCAATGCGGCGCTGCCGGTTGAAGAGATCTGCAATCAGCTGATTCACCTGCATGAAGATTTGATACCCCGTCCGCTGCGTGCCTATATCCGTGACGTACAGGACCATGCCCGTCATGTGGTAACCGACGCGGAAGATATGCGCGAGATGCTGACCAGCGCCATGCAGGTCAATCTGGCGCTGGTCACGGTGCAGCAGAATGAAGTGGTGAAAAAGCTGGCCGGCTGGGGCGCGATTCTGGTGATCCCGACAGTTGTATTCAGCATGTATGGCATGAACTTCGAGCACATGCCAGAGCTGAAGTCGCTGTATGGTTATCCGCTGGCTGTCGGGCTGACGCTGGTGGCCTGCGGCGGGCTGTGGGCCAGGCTGCGCCGCTCTGGCTGGTTGTAATCGTGACGGGTCAGGAGAGGGTGCATAAACGGTCATCCTGTTCCTGACCCGTGTTCTTTCGCTGTACCTGACGCAACTGCCCGTTTTTGCTGCGGGTCCACATGAAGATGCGCGGGATTGGTCCGGCAGAACAGGCAACAGACACCGCCACAAAGCGAACCCTTTGACGCTGCGCTTATTCTGCCGCTGCCCTTGTAATCCTGTCGATTTAGTTCAGACTCACTACTCCACTCATGTTTTATCATCAGAGCTGGCCTGACTATCAATCAGCGTTATGCTTTTACAGTCAGGATTAATGTGAATGAATTTACACGTTTTACCTTCTACCCCATCACCGGCTGGCATATCGGTCCTCTGAGTTCGCATCAGGCACTCGTCCTCAAATTCGGTTATATCGATCCCGACGCCCCGCGTGAACAGGGCCCGCAGGAGACGCTGTTCCTGGGGCTGACCATTGAAATGGCCAAAAAACTGGTTGCCAGTCTTTCCGAACATATCGACTACGCCGAAAAAATGGGCAACCAGCACTAGTTTCCATCCGGGAAGACGCCTGGCGGTTGGCATTGAGTAATCCATCGTCGGGTGCGCACACCGTTACGCTGCCGCCGCATTTAACCTACTGGCACCACCGCCGACAATAACGCTATCCACGCCACTCTACGCGACTGGCCTACGCTGCGATTCACTGGCTGTCGCTGCGGGGTTCGTTTTCGTCTGATTGCAGCATAATGAGTCCTGTTTGAGTCAGCAGCGTCTGTGCCCGACGGGCCTCCACGCCTCTTTTGGACTATTGGTGATTAATCAGCAATAGCCCTGTTCTTTCATGGTGAACACACTTTTTTGTCATACTGATGTCAAACCAGCGACAATAAGAGAGCAGGAACAGCATCCGACTGACCGGTCAACAACGTTGCCTGCGCGACGGTACGTAACCCGTTGAGTGCCATAAGTAACCATAAAGATCGTCTACACTGCTTAGGGTCTGTTCCACATTGAGGTGTTGCCATGACCGAACATGAATTCAGAAAATTGTTAGCCGAACAGGGCTTTGATGAGCCGCTGCTGGTTGAACGAGCAGCGTCAGCCCAGCTTGATAATCACGTCCATCCCTTTGAGGCGCTGGCACTGATTCTCAGTGGTGACATCACTATCAGTACTGAACAGGGCGACACGACTTATCATCCCGGTGAGACATTTCACCTGCAGCCGAATGAGCTGCATCGCGAGGCGTTTGGTCTGCAGGGCGTCAGTTATCTGGCGGGACGTAAATATGAGTAACGAGTATTAGCATGAAGGTTTCAGACGATCTCTTTATCCGGCTGGCGCGCTCACCGTTCCGCCAGCGTTTTCGCCTTGGACGCGCTGAATATGATTACGCCAACAGCAAAGGCGAGTCGGTGGTGAGACAGCACGCCGCAGAGTTTGTGGAACAGCGCCTTGCGCCTGCCCAGCCTGAGAATGATGGCAAACAGACACCCATGCGCGGCCATCCGGTGTTTATCGCCCAGCACGCCACCGCGACATGCTGTCGTGGCTGTCTGAGTAAATGGCACAATATCGGACAGCATCAGCCGCTGAGTGCTGAGCAGCAGGTGTATGTGGTAACGGTGTTACTGGCGTGGATTACGCGACAGCTGGAACAGCCTGCGCCGCCTGCTCGCGTGACCCGAAATCAGCCTGAAAAAGACGACGATCCGCAGCTCGCGCTTTGGTAGTGGGCGAAAAATCTACAATCAATCACTTTTTCTGGTGAAAACTGGCCCTTTTTCATTCCTGGTTTATTCTTAAATCTTTCCTGGGAAGGCTATGCCAGGATTAAAACCTACACGGCAACGATGAATACAGAGGGAATTATGAAGAAATCAATTATTGCACTGTCTGCTATTTTGCTGGCCTCGCCAGTATTTGCTGCTACTACTACAGACAACACCGTTGCAGAAGCGCATAAAGGCGCTGATACCGCGAAAGAAAAACTGCATCAGACCCAGAACGAAGGCGAAGAGCTGAAGCTGAAGTCTGAGCACGCCGCTGAAGGCAAGAGCCACACCACCGGTAGCAAAATCACCGAAGGTACACAGAAGGGCTGGCACAAAACCAAAGAAGGCACTGAGAAAGGCTGGGATAAAACCAAGCAGGGTGCTGAAGATCTGAAAAACAAAGCGACCAACTAATTCGCTGCTGTTTCAGAGTTAAAAAAAACCCACCGAAAGGTGGGTTTTTTTATGGCCTGACGCTGTCAGGGCTTATTCAAGGCTGCTTTCTCTCTCTGCGAGGCGACTAACGCTGAGACTTTGCTTTCCGTTTCTGCAGCCGCTTCCGCTGATGCCGCAGCCGCTTCTGCCGCGGCTTCTGCTGCTGCCTCGGCGGCGTCATCGGACTGTTTCTTGCCTTCTTCGATAAACTCTTCGTCGATGGCTTCGATATTCTCGCGGTTGTCGCGTCCGGAGAGGAGATTCCAGCAGGCGATAAACAGAGCAGCAATCACCGGACCGATAACAAAACCGTTAATGCCGTAGATTTCCATACCGCCCAGCGTGGCAATCAGGATCATGTAGTCAGGCATTTTGGTGTCTTTGCCGACCAGCAGCGGACGCAGGATATTATCCACCAGACCGACAATCACCACGAAGAAACCCACCAGGAACAGCCCTTTCCACAGTGCGCCAGTGGCGAAGAAGAAGATCGCCGCAGGCACCCAGATAATGGCGGAACCGACGGCCGGAATCAGGGAGAGGAAGGCCATCAGCGCACCCCACAGCAGGCTGCCGTCGATGCCGGTAAACCAGAAGGCCAGCCCGCCGAGAATACCCTGAACGATACCGACTACCACCGTGCCTTTCACCGTCGCGCGCGCCACGGCGGCAAACTTCACCATCAGGTGATGCTTCACGTAGGTTGAAAGCGGCAGCGCTTCCAGAATCAGATGTACCAGATAGGAGCCATCTTTCAGCAGGAAGAACAGCAGATAAAGCATGATGCCAAAGCCGACGGTGAAGCTGAACGTTCCTTTACCGATAATAAAGGCGCTGCCCGCGACATACTGACCGCCCTTAAGGGCAAACGAGGAGAGCTTCTGCTGAATCTGCCCGGCGTTATCCAGATTGTTTTCAGCCAGAAAATGCTTCGCCCAGCGCGGCAGATGCTGCAACAGATCGGCGAAGACCACCGGGAACTGCGACGAGTTGGTCTGCAGCTTGTGATAGACCGCGTTGGTTTCAACCACCAGTGAGGAGGCAATGATCGCCAGCGGCGTAAACACAATCAGGCAAATACAGAGCAGGGTAATTAACGCCGCTACGCCATTACGATCACCCAGTCGATTACGAAGCCAGGTTTTCAGCGGATGGAAAATGACCGCCAGAATCGCTGCCCATAAAATCGACGAGAAATAGGGCGAAAGGACGTCAAAAAAAGCGACGGTGGCGATAGCCAGAATCAAAATGAAAAACCCGATGTTCAATCCTTTAAAACGCATGGAAAAACCTCATCTGGAACAAACGCTGATAAACCCGACGCGCAAATTTTCTGTGCCTGTCTTCGCCTATGCGAGGGCCTGGGACGCATTAACGGTCTGGCTTTGTTCTTAACACGCTGCTGGTGGCAGCATCATACTGGCTAACTATCTGAAAGGTCTGGCAGAAGTGATGAACGGATAATGTTCGTTCGCTGCGTGACTTCCGGTCGGTAGCAGGCTGCTTATGACTGCAGCGCGCTGAATCCTACATTAGCGTAGCGGTTTCGACCATTATTGGTAGGTCAGAGACTCATGTTCTCTGTGTATGCTGCCGATAATAGCGTTGACTGAGCAAAAAACAGGCAATAAGAAATGGGTAAACCGAGCGTTTTAACGGTGCTGCTGGCGCTGGCACTAACCAGCTGTGCCACCAAACAGTATCCTCAGGCGGCGGCGGTAACGCCGGAAGAGACGGCGACACTTAACTGCAGTGCACTGGATCAGGAACTCGTGAAAGCGCACAGCGTGCAGAGTGACATTGAGCAAACCGGCCAGTTTGATGCACTGACCGTACTGGGGTTTGTCGGCGATTTCGGGCTGGGTAATGGCATTGCGAAATACAATGCCAGCCAGAAGGCAGAACGGCGACTGAATCAGTTACAGTCGCTGAAAGCCGCGAAGTGCAGCCAGCGACTGTCGTAGCGGGCGGCTTAAAATCAGCCAACGGTTCCTGCGCGGACATGCTGCAGCCGGACATTTTCGGCTGCACGTTTACCTGCCAGAAACGCGTGATCCGAATTGTAATATTCCCACTCGCTGTAGCGACCCGACAGATGAATATCCTGAGTCAGCAGCCACTGACGGATCAGCGCCACGTTATCGCTTCGTGCATGGTCATAGACCACGTAGGCATAGGGCATATCAACCTCTGAAGCACAAAGCAGCGGATCGTCCGCAGTGATCATGCCGACCCTGATGCAATCCTGACGGCAGCGCTCAATCAGCGCATCGCCCTCCAGCGGCAGTGGGTTGGCCGCATTGTAGGTGATTTCGCAGGTTAAGCCGAATCCGCCCGGCGGATTGCAGTGTGGGCTGGCATTACCCTGCACAAAGATGCGGTGGAACAGCGTATCGCCAGGATAGTAAATCCAGTGCTTTTCGGTCAGATCAGCGCGACCAATGCCCAGATTCACACAGCGCACCGAAACAAACTGCAGCTGCTGCGCCGCCCGTTGCACACTCTCCGGCACCTCATCGCCCATCAGTTTAATCAGCTCCGGCAACGGCATGGTGCTAATCAACTGCTCATAACGGTAGTGGCGACCATCCGCCAGCAGCGCAACATGCGCCTGCGAATAGATGCGGGTCAGCGTCGTATCCGTTTCCAGCGTACATTTCAGATGCGGCAGGAAGCCGGACATCAGTGCCTGGAAACCGCCGCGCAGCGGATAGCCAAATCGGGCGTTAGGGCCGACCGGTTTCGCCAGTGGTTGTAGTGCGCCATCGATGATCTGCGACAGATCGGGCAGTGGGACGCGTCCGCCCAGCCACGAGGTTTCCATGTCGCTCAACGGCACCTTCCACAGCTTCTGGTTGTAGGGCAGGGCAAAGTGACGTGCGATGCCTTTACCCCAGGTTCGCATAATGAAGTGCTGGAAATCCTCTTCGCCTTCCACCATGCCGCTGCTGCTGCCCTCATCAGGAATCGCGCCATCCGCACAGCAATCCCGCCGCGCCCGCGCGCGATCCAGCGGCACGGCAGCTGTCGCCGTTGCGCCATAACGCGCCTCGATAGCCCCCAGCACGCACTCTTTTACCACCTCGACCGGCAAGCCGTGCAGCGCAGACTGGAACGGATAGCGGGTATACACGCCGTCACTGTAGACCCAGGCTTCACGTGCCTGCCAGTGCAGATTGTCGCCCAGCAGCATTTCATAGAGCTGCAACACATATGGGTCCTGCGAGAACATAATGTGACCAGCATAATCGAAGGTGAACCCCTGATCGTCAATCGAGCGGCACCAGCCGCCAGGGGTGCTATTTTTCTCCAGCAGTACGGCACCTTCGCCATAGTGATAACCGGCGCTCAGCCCGGTGGGTCCGGCTCCGATAATCAGGCACGGCACCGCATCGCTCTCCAGCATGGCCGGCGTTAAAGGTGTCACGTTAGCCTGTGCGCTGGCCTGACTGGCTGACTTCAGGGCAGGCTGACGTTGCGCGAGCGCCTGCTGGATCAGTCCATGTATCTGCTCAGCGGTGCGATCCCATGAGGTGGCATCCACTTTTGTCTGCATCCGTCCCATCAGCGCCAGCCGCTCAGCGGCACCCATCGCCATTGCCTGTTCACAGGCGGCAATAAACGCCGGGTGAGTTTCTGCTACTGCCACCTCCTCTGCGTAGTGGCGCGCCACATCGACAATCGCGGTACTGACAATCGGCAGCTGCGCCGCCATATATTCCAGCACCTTGGTAGGCGAGATGAAGCGGGTGGAGGCATTAATGGCGAACGGCATCAGACAAACATCCCAGCCTGCCAGAAATTGCGGCAGTGCCTGGTAGGGCTGCTGGCCGAGCCAGTGAATATTGTCGCGCTGTGGCAGGCTGGCGGGATCAATTTTTACTACCGGCCCAACCATAATGATCTGCCATTCGGGGTGGGTGTCTGCCAGCGTCGCAATTAGCGACAGGTCGATGCGCTCATCAAGCACGCCGTAGTATCCCAGACGCTGCGGTGGAATCGTATCCTGCAACGGATGACGATTAGTGCGATCGCGTGCCTGCTCAAAATGAACAGCATCGACACTGCTGGGAAAGCAATAGACCTGAGAATGTTTGTCACGCTTCGCTTCGTAAAGACTGGTGCCGCCGGTAAAGACCAGATCGGCGCGGGTCATCAGTGCCGATTCGCGCTGTTGCAACTGGCGCGGCGCATTCTGGAAGGCGGAAAGCTCATCCATACAGTCGTAAATTACCAGCGAGGGATCAAACGGCGTCAGCAGCGGCAGCGCCATCGGCGTATAGAACCAGATCAGCGGCTGTTCATCTTCCTCAAGAAGTGGCGCCAGCAGCAGCAACAGTGGCGCGATCTGGCTGTCATGAAAACCGGGCGCGTCGCTGTCGGTATGTGGCTGGATGACCGTGATGTTAGCGGCAGGTGAACTCTGATGCAGACCCGGTGGCCCCGACTGCCGGACCGGCTCCTCGACAAACAGCACGCGATAGTGCTGCGCCAGGCGTGTCAGAAGCTGCTGCGGACGCTGGAAAACAAATCCCCAGCGTAAATGGCTGAAAACAATGAGAACAGGTGGTTTCATGGTGTGCTCCTGACGTTGTAGTGGGGACTGAATGTGCTGCAAAAAGCGCTGCGCCTGCCGTAAAGCGTCGGCATAAGGCTGCTGTAACTGGCGGGCGTAAGGATCCGGCCCCAGCAGATCGAGATCCCATAAACCGCTGCGGGTCCAGAAGGTTGTCTCTTCCCACAAGGGACGATCGAGGATCGGATAGAGGCAGATGCCGATCAGATCAACGCCTGCCAGCTGTGCCTGCGCTACCTGGGCGGTGATTTCGCTGATCCAGGCTCCACGTCCGCTGCCAACATGACTCGTTTCCGCCAGCAGAATGGGCCGCTGGTAACGCTGCCAGACTTGCTGCAGCATCTGATGCAGTGGCTGGCGGCGGTTGTCGCCCAGATGCCAGTAAAGGCGGAGGTTTGAGCCCTGTTCCCACTGGTTATCGTGGTAGTAATTCACGCCAATCAGATCGAGATAGCGCGGTGTGCCACCCAGCTCCGGGTTACGCCTGCCGCTAAGCATGTCCCACGCCTGATACTGGGTATCGCACATCTCACGTGCCAGCACGTCACTGGTGGGATCGGCAGGATCGGGCACGATATGGATCAGCGGATCGCAGTGCAGCAGACGGGCGCGCGGATCGGCCAGCCAGATCGCATCACAGGCGGCCAGAGTGGCGCGAACCAGTTGCTGCTTGGCAGCATCCGCCCGATCCGGCGCCGGAATCGCCTCACAGGCGAACAGCCCGACCGAGATGCCCCAACTGACAAAGGAGATTTCATTCATTGGGGAGTAGACCGGCGGCTGCTGATACCAGGGCGCCAGAAAGCGGGCCAGCGCACCGCAGAACGCAGCAAAGCGACTGATAAAATCGTGATCAAACAGGCTGACGCCAGCGGGCCAGCCGTAATGGCAGATTGTCCAGCTCAGCTGGATGCCCTGCTGCTCTGCGGCCCGCATCCGCGCAGCGACCGTCGAAAAGTCATAATGCCCATCGCGTTCACATAAGCGCCAGCCGACGCTTTCGCGTACCGTGCGAATAGAAAAGGGGGACAGCGCGGCATAATCCTCTGCTACACGTGCCTGATGCTGATTAAGATCGTTCATCGACAGCGCAATCCCGGCAGGATTGATATGGTCGGCACCTTCATAGCCGGCCTGCCAGAAACTGGTAAAAGGCGTCATGGCATCTCCCGAAAAAAAAGCAACACGTTTCTCTCTGACGAGCCGTCGTGAAACGGGTCAGGGCGTTACAGGTATGCATTGCAGACTGGTCGTTATGACCAGTCTGAACAGATGGGCGATCCTTGCCATAAGGCACAACCACTGAAGGACAGGCATCAGGTCCTGTGGCGGTCTTGACGAGAGATAGCAGGTGTCTACGTGCGGCGCTATCGGCAGGAAAAAGGCTGACTTCTCTGAATGTTATCGGGTTTATGGAAGCCTTACTGGAAAGTATAGATGCGAGAGTGTGGTAATCAACTTATTGAAGTAAAAAGAAAAAAGCGCAGCGGTAAAAGAATTCCAGTCAGAAACAGGATATTTTTTGGTTAGGTTTCATAATCTGTTTGATAAGCGCAACGTGAACGAAGTCAGCGCTATTTTCAGCTTTATTAACCTTTTCCTTCACATGCAGAGAGGTCAGACTCACCCGCTTTTACGTTACAGCTTCGCTTGCCTTTTGGCGGGCTGGCGACAAGATTTACTTATCACTGGCCTGAATCTGCGGGTCATCAACGGAGGGCTGCGCTAATGCGCGTTCCCTTAAAACAGGATGTTTAGCAGACTATGTTCTCATTCGACTGGCACCGTTTCTTACTCAACGATCAACCGGCCACTTTTTTATTTGAGGTGGTGGCGCGGGTCCTGATCGCATATCTGGTGGTATTCACCTTTTTGAAAGTGTCTGGACGACGCGGCGTGCGCCAGCTGTCCCTGTTCGAACTGGTGGTCATCCTGACACTGGGCTCGGCATCGGGTGACGTCACATTTTACGATGATGTACCGGTGTTGCCGGTCATTATGGTGTTTGTGGTGCTTCTGGCCCTCTACCGCCTGACGACCTGGCTGACGGCACACAGCCCGCGCTTTTCACGATTTATTCAGGGCGACGTCATTACGCTGATTAAAGATGGGTTGTATGTGCTGGAAAGTCTGGATCGGCTGAATATTTCCGAAGATGAGTTCTTTATGGAGTTGCGGCAGAGCGGCGTGGAGCATTTGGGACAGGTCCGGCTGGCGCTGGTGGAGGTCGACGGTCAGCTTAGCCTCTATTTCTATGATGATAATGAGATGCGCGCCGGGCTAAGCATACTGCCGCCGGAGCATCGGCAGGATTACAGTACGGTGCCGATCAGCGCCCTTTACGCCTGCACGCATTGCGGGCAAACACAGAGGATAGAAGCCGGGCAGCCGGCCGTCTGTCCGCGCTGTCAGCGGCAGCGCTGGTCTGCGGCACTGAGCGTGCGTCGGCTGCATTAATGGCCCGTGCCTGCTTAACCTTTCCGGCTTGTCGCGTCAGTATCGCCCCGATGAGCACCGGCGAAACAGGCGCTGAGTGAGCGCTTTTGCTCTCCTTCGGCGGTGAAATTATCCGCGCTCAGCCAGGCGTTCAGGGCGCGCTGAACGTCTGGCCATTCCCGATCAATCATCGACAGCCAGTCGGTATCCCGATTACGCTGTTTTCGCGTCATGACCTGACGAAAACGGCCCTCAAATCGAAACCCCAGCCGTTCTGCTGCGCGTCGTGACGCCACATTGGTTGAATCACAGCGCCACGCGACTCGCCGATACCCCAGCGAGAAAGCCTGTTGCAGCAGCAGAAAAATCGCCTCGCTGCCGATCACACTACGCTGCATCAGCGGCGACCAGGTGACGTGACCGATTTCAAGGGTGCCATGTTCGGGTTCAATGCTGGCGAAGCAGACCACACCGCAGGGCTGCTGATTCGGCGTGCAGACAGTGAAGGGTACCAGGGCTTTATCAGCAACTTTATCCGCAATCCAGCGCTGCATCTGCACCAGCGAAGCGGGCCGCTCTGCGCTCAGCCAGGTCCAGTCGCGATCATCCGGTGCCAGCATAAAGGCCTGTAACAGCGACGCCGCATGTTCCACGCTAAGCGGTAAAAGAAGGCAGTGCTGTCCCTGGAGAGGAACGCCGTGAGGTCTGGCGACCGGCTGCCAGTCGGGCAACGCTTCACCGACCGGCTGATCAAACTGATTGATGTTCACTGGCATCCTCCTGAAGGGAATAGGGACGGGAAGCGGGAAAACTTTCGAGCTGTACTGACGGGCTATCCTGAACCGCGAGTAAACCCGTCGCAGCTTGTTCCCGCTACCCACATAACTTTGCCTGTTACTGACAGAAAATGAAAACCCTTCAGGCAGCATAGCGACACCGAATTCATTGAGGTGTGCGTATGAAAGTGAGGCTGGCCAGTGCATTACTGTTTTTGCTGTTATCGTTTGGCGCGTTTTCACAACAGGTGATCAGTGAAAGTCATCCCCATTCACGCAGTGCGCGACTGCTCGAGCAGGGGAGTCAGGTGGACACGGCGGATTCGCCGGATGAACATCTGCTGGAGCGGCGGGAGTGGCGAAGCAGTCTGGAGCGTAAGCCGTTTTGAAATGAATTCCCCGGCAGAGTTCTCTGCCGGGGAGCAGGGAATGTGGCCCTGCTGGTTCATGTGACTAAATGGTGGCCTGGGAGGCTGCCATGCCAGGCACCAGAATCACCTTGCGACACTCCTCTTCGCGTTTTGCGAAAATATCGTAGCCGCGTGCGGCATCTTCCAGCGGGAGATGGTGAGTTATAATCTCTTCCGGCGTCAGATGGCCCTGCTCAATCAGCTTCAGCAGGTCAGGCAGATAAGCATGGACATGCGTCTGTCCCATCTTAAAGGTCAGCCCTTTGTCGAAGGCATCGCCAAACAGAAAGCCGTGAATAAATCCTGCGTAGACGCCTGGCACGCTGACGATACCGCCACGTCGCACTGCAGCAATACACTGACGCAATGCTTTGCCGCTACTGCCTTCCAGCTTGAGATTGGTGAGCACGGTCTCAGTCATGCTGCCTTTTGCCTCAAACCCGACGGCATCAATTACGGCATCTACACCGCGATTGCCGGTACTGTGTTCGATAATCCAGCCAGCCGGATCATCAATTTCATCGAAATTAATCGGGATTACGCCGTAACGTTCGCGGGCAAAGTTTAAGCGGTAATTATTATGGTCAATCATGTAGATCTGTTCGGCACCCTGCTGGCGGGCGCAGGCAGCACTGAGCAGGCCAACCGGTCCGGCACCGAAAATTGCCAGGCTGGAGCCCGGCTTGACCTCAGCGTTTTTCACCGCCTGCCAGGCAGTGGGCAGAATATCCGACAGGAACAGCACTTTTTCATCCGACAGCACCGACGGCACTTTGAACGGGCCTGTATTGGCTTTGGGCACACGGACATATTCCGCCTGGCCGCCAGGCACACCGCCATAAAGCTTGCTGAACCCAAACAGCGCCGCAGGTGGCGTGATGTTTTTGCGGTTCAGGATGGCGCCTCGTCCGCTATTGGTATTTTCACAGGCGGCATACTGACTCATGAGGCAGAAAAAGCAGTCGCCACAGGCGATAACAAAAGGGATGACAACCCGATCACCTTTGGCCACGGCGGTCACTGCGCTTCCGGTCTCAACCACTTCACCCATAAACTCATGACCGAAGATATCGCCATGCCCGGTCCCCGGGATTTTGCCGCGATAGAGATGCAGGTCTGAACCGCAAATAGCGGTAGCGGTCACACGCAGGATAATATCATCGGCGGCTTCCAGTCCCGGATCGGGCACGTTATCCACACTGACTTTATGGGGACCATGATAAGTTAATGCTTTCATCTCTTCATCTCCTGCTGACAAGGGAATGGTGGTCAGGCCAGAAGGCGTGACTACCCGCGGGAAAGACTCAGGGAACCTGAAATCGCAACCTGCCTGAAGTGTAGTAACCCTTTGAGGAGTAAGCAGAGCGGTGCATATGACTGACCTGTATCAGCCGGGCTGACAGGGCGGATGCAGCTGGATCGTAGCGACCGGGGCGGAGGCCGAATCGGGCTGCCAGCGGGCCAGATCGGCAAAGGCACGACGATAAACCGTATCGATCTGCGCCGGAACCTGTTCGATGTAGTGAAACGCATGCTCGCGTGTTTCACCGGTGAGATTCTGCAAATAGTGCCGTGCGTCATCCAGCGTGGGGATCTGGCCTTCCGTTCCCGCCATGCGGGCGGGCAGACCGGTCCAGATTAATCCTTCAATGCCTTTCGTCTGTGCCCACTCCGCCAGCGGTCCGGTTGCGTTCTCTGTCACCGTAATCATGCCGATGCCATCGACGCGGCTGTCCGGAATCGCCTCACGAAGGCGCAATGCACGGCAGGCGCTCTCCAGTGACGCCGTGTTTAACCAGGCCCAGAGTACCTGCACCGGTTTTGCGTTCAGACAGATTGCGGTCGAGAGTTCACCGCCGTCAGCGATGCGCACAAATTCAATCGGTACCGCAGGACCATCATGATGCCACGGACTGGCCACTGGCAGGTCGCCGGTTTTCCAGATTAACGATCCCCATCCCAGGCAGGCAATCTTCATTTTCATCTCCTTTGCATCTGTCGGCGTGATCGCGACAGCGTGAGGTAAAGCGTAGTCCGTTATGCTGAATCGTTGCAGGGATCACCTTTTTAAGGGGGTAAAACCGCCACATAAATGGCATGATCGCCGTGCAGTCGCCTTGCACGATATGACGGATTTTTGCGCAACACATGCGAGTTTATCTTCGTTACTTGAAGTTTTATCGTCATGTAGTGTAAAAAGTGGCGCACGCAATCGATTACCTATGCGCGGGCGGATCAGCGGCACCCTTCACTGATCCGCTTGCAGCAGAGGCGGAGAGCGGGAGAGACCTTTTCCTGCCTGTTGGCTCAAATTAATGGCGGCTTTTTAACACGGAAAATCTGATGAAAACCACGCAAACGGGCACGCTGGGTGCGCTTGAGAGTGACGTCGATACGGGATGGCGTAAAACCGACACCATGTGGATGCTGGGTTTATACGGCACGGCAATTGGCGCGGGTGTACTGTTCCTGCCAATTAATGCGGGTGTCGGCGGTCTGATCCCGCTGATCATTATGGCGGTGCTGGCTTTTCCGCTGACCTTCTTTGCGCACCGCGCTCTGACGCGCTTTGTGCTCTCCGGTAAAAATCCGGCCGGTGATATCACTGAAGTGGTCGAGGAGCATTTTGGCGTCGGCGCGGGCAAGCTGATTACGCTGCTCTATTTCTTCGCTATCTACCCGATACTGCTGATGTACAGCGTGGCGATTACCAATACGGTAGAGAGCCTGATGGTGCATCAGCTTGGCCTGGTGCCACCGCCGCGTGTGCTGCTGTCGCTGCTGCTGATTGTCGGACTGATGACCATTGTGCGTTTCGGCGAGAAGATGATCGTGAAAGCGATGAGCGTGCTGGTTTACCCGTTTGTGGCGGTACTGATGCTGATGGCCTGCTACCTGATTCCACACTGGCACGGCGCGGCGCTGTCGACCCTTAACGTTCAGCCTGCGGGCAGCAGCCTGTGGATGACGCTGTGGCTGGCGATTCCGGTGATGGTCTTCTCGTTTAACCATTCACCTATCATCTCTTCCTTTGCGCTGGCGAAGCGCGAAGAGTATGGCGATGCCGCTGAGAAAAAGTGTTCGCGCATTCTGGCCTGTTCGCACCTGATGATGGTAGTGACGGTGATGTTCTTTGTGTTCAGCTGCGTGCTGAGCCTGTCGCCCGAAGATTTACACGCTGCCAAGGCGCAGAACATCACCATCCTTTCTTATCTGGCTAACCATTTTCAGGTGCCGATGATTGCGTGGATGGGGCCGCTGATTGCCATTGTGGCGATCACCAAATCATTCCTGGGTCACTATCTGGGTGCGCGCGAAGGATTTAACGGTATGGTCAATAAGGCGTTGCGCAGTCGCGGTAAGACCATCGCGCCAGCCAGACTGAATCGCCTGACGGCACTCTTTATGCTGCTGACCACATGGCTGGTGGCGACGCTGGACCCGAATATTCTCGGCATGATTGAGACACTGGGCGGACCGATTATTGCCATGATCCTGTTCCTGATGCCGATGTATGCCATCCAGAAGGTGCCCGCGATGCGTAAATACAGTGGTCACATCAGCAACCTGTTTGTTGTGTTGATCGGACTAATTGCTATCTCTGCAATCTTCTATTCGCTGGTGAAGTAACACGCAACAGGCGCATCTCAGTCACGCTGAGACGCGCCTGCTTTCCTGCCCGCCACTCGCCGTTCTTACTCTCCTCCTCCGCAATTCTGCGCCATCGCTTCGTGATTTCAGCCAGCAGTCGCGTTCCTGATCTTCTCTGCCAGTAGCATCCGGTCAGCAATTTTTACATTTGTTACGTATTCGCATGGTAAAGTAAACGCGAATAATTATTATTCCTTTATGGGACAGGAGAAAAATGAAAATCGGGATTGCTGCAGCTACCACACTTTTACTGTCAACGGCCTGTGCGGCTACCACCTATCCGGTCACCGTGACCGACATGGATGGCCAGAAAATTACGCTGCAAAAAGAGCCGCAACATGTAATTTTGCAGGATGGGCGCGACGTGATGTCGCTGGCACTACTGGATCGACAGAATCCGTTTCAGCGGGTTGTCGCCTGGAACAACCTGCCGAAAAAGCAGGACACTCAGACCTGGGACCTGCTGAAGCAGCGCTGGCCGCAGGCCGCATCCATTGTGGACATGGGCTTTAACGATCAGGGACAGGTCAATCTGGAGAGCGTGCTGGCTCAGCAGCCCGATATGATGATTGCCCAGCTGCGTGCCAAACCGGCCCTGATGCAGTCAGGCGTGCTGGCGACCCTGAAAAATCTGCATATCCCGGTGCTGTTCCTGGATGATGAACTCCATCCAAAAGAGAATACCCTGAAGAGTGTGAAAGTGCTGGGCACCGTTCTGAACCGCGAAGCCGAGGCAAAAGCCTATGCCGATTTTTACCAGCAGCGCTGGGAGATGCTTCAGCAGAAGATTGCGCAGGTGCAGCACAAGCCGACAGTGTTTATTGAGCCAATTGCCGGCAACAGCGATAACTGCTGCTTTACCCACGGTCATAACGGCTGGGGCGCGCTCGTAGAAGCGGTCGGTGGAAAAAACATTGGCTCAGCGTTACTGCCCGGCAGTTCAGGGTTTGTGTCGCTGGAGAAGATTATCGCCATGAAGCCGGACGTCTACATCATGACCGGCTCCAAACGCCCGAACAGCAATGTGCTGCCGTTTGGCTACGGTGCCAGCCAGGCTGACGTGACCGCCACCTTTAACCGCCTGCAGAGCCGTACCGGTCTGGAGCAGATCGAACCGGTAAAACAGAAGCGGGTGTATGGCGTTTATCACCATTTCTATAATCACCCTTACAACATTATCGGAATGGAAATTCTGGCAAAAGATCTCTATCCGGATTTGTTCAGGGATCTGGATCCGACGGCTGATTATCACCACATTGTGACGCACTTTACCGGGTTACCGGACGCGCCAGTGATCCTCAGTACGCCATAACCGGATAACGCGTCAGAGAGCGATTCAGCATCCTGACGCATCTCAACGCTTAAACAGTCAGCCTGATGCGTGATTATCAGGCTGACTCTTTGATATCTGGATTACGTCAGGAAAGCTGTCCGGATATGACGCGTGTTAAGAAAGCGCTAAGCAAGCGTAATAGTGTGTAAGTTACCGGATTTTAAGACTTTTGAAGATGTCTCCCGCCACAATTATTGCCATCATGCCAATCAACGGTGCCTGAACAGCCGTTATTTTCGGAGGCAGTATCATGAAAAAAACAACACTTACGCTTATCGCTTCACTTTTGACATGCAGCACACTCTTTTCTCAGGCCTCACGGGCAGACGATCACGGAGACGCACCGCGTATGCCGGTACCACATCAGAATGATGATCATCGTCCTGACAATCGCGGTCCTGACCAGAATCGCGGCCGCGACAATCGCGATCATGATATGGGCAATCATCGCCCGGATCAGGATAACAAACGCCATGGCAGAGAGGGCCGCAATGAACGGGACCATTTCGCCTGGCAGGGGCACGACTTCCGTCGCGGCCATCCTGTTCCGCCAGAATATCGCGGTGACCATTATCGTGTAGCCGACTGGCATGAACGCGGTCTGCGTGAACCGCCACGTGGTTACCACTGGGCAAACATTGATGGCAACTATGTGCTGATTGCTGCCGCGACCGGGGTGATTACCGCGCTGGTGCTGAATAGCGCCCTGAACTGATTCCCGGGGGATGGCTCAGGCCATCCCTCTTTCTTTCCGTTTTGCTGCGCCAGCGGCTATCCTGAGACTCCACTCTGAAATTTCCTGTGTAAGGAGTCATGATGACGACGGTTAAGATGGTTGCGGTAGATATGGATGGCACGTTTCTGGACGATAACAAGCAGTATAATCGATCCCGTTTTCTCGACGGCTATCAGCAACTCACCGCCCGTGACATCAAATTTGTGGTAGCCAGCGGCAATCAGTATTACCAGCTCAAATCCTTCTTCCCGGAGATCGCCAGCGATATCGCTTTTGTGGCAGAGAACGGCGCATGGATTATTGATCGTGATGAGGAGCTGTTTTGCGGTGCCTTTGAACGACGTGATGTGGAAGCGGTCATCGACACTCTGCAAAACGGCAACTATCCCGGCCTGCGTTACCTGCTGTGTGGACGTGACAGCGCGTATTACTTCGAGGGCATGGAAGAGACCTGGCTTAAGAAGATGCGCCACTACTGTCACCGGCTGAAGCCGATTCATCATCTGAATGAGGTGCAGGATGACAGGCTGTTTAAGTTCGCACTGAATCTGTCTGACGATCACATAGAAGCACTGATGGCGGATATTGAGCGTTTGCATCAGGGCCGCGTGGCGGCGACCTCCAGCGGTCACGGTTCGGTAGATTTGATCGTGCCGGGAAATCATAAAGCGCACGGTCTGGATCTGCTGGCTCAACGTTGGGGGATTACGCACGATCAGGTGCTGGCCTTCGGCGATGGCGGTAACGATCTGGAGATGCTCAAACAGTCCGGCTTTAGTTTTGCCATGGGCAACGCGCCAGAGCGGGTAAAGCAGGCGGCGCGCTTTGAAGCACCCTCTAACAACGAGCAGGGCGTGCTGCAGGTGATTGAGCAGATGCTGGCAGGTGAGGGGCCTTTTAGCGCCAGAGAGGCTTAGCCTCGCGTCTCAGAGCGCGGATGCAACAGAATTGCGCTGAGCGGATGCCTGACCTGCCAGGGCTGGCAGGTCAGAATTGCCGGAACCGGGAAGCGAGATTCGCGTTGATCACGCCGTGATTTGCCAGGCCTGCGTAATCATCGTCTGCATCTGTTCGTGGCTGTAATTTACCAGCGAGTTTTTGCTGTTGGCACGCGCCAGAATCCACTCGACCTCGGTGCGGCTCAGTGTGGGGCCATCCTGCCAGAACGGGGTGATCGACTGCGCCTGCAGCCACTGCTTCAGAAACTGTGCCGGTGAATCCGTGGTTTCGCTGAAAAGTTGTGGGTGTAGCTCGGCCATCAGCTTTCGCTGCAGCGGCTGCTCGCTATCAGACAACAGATCCAGGAACGGAAACAGAAGCCGTCCGCATACTTCTCCGTGATGGAACGGTTTTATCGCCCCCAGTTCTCCCGCAATACCATGGATCACGCCGAGACCCGCACTGCTGAGACTGACACCTCCCAGCCACGACGCCATCATCATCGCTTCTCGTGCCTCATCACCAACCGCATCCTCGCGATTGAGTGCAGGCCAGGCCTGAATAAACTGACGCAGACCGGTCAGCGCCAGCTGTCGGGTGAAGAGATTGCCTTTGCTGGAGAGATACGCTTCGAACAGGTGGGTAAAGGCATCAATTCCGCAGGTCGCCAGCACAGAGTCAGGTGCACCTTTCAGCAGATCCGGGTCAAGAATCGCCACCTCTGGCACAAAGACCGGGTGGCGCAATGACGCTTTGATTTGAATGTCCTGCTGATCGGTTACCACCGCATTTTGCGTCACTTCACTGCCGGTCCCGGCAGTAGTCGGAACAGCAATCAGCGGCAACGTGATGGGCTGAACGGCGGTGTCACCCACTTTTTCCAGATAACGGGCGACAGGTAACGGATGCTGTACCATCGCACTGAACGCTTTCGCCGCATCCAGCACACTCCCTCCACCAATCGCGACTACCCGATCAACATGCCCGCGCCAGCGCGCAACCCAGCCATCAATTTCAGTGGGTGAGGCTTCATGGCTGACAATTTCGTAGCCAATAATGTGATCGTTGAGGCCAGCTTTCAGCCGGGCGTAGGCCGGGCCCTGCAGGAAAGATTGTCCGCAAAACAGCAGGGTAGGCTGTGAACGGGCGGCCAGCAGCGGCACCAGCTTATCCAGACTACCGCGGCCAAAAAGGGTTCGTTGATTACTGTACAGCTCACTCAGGTTCTCACTCACCAGTGCATCCTTTTTACATTTCACTAAAATCTGAGTGTAACGAAAAGCGCGGCGTCGACACTGGCAAACTTTCTGATAACGCATCGGCAAAAAGTTGATCACCTTCGCAAAACAGAAATTCACCGTCGGCGGGGTGATGCTTTCCTGCGGATGTTACCCTTAACATGTTATCGGTAACAGCGTTTGTCGGGATGTGTAAACATCTTACAAAGGCACTGTTTTGTCGCCCTACGGGGATCATGATAATAAATCGACACCGTATTCCGTTCGGTGCACAAGGTGGAGAAAAGCTATGCCATTACTCTATGTGGCGATCGGCGTCGCGCTACTGTTGCTGCTGATGATTCGCTTTAAGCTCAATGGATTTATCGCGCTGATCCTGGTGGCGCTGGCCGTCGGCGTGATGCAGGGCATGCCGGTGAATAAAGTTATTACCTCAATCAAAGCGGGTGTAGGTGGCACGCTGGGCAGCCTGGCGTTGATCATGGGCTTTGGTGCCATGCTCGGTAAACTGCTGGCCGATTGCGGCGGGGCGCAACGTATCGCGACCACCCTGATTGAGAAATTCGGCACAAAGCACATTCAGTGGGCGCTGGTGCTGACCGGTTTTATTGTCGGATTTGCGCTGTTCTATGAAGTCGGCTTTGTACTGATGCTGCCGCTGGTATTCAGCGTGGCGGCGTCGGCGCGTGTGCCGCTGCTCTATGTCGGGGTGCCGATGGCCGCTGCTCTGTCCGTGACGCACGGTTTCCTTCCGCCCCATCCGGGTCCAACCGCCATTGCCACGCTGTTTAACGCAGACATGGGTAAAACGCTGCTGTTTGGCACGCTGCTGGGTATCCCTACGGTGATTCTGGCAGGTCCGGTCTACGCACGTTTCCTGAAAAATATCGATAAACCGATTCCACAGGGGCTCTATAACCCGAAAACGTTTACCGAAGCGGAAATGCCCAGCTTTGGCGTGAGTGTCTGGACGGCACTGGTACCAGTGGTGCTGATGGCGCTGCGTGCCGTGGCGGAGATGCTGCTGCCAAAAGGCCACGTGCTGCTGCCCTATGCGGAGTTCTTTGGCGACCCGGTCATGGCGACCCTGATTGCGGTGCTGATTGCCATCTTCACCTTTGGACTGAATCGTGGCCGCACGATGGAACAGGTGATGGATACCCTGACCGACTCGATCAAAATCATTGCCATGATGTTGTTGATCATCGGTGGTGGCGGTGCCTTTAAACAGGTGCTGGTGGACAGTGGCGTAGATAAATATATCGCCAGCATGATGCACTCAACGCAGCTGTCACCCATCTTTATGGCGTGGTCGATTGCCGCAGTGCTGCGTATTGCGCTGGGCTCTGCCACGGTAGCAGCGATTACTGCCGGCGGTATTGTTGCACCGCTGATTGTTACCAGTGGCGCCAGCCCGGAACTGATGGTGATCGCCGTGGGGTCCGGCAGCGTGATCTTCTCTCACGTTAACGACCCTGGATTCTGGCTGTTCAAAGAGTATTTCAACCTGACGATTGGCGAAACCATTCGCTCCTGGTCTGCGCTGGAAACCATTATTTCGGTTTGTGGCCTGGTGGGTTGCCTGTTGCTCTCCTGGGTGATTTAACCTGTCGTCGCTGGCAAATCTGTCAGCGGCTCTCTGTTCTGACCGGGTGCACGACGTTAAAACTAAAATGGGCCGCAAGTGCGGCCCAGGCTGTCACTTAACTCTGACGCCTTAGTGAGGCGGTTCAAAACCGGCTTTCACCATCTCTTCCCGCAGCGCACGTGCAATTTCACGGTTGCCGCCAGTGACCGGGTAGATCACGTTATTCACCACATCATCAAGATAGTGCTCGTCAAACTCCTGCATAGAGAGCTGCGTGCCGCCTTCATCGTTGATGGCGAAAGAACCTCTGATGTGGTTACCGCTGTTTTTGGCCTTAAGGCTGTAGCGGCCCATGCTGGTATTAATCGTGCTCATAAGATCTCCTCGCGACTCATTTCAGTCTCATCACTATTGAGGCCTGCCTTGCCGCATAAATTTTAGCCAGGAGTATTCTTTAAAACGAAAAAAGAGTGCCGGTAAAAACTGGTGTTGCGATCGCTATCCCAGAAAGCAAATAAAGAGCAGGATTGGTGAACTTTTGACCAATTGAAGCCTGAGTGAAGCGGCGCGATAAATATTCCTGTCTATACTGCCTACAGGAAACGTGTCTAATCAGTGAGGGAAAAGGAAATGAAAATTATTCTGTGGATTATCGCGATTATCTTTATCGTCGGCCTGCTGACCCTGACAGGGGTGTTCAAACTGATTTTCTGATTTTTGTAAAAGCTTCAGCGATAACGGGCACCTAATCAGGTGCCCGAACTGTTTTCTGGCTGGCCAGCAGACACTGTGTAATGGGATCCATCGGCGTCGTGGGCAGCAGATCCTGGGAATCCAGGCATTTTTTACAGTTCGCACAGCGGGCACCATGAACGTTGTGCTCTTCCTCGTGATATTCCGTAAAAACGAATCGGGTGCTTCCGCACTGACTGCAGCGTATCTTCATCACCATCCTGTGCCTCACTCTCCTTTTCATTTGCCCGGAAGGAAGCTATCCCCTCACCGGTTAAGCGGACGTAATCTATTGCCGGGTAATATTATTCCGGCTCGCCATAAGAAAAGTAGTTGCTCATAACGTTAATTGTTTGTTGCCAGATGCGAATCCGGACACTAAAAAGCACTTCATTGATCTTTCTCAAGGTTTGCCTGCTTTTGGTGAAAATATCAGCAGGTGGCCTGCTCTCACTGGGGGCAATGGCACAGCAGTCTCAATATTGTCTGAGAAAAAGTCGTTTCGGCGGATAGGAATTTGCGATCAACTGCACATTAAATAACCAGACGCGTTACGGCGGCCTCCGGAAGCAGGGAAATCGGATTTTTATGCTGAGGTTTACTACCCGCAGGACGATAAAAAATAACGCTTTTGAGACGATCGTTATCAGTAATAACAGGAATACGTCTTAATAAGATTTTCCTTTTTAACCTCAAAACGTCACGGTGCTAAAGATCAAAAAGGTTTGCCTTTCCAGCAGGTTAGTGGAAGGCACAGGCCATACGTCTGATCCCTGCTGATGAGTGTTTCGCAAGTCGAAAAGCAGGAAAGTGTGATGCATGCACGGAAAGTCGATATTTATCACTTTTTCATCAAATCATGCTGGACAAATCCCTCAGCAATTGCTGTACTAGACCCCGACACAGTTTAGTGTCCATTTTTCATGTAAAGGTAATATAGATGTCT
>Ga0308167_1000528_pt1 | contig 64099 bp, 51 predicted proteins | sample PhyCR1_2_FD_202138 | JGI IMG/M metagenome (GOLD analysis project Ga0308167, IMG submission 202138) | Phyllosphere microbial communities from UC Gill Tract Community Farm, Albany, California, United States - DLSLRC.R1 | ecosystem: Host-associated > Plants > Phyllosphere > Unclassified | place... | reverse complement strand
CAATCTGGATACCTCGCCGGGAATAGGATTCGATCGTTCCGATCTGGCCGTCACTGCGGCAGTGAACCACGTTGGCGTTGCCATGGGCCGTAAGCGACTTATCCGCAAGCAACTCAGTACCGGCGAGTTGGTTGCGCCATTGCCCAAAATGGAGCTGAAATGCGATCAGCACTATTATGTATCAACGCTTTCCGACCGCCAGTGGCCAAAAATTGATGCCTTCATCGTTTGGTTAAAATCGCTAGGTGAATTGCCGTTGGAATGACCAATATCAATTCACCCAGCGCCTGGAATTCCTTATTATCCCGCTGAAAAGAGCAACAGCGATTGTGGCAAAAAAATCAGCCAAGCGGGATATATCACCACTCTTGCTGTTAGTATTATTAATTCCACGCGCTCACAATATATCCAAACAGTTAAAATGGTTGATAACGTGAACCAAACGGCAATTTCTTTTATCAATAACCCAACCATGTAGAAAATGTTTTAACATTTGCAGCATAAAACAGTACAATTCCGTCCGTTAATTTTGCACTGTTTTAGGATATATGTGTCGTTAATTCGGACTGCCACATCGCGAAGCCATCTCCCGGCCTGTCTGGGGATTTTTGCGATCCTGATGTTGTTCATCGCCCCGGTGATCTCTCGATCGCTGGAGCATGCGCGCGTGGGGCAATCTGAAACGGTCGCAATGACAGACTGCGGCATGGATATGTCTGCACATGGCCATCATCCGCCGCCGGAGCCTGGCGCACAAAGCATGACGATGACCATGCAGACCGGCAGCCATAATATGGCGATGATGATGGATGACAGCGCCTGCGGTTACTGTGTATTGCTGATCCATGTCCCCTTGTTAGACTTGGCCAGTTCACCGCTATTCTGGTCAGGTTCGCTGTTGTCGCGCGCCCCTCCGCTGCATTATATCTTCCCGCTATTTGCCCATGTGATCCACTCCGAGTCCCAACCTCGCGCTCCACCAGCATCGCTTCCGCTGATTTAAAAATAAATAGGCTGCAGCCAAATTATTCCTGTTGAGACTATTCAACCGGGCGGGTTATTTACGCCTGTCGGAATTCCCCACTGCACTCAATAAACATCGCAACCCTGTTGGCATTATTCTCACGCCAAACCGGGCCAAAGCTTATTAACGGCGGCATGATGCTCCGGGTTTCACTGCACCTAAATAACCGGCTGTTGCGATGTAAAAGTATTTTTAGCGTCAAAATTGACATTAAGGAACGATGATGTTCGGAAAAACCAACAATTATAAGAAGCGCCCTCTCTCCCTGCATATTACTGCGGCTATGCCGCTGTTTGTCCTGGCGGGCTTCAATGCTCATGCTGCACAACAGCACCAGCATGAAGTAGCGGTAAAGGCCAATGATGGCGACGTGATCACCGTCACCGCACCGCTCTATTCGCCGATGACGATAGTGACCTCACCGAAAACCCCTCGCCAGCCAGTGCCTGCCAGCGACGGCTCGGATTATCTGAAAACTATCCCGGGTTTCTCACAGATCCGTAATGGCGGCACCAATGGCGACCCGGTGTTTCGCGGCATGTTTGGATCCAGGCTGAAAATTTTGACCGACGGTGGCGAAATGTTGGGTGCCTGTCCTTCACGAATGGACGCGCCGACTTCCTATATTTCACCAGAAAGTTATGACCTGTTGACGATTACCAAGGGGCCGCAAACGGTACTTTGGGGCGCAGGATCCTCTGCCGGTACGGTGCGCTTTGAACGAGAACGTCCGCAGTTTGATAAACCAGGCGTCAAAGGCAACGCCAGCATGCTGGCCGGTTCCAACGGCCGTTGGGATGAAAACATTGATGCCAGCCTGGGCAGTGAACAAGGTTATCTGCGCCTGATGGGCAATAAATCACGCTCTCATGATTATCAGGACGGCAATGGCGATCGCGTGCCCTCTCGCTGGGACAAATGGAATGGCGATCTGGCACTGGGCTGGACTCCGGACACCGATACCCTGCTGGAAGTGACCATGGGCCGGGGTAATGGTGAAGCACGCTATGCCGGGCGCAGCATGGATGGTTCGCAGTTCAAGCGCGAAAGTCTGGGCATGCGGGTAGAAAAATCCAATATTGGCGAGGTGTTCGACAAGCTGGAAGCCCAGGTGTATTACAACTACGCCAACCATATTATGGATAACACCACCCTGCGTTCACCCGGCCAAGGCGGCATGGCGATGGGACACATGGGCATGGGGATGCCTATGCACGCCGGCATGACCATGCAGTTGGATCGTCGCACCGTCGGCGGTCGAGTGATGGGTACCTGGCTGTGGCAAGATTTTAAGTTGGAAAGCGGTATGGATACGCAAACCAACACGCATCGCAACAAACGGGGTAACGCCTGGCAAGAGGATGCACAGTTCCATAACTACGGTGCCTTTGGTGAACTGACCTGGAGCGCGACCGAACAGAGCAAGATCATCAGCGGTGCTCGCCTCGATCGTACCCTGGTGGATAACTACAAAACCGGCAACGATACTGAGCGTTCCGATACGCTGCCTAGCGGTTTTAGCCGTATTGAGCACACATTGGCCGGCATGCCGTTGATGCTGTACGCAGGGATCGGCTATACCGAGCGTTTCCCCGACTATTGGGAGCTGTTCTCCCCGACATTTGGGCCTGGCGGCAACAAGAGTGCGTTTGACAGCGTGAAGAGTGAAAAAACCACGCAGATCGATATCGGTGCTCAATATACCGATAAGCGGTTTAACAGCTGGGTATCGGCGTATGTTGGCCATGTGAATGACTTTATCTTGTTCAAATACGATCCGCATCACGCCCGTATCAGCCAGGCCGATAACGTTAACGCCACCATCATGGGCGGTGAAATGGGTATGGGTTACCAGTTGACCGAACACTGGAAGACCGATGCCAGCCTGGCTTATGCCTGGGGGAAAAACACCAGCGACAACCAGCCGTTGCCGCAAATCCCACCGCTGGAGGCTCGCTTTGGTTTAACCTACGAACGAGGCGACTGGAGCAGCACCGGCCTGTGGCGTGTGGTCAGCAGCCAGCACCGCGTAGCCATCAATCAGGGCAACGTGGTCGGCAAAGACTTTGCCGACAGCCCGGGTTTTGGCGTGCTGTCCGCCAATGTAGCTTACAAGGTGAACTCACACGTCAAGCTCAGCACCGGCCTGGATAACATTCTCAATAAAACCTACAGCGAACACCTGAATCTGGCAGGGAACAGTACCTTCGGCTATTCGTCGAATACGTCGGTCAATGAACCGGGCCGCACCCTGTGGGCCAAGGTGAATGTCACCTTCTAACCAGGTGCTATGGGGCGGTGTATGCATGCCACCGCCCCATGTTTGTTATTGCTCCGCGCGCTGATTTTGTTGCAGATATCTTATGCAACCGACGAGACAATATGCTCTCGCAGCCATTGATGCGCCGGATCGCGATGGGCACGCTCATGCCATAGCATGGTCATCTCGAAGCCCGGCAGCTCGACGGGCGGCTCCACCACCTGCAACGCGCTATTATTGCGTACCAGACGTGACGGCAGCATGGCCACCAGCTCTGAGGTTGCCAGAACCGACATCACAAACAGAAAATGCGGTACGGAAAGCACCACTCGCCGGGTCAAACCGGCTTCCGCCAACACTTTGTCGGTGATACCGAAAAAGCCCCCGCCGTCCGGCGAAACCATCACATGTTCCAGCTCACAAAACTCAGCCAGTGAAGGTGATTTTTGCAAGCCTGGGTGTCCGGCTCGTCCCACCAGCACGTAGCGTTCGCTAAACAAAATTCGTTGTCGCAAATGGGCTGGAGCCCCTTCACGGGTATGAAAGGCCAAATCTATCTCACCCTGCTCCGCCTGCCTGGCGATGCGTGAAGGCACTGTCTCGATCACTGCCAGTCTGCTGTTCGGTGCCGCAGCCCGCAGGCCCATCAACGCCGGCTGAACAATGGTTGACTCGCCATAGTCAAAAGCCGCTACGCGCCAGGTATTTTCAGCCACTTTGGGATCAAAGGGCGCTGAAGGTGACACCGCTTGTTCCAGTGCTTCGAGTGCCTGCCGCAGCGGTTCACGTAACTCGTCGCCGCGTGCGGTGGGCCGCATTCCTCTTGGCCCCGGCAACAACAGCGGATCGTTAAAGATGTCTCTGAGTTTGGCGAGATGCACACTGACCGCAGGTTGTGAGAAGTTTAAACGTTGTGCCGCCCGGGTAACGTTGTGCTCTGAAAGCAAGGCGTCCAGCGTGACCAGCAGGTTAAGATCCAGACGTCTGATATTATTCATGCTAATACCTGTAATATTAGAAATTCATTTCTAATATACCTTGCAGCAGCCTAACCTGCCTCCATCAATCAATGGAGGTTCCACAATGAACGTTTTAATCGTCTACGCCCACCCTGAACCGCAGTCATTAAATGGTTCACTCAGGGATTTTTCAGTACAGCGGCTCGAAGCTGCCGGCCATGAGGTGCAAGTTTCCGATCTGTATGCCATGCAATGGAAAGCGACGCTCGACGCCAATGACAGTACGGCCCAACCCGGTGATCGTTTCAATCCGTCGCTCGATTCCCAGCAGGCTTTTGCTCAGGGTTTACAGAGCAAAGACATTGAACTGGAACAGGAAAAGCTGCTGTGGGCCGATACGGTGATCTTGCAGTTCCCGCTGTGGTGGTTTTCGATGCCGGCGATCCTTAAAGGCTGGGTTGAACGCGTCTATGCCTACGGATTTGCCTATGGCGTCGGCGAGCACTCTGACGTCCGTTGGGGGGATCGTTATGGTGAAGGCACCCTCGCCGGTAAACGCGCGATGCTGATTGTCACTACCGGCGGATGGGAGTCGCACTATGCGCAACGCGGCATCAATGGCCCGATCGATGACATTCTGTTCCCTATTCAACATGGCATCCTGCATTATCCCGGTTTCGAGGTGCTGCCGCCCTTTGTTCTTTATCGCACTGGGCGGGTCGATGAAGCGCGCTTTGCCGAGGCTTGTAACGCACTGGGGCAACGCCTCGATGAATTGGAGCAAACCTCGCCTATTCCCTTCCGTAGGCAGAATGCGGGCGAGTACGAGATCCCGGCATTGACGCTGAAACCCGATATTGCTCCCGGATGTAAGGGCTTTAGCGCGCATATTGAATAATTAATGCGTGCTCGCCACCGATGGAGAGAAACAACGGGGTAACCACAGCGCGAAGAATAAGGCTAAGAAGGCCCGGTGAACCGGGCCAGAGGCAAGATTATTTTTCCAGCGGATAAATGGTGCCGGCGTTCATGATGCCGTTGGGATCGTAGACTTCCTTCAACGCCTTCAGGATGTAATAGGCGCTGCCGTGTTCGTCTTTGGTCCAATGCGTACGATGTTTGCCGATGCCGTGGTGGTGTACCATAGAACCGCCCTGTTTTAGGGTTTCTTCGACGATAATCTTGTTCAACGGATTATGGTACTTGTCGATCTCCTCTTCCGGTTTGCAATCCACCACGTTGTAATCGTAAACGAAGTACATGTTGGTGCCATTGATGTAACTGTGTGAAGAGTGGCCGCCCAGCATGGTGATGTCATCGGCATGTGGGAATTCCGCGCGTATTCTGCGGATCACATTCTCGTAGATGGTATGGATGCTGGCCCAGTCGCTGGAAACTTCGGTGGTGAACCCCATGTTGTTGGTTTTCATGATCTGCAGGCGTTCCGCCGCCACCTTCTCCGGCCCCCAGTTCAGGTTATTGAACCACTGCTCAATCAGCTTGCTGTCCACTTTGTGGCATTCTGCGTGACTTTGCACAATTGCCTCAATGCCTGCCCCTGTCGCCTGCGCAATGCCTTTTGCACCTTCTGCCATAAAGATCAGCACGCATTTGCCCTGGGCAAAATGGGTAAAGTGCTGGGTACCGTCCTCGACGTCATACAGACGGGCGATTGACGGGCGATAGCCATCGACCATAACTTCCCGCAGGATATCAAAGCCGGTCTGCATATTGTCGAGGGTATAGCCGTAGAACAGGTTGTTTTCCGGCGTGTACTTGAAAATTTTCACCGTCACTTCGGTAATGAAGCACAGTGCCCCTTCATTGCCGATGATCACGTGGCGAATATCAGGCCCGGCGGCACGGCGTGGCACATTTTTGATGCGCGTAATCGTGCCGTTCGGGAAGACCGCTTCCAACCCGACCACCATATCTTCAATCGCGCCATATAGCGTAGAGAGTTGACCGATGCTGCGCGTCGCGACCAGACCGCCCATTTGCGCCAGCGGCTTGGACTGCGGCGAATGTCCGGTAGTGTAACCCTGGGCGCGCAGTTGGTTTTCCAGTACTTCCAGCGATACGCCACACTGGGCCGTTGCCTGCATGTTGCGAATATCGATGCTGACGATCTGGTCCAATCCCGAGCCATCCAGCACCACCGAGTTTTTGACCACCGTCTCCAGCCCGCCCTCGGTGGCGGATGCGCCGGTACGCGGCACGCAGTTGATGTGATTTTCGTTCATAAATTTCAGCACATCCGCGACCTGCTGGCTATTTTCCAGCTTAACCACGGCTGCCGGCAACGGTAGAGTGAAGACGCCATGAATATCGGCATATTTGCGGAAACGGTCCACGCTGTTTTTCTTCAACGTTTCCTCGTCGGTAATGACCCGCTCTGGGCCCACGATTTCTTTTAAATGAGTGACAATAGCTTCACGAGTCAGAGACATGGTTACTCCTTCCTGTTAATAAGAATATAAAATGTAATTTAGATAAAACGGAGAGTGCTCCGCTTATTTAACGAACCAGATAACCACCATCGACCACCAGCAAATGGCCATTAACATAATTTGATGCCCTGCTGGCTAAAAATACCATTGCCCCCATTAAATCTTGTGTATCACCCCAGCGGTTGGCAGGAATATGTTCCAATACGCGCCTGTTGGTTTCCGGATTACTTCGGGTTTCTGCGGTAATGTCGGTAGCGTAATAACCCGGTGCAATACCGTTGACCTGAATATTATATTGCCCCAGTTCATCACAATAAGCTTTGGTAAAACCAGCCAGGGCATGTTTAGTGGCAGAATAAGCCGGGGACCATTGACCGCCAAGGTAAGAAAAGAGAGAGCAAATATTGATGATCTTACCCTGCTGGTTGGGGATCATCACTTTGGCGGCTTCGTAGCTCATTTCAAAGGCGGCCGTCAGATTGATGTCGATCATCGGATCCCAGTCAGCGCGGCCAAAATCCTGCACCTTGTTCAGTTTGCAGATGCCCGCATTGTTGACCAGAATATCCACGGACCCGAAGTGCGCCAGGCATTCGGCGATGACCCTAGCCGGCGCGCCTTTCTCGGTGATATCCACCTGCATAAAGGCCACGCGCACGCCCTGTTGTTCAATGATTTCACGGGTTTGCCCCTGATCCATCACAAAGCTGGGAATAAACAGATTCGCCCCGGCCTTGGCCAGCGCCACGGCAAACGCCTGCCCCAGCCCACTGTTGCCGCCGGTGACAATCGCCGTCTTCCCCTTCAGCGAAAAGAAATCCAGTGAGAACGCATTCAACGCATCTAGTGACATGTCCTGACTCCTTAGCCTGGAAAAAAGCAAAAAAAAATGAGAAAAGTAAGCTCCTCTGCACTGGGCAAAGAAGTTACTTTTCTCATCGGCTCTAGTAACTGAGAAGCAAGCTAACATGCCCACTCCGTTCGCTTCCGTGATTGACTTCACAAAATCATTTTATGCTAAAAATACCGTGATAATAAAAATGACCTTTATCACTGAGTAATTACCCCTTGATAACAGCCCGCCAATTCTCATTTTAGGCTTTTGTGATAACAATCACGGATATTATTCCCGGCGCCGTGCTATTTGTTATGGCAGTTACTGAATGAGCCCAAGAGAAAAGTAACTTCCCGTAATGCGGGGAGCTTGCTTTTCTCTTTTTTTTGTTTGACAATTTAATGGGAATGCCGCATGAAGAAATCAAATTTCCGCCGTTGGTTAACCCTGGCAATAATAAGTATTAGTGGCGGCGTTAGTTTTGATCTGGCCTATTTACGCTATATCTATCAAATACCCATGGCGAAGTTTATGGGTTTTTCCAATACCGAAATAGGTTTGATTATGAGCACCTTCGGTATTGCCGCCATTATTCTTTATGCCCCCAGTGGCATTGTCGCCGATAAGTTTTCCCACCGTAAGGTCATGACTTTCGCCATGATCGCGACCGGCTTGCTAGGTGGGCTGATGGCGTTATACCCGCCTTTCTGGGTGATGATCCTGATACAGGTAGCATTCGCCATTACCACCATTCTGCTACTCTGGTCCGTTTCCATCAAGGCGGCGTCACTGCTCGGCAACCATGAGGAACAGGGCAAAATCATGGGCTGGATGGAGGGGTTAAGAGGCGTCGGCGTAATGGCGCTGGCGGTGTTCACCATGTGGATCTTCTCTTTATTCGCTACCGAGGATCCCAACAGCCTCAAAGCGGTGATCCTGATTTACAGCGGCGTATATATTCTGCTCGGCGTGCTTTGCTGGTTCTTCGTCAGCGAGGGTTCTTCCCAGACCGCAAGCAGCAGTACCGAGCCCTCACCTCCCTTTAGCCTCGGTGACATCCTGAGAGTGCTCAAGGTCAGCAGTACCTGGTATTGCAGCATGATCATCTTCGGCGTCTACACCATTTACGCCATCCTGAGTTACTCGACCAATTACCTGACCGAAATGTATGGCATGACGCTGGTTGCCGCCAGCTACATGGGGATTGTGATTAACAAGATATTCCGCGCCATCTGTGGTCCGCTCGGGGGATTGATCACCAGCCACAGTCGGTTGAAATCGCCGACCCGGGTGATTCAACTGCTGGCGCTGGTCAGCCTGATCACGCTGGGCGCCTTGTTAGTCACCAATCAACAACCGGGCTCGGTCGCCGTGGGTATCGGTTTGATCTTGTTATTGGCTTTTGCCTGCTATGCCTCGCGCGGGCTGTATTTCGCCTGTATTGGTGAAGTCCGTACGCCCAAATTCATTATGGGCACTACGGTGGGGATCTGCTCGGTGATCGGTTTTCTGCCGGATGTGTTTGTCTACCCGTTGGTTGGGCATTGGCAAGACACCCTGCCAGCAGCCGAGGCTTATCGCAATATGTGGCTGATGGGACTGACGGCCACCGGATTGGTAGTGGTGTTTACATACCTGTTGTTCAACAAGATTAAAACGGCCGATGCAAAAACAACAACCATAAAACCCGTGGTCGGTTAATGGATTTTCCTTGAGGAGCGAACGCATGAAGAAGCGGTATTTGATGGGGGTGGACGTTGGCACCCAAAGCGCAAAAGTGGTGATTTTTGATTTGGACGGCAACGTCATTTGCCAAGGGAAACAGCAACTGCGCAAGCTGGAGATCCCCGCGCCGCTGTTGGCGGAGCATCCGGATGATGACCTCTGGGACGCCCTAAAGGTGGCGTTTCGCCGCGTCATGCAGCGTTTTGCTGAATACGGTGGTCAGCAGCAGGACATCCTGTCGATGGGGATTTGCATTGTTCGCTGCTGCCGTGCGCTGCTAAAAGAAAACGGTGAGCTGGCCTACCCGGTGATCAACTGGATGGATAAGCGCCTCAACAAGCCCTATGAGTATATAGATGCCTACCGGGAGGTGCGCTATATCACCACCACCTCGGGATATATTACCCATAGGCTGACCGGCGAGTTCAAAGACACCTGCGCCAATTACATCGGTTGGTGGCCGATGGACAATGATCGCTTGGACTGGAGCACGGATCCGGCGGTCTGGCAAAGCTGCAATCTGACGCGCGATCGGGTACTGGACGTGGTGAAGCCGGGGGAAATCCTCGGTTATCTCAGCGAACGCGCGGCGAAGCAAATCGGTTTGCCGGCAGGTCTCCCAGTGGTCGCGACCGCGCACGATAAAGCGGTAGAGGCTCTGGGGGCCGGTTCGCTGGACGAAGGTGTCGCGCTTATCTCCCTTGGCACCTATATCGGCGCCATGGTGCACGGCCATGCCAACGTGAAAAACGCACGTCATTTCTGGCCGTTTCAGGCATCGATCCCCGGCCGTTATTTGTATGAATGCATGGGCGTGCGTCGCGGTATGTGGACCATAAGCTGGTTTCGCGACCAGTTTGGCGCGGCTGCGTTGTCTGCGGCCCATGACGCAGGGGTTAGCATCGAGGAACTGTTGAACCACGAGGCCGAACGGGTGCCGGCGGGCTGCGAAGGTTTGATCACCGTGCATGACTGGGCACCGCCATCAGAAGCCGAATACCGCAAAGGCGCGATGATTGGCTTCGATGGCCGTCATACTCGGGCGCACATCTACCGCTCTATTCTGGAGGGTATCGCCTTCACCATGAAAAACCATATGGATAAAATGGCGCAGGAACTGAATACGCCCTTCCACAGCCTGATCATCTCCGGCGGCGGTGCCAACAGCGATTTGTTTATGCAAATTTTCGCCGACGTGTTCGGTATCCCGACGCGTCGGAACCTGATGAGCGGCTCTGCCGCGGTGGGATGCGCCATCAATGCCGGCATGGCGATTGGTGCATTCGACAGCTATCAGCAGGCCACCGAAAGGCTGGTGAAAATCGGCGACCGCTTTACGCCGGACAACCGTAATCACCTTTTTTATCAGCAGCTCAATGAGCGGGTTTACCAACAGGTGAACGCACACCTCGATCCGTTATTGCGTGCGCTCAGCCCTCTGGTGGATTAGCTATAACGCCAACTTCCACACGTCATGGTTGGTGGTGGAGACGGCAATCGCTCCGGCTTTTAACGCCGTCTGGGCGTCGTCCTCATCACACACCAGGCCCCCGGCGATGATCGGCAAATCGATTTTATCCGCCACCCAACCCAACACTTTCGGCATGCAGCCCGGCAGGATTTCGATGCAGTCCGGCGTGGACTGCGCCACCTGCTTGTCGACGTTATTAAAAGAGATGGAATCGAGGATAAACAGCCGGTGAATGGCATAGAACCCCTGCTGACGCGCGGCTTTGACCATTGAGGTTTTGGTGCTGATGATGCCGTCGGCGGCGGTCACGATCTTCAGAAAGTTAATCACGATTTCTTTGTTGGAACTTCCCTCCAACAAATCGACGTGTACAAAGGCGTATTTTCCGGCCTCTTTAATCTGCTGCACGATGCGTCCGATGTTGCAGATATTGCCGTAGAGCACCGAAATAATCCGACAGTCTGACTTCACCGCCGCCTGCAGGCTTTCATTATCTTTTACGGCGGCAATCACCGGATGCAGTTTTAACAACTCAACAATTGAAGACACGTTATTCCCCTGGTAGGCCCGCAGCAAGAACGGCGGGCAATGCTCATTAACAACAAGGTAACACACCCCTACACCGGTATCTCCACGTCCGCTCACACCGCTGCGATCATGCCCGGCAACGGTTCAGGATACCCTGACCGCTGCTGGATTTCCTGCTGTAGCCAATCGTGAAAATACCCCACCCGGGGCATATCGCGCTTGCCTGCGGGAATTTCCAGCCAGTATCCGTTGCGGCTTTTCAACTCAACCGGCGACAGCAGCACCAGCAGGCCGCTTTGCAATTCATTGCGGATCATCATCCGATCCAACACGGCGTAACCTGCTCCGGTAATGCAGGCATTAATCACCTGGTCTTGCGTACTGAACTCCAGCCCACTTTGCTGGCCGGCAATGGGCTGTCCCGCCGTCGCCAGCCAACAGGGCCAGTTATCCAGGCGAATATCGCCATTCAGGATGTGCAACTGAGGCTGGGTATGCAACGGCGGGAAGCCGCCATCGACCATCAGTAAAGGGCTGCCTACCAACACCAGTCGTTCATGGCATAACCATTCGCCCCGGGCGGCGCAGTCATCCGGATCGCCAAAGCGGATGGCGCAGTCGAAATCGCAATATTTTTGCCGGGTTTCACTGATCAGGGCGATCTGCAACTGGCTGTTACGGCTGCGCAACGCTACCAATCTGGGAGCCAGCCAACGGGTGGCGAAAGTCGGTGCTACCTGCAGGCGCAGGTGCTGTAACGGATTGTGCAGTTGTACATGCTGGATCCCCTCTTCAAGGATATCCAGCGACTGCCGCACTCTTGGCAGCAACGATATCGCGTCCTGCGTCAACGCCAGGCCACTGTGGCTACGGATAAACAGCAGCTTGCCCAGGAAGGCTTCAAGCTGCTTGATCTGTCGGCTGGCGGCGCTTTGAGTAATAAATAACGCCTCTGCCGCTTTGCTGAAACTCAGCGTTCGGCAGGTTTCCTCGAATACGCGCAACATACTGAGTGAAGGAAGTTTTCTCACGATACGCGAAGCCTCTGTGCATAAAACAACATGTTAACTATATGTTGCTAATTTGCAGTGATTCGCCAGCGTGCATCCCGTTTATTTCCATAAAACCAGAAGCCGATCACATGCGTTTTCCACCTGAGGGTATGACTAAAACGCACTCGCCGAAGCGCGGGTCTGCTGCCACATTGTTTACGCATTCAAAACATAAAACCAACAATAACCCCACACCACTCCAACTGGAGGACAGGGCAATGCAACATCTGACATCACAACAAATACGTATGGATGACGTACCGTTAAACCGATTCCATCTCAAAATCGCCGGGCTGACTTTCGGCGCCCACTTCACCGACGGCTATGTACTGGGCGTCATAGGTTTCGCACTGGCGCAAATCAAACCGCAAATGGGGATCTCCGCCTTTTGGGAAGGCATGTTGGGCAGTTCAGCGCTGATCGGCCTGTTTATCGGCAGTTTGCTGCTCGGCTGGGTGGCCGACTACATCGGCCGGCAAAAAATATTCTGCTTTAGCTTTGTGGTGATCACCCTGGCCTCGGCGCTGCAATTTTTCGCCACCACGCCGGAACAACTCTTCTTGCTGCGGGTGCTGGTCGGCGTCGGATTAGGCGGCGACTTCTCCGTGGGCCACACCATGCTGGCCGAATTTTCTCCCCGTAGACACCGTGGCGTACTGCTGGGATCTTTCAGCGTGATTTGGACTTTTGGCTACGTAGCCGCCGGGTTTGCCGGTCACTTCCTGACGGCGATGGGACCGGATGCCTGGCGTTGGCTGCTCTCTTCTTCCGCCGTGCCGGCCGTCATCATCCTGCTCATGCGGATAGGCACGCCGGAATCTCCCCGCTGGCTGATGGGAAAAGGGCGTCGCGAACAGGCCATGGCCATCGTACACCGCTATTTTGGCCCTAACGTCATGCTGGTCGATGAGGCACCCACTCTCAGTAAACAGCGTTTTTTGTCGCTGTTCGGCCCGGTATATCGTCGGCGCACCGCGTTCAACAGCCTGTTTTTCGTCTGTCTGGTGATCCCCTATTTCGCGATTTATACCTTCTTGCCGTCCATTCTGCAGGTCATGGGCCTGGATCAAAATTTTGCCACCGACTTGTTGCTCAACGGTCTGCTGATCGTCGGTGCACTACTCGGCATTTTGCTGACGATGTTCTGTTCCCGACGTGGCTTCCTGATCGGTTCCTTTGTGTTCCTCGCGGCGTGCTTAGTGTTGCTTAGCCTGATCCCCGTCAGCCAGTCGGCGTGGCTGATCGCACTGTTTGCGGCTTTCACGCTGGTGATGTCGGCGGTCAGCAACCTGGTCGGCGTTTTTCCCGCGGAAAGTTTCCCTACGGAAGTCCGCTCAATGGGCGTCGGGTTCGCCACGTCAATGAGCCGCTTGGGTTCTGCCATCGGCACCGGTCTGTTGCCACTGGCGATTGTCCACTACGGCATGCCCGCCACCACCGCCATTCTGGCCGTGATCTTGATTATCGGCGCGCTGGTCTCCATCGCCTGGGCGCCAGAAACCAAAGGATTAACCCTGGTGGACGCCAGCCAGGATCCGGCGCAGCGCGCAGACAATGCGTTGGCCGCGTCGATTAAATAACACCATCTGACTGAAAACAGGAGCAATGACGTGGAAATGTATATCGGTGAAGGGTTTGAGGGTAACGGCGTAAACGCCTCGCACATCAATATTTTGATCGGCCCGCGTCATGGCGCGGTAGGTCAGGCGTTCGCATCCAGTCTGGCCTCCCCCAGCCAGGGGCACTGCCCCTTTATGGTGGTGGTGAAGCCCAATGTGCCGACCAAGCCTATGACGCTGTACGTCAACAAGGCCGAAATCAGCGGCGAACTGCATGGCAATGCCACCTGGGGCGCCTCCCAGGCGGCCATTGCCAAAGCGGTAGCTGAAGCCCTGCTGGAGGGGATCTTGCCGCCAGAGGCCGAAGACCAGTGGTGCATCGTGACCGCCAACTGGGTGAATCCGGCCTGTGATGATCTCGACGAGGTGTATCGGAATAACTATCGCGCCTGTAGCCAGGCGATCCATGCGGCGATGAATCAGTTGCCCAACCGCAGTCAGCTCGCCCAGGCTCTGCCGCAGCTGGCGAATCCCTTTTATACCCCGCGTGCCTGAGGAGAACGCCATGGATTACATCAATCTTGGTCAGTGCGGACTGAAAGTTTCCCGCTTGTGTCTCGGCACCATGAACATGGGCAGCAAACAGTGGAAACCCTGGATTTTTGACGAACAGCAAAGCGAGCCGCTGATACGCCACGCGCTCGAATGCGGGATCAACTTCATTGATCTGGCGGATTTTTACTCCAGCGGCGCAGGCGAGGAAGTGGTTGGCCGCATCATTGCGCGCGTGGCTCAGCGCGACGAGCTGGTGTTGACCACCAAGGTCGGTTACCCGCTTGGCGGCGGCACCAATAATCAGGGGCATTCCCGCAAGCACATCATGACCAGTATTGACGCCAGCCTGCGTCGCCTGGGCACCGATTATGTCGATATTTACATGCTGCACTACTTTGACGTGAACACCCCCATCGAAGAAACCTGGTCGGCGATGAACGATATCGTCCGTTCAGGCAAAGCGCGGTATGTCGGCGTCTCAACCATGTATGCCTGGCAATTGGCGAAAATCCTGTGGATGTGCGAGCGGCAGGGTTTCGTCAAACCCATCAACATGCAATTGCAGCTCAACTGCGCCTACCGCGAAGAAGAGCGCGAGATGATCCCCTTGTGCCGCGATCAAGGTTTGGGCATTTCGGTGTTCAGCCCGCTGGCGCGCGGTTTGCTCAGTTGCGATTTCAACTCGGTGCGAAACCAAACGGATTTCTTCACTCAGGAGATGTATGCCGATGCGGCTTCGCGCAATGTCGCACACTCGGTCAGCCAGGTGGCGACGCTGCGCGGTCTTCCGCCGGCGCAAATTGCTCAGGCCTGGGTGCTGGGTCACCCGGGAGTGGACTGCATGCTGGTCGGCGCCGACACGGTGCAACAGATAAACAGCGCTGTCAGTGCCTTATCAACCCCGCTTAGCGAAGATGAACGTTATGAGCTGGAACGCCACTACACCCCCTGCGATGTGATTAACGATTACACCGCAGGCAAACGCATTGCACGTGAGAGCCGCCCAACCCGCGGCCTGTTTACCCTGGACAATACCGACACAAGGAACATTGCATGACCTCCTATTCCTCTCTGTTACGCAACGGCTGGTATTGCGACGGCCAATGGCGCAGCGCACCAAGGCGCTATCCCGTAAACAACCCCGCCAGCGGCGAAACGCTGGCCGATGTCGCCTTTGCGGGTGCCGCAGAAACCGAAGCGGCAATTGCGGCAGCCTCAGCCGCGCTACCCGCCTGGCGCGCCTTGCCGGCAAAAGCGCGATCGCAGATCCTGCAGCGCTGGTTTCAACTGATCGTGGCGCATCAGGCCCCGTTGGCGGAACTGATGGTGGCAGAACAAGGCAAGGTATTGAGCGAAGCCCTGGGGGAAGTGGTCTATGCCGCCAGCTTTATTGAATGGTTTGCCGAGCAGGCCAAGCGCGCCTACGGTCACACCATTCCTGCCACCCAAGCCGGCAACCAAATCCTGACCTTCAAACAGCCGGTTGGCGTCATTGCCGCCATCACGCCGTGGAATTTCCCATTGGCAATGCTGACGCGCAAGCTCGGCCCTGCGCTGGCGGCCGGGTGTACCGCCGTGATCAAACCGGCCAATGAGACCCCGCTTTCCGCCTTTGCGCTGATCGTGCTGGCGGAACAGGCCGGCGTTCCCCCCGGAGTGATTAACGCCGTCTCCGGCGACACCCCGGCGATTGGCACCTCACTGATGGCCAGTTCACAGGTGCGCAAGGTCTCCTTTACCGGCTCGACCCCAGTGGGGAAACTGCTGATGCGTCAGGCGGCGGATACGGTGAAAAAACTGTCGCTGGAACTGGGGGGGAACGCCCCTTTTATCGTGTTTGATGATGCCGACCTGACTGCGGCAGTGGCGGGTGCGATGGCGGCTAAATTCCGCAACAGTGGCCAAACCTGCGTGTGCGTGAACCGCTTCTATATTCAGGACGGCGTTTACGATCGTTTTATCCAGTTATTGACCGAGGCTACCCGGGCGTTGAAAGTGGCCCCCGGCATGACGGCCGGAGCCCAGCAAGGGCCGTTAATCCATCTGAAAGCGGTAGAAAAAGTGGAGGCTCACCTGCAGGATGCGCTAAGCCAGGGGGCGCGGCTGATGTGCGGGGGCGAGCGCCATCCGCTCGGAGGAACCTTCTTCCAACCCACGGTATTGGCCGACGCTAATGAACAGATGCGGTTGGCGCATGAAGAAACTTTCGGGCCGCTGGCAGCCTGCTTCCGTTTCCATACCGAAGAGGAAGTGATTCGCCGGGCTAACGACACGCCTTTCGGATTGGCCGCCTACCTCTACACTCGCGATCTGGCGCGTGCATTCCGTGTCACGCGCCAGTTGGAAAGCGGTATGGTGGGCATCAATGAGGGCATTATCTCGACTGAAGTGGCGCCCTTTGGCGGTGTCAAAGAGTCTGGCCTGGGCCGTGAGGGCGCGGATGTGGGGCTCGAGGAGTATCTCGAGACCCAGTATGTCAATTTGGGGCAACTGGGCGGCGAATAAATAGCTGTTCGGTCATCAATTGCCCCCACTGTGTGCCCGGCTGCTCTTCTGCAAGCACGAAACCGACGCTTTCATAAAGATGCCGGGCCGCATCCAGCCCTTTGAAGGTCCACAGATGGGTTTCGTCAAAGGCATGCTCATCGCAAAAACTGACCGCCCGGTTCAGCAACTGGCGGCCAATACCGCTGCCACGCAGGCTGTCATCGATAATAAATGCGCGCAAGTGAGCACGGTTGTCCCCCAAGCTTTCGCCATCAATCGAAACAGAGCCGACAATGCGATCGCCCTTCAGCGCGGACCAGGTCTGGTTTAATGGATTCGACAAACGCCCGGCCAGATCGGCCAATGCCGCGCCCACCGTAGCTTCGAAGAAGGCGCCGAAACCCACGGTGCGGGAATAGTATTGCATGTGCATTTCCAGCGTTCTGGCGGTAAACCCCGGCAAATAGCCGCTGACAATCTCGATGGGCGCTGCAGCAACCGGCGTTTCTCCCAGGCGATGTGCTCGCAACGCTGTGGCATAGCTCTGCAGCCCATTGGCGATGCTGACGCTGGCGTCTGCCGGCAACTGCTCCAGCGCGGTAAGCACCTGACGATCGGCAAAACGATTGATGCCCGCCAGGGTTTCTCGTCCTTGCGCCGTCAGCCGCAGGATCTTCTCTCTGGCATCTCGCGCGCTGGCCTGCGTTTCCAACTCCCCGGCTTTGATCAGCTTGTTCAACATGCGGCTGACGCTGGATTTCTCCAGGTTAAGTACGTTGCAAAGCTCGGCGGCGGTATCAACCTGGCGATCGCCTATTTCAATCAACGCATGCACCGCAGATGGCGGCAGTTCGGTTCCTGCCAGGGTATTGCCCATAAAGCCGAGCTCACGCACCAAATGGCGCGACGCATCCCTGATCGGGTGTAAATACGGACTTGGTTGTGTGGTTGACATGATCGGCACTCTGATATGGTTGTATTGTGCAACCATATCAGAGTTATTCAGCAGTGCAAAGGGGCATGAGTCTTACAGGACAGCGGCCCGACATCAGGCACGCTCAGGTTTTTTAGGCGCTCTCGCCCTTTTTTAACTCTTTCAGGTATTTGTAAACCGTGGCGCGGCCGAGGGATAACACGTTGGCGATATAGTCGGCGGCGCTTTTGGCTTTAAACGCCCCTTCGTTATACAGGTCAATCACCAACTGCTTTTTCTGTTCACGGCTCAATGAACCCAATGAAGCGTTTTGCTGGCGGATCCACTCGTGCAGGAAGGTATTGATCTTCTCCTGCCAGTCGTCTTTGAATAACTGCTGTGGCTGAGGCTGCAAACGGGTGACCGACAGGAACATATCCAGCGCATTTCTGGCGTCTTCAAATGTCGCGGTGCTCAAATTAATGCACAGCAGGTAGCGGGGAACGCCCTGTTCGTCTTTCGCGGCAATGCTCACCGAACGCATTTTCTTGCCGTCCCAGTTGAGTTTCTCGTACGGCCCGGTCACCTGACCTTCGCTGTCGATGTCAAAATCCTCCAAACCGGCATCGTCACCCGGTTTGCGTTTCGACAGATTATTGGCGAGGTACGCCACCTTATTGGTAGAGAGATCGTGTATCACCACTTCCACATTGGGAAAAAACAGCGCTGCAATGCCGTCGGCAACCGACTGCAATAATTCTAATTGGGACGTGGTTTTCAGCACTCTGCTGTTACTCCATAGCGATAAGGCATGATGATATTGGCCAGTTTTCATCATTGGGTCAGCCGCTTAGCATACCTCAGTTGCCCCGCAATGCCGAGCGGGAGAACGGCTAACCGCCCTCCCGAGACTGGCTTATTCCGCCTCGCGATGGCTTTGGTAAAACACATAGCCTTCCTGAGCCACGCTGTCTTTGATTCTAAAGCGCCAAACGATCGCCAGGGTGATAAACCACAGCGGCATGCTACACAACGCTATCAGGGTATCGCGATCAAAGATCATCAGCACCAACGTGAAGGCAAAGAACGCCAATGTCAGCCAGGTCATTATCACCCCACCCGGCATTTTGAACAGCGAACGTGCATGCAGGTCGGGCCGCTGTTTGCGGTAAACCAGATAGGCCGCCAGGATCATGCCCCAGCTGTAAACCACCAGTATCGCCGCCACGGTAGACACGATAGTAAATAGCGTCATGACGTTCGGCATCAGGATCAGCAACATCGTCCCCACTACCATGCAAAAGCACGAGAACATCAGGCTGCGGATCGGAATGGCGGTAGTGCGCGAAAGTATCTTGAACTGCCCATGGGCATGCTTCTCCATCGACAAGCCATACAGCATACGGGTACTGGAATAGACGCCACTGTTGGCTGAGGACATCGCCGAAGTCAGCGCCACAAAGTTGATGACCGCAGCGGCAGCGGGCAATCCCGCCTGATCGAACAGCATCACAAACGGGCTGCTGTCCGGTGAAATATGGCTCCATGAGGTTACGGCGATGATCGCCAGCATGGAAAACACATAAAAGATAATGATCCGCACCGGGATAACGTTAATCGCCTTCGGCAGTACCTTGTGTGGATCCTTGGTTTCAGCCGACATGGTGCCCAACAGCTCAATACCGGTGCAGGAAAAGATGGCGATCTGGAAGCCGGCAAAGAAACCAAGAATGCCGTGCGGCATGAAAATAGCAGGATCGGTGATGTTGTTCACCGAGGCTTTAACCCCGTCCGGCGAAGTCCAGCCAATAAACACCATCCAGGCCCCGGTGACGATCAGCGCGATAATGGCGATCACCTTGATGATGGCAAACCAAAACTCCGCTTCGCCAAACATCTTCACCGACAGCATATTGAACAGGCACAACAGCCCTAAGGTCAGTAAAGCCGGTAGCCAGGGCGAAACCTCGGGGTACCAGTACTGTATGTAGCCGCCGCAGACCACCACGTCGGCAATGCACGTCACCACCCAGCTCAGCCAATAGGACCACCCCAGAAAGAAGCTGGCTTTCGGCCCCAGGTATTCGGAAACGAAATCGGCAAACGAGCGGTAGTCGAGCTTGGTCAGCAACAGCTCCCCCATCGCTCGCATCACCATAAACATAAAGAAGCCGACAATCACATAGGTCAACACAATAGAGGTGCCGGAAAGCGCGATGGTTTTGCCCGATCCCATAAATAAGCCAGTCCCAATGGCGCCGCCGATGGAAATCAGTTGAATATGGCGCTCGCTGAGTCCGCGTTGCAATGTTTGGGCGCAGTCAGGCCCCTCGGTTGAAGAAGCCTTCAACCGATGTTGCTTACTTTTTGTCATGGTGTTACCTGTCCGTCATTAAGGCGATTAAGCAGCGGACAGCCGCTGCTGCAGGAGTGAAACGCATTGCGCGTTGTACCGGCAAAAAAATTCAGGCAAAACGATACCGTCCCTTTGTTAAAGGGAAGTTAAAAAATGTACGCATCAGAAAACGGCTGTTCGAGCTGCGCGCTAGCCCACATTTAGCATGCGAAGCATGAGCGTGGAGGGTGATTCATTTATTATCAGTCGGTTATGATTATTTTTGTTCAAGAATAAAACGCTGACAACGTCGATTTAACATGAATTTAACTCTGGCGTCAGGAAACGGCATTGTCAACACGACACTTAAATAAAATGAAACTTTTTGATCACATTCAAGCTTCTGAAAAATAGATAAAAACGGGTTTTATGCATTTTTTATGCATAAACCATGAGTAGCTCCCGCAACCACCGTACAAAAGTAATTAACTATTCATTTTTACGCCGCCAAACCGGCTTGAAAGCGGCCTGTGGCCCGATGAGTGGGGGCTAACAAGCCGCGTTTTTAATGGTAAATTTAGCGTCGCAAAAGTGTTATGCACTTAGTAATCCACGGTTAAACAAAATAAATACCTATATATAAAAAGGTTGGTTATGGAAAAGCTATCCTACGCTTCAGAAAGCAGCACAACGGCCTGGGCCACCTATCTGCAACAAATCGACCGCGTTGCACCTTATCTCGGTGAGCTGTCGCGTTGGGTTGATACCCTGCGTCACCCTAAGCGTGCGCTGATCGTTGATATTCCTCTGCAGATGGACGACGGTTCAATCCGCCACTTCGAAGGTTTCCGCGTTCAGCACAACCTGTCGCGCGGCCCGGGTAAAGGCGGCATCCGTTACCACCCAGATGTTGATCTCGATGAGGTTATGGCGCTGTCAGCCTGGATGACCATCAAATGTGCGGCAGTCAACCTGCCTTACGGTGGCGCCAAGGGGGGGATCCGCGTCGATCCTTTCAAACTGTCTGAAGGCGAGCTGGAAAGATTGACCCGCCGCTACACCAGCGAAATCGGCTTTATCATCGGGCCACAGAAAGATATTCCCGCACCGGACGTCGGCACCAACTCCAAAGTGATGGCCTGGATGATGGATACCTATTCCATGAACCACGGCACTACCATCACCGGCGTCGTCACCGGCAAGCCTATCCACCTGGGCGGCTCTCTGGGCCGTGAAAAAGCGACCGGCCGTGGCGTGTTCGTGACCGGTTGTGAAGTGGCCAAACGTTTGGGCGTACAGCTTGAAGGTGCCAAAGTGGCAGTACAGGGCTTTGGTAACGTGGGCAGCGAAGCGGCTCGTCTGTTCGTCGGCATCGGCGCACGTGTAGTCGTGATCCAGGACCACTCAGCGACCCTGTCCAACCCAGACGGCATCGACCTGAACGCATTGACCGAATGGCAAGCCAAGAACAAGCAGATCGCTGGCTTCCCTGGCGCTAAAGAAATCGAAAGCGAAGCTTTCTGGTCCGTCGACATGGACATCCTGATCCCAGCCGCCCTGGAAGGTCAGATCACCCGTCAACGTGCAGAAATCCTCAGCGCCAAGCTGGTACTGGAAGGGGCAAACGGCCCAACCTACCCAGATGCGGACGACGTTCTGCGTTCACGCAACATCACCGTAGTGCCTGACGTTATCTGTAACGCCGGCGGCGTGACCGTCAGTTACTTCGAGTGGGTGCAGGACATGGCCAGCTACTTCTGGAGCGAAAGCGAAATCAACGAGCGTATGGACAAGATCATGACCGACGCTATGGTTCACGTTTGGAACAAGTCCGAAGAGAAGAAATGCAGCCTGCGCACCGCGGCCTATATCGTCGCCTGTGAGCGTATCCTGACCGCACGTAAAGAGCGTGGCATTTACCCAGGTTAATGCGTTATCCATCCCGGCTTGCACTGCAGGCCGGGATCATTTCAAAATATCCCCTTCTAACGCAGCAACCTTTTCAACACCTTTCCGGTGCTGGTCATCGGTAACCGCTCGACAAACTCCACGATACGCGGGTATTTAAACGCCGCCAGTTGCTCTTTGGTCCAGGTAATCAAGGCTTCTTCCGTTACCGCCTCGTCCAGATCTTTCAACACCACCACCGCTTTAATTTCCTCTCCCAGTGATGGATGCGGCACCCCGATCACCGCCACCAACGATACCGCCGGGTGGCGAATCATCAGTTCCTCCACTTCTCGCGGATAAACGTTAAAGCCGCCCCGGATAATTACGTCTTTCGACCTGTCGACAATAAAATAAAAACCGTCGGCGTCGCACCGTGCCAGATCGCCGGTTCTAAACCAGCCGTTTTCCAGAACCTCGGCCGTGGCCTCCGGGCGATTAAGATAACCTTTCATCACGTTGTGACCGCGCACCGCTAACTCACCGACCTGATCGATCTCCGTTATCGTTTTGCCGGTGACATCAACCAGCCGGACTTCAACGCCCCAGATCGGTTGGCCGATAGACCCCACTTTGTTGACGCGTCCTGGGTGATTGAAGGTAGCGACCGGGCTGGTTTCCGACAGCCCGTATCCCTCCAGAATGTTAACGCCGAAACGACGGGCAAAATCTTCAATGATTTGCACCGGCAAACTGGCCCCGCCGGAGACCGCCATGCGTAAATTTTTGCGCAACATCGCCAGATCTACGCTGTCGTCCAGCGCGTTCAGCAGTGCCCAATACATGGTAGGTACGCCGGCGAAAAAAGTGATGGCGTGCTTTTGCATCAGCGAGATAGCCAGCTTTGCATCAAAACGGGGCATCAGCACCAGCGTTGCTCCCAAGGCGAAGCCGGCATTCATCTGGACGGTTGAGCCGAAAGTATGGAACAGCGGCAGCGTTACCAAATGGCGATCGGGGCGTTCAACCGAGCTATTGAATAACTGCGCCGAAACCAGCGCATTCAACATCAGGTTGGAATGGGTCAACTCCGCACCTTTGGCACGGCCGGTGGTTCCGCTGGTGTAGAGGATCACTGCGGTGTCGGACTCCAGGGTGATGGCGCTGTCAAAATCGGTAGGTTGCTGGCGAATGGCCTGGCTGAAGCGGTCACCGCTCAGCGGCAGGCTGTCACCGATAATAATAAAGTCGCGGCACGATTGCGTGGCATCGAACGCGATTTTTGCCTCTTCCCCCAAGGTTAATCCATGGCCCCCTTCAAAACAAAAGAAGGCGACCGCCTGCGAATCCTGCAGGTAGTATTCAAACTCCCCCGCCTTCAGCAAGATATTCAACGGCACCACCACCGCACCCGCTTTGAGAATGCCGAAGTAAATCGCCGGAAACTCCCAACGGTTTGGGCAGGCCAACGCCACCCGCTCCCCCGGTTTTACGCCCCGAATCCTCAGCAGATGGGCAACCTGATTGGCGAGCTGATCGAGTTCGCCATAGCTAAGCTGGAATTCGTCCTGAACCAGCGCCAGACGATCGGGAAAAGTACGCGCACTCTCTTCAAGCAATGTGGACAAATTAAGCATATGGTGGTCTCATGAGCAGAAACCGGGAAGCCCGGTGAGTCGATAATTGAGATACTGCGCCACCTCATTGAGGTTGATCTCCCTGAACCGCCTCCGGCGGTAAAATCAGTATAGATGCACCTACGCCAGAAGCAGGTTCGCGTTCCACACACCGGTAGGCTATATGTTAGGGATTATTCCTCCCGGAGATCCCCGTATGAGCAAGAAAAAGATCCTGATGCTGGTTGGTGATTACGCTGAAGATTATGAAACCATGGTGCCCTTTCAGGCATTGCAGATGATTGGTCATCAGGTGGATGCCGTCTGCCCGGACAAGGCCAAGGGTGATTACATCATGACAGCAATCCATGATTTCGACGGCGCGCAGACCTACAGTGAAAAACCTGGCCACCGTTTCACCCTGAATGCCGACTTTGCCGCGGCAAAAGAAGAAGATTACGACGCGCTGTTGATCCCCGGCGGCAGAGCGCCCGAGTATCTGCGCCTGAACCCGCAGGTGATCAAGCTGGTGCAGGCTTTTGACGCCGCACGCAAACCCATCGCCGCGGTGTGTCACGGCCCGCAGCTGTTGGCCGCCGCCGGGGTGTTGAAAGGCAGAACCTGCAGCGCCTATCCGGCCTGCGCCCCGGAAGTGCAGCTGGCCGGTGGCCACTTTGCGGATATCGGTATCGATCAGGCCCATATTGACGGCAATCTGGTGACCGCCCCTGCCTGGCCGGCGCATCCACAATGGCTGGCGAAATTTGCCGAGTTACTGGCACAATAACTCCGTTAAAAGGCCCGCAATTTCTTTGCGGGCCTGAAACTGCATTCGGCGCGATGAGTTAACTCATCCAATATTGGGAATATCGCGATATCATTTTAATTGTTCAATCAGAAAGTGGATGTCGTAAAGCCAGCGTTTGGCCCGTGCGGATCGCACCAGCATATAAACATACAATGGCCGGATCCTTTCCATTTCAAGATCCCAGTGATTCGCGCGACGATTTGATGAGGAGAACAATAACGCCGACTTTGACTCCTGACGAAAATACAGCTCATGATTGTAATTGCTGCTGTCGATGAGAAAGGCGTCGAAATAGCCACGCATCAGCGTTTCCGACATTGGCAAGGAGAGATGCAGCTCTTTGTTTATTTCCGTATTGAGAGTAACGGCAACCCCCTTTTTAAGCAGGCTGGGCGAATTATAGCGATCAATCACTGAAATGACCTGTTGCTGAATATCACTTTCCATTTCAACCTCAATATATTTGGCCGCGGGGATGATGCGATATTATTCAGACCCTGCTGATTGTGGCGAGTTCTCCATCGTCTGGTCATTTTCCCTTTCTTTACACTTCCACCACAGAATGAATATAAAAAAACGCAGCGCGCTATCATCACACTGCGTTATTTAATTATTGCCTGGGCTAAATCTTATTGGGTTAAAGATCTATTGTTGGCAACCACGCCATCGCCCTGCTTTTCTGCCGCGATGCCCCCACCCAGCACTTTATACAGAGTAATCAGGTTCTGATATTCGGTTTGGCGAGCAGCAATCAGCGACTGCTGGGCGGTATATAGCGTTCGCTGCGCGTCCAACATCACCAGATAGGTATCCACGCCATGGCGGTAGCGCAGCTCCGCCAGGCGATAATATTCCTGCGAGGCCGCCACATAGCCGGTTTGCGCCGCTAACTGTTCCTGAATTGTGCCCCTGCGTGCCAACGCATCGGCCGTTTCCTGGAATGCCGTCTGCACCGCTTTTTCATAGGTGGCGACGTAGAGGTCTTTCTGCGCCTTGGTGTAATTCAACTGCGCCGTATTATAGCCACCGGTAAAGATCGGCAGGCTGATGCTCGGTGCGAACGACCAAACGCCCGCCCCCTGACTAAACAGGGATGACAGTTCTCCACTGCCCACCCCGCCGCTGGCGGTCAGGCTGATAGACGGGAAGAACGCCGCTCTGGCGGAACCGATATTGGCATTGGCAGCCTTCAGGTTATGCTCGGCCTCCAGCACGTCCGGACGGTTCAGCAGCACCTGCGACGACACATTGGCCGGTATATCTTTCATGATGCCAGACAACGCTTCGATCCCATCAGGCAACAGGCTCTCCGGCACGCTTTGCCCGACCACCAGATCCAGCGCGTTTTTCGCCTGCGCCGCGCTGGTGGTGTAGCTGGCCACGTCTGAACGCGCCTGCTGATAGACCGTCTCGGCCGACGCCACGTCAACCATCGACAAAATACCGTTTCGCTGATTCTTGCGCGTTACCGCCAACGACTGTTTGGCACTTTCCATGGTGCCTTTGGCGGCGGCCAGATTGCTGCGTGCGGCCGCCACATTTACCCAGTCGGTCACGGTGTCGGCAATCAGTGCCAAACGGGTACTTTTCGCCGCTTCGGACTCCGCCAAATAGCTCTCGAATTTAGCGCGAGTCAGGCTGCGATTTTTGCCAAACAGATCCAGCTCGAAAGAACTGGTGCTTGCCGTCGCTTCGTAACTTTGGCTGATCGCCGTGGCATTGCCATTACCGGTCAATGCCCGGCCACGACTGCCGTCCACTCCGGCATTGATGGTAGGAAACAGATCGGCACGTTGCTCACCGTAGAGCGCCCGGGCAGATTCGATGTTGGCAATGGCCTCGCGTAAATCGCGACTGCTGCTCAGCCCCATCTCCACCACCTGCCGTAACCGGCTATCGACCACATAGTCACGCCATGGGATGTCCGGATAGCTTAATGACAATTTACCCGAGGGCGCAGTATAAGCTGCTCCTTGCGGCAGCGTTGAGGGCACCGGCGCCTGCGGGCGTTGATAATCCGGATCGAGCGAGATACACCCCGCCAGCACCAGCGGAAAGGTCAAAGTGATTAAACGTTGCAGCACGTTATTCTCCTGCCTGCGGCGCAGTGTTTTCTGTTGGTTTGGCGGAGGTTGTTTTGCGTGAAAACATCCGGCGTACCAATACGTAGAACAAAGGAACGAAGAAGATTGCCAGTAATGTCGCCGTAATGGTGCCGCCGATGATCCCGGTACCTATGGCGATCCGGCTGTTGGCCCCGGCGCCGCTGGAAACCGCCAAGGGCAATACGCCGGCGCTGAATGCCAGAGAGGTCATCAGAATAGGACGCAGGCGCATACGGGAAGCCTCAACGGCGGCGGCGATCAAGGCTTCGCCGCGCTGGTAATTTTCTTCGGCGAATTCAACGATCAGAATGGCGTTCTTGGCCGACAGGCCGATGATGGTTAATAGCGCCACCTGGAAATAAATGTCGTTTTCCAGCCCGCGCAGCGTGATGGCCAACAGGGATCCCACCACGCCCATCGGCACCACCATCATCACGGCAAACGGGATTGACCAGCTCTCATACAGCGCCGCCAGGCACAGGAACACCACCACCAACGAAATGGCATACAACGATGCCGCCTGTCCGCTGGTCAGGCGTTCCTGATATGACAACCCGCTCCAGGAGAAGCTGCTGGCGGAAGAGAACTGTGATGCCAGTTTTTCCATCTCGTCCATTGCCGTGCCTGAACTGGTACCGGGCGCGCCCTCGCCGGTGATTTCAAACGAGGACAGTCCGTTATAACGCGACAGGTTTTCCGGCCCGTAAATCCAATGTGAAGAGGCAAAGGCAGAGAACGGCGTCATGCTGGTCGTGCTGCTGGAGGTGCCGCGAACAAACCACTTATCGAGATCCTCCGGCTTTGACCGATACTCGACGTCACCCTGCATATAGACCTTTTTCACCCGGTTGCGGTCGATAAAGTCGTTGATGTAGGTGCTGCCGAACGCGCTGGTGAGCGTGCTGCTGACGTCGCCGGCGCTCAGGCCCAGCGCCTGCAGTTTGTCGTTGTCGATGTCTACCTGCAGCTGTGGCGTATCCGGCAGGGTGTTGGCGCGCACCGCGCTCAGACTCGGGTTTTTCCCGGCGGCGGCGATGATCTGGTCACGCATCACTTGCAACTCCGCACGGGTGGTAGCCCCTTTAGCCTGCAGTTCGAAGGTGAAACCGTCGGACTGGCCGAAACCGTCGATCGCCGGTGGGCTCATCGAGAACACCTGGGCATCGCGAATAGTGGCAAAGTGCGCCATTGCGCGTTTGGCAATGGCATCGGCGGTGTTGGCATTGCCGGGCCGCTGGCTCCAGTCCTTGAGACTGACGAAGGCCATACCGGCGTTTTGCCCGCTGCCGCTGAAACCAAAACCGTTGATGGTGAAAATGGTGCTGACGTTGGCCTTCTCGTCGGTGAGGAAGTAATCTTTTACCGCGTCGCTGACCGCCGATGTCCTGGCATCGGTCGCGCCGGCAGGCAAGGTGTATTGCACCATCACCACGCCCTGATCTTCATTGGGCAAGAAGCCGGTCGGCAGCCGCATATACATCACGGCGGCGGCAATCAGCAACAGACCATACAGCAGCAGATAGCGCATTGGGCTGTGTATCACCCGGGCGACCTTATCGGCGTATTTCTCCTGCAGACGGTTATAGCCACGGTTAAATTTACCCAGCAGGCCCTTATCGGTCAGATCGTCATGAGCTGGTTTGAGCAAAGTGGCACACAATGCCGGTGCCAGCGTCAGCGCCAGGATCACCGACAGCACCATCGACGCCACGATGGTAACGGAGAACTGACGGTAGATAACCCCGGTGGAGCCGCCAAAGAACGCCATCGGCAGGAACACCGCCGACAGCACCATGGCGATACCGACCAGAGCCCCGGTGATCTCCTTCATCGATTTTTCCGTCGCCTCACGCGGCGGCAGCTTCTCTTCCCGCATCACGCGCTCGACGTTTTCCACCACCACAATGGCATCATCCACCAATAGACCGATCGCCAGCACCATGCCAAACAGCGTCAGGGTATTGATCGAATAGCCGAAGGCGGCAAGCACGCCAAAGGTGCCCAACAGTACCACCGGCACGGTAATGGTCGGGATCAGCGTAGTACGCAGGTTTTGCAGGAACACAAACATCACGATCACTACCAACACCACCGCCTCTATCAGCGTTTTCACCACCTCTTCGATCGAGATATTAATAAAATCGGTGCTGTCTTTCGGGTAGGCCACCTTGTAACCGTTCGGCATTGAAGTCTGATATTCCGCCACTTTGGCTTTGACCAGCTTGGCGGTGTTGAGCGCATTGGCACCGGCGGCCAGCTTGACCGCAATCCCGGAGGCTGGATGGCCATTCAACCGGGCGCTGGAAGAGTAATCCTCGTTGCCCAACTCTACCCGCGCAACGTCGCCCAGGCGCACCAGTGCGCCGCTGCTGTCACTCTTGAGAATGATGTTGCGAAACTGCTCCGGCGTTTGCAGGCGCGACTGCGCCTTTACCGTGGCGGTCAGCTGCTGATCGGCACCGGACGGTAAATCGCCGACCTTACCGGCGGAAACCTGGGTATTTTGCGCTTCTATCGCCGTTGATACGTCGGAAGGCATCAGTGAAAAGGACGCCAGCTTGGTCGGGTCAAGCCAGATGCGCATGGCGTATTCCGATCCGAATACCTGCACATCGCCAACCCCTTCGATGCGCGACAGCGGATCCTGAATGTTGCTCACCAGATAGTCGGAAATGTCCGCCATGCTGGCCTTGTCGGTTTCGTCATACAGACCAACGATCAGCAAGAAGCTGCTCTGAGATTTTTTGACCGTAACCCCTTGCGCGGTGACCTCGGTAGGCAAGCGGCTTTCCGCCTGCTGCACCTTGTTTTGCACCTGCACCTGCGCGATATCCGGATCGGTGCCCTGGTCGAAGGTGACATTAATGCTCACAGAACCGTCGGAGCTGCTGGTGGCTGAAAAGTAAAGCAGCCCGTCCAGCCCGGTAAGCTGCTGTTCTATGACCTGAGTAACGCTATTTTCCAGCGTCTCGGCATCGGCACCCGGATAGGTGGCGGAGATGGAAATCTGCGGTGGGGAGACGTCCGGATATTGCGAAATGGGCAGCGAGTTGATCGACATCAGCCCACACAGCATGATGATGATCGCAATCACCCAGGCGAAAACCGGTCGCCGAATAAAGAACTGCGCCATGGTTACTGCTCCCCGCCGTTAGCCGTCGGTTGTTTCACATCAACCGCTTTGACCTCAACGCCCGCAGCCACCTTATTGGTGCCTTCAACGATCAGACGGTCACCGGCATTCAGGCCCTTGCTGACCAGCCAGTTGCTGCCGATAACCTGCTCGGTAATGACCGTGCGTTGCTCCACTTTGTTTTGCGCGTTAACAACCAGCGCCGTGGCTTCGCCCTTGGCGTTACGGGTGATCCCCTGCTGAGGCGCCAAAATCCCCTTGGGATCGACGCCGTTGTCTACCGTGGCGTGAACATACATGCCGGGCAGCAATTCGTGCTCGGGATTAGGGAACACCGCACGCAGGGTGACGGAGCCGGTCGACTCGTCTACCGCAACTTCCGTCAGCTCCAGTTTACCGGGGTGGGTATATGGCGTGCCGTCCTCGAGTTTGATGGCTACCGGCGTGACATCGTCACGTTGCAGCGATGCCTGCTGTTTACGCAGTTTGAGCAATTGACTGCTGGACTGAGTGAGATCGACATAAATCGGATCGAGCGCGCGAATGGTCGCCAGGGCGTCGGTCTGACTGGCGGTCACCAAAGCACCCGGTGTCACAGAGGAAATGCCGATACGGCCGGAGATAGGCGCGCGCACCTGCGTGTACGCGAGATTGATTTTGGCCGACTCCAAAGAGGCCTGATACTGTGCGACGGCGGCAACCGCCTCCAGATAGGTTGCCATGGCATCATCCGCATCCTGTTTGGAAACGCCATTCTCTTTTACCAGCGCGGCGTAACGCTGCGCCTTCAGGCGGCTGGACTTCACGGTGGCCTCAGCGCTTTTCAACTGAGCAGCAGCCTGATCGTAGCTGGCCTGATAGGTTGCGGGGTCGATCTGATACAGCACCTGCCCGGCCTTGACCTCGGCACCTTCGGTAAACAGGCGTTTTTTGATAATGCCGTCCACCTGAGGACGAACGTCCGAGGTCATGGTGGCGTTCACGCGGCCGGTCAAATCGCTGCTCAGCGTTACCGGTTGAGCCTGCAGCGTCGCGACACCCACTTCTTGCACGCTACCGGCGCCGGCGGGTGCTCCACCGCTCTGGCCATCACAAGCGGCCAGCAATAACGACAGGCTGACAAGTAAAACCTTTTTCCTTTGCATCGACTATCTATCCTATTGAGAACGTTTATTCTCAATATATAGAAAGCGCCGTTTTTAGTCTGACAGGGTTGCGTAAGGATTGCGTAAAATTGCATCGCAGAGCATGAGGAGAACCGGTGCGCGCCTGCTTTACGCACCGGTTTTGGCGGTTTTACTTATGGCGAAGCGGCACGTCTTTCAGCAACCAGGTCAATGCAAAGGCCAGTGCCATGACCCCGGCGGCAATCTGATACACCGAGTGGATGGCCCCGCCAAAGGCTTGCAAATAGTCGTTCTGCAACGTCAACGGCAGATGATGCACCGCCGCCGCGCCCAAAGAACGCGGTAACGCCGTTCCTTCAGGCAGCAAGCTGGCCAACCGACTGTGCAGCACATTGGTAAAAATCGCGCCAAACACGGCTACCCCGATGGATCCGCCGATAGAGCGAAACAGCGTAGCGCTCGAAGTGGCAACGCCCATGTGTTTTGGCTCGACGCTGTTTTGCGCCGCCAGGATCATCACCTGCATCACCATACCCAATCCCAACCCCAGCAGGCTGATGTAGAGATACAGCAGATGTACCGGCGTCGAGTTTTTCAGCGTCCCCAGCAGAATCATGCCTACCAGGGCACAGCAGGTGCCTATAATCGGAAAAATACGGTATTTGCCGCGCTTGCTGATTAACCGACCGCTAACGATGGAGCTGATCATGATCCCGCCCATCAGCGGCAGCAGCTGCATCCCGGCCTGGGTCGGCGTGGAATTCTTCACCACCTGCAAATACAGCGGCAGGAAAGTCACCGAACCAAACAGCGACATACCGACGATAAAGCCGACCAAGGCGCACAGCAAAAAGGTCCTGTTGCGGAATAAGTCGAGCGGAATGATAGGCTCGCTCGCCAGGCGTTCTTCGTAGATAAACCCGCCCAATGACACCAAACCAAAGGCCAAAATGCACCACAGCTGCCCGTCAGACCAGGCCATGACCGTACCGCCCTGACTGGTAAACAGAATAATGCAGGTCAGCGCGGCAGCCAGATAGCTGGCCCCCAGGAAATCGATTTCATGCTTGACCCGATTGACCCGGGATTGGAACACCGCGCCAATCACCAGCAGCGCGAAAATCCCCAGCGGCAGGTTGATATAGAAAATCCAGCGCCATGAGAAATGCTGCACCAGCACCCCACCAATCAAAGGGCCTACCACCGTCGCCAGGCCGAATACGCCGCCAAACAGGCCCTGATAGCGTCCGCGTTCGGCCGGCGGGATCACATCGCCCACCACCGCCATGGTGACGACCAGCAAACCGCCACCACCCAGCCCCTGCAGGGCACGCATCAGGATAAGCTGGGTCATGTTTTGCGCCAATCCGCACAGCACCGAGCCGAGCAGGAAGACCACAATGGCAATCTGCAGCACGATTTTACGGCCGAACAGATCGCCGAACTTGCCATACAGCGGCACCACTATCGTCGATGCCAGCAAATAGGCGGTGACTACCCACGACAGATTTTCCAGGCCACCGAACTCGCCAACAATGGTCGGTAATGCCGTAGAGACAATGGTTTGATCGAGCGCCGCCAGCAACATGACCAGCAGCAATGCGGAGAACAACAGCCGGATCGAGGGCGCCTGCCCAGACGCCCTGCCGCTGTCTTCGCTGCCTGCCAGATGACCGATCCCCATTTAGATGAGCTCACTTGTAATTAATTAATCGAGTAATTAATATATGAGTGATTCTTTTCTCCGGTCAATGGATCTCACCGCGATGACAGCACAAAACGTTCAAGCCCCGCGCCGCCCTGGTCGGCCGAGCGGCGGCACCAAGGGCACAGAAAAACGCGAGCACCTGCTGGACACGGCGCTTAATTTGTTTGCCCGCCAAGGCATTGCCGATACTTCGCTCAATGCCATTGCCCGTGAAGCCGGCGTCACCCCCGCCATGCTCCACTACTATTTTCACAACCGCGAACAGCTGCTGGACGTGCTGATCGAAGAACGTTTCCTGCCGGTACGGCTGGCCGCCGGCAGCGTTTTCGACGCCAATGCGGACGATCCTATTGCCGCCTTCACCCAACTGGCCCAAAGATTTATCGATATCTCCACCGCGCATCCCTGGTTCGCCCCGCTGTGGTTGCGAGAAGTGATGAGTGATAACGGCGTACTGAAGCAACGGATGGATGAGCGTTTTGGTGATGCACAGCGCAAAGCGGCCCTGAAGTCGATTATGCGCTGGCAGGCAGAAGGCAAGCTGAGTGCCGATCTGGAACCCTCTTTGCTGTTTATCACCCTGTTTGGCATGACGCTGCTGCCGCTGGCCACCGCGCCGAAATGGCACCGCGACAACAACAGCAGCAACGGCCCGCAGAGCGCTGAAGTCATCGCGCGGCATGCCATTGCATTATTAAGCTACGGGCTGGGACCGCAGCGCTAGAACGAGATCCATTTTGGTGCGACTCGCTCCTCCAACGAGCGTCATGTCGCATCGGTATGGCTCCTTGTCCTCTGCTACCGCTAACTGGCTAACTGGCACCCTTTTTGCTTTGGCTACTCCTGCTAATTTGGCTTGTTAATCAGGGGTAGCTTATGTTTCAAACAATTAGAGTGGCATTGATCTGCTTCACCTTCAGCTTTGCCGGCGTGGCAAGCGCCGCCGGGGACTTACCGCACATCGTGATTTTAGCCACCGGCGGCACCATCGCCGGCTCTGCGGCCAGTAATACACAAACCACCGGTTATAAGGCTGGGGCACTGGGAGTGGAAACGCTGATTGCAGCGGTGCCGGAAATGCAGAAAGTCGCCCGCGTAGACGGCGAACAGATTGCCAATATCGGCAGCGAAAACATGACCAGCGATATCCTGCTCAAGCTGTCCAAGCGGGTCAATGAGCTGCTTTCACGCAGTGATGTGGATGGCGTGGTGATCACGCACGGAACCGATACGCTGGACGAATCGCCGTACTTTCTTAATCTGACGGTCAAGAGCAACAAACCGGTGGTGTTTACCGCCGCGATGCGCCCTGCCACGGCCATCAGCGCCGACGGCCCAATGAACCTGCTGGATGCGGTCACCGTTGCCGCCGACAAGCAGTCCGTGGGGCGTGGCGTTATGGTCGTTCTGAACGATCGCATTGGCTCGGCCCGTTTCAGCACAAAAACCAACGCCACCACGCTGGACACCTTCAAGGCCCCGGAAGAAGGCTATCTGGGCGTAATTGTCGGTGGCAAGCCCTACTTTGAAACCCGAGTCGACAAGATCCACACCACTCGCTCGGTATTTGACGTACGTGATGTCAAGGTGCTGCCAAAAGTCGACATTATTTATGGTTATCAGGACGACCCTGAATACATGTACGATGCGGCCATTCAGCATAAAGTGGATGGCATTGTTTACGCTGGTACCGGTGCCGGCTCGGTCTCAGTGCGCAGCTCTGCCGGGATCAAAAAAGCGGAGAAAGCCGGTGTGCTGGTGGTTCGCGCCAGCCGCACCGGCAGCGGTATTGTCCCCGAGGACAGCGGGCAACCTGGCCTGGTGTCCGATTCGCTCAACCCGGCCAAGGCGCGTATTCTGCTGATGCTGTCGCTGACCAAAACCCATAATCCTCGCGTCATTCAGGATTACTTCCACACGTATTGACCCGCGTTCTCTCGACAGGGCCAAGGCTGGCCCTGTTGTAACAAGACTTAAATGGCCGGCAGCTGACTGGTCACGCAGTGGATGCCCCCACCGCCAGCGGCGATAGCGTCGATATTCAACTGCACCACTTCACGCTGCGGGTAAAGCTCCGTCAATAATGCCAAAGCTGCGGCATCCGCCTCGGCATCGCCAAACTCCGGGGCGATAATCGCGCCGTTGATGACAAAGTAATTGATGTAACCGGCGGCAAAATCCGCATTGCCCTTGCTGAAGCGGCTAAGGCGTGGATCCAGCGGTGGCGACACCGTATGCACCTGTATCTTGCGGCCATCGGCATCCGTGGCCTGTTTGAGGATCGCCAAATGATCCAGCGTGACCTGATGGTCGTAGGACTCAGGATCGCTGTCCAGATTGGCGATCACCACGCCTGGGCTGACGAAACGGGCGTAAAAATCGACGTGAGCGTCGGTAATGTCTTTGCCTTTAATCCCCGGCAGCCAGATGATTTTTCGCAGGCCCAGCATCGCTTTGAGCTCTTGCTCTACCCGCTCACGGCTCCAGCCAGGGTTGCGGTTGCGATTGACCCAACTGCTCTCGGTCATGATGCCGGTGCCATGACCATCCACCTCGATGCCCCCGCCTTCTCCTGTCAAGGCGCTGCGGCGCAGTGGGTTAACGCCGAAATGTCTGGCCTGGAAAGCGGCCAACTGAGCATCTTTACCGTGCCGTTGCTTATTGCCCCAGCCGTTAAAGTTGAAGTCCACCGCCGCCAATTCACCCGCGTTGTTGGTAACGAAATTGGCAGCGATATCGCGCATCCAAATATCATCGAGCTCGGTAATGACAAAGGTCACATTGTGGCTGCCGCATTTTATCTCCGCTAACTCTCGTTCACGTTCGCGACAAAATACCGTCAGCGGCTGGTAAACCGCGATAGCACGGGCAATGCGTCCCAGGGCATCTTGCACGTCCGCCGTGAACGCCCCCCAAATCGCCCGCTGTGCGCCAAAAGCGATAAAGGCGCATTGCTGAGGCTCACCCTCATCGGGCATGCGCCAGTTTCCGCCAGCCGTTTTCTGAGCCGCGTGGCTGGACAATGATGCCAGCCCCATCGAGGCCGTCAGGCTAATGCTGGCAATCAGGGAAGCCTGTTTGATAAATTCACGACGTGTTGACATGGTTTGCTCCTGTATTGCCGCCAAAACAATAAGCTAAACTATTCAGCAAAAGACGGCGTGATGTCGATAACGGTTATGTTAATCCCTTTAATCCGGGTAAAACAAAGGATACATTTAGCGGACACCTGATTAGATAGGCTTATCAATAATGTTAAAGCACTGGCCCCCGATGAACGCCCTGCGCGGTTTTGAAGCCGCCGCCCGGCTGGGCAGTTTCCACCAGGCCGCCGATGAGCTGCACCTCACTCAGTCGGCGATCAGCCAACAAATTCGCAGCCTGGAAGCCTTCCTGGAGCAACCGCTGTTTTTCCGTAGCGGCCGCAGCGTCAGCCTGACCGATGCCGGTCAGGATCTCTACAGCACCGCCCAGGTGATGCTGCAACAGTTGGCCGTTGGCATCCGCCGTCTGGAGCAGTACCGCAAGCCCAACCAGTTGATCGTCAACACCACGCCGGCGTTCGCCCGTCACTGGCTGGTTCCGCGCCTTAAAAGCTTCCACCGGCAGCATCCGGATATCGACCTTTGGCTGTTCACCACCTTCGACCCGCCGGATATGGCGACCGAAACCGTCGATCTGGCGATCCGTGACGATCTCAGTGCGCAAATTGAATGTAGCCTCAAAATGCTGCATCAGGATCGGCTCTATCCGGCTTGCCATCCTGAGCTGCTGAAACAGGACAAGGCACAACGCACCACCCTGCACGGCGAACGCGAGATGGACTGGAGCCATTGGGCCGTTCAGGGCGGCGCCAACGTTGGGCAAAGCAGCCACGGCCTGAACTTCTCCGATCCCGGCCTGCTGTTGGATGCGGCCTGCGACGGCCTGGGCATCGCTCTGGTCAGCGAACTGCTGGCGCAACAGGCTCAGGCACGTGGGGTATTGCAGCCGATGACGGAGCAAAGCGTGCGTGGCCCTCAGTGGGCCTGGCTTATTCATCGCGATAGCGAGAACAACCCGCTCGCCCGGCATTTTTGTGAGTGGTTACTAACACAATTGCCGGCGGTGATTTAACGTTCTACCTCACGCTTCCAAACGCCGGATAAAGCGCGGCGGATTGAGCGGTGCTACTTTCAATCAAGCGCCAGAACAAGCTTAAACAATGGTGCTAAGTGGTTGTTGAGATTGAATTCACCTGTCATCGTTCAATTCGAAAAGGAAAGGCTATGCATTCTGGTTTATTGAAAACATTAGCACTCAGCGTGGCGCTGGCCACCCTCAGTCCTTCGGTATTCGCCGCTAACCTGAACGCCGGTGCCGTGGCGGCACCGGATCAATACGGTGCCAAAGTGGCCGCACAAATTTTGCAGGCCGGCGGTAACGCCGTCGATGCTGCGGTCGCCACCGCCTTTACGCTGGCAGTGACCTACCCAGAGGCCGGCAACATCGGCGGCGGCGGTTTTATGACCCTGTACGTCGACGGCAAGCCCTACTTCCTCGACTACCGGGAAGTCGCCCCCAAAGCGGCCACCAAAACCATGTACCTTAACGAAAAAGGCGAAGTGATCGAGAACCTCAGCCTGGTGGGCACCAAGGCCGCCGGCGTACCCGGCACGGTACTCGGGCTGTGGGAAGCGCATAAACGCTTCGGCAAGTTGCCCTGGGCAGAACTGCTGACCCCGGCTATCGGCTATGCGCAACAAGGCTTTAAGGTGGCCGGCCAGCAATACCAATACCGTGAGGATGCCAACAAGCTGTTCGCCGACAAAACCAACTTCGGCGATTACTTTGGCAGCATGAAACCCGGCGCGGTGTTTAAACAGCCGGAGCTGGCCAAAACGCTGGAACGCATCGCCAACAAAGGCGCTGACGACTTCTATCAGGGGGAAACAGCCAAGCTGCTGATCGCCCAGATGCAACGCGATGGCGGCCTGATCACCCAGGAGGATCTGACTGACTACCGGGTGAAATGGCGCGAACCGATGAAAATCGCCTGGCGCGGCAATACCCTTTATACCGCCCCGCTGCCGAGCTCCGGCGGCATCGCGCTGGCGCAGTTGCTGGGCATAAAGGAAGATCGTGCTGCCGATTTCAAAGGCGTGGAGCTGAACTCCGCCCGCTATATTCACTTATTGTCGGAAATCGAAAAGCGCGTCTTTGCCGATCGCGCCGATTACCTCGGCGATCCTGACTTTGCCAAGGTGCCGGTTGCTCAATTGGTCGCCCCGGATTATTTGCAAAAGCGGGCTGCGGAGATCAACCCGACCGCCATTTCACCGACCGAGAAGGTGCGGCCTGGGTTGGAACCCCATCAAACCACGCATTTCTCGATTGTTGACGCGCAGGGTAACGCGGTCAGCAATACCTATACGCTAAACTGGGACTTCGGCAGCGGCGTGGTGGTGAAAGGGGCTGGCTTCCTGTTGAATGACGAAATGGACGACTTCAGCGCCAAACCGGGCGTGGCCAATGCCTTTGGCGTGGTCGGTAGCGACGCCAACGCCATTGAACCAGGCAAACGCATGCTTTCGTCCATGAGCCCGACCATTATCACCCGCGACGGCAACGTTAGCCTGGTGATCGGCACCCCTGGCGGTTCTCGCATTTTCACCTCGATTTTCCAGGTGATAAACAATCTCTATGACTACCAGTTACCGCTGCAACAAGCGGTGGCCGCGCAGCGCGTCCATCACCAACTGTTGCCTAAAGACACTATCTTCTACGACGCTTTTGCTCCACTGACCGGCAAAGTGGCTGAACAGTTGAAAGCGATGGGTTACACACTGGAAGATCAGGGCTGGTACATGGGGGACATACAGGCGATCCGCGTCAAGGGTGACACGCCGGAAACCGCCTCCGATCCACGTGGCCGCGGTGTGGGGCTGGTAGTGAAAAAATAACGATAAAACACCGGGCGGATCCGTTAGAGGTACGCCCGGGTTTTATTTTTACCCTGCGGCATGCCATACGTTTGTTTGATTTACGCCCTCAACCTGCTCATTTTATCAACAGTCACACAGTTTATTCCTAATTTCCGGCACGCAATGCCTTCATTTCTTATACTCTCCTGCCGGCCCATTAACGGGCCGCGTTTCTTTTCTATCCTCACCCACAAGGAGTCACGATGAAAAATAACGAGCGCAAGCATCTCACGCGCCCGGAGATCGAGCGCATGCTGGCAGCCGCCAGCGACAGCCCCGATCCGGAACGCAATACCTGCCTGCTGTGGATGTGTTTTATCCACGGTTGCCGGGTCAGCGAACTGACCGGCCTGCACCTGGCGGATCTGGATATGGCGGCAGGTAGCCTGTACGTACGTCGCCTTAAAAACGGCCTGTCCACCGTGCAACCTTTGCATCCCATGGAGCGAAAATTGCTGACGCGCTGGCTAGAGCGCAGACAGCGTTATCCGGGGGCGAACGACTACGACTGGTTATTTTTGTCCCACAAGGGCGGACGGCTTTCTCGTTCGCGCATCTATCGGATACTGAGGCAATTAGGGGAACGGGCAGGTTTGGCTATTGCGGTGCACCCGCATATGTTACGCCATGCCTGCGGCTACGCTTTGGCGGATAAAGGGGCGGATACCCGGCTGATTCAGGATTATCTTGGCCATCGCAACATCCAGCATACTGTGCTGTATACAGCCAGTAATGCAGGACGATTTAAGGCGCTGTGGTTCGAGGAAAATGTAACATTTTGAACCAAAGTGTCACCATACTAAGTTTCCGCTGCTAAAAACGTCAATTTTTTTCTGCAATATTTCCGTAATTTAATTTTTATTTTTGAATATCACCCAGTTAGAATCATCTGGCTGAAACGCAATTATCCAGCATATTATACTTTCCCACTTTTTAAGCTCCGTCACTCTGTCGCTACCCATCTCGCCAACCCAGTTTATTACGCTGAAATAGCGCCATCCATGGCCTTTTTTTAGCGATATCGTACGCCATCACCCGCCTTTCAAGTCATAAATCCATAATGTGACACTTTGGTTCATTATGTTGCGTTTTTATCGGTCGTAAAACGGGTCTTATTCAGACCTTTTCATGCATCACAGGGAGTGTGCAGACATGCCAAAAATCCACCGCGCTGTGGGGCTCACCCGCAGCAAACTCGCCGGGCTGGCCGCCGCCCTGATGCTGGTCAACACCGGCTGTCTGGCCAACCTGACGGTCTACCCCATCAGCGCCGACATCGGCCCCGGCCAGGAGGCCACCACCCTGCAGGTGCTGTCCAAATCCCCGCAGACCCAATACGTACGCGTCGGCGTCAAACGTATCCTCAACCCGGCCACGCCACGCGAAACCGAGGTGGATGTTGACAGTCAGCAAGGATTGGTGGTGTCACCGGACAAATTCGCCCTGCCCGCCGGTGCCACCCGCACCGTCCGGTTAATCAGCCTGGCGACACCCCAGCAGGAAGAAGCCTGGCGGGTCTACTTCGAACCCGTGGCCTCACTGAGCGAAGACGAAGCCCCCGCCACCCAAAACGCCCAGGTCAACCTCAACCTGGTCTGGGGCGTACTGGTCCGCCTGCGGCCAGCGGTGGCTCAGCCGCAGCTCGCGCGCAGCGCCGATGGCAGCCAGTTACTCAACCCGGGCAACGTCCGCCTGGGAGTATTGAAAGTGGGTCACTGTACGCCGGCTTGTCGCTGGCAGCAGATTGACCGCAGTGTCTATCCCGGTGAAGCCCTGATGCTGCCCGCCGGGATGTCAGGTGGCGTGGTGCGCGTGGAATACCGCGACGGCGCTGCCACTCCGACGACGGCGGACTTGCCGGCCGGAGCATCAACCCCAAAAAACTGAAATAACCAATAAGGATGTTGTATGAAAAAGTTATATACCTTTACCCCTGTCGCCCTGGCCGCCCTGTTCTCCCTGTCTGCCATGGCGGTACAGAAAGACATCACCATTACCGCCGATATCGACCCGACGGTCGAACTGCTGCAGGCGGACGGCACCGCGCTGCCATCCAGCCTGAAGATGACCTACATACCCGGTGTCGGCCTGCAAAAAAAGACCCTCAGCACCAAAATCTTTACCAACGACACGACCAGCCAGGTGGAAATGCGCCTGTTGACCGCCCCGGTGTTGGCGTCCAACACCAAACCGAGCGCGACGACCATTCCGTTAAGCGTCAGCTACAACGGCAAGACCCTGACCACTGCGGTGACCGCCGACTCCACGCTCAAGCCCGCTGACCTGTTCCCCAAGGGGCGTATTGATGGCGGCTCGGTGCCCTTCGATCTGGTGATTGCGCAGACCACCACCGGCATCATCTCCGAGTCCGGCAGCTACCAGGGCGTGGTCAGCCTGATACTCAATACCTCTACCGTCCCTGTAACACCATAACAACGCCCCACCGACAGGGCGCACCCGGTGCGCCCTTTTCCCGGGTCTGGATGACCCTGGTTCGACCAAGGGAATGAGCGCCATGAATACCCGCTATCGCTATCACCCTCTGTATCTGGCCCTGCTGTGGGCCTGTCAGGCGACGGCCGCGTCGCAGGTACCGCCAGGCTTCGAATCCCTGCTGCTGGGGCAGACGGAGCGGCTGGAGGTCCGGTTGCCGGGCCGTTCGCTCGGGCTGTTTGTCGTCGAAGTCAAACCCGATACCCTCACCTTTGAAGAGCCGGAAACGGTGCTGGCGGCCGCTGGCCTGCAAACGTTATCTGAACAACAACAAAAACAGGCACTGCAGGCCCTGAGCCAACCGCTGGCACGCCATGGCAACCTGGCCTGCAACGGCAGCGCGACGCCGGGCTGCGGCTATGTCGCCACCGACAGCGTGGCGGCCATTCTGGATGAAAGCGAGGGCGCGGTGCTGTTGTTTATGAAACCCACCTGGCTGGCCAGCCTGAAACAGGATCAACGCTGGCTGACCCCGACGCCGGCGGCAAAAAACGCCTTTATTCACCGTCAGACCGCCAACTACAGCGGCGACAAGGACAGCCAGAATCTGGCGCTGAACGGCACCGGTGCGCTGGGGCTGGGCGAACGCCGCTTTCTGGGCGGCAACTGGGCCTACACCTGGAACCGGGTGCGCGACGCCAGCGCCAGCCGTTTGTGGTTCGACAATCTCTATGCGCGTCAGGACATGGGCAACCGCTACTACCTGCAGGCAGGCCGCATGGACCAGCGCAACCTTTCCAGCCCGTTGGGCGGTAACTTCGGCTTTACCCTGCTGCCGTTGACCCGCTTTGACGGCCTGCGGCTCGGCACCACTGACGCCTACGTTAATCAAAGCATCAGCCGTGACGCCACCCCGGTGATGGTCCAGGTTAATCGCAATGCCCGGGTCGATATCTACCGCGGCAGCCAGTTGCTGGGCAGCCAGTATTTTGCGCCGGGCATGCATCCCCTGAACAGCGACAGCTTTCCGCCCGGCAGCTACCCGCTGGAGCTGCGGGTGTATGAGGACGGCGTGCTGCAACGCAGCGAAAGTCAGCCGTTCAGCAAGGGCGGCAGCGCCTTCAGCGACCGCTGGCAGTGGTTTTTTCAGGGCGGGAAAGCCGCCGCGGAAAGTGCCGCCCCACAGCAATCCACCTCACAAAGTACCGGGGCCGCCGGGGTGCAGCTGGCGCTGTGGCGCAACCTGCAACTGACCAGCGGCGTGGCGAAAACCCAGGGCACCACCTACAACGAAACCCGGCTCGACGCGCAACACGCCTTCAGCTTCGGCGTGTTGACGATGGCCGCCAGCGGGCTGGCCGGCAACAATGGCGTGCGCGGCGACAGCCAGCAACTGAGCTTTGTCGACGGTTTTTCCGCCAGCCTGTACCGCTACCGTATCGGTGGTGCGCAGTGTGGCCAGACGGATAGCGGCCGCAGCAACGACATGGGTTGCTACACCTCACTCAACGGGTCATTCTCGGTGCCGTTCGCCGGCTGGAGCGCCACGCTGGGCTACAGCGACACGCAAAACAACGGGCGCAGCTACCAACGCCCGGTCTCGGCAGACGGCCTGGTGCCCGCGCAAACCCTGCGCAGCGCCGACCAGCGCAACCGCGCCTGGCAACTGGGGCTGTCCCGCGCCTTCAACTGGGGCGGCACCACCGTCAGCACCCGGCTGGGGGCCTTTCGCAACCGCAACGGCCAGACCACCGATAACGGCCTGTACCTCGGTTTTACCGTGTCGCGGGCCGACAGCTCGGCACAGGCCGGCGGCAGCGACAGCTACAGCAGCGCCGGGCTGGACTGGCGCAACGGCGGCGGGCAAGCGCAGACCAGCTACAACCTCAACCATACCCGCATGTGGCAGCAGGACGGCTACCGCGAGCTGGCGATGAACTTCTCCGGTTACAACGACGAAAGCTACAGCGGCAGCGTCGGTGGCCGTACCAACGGGCGCTATGGCGACCTGAGCGGCACGCTGAGCGACAGCCGCCGCCGCAGTGGTGGCAACCGCAGCGCACTGACCGGGGGGTACTCCTCGGCGATGGCGGTGTCCGCCGACGGCCTGTTCTGGGGCGGCAACGGCGGCGGTGAACCTTCCGCCGGCCTGGTGGTGCGGGTGGCCCCGGCGGACGAAAACGGGGCGGCCGCGCAGGTAAACGGCGGCAGCCGCCCGCTGACGCTGGGTTTTGGCCAAAGCACCCTGCTGCCGCTGGAGGGCTACCAGCTTTCCAGCGTGGCGGTGCGCGACATTACCGGCACCTCCGGCGGCGGGGTCGCCAACGTGAACGGCGGCGCGGGTGAAAGCCGTTACTTCCTGCCGCCGGGCCGGCTACTGGTGCGCGAGGTCAGCGCCAATATCACCTGGGTGTATATCGGCCAGGCGCTGGGGCCGACCGGCCTGCCGCTGGCCAATGCGCAGGTGCTCAATCAGGCGCTGCCGGCGCTGGGGGCCGACGGCGGCTTTACCCTGCAGGCCAACCAGAAGGTGCCAGCGCTGTGGCTGATAAGCGACGGGCAGCTGATGCGCTGCCCACTGCGGGTCAAAACGGTGCGGGATATCTTGCAAATCGTCGGTGCCACGCGCTGTAGCGCCGCCGGTGCCGAGGGGCTACCGCAGTCGCTGCTGATGACGCCACGGGTGATGAAACTGCTGGCCACTGCCAAACGCTAACCACAGGACGGAAAAACACAATGAAGGCAATGCTGAACCAAAGGGTAAAAAAAATCATCGCGCACGGCCTGCTGCCGCTGCTGATGGCGGCGGTGAGTGCCCCGGCACGGGCAGACCGCGTGCCACCGGCGGATAACCACCAGGTGATAAACCTGAGCTATGACAAAAGCGCGCCGCCGGCAGACAGTTATATCTGGAAGCGGGCGCCAGGGGGGCATGATACGGATTCTCCCCCGCTTTGGGGCCGAAACAGCTGGGTATGCTTTTCCAGCACAGTGACGACTTCGGGCGCTTGTCCGACCAACGCTGTTTGGGCATCAGGCCCCGTACCTTCTTCACTGACGTTGCGTTTTACCGAAGTGCGTAGCCAACTGCCGGGCGATATCCAATTGTCGGGATATAGAGAAACTCATTATAGCGCTAGCGGCTGCGGTGAGTGGAATTTCAGAAGGCCCTTTAATTCGGGGATACTGAGCGGTGCATGTCAGGATGGTACTCCACCGATGGGGGAAGCCCTAACTCTGTGGCTCCCCCAATCCGAACTCGCCAAACTTCCCACCGGCGGTGTCTGGAAGGCCAAGCTGATACTGAACGAGATGCAGTGGGACCCTTTTATCAAAGTCGCCACCTTCTCCGCCGATATCACCCTCAACGTCACCGATAAAAACAACGGCGCTATTTATTTGCCGGCCTTTGGCAGCGCCACGCCGCGCGTGGATCTCAACCTGCGCACCAAACCGCTGTCCACCGCCCCCGGCGGCGAGGTCTCCGGCCAGTCCACTATCGATATGTGCCTGTACGACGGCTATAACAGCAACAGCCCCTGGCTAAAGGTCACGCTGGCCGATCAGCAAAGCGTCGCCGGCCGCGCGGCGGATGTGTTCTCGGTCAGCCGCGACGGCAGCAGTGCCACGGCAACCGCCGATCGCATCGATTACCGCGTCACCCTCAACTACAACAATCAGCCGCAAAAGGTGAATAACGGCCAGGCGATTACCCTGACTGGCGTCAATACCGCGCTGATCCGCCCGGTGGTGTTGCCCGGCATCCCCTTCCCGGTGGTCTGCACCCCGGCACCGCTCACGCTGGACGTGTTGCCGTTCGCCAAGCTGAGCAAAGCCGCCGGCCATTTTACCGGCACGCTGCGCGTTACCCTTAGCGCGGACGCGCTGGCCCCGTAATAGTCAATGCAGTAGCGATAAAAAACCGGGTGCCTTGATGAGAAGTGCGCCCGGTTTTTTTGTTTCTATTTGGCGACTACAGCAGAATTAACCCCGACGTTCGCCAGCTCGCCATACACTACCTGGCCACGGAAGCCGCGCCGAACCTGCTGGAACAATGCGCGGAAGGCAGGATAATCCTGTGCCTGACAGAGCGCGTCCTTACCGCGAACGGCATTCAGCCGTAGCCGATGATTGACCACCACCTGTTGCCCTTCGAGCTGCCATTCAACCTGGTATTTGCCGGCCGCATTGCTGAACTGCTGGTTCTTGGGGATGGCGATAATCGGCACGTTGGCGGGCAGGTGCAGGCGATAGGTCTCGTCGTACTGCTGCGCGGTGCAGAAGAACGGCGTTTCGTTAGTCGGGGCGGACGTCGTCGAGTAAAGCGTACGGAAAGACTTGCCGCCGGGCGGCGTCGGTACGGCCATACCGCCCACCACGCTGAAATCGACATAATCCTCGGCTTTGAATTTATAACTGTAGGCAAACGGCTTTTTGAGATCAAACGCATCGCCGTGCATCGCGATAACCCCACGGCCATCAATGCCTGAGGACGCCATGATGTTCTCTTCGACTCGCGCCCGGTTCTGCTGATTGATTTGCGAGAAATAGCCTCTCAGGTCGATCTCATCCACCTCACCCAGCTTGCGTTCGGTTTGGCCACGCATATTGCCCGCTTTATCGAAGTAGAAGTCCACGCTGAGCGACGTATTGTTGCGCTGTTCGTCATTGTCAGGGGTACGCGCCAGTTTGGCTTCGCGCGTCAGCAGGACCGGAGCCCCAAGGTCAGCCCCCGGCAGTTGGCCAAATCGCGCCCAGGGGCTGGTAGAATCCAGATACAGATTGAACTCCGGCACGTAGGTAATCGCGTGGTTAAAGCGCCCCAGCAGCGGCACCTTCGGCAATATCGGCCCTTGGTCCATGCCGATCAGCACCGGTGAACTGACGATGCCCTTGGCGGCCAGCAACGCCTCGAGCATCACCACATGATCCTTGCAATCGCCATAGTGATTATCCAGGATGCTCTGCGCCGAATTCGGCTCCAGCCCGCCGTTGCCCAAATAGACCGCCACATAACGAATATTCTGCGCCACCCAGCGATAAATCGCCGCCGTCTGCTCACGACGGTCGCTGATGCCGTCGGTAATTTTATCCGCCAACGCCTGGATCGCCGGGGTCACCTTGGCCGCCTGATTGGCTTTCTGTTGATAGGCTTTGGCCAGCTGTGGCCATTCGCGGTAGGTACTGGCCATGATGGTTGGGCTGAATGTCCAGCTGTTCGCCGACCAGTTTTGCGCTTTCAGCGGTTCACTGCGCCGGTAATGCCAGCGCCAGTGGGCCTGACCGTCACGGATCTGCGGCTTATCTGCGCCCTCTACTCCTCGGGTAAAGACATGCATCGGCACATTGGCCGGCGCCTGCAAATTGACCTCGGCGTCATCAAACTGGTCGAAGACGCTGAAGGTTTCCCACAGGCCGAAGTAGTCTGGGAAGTACGGGGTATTTTGCGTGCGCAACACCTGATACATCACGCGAGAACCCGGCGCCAGGTTGGAGAAGACGATGACCTTTACCTTGCGATCGGCATACAGTGGCGCAGAGGCGCTGGAGTAGCTTTCCTGGGTATAAATGCGATCGGGCGCGACATCATGGCGCTGTCCATCGGCCGTCAGCGTATAGGCCGAAACCACCTTCAGCGTTTCCATTTTTTCGCTGTAGCTCAGGCGGATTTGGCTGAACTTCTCGACTGCCGCCTTGGTTTTGAGCAGCACCTCATAGCTCTCGGTCTTGGTGTTGCTGGCATTGGCATGGACTTGATAATCCGCGCGGTAACGCACAAAGCTGAAATCATTGCTAACGGCGGCATCCTTGGTGGCGACCGACGGCGCTTCCACGGCCAACAGCGTTGCCGGGTGCGTCGCCGCAAGTCCAGCGGCCAACACGAGAGAAGGGATGACAATTTTCATCTTCGTTCCTTGAAGTTTTTTAAACGATAACAGTGACATTGATAAGGTGCTGACCACTGGCGCAAGAGCGGCACACTAATACAACTGAGAATCGTTTTCAATAAAATACCGATTCGGCCGGGTGTGCCCGACCTAACCCTGCTCTATCAACATGACAGCCGTAGTATCGTTCTCCAAAGCGTCAAAAATATGCTCGCGGTCGGCGGAATAACTGATGTAATCCCCTGCGTTCAATTCTACCGGTTGGTCCGTCGGCCCGACTAACGCCCTGCCACTGCTGATAATCACATGCTCAATGGTGCCCGGCATATGCGGCCGCGAAATGCGGGCTTCGCCCGGTTGAACCTGTAGACGGTAAATATCGCGCTGTGCCCCTGGCGGGCAGGTCGCCAACAGAGTGGCGGCGTAGTTGGCCTGTTCGGAAACCGTGGTCACCCCTTCATGGGCACGGATCACCTGTACGTGCTGGCGTGGCTGAGAGATCAACCGGCTGACCGGCACATCCAACGCCATCGCCAACGCCCACAAGGTTTCCAGGCTGGGGTTGCCGCTGCCGGTTTCCAGCTGCGAAAGCGTCGATTTTGCAATCCCGGCTCGGCGAGCCAGTTCGGTAACCGAGAGGCCCAATCGCTCGCGTTCACGGCGAATGGCGGCCGAAAGCAGGCCGATGGGCGTAGCGTTAATGCTGACAAAGTCGCTCATTGTTCACCATATCGTTCGTTTGTTCGGCTTGACGAACAGCCGTCAGGTGTTCATCATAATGTTCAATTGTTCATTTTAATGATAACCGCCAACGGCGGCAAGCGCACTAGCAGGGAGAAGGCAAATGAAGATAAGAACCGGCGGCGTATTACAGATGACCCTCGCCATGGTCATTTCCGGAACCGTGGGCTGGCCGGTAATGCTACTGGGGCAGCCGCCCGCTACGGTGGTTTTCTGGCGCTGCGCGTTTGGCGCGCTAGCGATGCTGATCGCCTGCGCCCTGCTTGGCCTGCTTAAAAAAGACATGTTAACCCGACGTCAGGCTGCCATTGCGGTGCTGGGCGGCGTCGCCCTGGTGCTGAACTGGGTAATGTTGTTCGGCGCTTACAGCCATGCCTCTATTGCGGTGGCGACCGTCACCTACCACGTCCAGCCCTTTATGCTGGTTGGGCTCGGGGTGCTGTTTTTCGGCGAAAAAATGACGGCGACAAAGTTTGGCTGGCTGCTACTGGCCTTCGTCGGCATGTTGCTGATCATTAGCGGTAAACAAGATGGTGGCGATTCCAGTGCCGATTACTTCACTGGCGTGTTGCTGGCGCTGGGCGCTGCCTTTATGTATGCGGTAGCGGCGGCGATCGTCAAGCGTTTGAAAGGGGTGCCGCCGCACCTGATCGTGCTGATTCAGCTCACTCTGGGCGTCGTACTGCTGGCACCGTTCGCCGGCTGGGCCCAACTGCCGTCGACGGCTAACGGCTGGTTGCTGCTGGCGACCCTGGGTCTGGTGCACACCGGGCTGATGTCTTCCCTGCTGTACAGTGCCATCCAGAAAATCCCCACTGCCCTGGTAGGCGCGTTGTCTTTCATCTATCCCCTGGTGGCGATTATCGTCGACTGGGCGGTATTCGGACACCGCCTTAGCCTGATGCAGCTGTCGGGCGCCGCCGCCATCTTGCTTGCAGCAGCGGGCATGAACTTTGGCTGGCGGCTGGTACGGGCGAGCAAACCCGTGCGCGTGGCCGGTGATCAACAACCCTGAGCGCGATTTTTAAAACCGTTCGTTGCCGAATAATAAGCGAAACGCCTATCCCAAAAATATCAAAAGCTCAGCGAATTAACGTATTCGCCCTGGCCGGCAAGAGCTGTTATTTATTTAACCAGACACGGGAGGAGTTAACGATGGCACGCTACGTGTGGAATGACCGACTGAAGCAGAGCATTCGTTTCAGTTACTGGAATGAGCTGTGCGTTATTGACGATAACGGGGCCTTGGTGGCCCCGGTTCTCAAGCTAATGGATCTATTTTTCCGCCGTTTGATCGCGCAAGTGACTGACCTGCGCTTGCAGCTCGGGCCACGGCGCTTTCCCCGCATAGTTTTGCCGCAGATAGTTAAGCAATTCGGCGATCTGTCTGTCGTTCAGGTTATGGCGAAATGCCGGCATATAGCCCAGGTTGCTATTGGCCGGGCGTTGAATGCCGTCCAGCACCACCCGAATGGCATTGTCCGGCTTATCGGCATACAGGTTGGTGTTCAGCGCCAGTGAAGGTCGAACGCCGATCAGCTGAGCCCCCTTTTCCTGAGCATGGCATGCCATACAGGCACCGGAGAAAATACGTGCGCCTTCCGTGGTTAACGGCTCGGTCCGCGACTCGGCCCATTCATTCAAACGTTTGGCTTCCGTCACCTTAGACTCGCTCGGATGATAAGTGCGCAGATAAGTGGCTATGGCCTGCAAGTCTTGCTCCGGCAACCGCGAAAGCCCCTCTTCGATCACCGGTGCCATCGGCCCGGCTGCCACGCCGTGATTTGCCGAATACCCAGTGCGCATAAAGCTGAGCAAATCATCTTGTGTCCACTCCAGCGGTGCCAAAGAGCTGCCGGTTAGCGACGGAGCAGTCCAGTCTTCCGCCACGCCGCCGCTCAGGTGCTCGGCGCCGCCTTTCTCGCCAAACATCAGGTTGCGCGGCGAGTGGCAGGCGCTGCAGTGGCCAAGGCCTTCGGTCAGATAGGCCCCGCGATTCCATTCGGCGCTTTGTGTCGGATCGGCCTTCATGGCGCCAGGCTTGAGGAACAGCCAGTTCCAGGTGACGATGCCCTGGCGAATGTTAAACGGAAAACTCAACTCGGTGGCCGGCGGCTGATATTTCACGGCCGGTTGCGACATCAGGTAGGCGTACAAGGCCTGCAGATCTTCATCGCTGGTGCGGGTAAACGCCGTGTAGGGAAAGGCCGGGTAGAGATAGTGCCCTTCGCGATCAACCCCATGACGCATCGCTCGTTCAAAGGCGGCATACGACCATTTCCCAATGCCGGTGTCGTTATCCGGAGTGATATTGGTGCTGTAAATGGTACCGAACGGAATCTCCATCGCCAATCCGCCGGTATTGCGCTCGCCGCCGGGCCGGGTATGGCACACCGCGCAGTCGCCGAGATCGGCCAGCACTTTCCCTTGGGCAATCTGTTGCTGACTAAAAACGTGATGATCCTTTTCCTCCAGCGGCGCTATTTCTGATTGCCAGCTGGCTATCGCCCCAATGACCACGGCGGCAACGACCGTCAGACTGCCCCAGCCGGCGATTTTCTTTATGCTGCTCATAGTGACTTATCCCTTTCTGCGCTGCCGGAAGCCTGCTGTTTTAACGCCTTTACCACTCGCTCAGGGGTAAAAGGTACCTCTCGCAGACGCACGCCCAGTGCGTCGAACAACGCATTGGCGATCGCCGCCGCGCTCGGCACCGAGGCGGATTCTCCTGCCCCCATAGAGGGTTCATCCGGATAGTCCAGCAGTTGAATATCAACCTGCGGTAACTCGTCAAACCGCAGGATCGGGTAACCGCCCCAATCCAGCGACGTCACGGACGCAGAGTCAAAGGTGACGAACTCTTTCAGCACCCGGCTGGCGGACTGAATGATATTGCCGTGCACCTGGTGACGAACCCCTGCCGGGTTGATGATGCGGCCGCAGTCATGGGCAACGAAGATTTTATCCAGCTTGATCTGACCGCTGTGGCGATTAACGCTGAGATCGCACACCCAGGCCGCCCAGGCGGCACCAAACCCAGGGAATTTACTGTGGAAATAACGCGCATAGGCAAAGCCGCGTCCCGTCACCCATTCAGGATCGCCGGACACCGGGCTGCGGTAGGCCGGGCCATCCTGCCAATTGGCCTGCTTTTTCAACGCTTGAATCAGCGCCACGGCACGCGGATCTTTCAGATATTGCAGGCGGAACGCGATCGGATCCTGCCCGGCTCGCCACGCCAGTTCATCAATCCAGGATTCGTGGGCGAACACATTGGGTAACGCCGAGACCCCACGCATCCACGAAGCCCGCACAATCGGCGCCGCGTCCTGGCACACCACCCGCATATTGGGATATTCATATTGGGGAATGGCGGTTCTGTCGCCCATCTGCTGCACGTCTGCCCGATTGGGCACTTTACCGGCCAGTACCAGTGACAACGTCACAGCATTGTTTGAAGGGTAGCTGGTTTTCAGTTCGTAAGCCGCCACCTGATTGTGCTCATCCAACCCGCCGCGGACTCGCATCAGTTGCCCGGTGCCCTTGGGCTCCCAACCCGCCTCTTGTTCACGCATCAACTGCACCCTGACCGGCTTGCCGGTGGCCTGCGATAACAGCGCAGCGTCAGCGGAGACGTCATCGGCACAGTTGCGACCGTAGCAGCCGGAGGCTTCCATGCGATTGATATGGACCTGCTCTGGCCGCCAATCGAGCAAATGAGCGATGTCCTTACGCAAATCGTGAGGATTTTGCGTGCCAGACCAGATTTCTGCGCGATCTCGACCGACGTCGGCCACCGCACAGGACGGGCCGATCGACGCGTGTTGATGGTAAGGCCAGACGTAATCAGCATTGACCTCGGTATGCAACGAGGCCAAAGCGGCATCGACCCCGGCATCATCACGCAGCACGCGATCGGTTTTGGGGTTTTCCACCAGGGCCTTATGCAATCCTGTAAGCGAAAGATCGGGTAAACCGGACCAGGGACGCCAGACGGTTTTCAGTTGCCGCATGGCGGCAATCGCCTGCTCTTCGCGTTCGGCGACGATACCGATGAAATCGTTAATCACCACCAGTTTTACGATGCCAGGCAAATGGGCAATGGAGTCATGGTCAACCGACAACAGGCCGCTGCCCAACGGGGCGCTGCTGTCGGCGCCGATATAAGGCGGGCGCACCACTCTGCCATGCAGCATGCCCGGCAGGCGAAGGTCATGCACATAGGTCAGTTGGCCGGTCACCTTGGCCGGAATATCCACCCGCGGCACCGCCTTGCCCACGTAACGGCTCTCCGCCACGCTCTTCAACCTGATGGTTTTATCCAGGGCCACCTGTAAATTTTGCCCGCGGGCCAGTTCACCATAGCTCAGACTGACGTTGGGTTTATCCCTCGCAAATACCCGGCCATTTTCAGCCTGCAGGCGTTCCAGCGGTAACGCAAAGGCCTTTGCGGCCAGCGCCAGCAGCAATTGCCGCACCTGTGCGGCTGCCTGGCGCAGCGGTATAGCGGTCACCTGAATCGTGGCGCTGGCGATGGTCGGCCCCTGATCCGGCGTGCGCTGGGTGTCACCCAAAATCACCGTAACGTGCTCGAAAGGTACGCTGATTTCATCGGCAACAATCTGTGCCAATGCGGTGCGAATACCGGTGCCGAGATCCACATGGCCGTTAAATGCGGTGACACGGCCATCGGCGGTCAGGCCGATAAAGCTGTCCACGCGATCGAGCGGCAGATCGCCGCCTACCACTGGCGTCGTTGCCAGGGCATTAAGCGACACAGGCAACAGGCTGCTGACCATTACCAGGCCACCGGCCTGCAACAGGCGGCGGCGCGTTATTTCCAGGCGGCTCATGCTTGCCCCCTTTCCGCCAACAGCTGACGGGCTTTGGCGGCAGCACGCAGGATCTCAATATGGGTGCCGCAGCGGCACAGGTTATAAGCCAGCTCATTTTTGATTTCTTGTTCATCTGCCTGCGGGTTTCGCTCAAACAGAGCAACCAGCGTCATGATCATACCGTTGGTGCAATAACCGCACTGCGCGGCCTGCTCATCGATAAAGCCTTGTTGAACCGGGTGCAGTTGCCCCGCCTCGCTCAGGCCTTCCAGCGTGGTAACGGATTTGTTGAGGGCACCGCTCAGCGGCAGCGAGCAGGAACGGGCGGCAACGCCGTCGATCAGTACCGTGCAAGCACCGCACTCCCCGAGGCCACAGCCATATTTGGGGCCATTCAGGCCCAGATCGTTGCGTAACACGTAGAGTAGCGGCGTTTCGGGTGAAATGGCGCCCAGCGCGACCATCCGGCCGTTTATTTTTATTTCCATGGTGAATACATATCCTTAACCAAACGGATTTCTCCGTAATATCACTGCGGTGAATAATTCGCAGCATGCTAATTATAATCATTAAAAGACTTTCTAATGTTAAGGGTATGTAGTGCCAATTGCTTTAACGAAAAGTGGGTATTTATCATCAATTTCGAGTGGCATTAGAGCAGCACGTAGTGATTGCGCACCCGTCGTTGACGGAGGGATCTACCGCGTGCGGTCTGCTGGCGACCAACTTGGAAACCCGTGCCGCGCATGAAACTGAGAGGAAGTAAGTGGCTGATTATTTATCTATTAATTCGACTAACTAAGCCATATTCGGCATTTCACACCCGAAAATATTTTGCTTATCATCATGATCTGTCTCTGAGGTTTGCTTCAGGGCCTGTCTACCGGAATTTTTGTCCTTGTTTTGTTCGTCGTGAACGCTCGGCCGCACCCAGGTGCGGCTTTTCTTTTTGTTGCCTCCCCCGCTTGTTACGCACCCATGTTACCCATCCGTTAAATGACCAGGATCTGCGCGCTCAGCCTGATTTTCGCTCGCAATACGGCAGTTTTTGCTGCTCTTCCCCGGTGACAGTCACCCTTTTCCTTCCGTCGATCACATTACGGGTAACACAGTTTTTTAACACTCTTCAGCGTGATATCTGTCGCAAAACCGCCTGCCGAAAACCGCTTTTATAGCAATACGAAGTAACGCTAATTATTGACAGGTGAAACCATGACGACCTCTACATCCAATGAAGTGCTGTTGATTGCCCCAGTAATGGATAACCTGCTGGCCCGCCTTGAGGCAGCCTTTGTGGTACATCGGTTGTATGAACAAGAGGATGCGGCCGCTTTTCTGGCCGAAAAAGGTGCGGCCTTCCGTGCGGTCGTCACTCGGGGGGATATTGGGGTCGAGACGCCAGTGCTTGAACAATTACCCAACCTCGGGCTGATTGCGGTATTCGGCGTAGGCACTGACGCGATTGATCTGAATTACACCCGTAAACACGGCATTGCCGTCACCATCACCTCCGGCGCCTTGACGGAAGACGTGGCGGATATGGCTCTGGGATTGTTGCTGGCTACCGCTCGTCAGCTGTGCCACAACGATCGTTTTGTGCGTGAAGGTCGCTGGCTGAAAGAGGCGCCGGGCCTGTCGGTGCAGGTCAGCGGCAAACGGCTGGGCATTTTCGGCATGGGCAATATCGGCCGCGCCATCGCCCAACGCGCCGCCGGTTTCAATATGCGTATCCAATACGCCAGCCGCACCCAGGACAGTTCGCTGCCCTATCGCTATTTCCCAGATCTGCTGGCTTTAGCGCGGGAAAGCGACTTCTTTATCATTGCTATTTCCGGCGGTAAAGACAGCGCTGGCCTGGTGGACAAGGCGGTGTTCGACGCCCTGCCTTCCCATGCCCTGGTGATTAACATTGCTCGCGGCAGCATCGTTAATGAACCCGACCTGATTACCGCCCTGCAAAGTGGCGCCATCGCCGGTGCCGGGCTCGACGTTTATGCCCACGAACCCGAGGTTCCTGCAGAACTGATCGCCATGGAAAACGTGGTGCTGCAACCGCATATCGCTAGCGCCACCCAGGAAACCCGGCAAAAGATGAGCGATATCGTGTTTACCAACGTTGAAGCTTTCTTCAACCGGGCGCCGCTGCCCCACGCCATCGAGTAACTGACGCGTTTTCTTTTCGATTTTATTACCGCCGAATCACAGAACCTCTTCATTGAGAGGTTCTCCCTGCGCCCTGTAAAGAGAGATCGCCATGGATAATAAAATACCCAACACCCGCTGGCTGCGGGTTATTGCCCCGATCCTGATCGCCTGCATCATTTCCTTTATGGACCGGGTTAATATCAGTTTTGCGCTGCCCGGCGGTATGGAGAGCGACCTGGGCATTACCAGCCAGATGGCCGGGCTGGCCAGTGGCATCTTTTTTATCGGTTATCTGTTTTTGCAGGTTCCCGGCGGACGCATCGCGGTCAACGGCAGCGGCAAGCGCTTTATTGCCTGGTCCCTGTGCGCCTGGGCGGTGGTGTCAGTTGCGACCGGCTTTGTCACTAACCACTATCAACTGCTGGTATTACGCTTCGTATTGGGCATCTCTGAAGGCGGTATGTTACCGGTAGTGTTAACCATGATCAGCAACTGGTTCCCGGAAAAAGAACTGGGCCGCGCCAACGCCTTTGTCATGATGTTCGCCCCATTGGGTGGCATGCTCACCGCCCCGATCTCTGGCGCCATCATTAACGCATTCGACTGGCGTTGGTTGTTTATCATCGAAGGCCTGTTGTCGCTGGTGGTATTGGCCGTGTGGTGGCTGCTGATCAGCGACCGCCCACAGGAAGCGCGCTGGCTGCCGGCCCGTGAGCGTGACTATCTGATAACCGAACTAACGCGCGAACGGCAAGAACGCAGCAAACTGCAACCGGTCAGCAAAGCACCACTGAGAGATGTCTTCCGTAACAAGGGCTTGATGAAGCTGGTGCTGCTGAACTTTTTCTATCAAACCGGCGACTATGGCTACACCCTGTGGCTGCCCACCATTTTAAAAAATCTGACCGGCGGTAACATGGCCTCGGTCGGCTTCCTGGCAATCTTGCCGTTTGTCGCGACGCTGTTGGGGATCTACCTGATTTCAGTGCTCACCGATAAAACCGGCAAACGCCGCCTGTGGGTGATGGTTTCATTGTTCTGCTTTGCTGCGGCGCTACTGGCTTCGGTGGTGCTGCGTCATAACGTGGTGGCGGCCTACATTGCGTTGGTAGTGTGCGGCTTCTTCCTCAAAGCCGCTACCAGCCCGTTCTGGTCCATGCCTGGGCGTATCGCCTCGGCGGAAGTGGCCGGCGGCGCACGCGGTGTGATTAACGGTTTGGGCAATTTGGGCGGTTTCTGCGGGCCTTACCTGGTGGGCGTGATGATCTACCTCTATGGTCAGAACGTAGCGGTATGCGGTCTGGCAGTATCACTGATCATCGCCGGCATCATCGCCTGGCGCTTGCCGAAAGAATGTGACCTGACCGGCAGTGAACCGACGCACGACAAACTGCTGGACAACGCCAAACGGGCCTGAATAACAACGAAAACCACGAGCGGGCTACGGCAAAATTTGCTATGTTAGCCCGCTGATTAAGGTCTGTTGTTACTCGCTGGATTAGGTCTATGTTTACCCATAAAGCAATCGCCGAACTCAATGCGCTGGAATTGTTGGTTTATAACTACATCACCAAAAACAAGAACCCGGTGATGTATATGACCATCCGCGAACTGGCCGAGGCCGCCGGGGTATCCACCACTACCGTACTGCGCTTTTGCAAGAAAATGGGCTGCGACGGTTACTCCGAATTTCGCATCCGTTTCAAGCTGTATCTTGAGCAGGCCGAAGCACCGCCGATGGATTTTGGCACCAGTGAAATCATCAGCTTCTTTAAAAGCATTAACAACGACGAATTTAATCAACTGTTAGATCAGGCGGTGCAGCATATTGCCGCTGCTGAGCGCATTATTTTCGTCGGCGTCAGCACCTCCGGAGCATTGGGAAAATACGGCGCGCGTTTCTTTTCCAACGTTGGAAAATTCAGCACCCATATCGACGACCCTTATTACCCCATCAATAGCGACATGTATAAAAGCGCGGTCGCAATAATACTTTCGGTGTCTGGAGAGACCGAAGAAATTTTGCGCCTCGCCAGCCAGTTCAGCCTGCACCACTGCAAAATCATCAGCATCACCAACAACGAAACCTCCTCGCTGGCACGCATGGCGGACTTTAACCTCTCTTACCACGTTCCCCCGCAGTTGATCGCCGGGCAACACAATATCACCACCCAGATCCCGGTTATTTACATTATCGAAACCATCGGCAAGCGGCTGGGGCATATTAATTACGCAAAATAAAACAACCTGTTTTTTTAATGTGACACGTCACCTGAGTGGTGATTTGTTATATCGTGACATTCAATTCCAGCTTGCTACTATATTCTCATTCCGGCAGTTCAGTGCTTTCTGATAATAATCCGATGAGAAACCTACGATGAAACAACAACAGTTACCGAAAGATTTTCTGTGGGGCGGCGCCGTGGCAGCGCACCAGGTTGAGGGCGGTTGGGATCAGGGCGGCAAAGGCCCAAGCATTGCCGACGTTCTGTCGGGCGGCTCTCACGGTGTGGATCGCGTTATGACCGACGGCGTGCAGGAAGGCTATCGTTACCCTAATCACCAAGCGGTGGACTTTTACGGCCGTTACAAGCAGGACGTGGCGCTATTCGCCGAAATGGGCTTTAAATGCTTCCGCACCTCTATCGCCTGGACGCGTATCTTCCCGAATGGCGATGAGCTGGAGCCAAACGAAGCCGGTCTGCAGTTTTACGACGATTTGTTTGATGAACTGCTGAAATACAATATCCAGCCGGTGATCACCCTGTCCCACTTTGAAATGCCTTATCACCTGGTGAAGGAATATGGCGGCTGGAAGAACCGAAAGGTGGTCGATTTCTTCGTACGCTTCAGCGAAGTGGTGCTGCGCCGTTATCAGCACAAAGTGAAATACTGGATGACCTTTAACGAGATCAACAACCAGAGCAACTACCAGTATCCGCTGTTTGGCTACTGCTGCTCCGGCGTGGTGTATACCCAGGAAGAGAACCCGGAGCAGACGCTGTATCAGGTCTTGCACCATCAGTTTGTTGCCAGCGCCCTGGTAGTGAAACTCGGTCACCAGATTAACCCGGAATTCCAAATTGGCTGCATGCTGGCCTGCGTCCCCTTCTACCCGTACTCCTGTAAACCGGACGACGTCATGTACAGCGTCGAAGCCATGCACTCGCGCTACCTGTACACCGACGTACAAGTGCGCGGCTACTATCCGTCGTACCTGCTGCGTGACTGGGAGCGCAAAGGCTTCAAGATTGAGATGCAACCGCAGGACGAACAAACCCTGCGCGAAGGTTGCGCGGACTACATCGGTTTCAGCTACTACATGAGCAACGCCCTGCAGGCCGATGCGGTGAGCAGCGACAACGAGATGTTCAGTTTCCCCGGTAACGTCCCGAACCCGCATGTCAAAGCCTCCGACTGGGGCTGGCAAATTGACCCGGTCGGGCTGCGTTATTCGCTGAACGTGCTGTACGAGCGTTACCAGAAACCGCTGTTTATCGTTGAGAACGGCTTCGGCGCATTCGATACGGTTGAGGCTGACGGCCAGATCAACGATGACTATCGTATCGACTATCTGCGCGCGCACATCGAACAGATGAAAAAAGCGGTCATCGAAGACGGCGTGGACCTGATTGGTTACACCCCGTGGGGCTGCATTGACTGCGTGTCCTTCACCACCGGTGAATACGGCAAGCGTTACGGCTTTATCTACGTCGACAAACACGATGATGGCACCGGCACCCTCGAGCGTTCGCGCAAAAAGAGTTTCGACTGGTACCGCACCGTGATCGCCAGCAACGGCGAACAGCTTTAATCAGGGTGCATTTCGTCAGGGCGGTTTTACCGCCCTTTTTTACGCCGCATGCATAACCTTAGGTTAAGTAAAGAACCGCTAAATTTCACTTTATCGTAACACTCTGGCTTGCGAGACTCAGACGGGGGAATGACATTCACGCCCCTTCGCGCTGACAAAACAATAAAACAGATCAGCCCTCTGCACCCTGCCTACGCCATGAGGATTTCCGCATGAGCCAGATTAACGAACTGTATCAACGTAACTACGAACTGCACCCGCCGGTGCTGGTGCCGGAATACAAAACCAGCGTGTTGCGCTCACCGAAAAACGCGCTGATATCGCTGCAAAATTCACTGTCGGAGATCACCGGTCCGGTGTTCGGCCAGCATGAACTCGGTCGACTGGATAACGACCTGATCCTCAATTACGCCAAACAAGGTTTGCCGATTGGCGAACGGATTATCGTGCACGGCTACGTGCGCGATGAAAACGGCCTGCCGATGCGCAATGCGTTGGTCGAAGTGTGGCAAGCCAACGCCGGTGGGCGTTATCGCCATAAGAAAGACCAGTATCTGGCACCGATCGATCCCAATTTCGGTGGCTGCGGACGGGTGTTGACCGACGATAACGGCTATTACTTTTTCCGCACCATCAAACCCGGCCCCTATCCCTGGCGCAACCGGGTCAACGACTGGCGCCCGGCCCATATTCACTTCTCGCTGTCCGGGGACGCCTTCGCCCAACGCTTAATTACCCAGATGTACTTCGAGGGCGATCCGCTGATTGCCAGTTGCCCGATCGTCCGCGCCATCAAAAATGACGATGCGGTGCGCACCCTGATCGCCGGATTGGACAAAACCGCCTCGGTGCAACTGGACAGCCTGGCCTACCGTTTCGATCTGGTGTTGCGCGGCTACCGCGCCACCTTGTTTGAAAACCGCCTGCAGGGGAAAGCATGATGCCACTATCGTATCTGCCGGAAACGCCGTCACAAACCGCCGGGCCTTATGTGCATATCGGCCTTGCGCCGCTGGCGGCCGGCTTCGAGATTTTCGAAAACAACTTCGGCCACGTGTTGACCCAGCCGGAGACCCAGGGACAACGCATCACTCTGGAGGGCCGGGTGTTCGATGGCAGCGGGACGCCGATCCGCGACGTGCTGCTGGAGATTTGGCAGGCCAACGCCCATGGCCGTTACAACCACCCAAGCGATCTGCAACAGCACAAACCGCTCGATGCCGCGTTCCGTGGCTGGGGGCGCAGCTGTTCCGACTTCGACACCGGGCTCTATCGGTTTGAAACCGTCAAACCGGGCGCCGTTTGTGGCCGTGACGGGCGAATGATGGCACCGCACATCAACCTGTGGATCGTCGCACGCGGTATTAATCTTGGATTACATACCCGGCTGTATTTTGCCGATGAGGCTGCGGCCAACCAGCAGGATCCGGTGTTGAATCTGATTGAGCTGGAGGTGCGGCGTAAAACGCTGATTGCGCAGCCTGAGCGTCGGGGCGAAGAGTGGGTTTACCGGTTTGATATTGTGATCCAGGGCGAAGGTGAAACGGTGTTTTTCGATCTCTGATGCTCCAGGAGTGCGGCCGCAGGAATTTGCACGCCAGTACAAATATGCGGCCGCCGTCACTTGTTACCTCTGAGGAAAACTTCCTACACTGAGGTATGAAAAAATCCAATTTATTTATTCAGCGCATGCGCTTACGCCACATCAACGGTTTTGTCGCCGTCGCGCAAGAGCGTTCGCTAAGCCGGGCCGCCGAAAAACTGAATCTGAGCCAACCGGCGCTATCAAAAACGCTCACCGAACTGGAAGCCCTGACCGGTAACCGGTTGCTGGTGCGCCATCGACAGGGCACGCTGCTGACCGAACAGGGCGAGCAATTTCTTGGTTATGCCACTCGGGTGTTGGAAGCCTTGACCGCCGCCGGGCATGCGCTCGATCGGCTCGAGGACGCACCGGCCAAAATGTTGCGCATCGGTACCCTACCCACCACCGCGCTGGGCATGCTGCCACAGGCCATCGGGCAGTACCAACAGGCGCATCCTTATTCACGAATCCAGGTGGTCACCGGCACCAACACCGGGTTGCTGGCTCAGCTTAAGGCCGGTGAGATTGACGTAGCGATAGGCCGAATGGCGGATCCGGAAATGATGAGCGGGCTGGCTTTCGAACTGTTACTGCTGGAATCGTTGCTGATGGTGACCCGACCTGGCCATCCGCTGCTAAGCGAAACCGTCACCCTTGAGCGGGCGCTGAGTTATTCCGCCATCGTCTCGCCAAAAGGCACGGTGCCGCGCCACAATACCGAGAATTTGCTGTCGACGCAGGGATTCAGCCTTCCCGCCCAATATATTGAAACGCTTTCCGCCTCGCTGGCGCGTCAAATGACGCTGCAATTTGACTATGTGTGGTTTGTGCCGTCCAGCGCGGTGAAAACCGATATCGCCACCGGCCAGTTGGTGCCCTTGCCGCTGCCCACCCAGGGCATGGAGGAAGCGGTGGGCATTCTGACTCGCAACGACGGCCAACCAAGCGAGGCGGTACTGGCGTTCATCGCGACGGTGCGCCATATTGCCGGCGCAGTGAGATCGGCTTAGTCAGTCTGCGTATCCTGCTCGGCAAACACCTCCGCCGCCAGATGAAACGCCGAGTTCGCCGCCGGCAAACCGCAGTACAGCGCGCTCTGCATCAGCACTTCCTTAATTTCCTCGCGAGTCACGCCGTTGTTCACCGCCGCTTTCAGGTGCATGCGCAGTTCAGCCTCGCGATTAAGGGCGATCAGCATGGCAATGGTGATCAGGCTGCGGGTATGACGCGCCAGCCCGGGGCGGGTCCAGATCTCGCCCCAGGCATAGCGGCTGATAAAGTCCTGAAACTCTTCATTCAACGGGGTGAGTTGACTGAGAGCTCGATCCACATGTGCGTCCCCCAAGACCGCCCTGCGTACCTCAATACCCTGCTGATAACGTTGTTCATCCTTCATGACTATGGACTCCTGAAGTTAATTCCGTGGCCTGTTGCAGCACCCGCTGGGTAAAGATCCGCGCACTGCCGAGATATTGCTGCGGCTCCAGCAATTCATGAAGCCGTTGCGCCGTTAAATTCGCCATGACGACCGGATCGTCCAACAACACCTCCAGCAACGTGAGCCCCTGCGCCAGCGCCTGATGGCACTGTTTTTCAATGTGATGATGCGCTTGCTGGCGGCCCATAGTCTCACCCAGTGCCATCGTCACCGCTTCCGCCATGATCAACCCGTCGGTTAACTTCAGGTTATGTTGCATCTGTTGGGGGAATACCTGCAGCCCGGCAATCAAATCAACTGCGGTGTGCAAGGCACCCGCCGCCAACATCACCAGCTGCGGCTGGCTTTCCCATTCTGCATGCCAGCCACCCAGACCGCGTTCGTGCTCCTGTACCATGGCGGCATAAAGCCCTCCCACCAGCGCCGGAACCCGATTGGCCGCCGCAAGGATCACCGCGCAAGCAACCGGATTACGCTTGTGCGGCATGGTAGAAGAACCGCCGCGCCCCGCGGCCGTCGGTTCGGCCACTTCCGCCACTTCGGTTTGGGTCAGCAAAGAGATATCCCGCGCCAACTTGCCCAGCGTACCGGTTAATCCGGCGTACCAGCCGGCAATTTCCAGCAGGCGATCGCGCTGACTGTGCCATGGCGTAGGGGCGGCGGTCAGTTGCAGGCCGTCGGCCAGCGCAGTCACCAATTCTGCCCCCTGCTCACCCAACGAAGCCAGCGTGCCGGCGGCACCGCCCAACTGTAGCGTCAACACACGCGGTCGCATTTCTTGCAACCGCTGCCGAAAGCGCAACAGCGCATCCAGCGTCCCCGCGAGCTTTAAGCCCAGCGTGGTCGGCAAGGCATGCTGCATCCAGGTGCGTCCAACCAGCACGCAATCCTGATGACGGGTGATTTGCTGCACCAGCGCCGCCATCAGTCGATCCAGGTCGATAAGTGTTAATGCCAGTGCGTTTCGCAGTTGCAGCATCAATCCGGTGTCGAGAGCATCCTGACTGGTGGCGCCCCAATGCACGAAGCGAGCGGCATCAGCATCCTGCTGCGCCACCCGTGTCGTCAGTTGTTTAACCAGAGGGATCGCCAGATTACCGGCCTGCGCGGCCGCCTGCGCCAAGTCGGTCTCATCGAATAAGGCACTGTGGCAGGCTTCAGCGATCCGCTGGGCCGCCTCCTGGGGAATAATGCCAAGGCGGGCCTGAGCCGCAGCCAACGCCGCTTCGAAGTCCAGCATTCCCTGCAGCGTGGCGGCATCGCTAAAACAAGCCGTCACCGCTGATGACCGCAGCAACGGCGTCAGTAACTCCATAGATCCTCCGGGCAAAAGCAATTTTCCCGATGATGGCGCGACGCCGCCGGCAGCGTCAACAACGATAAACGCTACCTTGGGCGATTATCGAAACATTGGCGATCTTTTTCTCAGTAATGCCAGCTGGTCGAGGATCCTGGCTGGGGGGATATGGGAAAAAATGCGCTGGCGAATTCCGCGAACGCATTCTGCACTGCCATCGGTGGATTAAGGGGTCATAAACTTCTCATAGTTCTGGGGAGTAACCAGTTGGAAAGGAATAAAGTTCACATCCTTGATAGCTTCCCCCTTTGCCGCTTGCTCCGCCATATCGACCGCGCCGTAGGCCTGCGATTTGGCATCCTGGAACACCGTGACCGTCAGCATGCCCTTTTTTATCGCCTGCAGGCCATTTGGTCCGCCATCGGTTCCACCAATCAGAATATCTTTACCGACGCTCTTGCCATTACTTTTAATCGCCATAGCTGCGCCAATCGCCATTTCATCAGCATTAGAGGAAAGAATATCGATTTTGTCGCCTGACAATATCCAGTTGTTCATCAGATTCATGCCATCTTCACGCATCCACTTGGCCGTGTCTTCCAGAATGACGTGCATGTTGGGATTCTTGGCAATAATCTCTTTCGCCCCTTGGGTTCTAAAACGAGTGGCATCATTACTCAATAACCCTTTCATAATGGCGACATTGACGCTTTTACGATCTTTGACCAGCTCAGCCAGGTATTGCATCTGCAACCTGCCGGCTTCAATCTCGTCGCTGCCGATATAGCTGATGCCATTGCCCATGGTGGAATCCGAGGGCATACGGTTAAGATAAATCAGCGGTATTTTGGCCTTTCTGGCGGCCTCGGTAATATTTTTGGTGCCCTGGGTATCGACCGGATTAACAATAATCACGTCCACTTTCCCATTGATGAAACTCTGCACCTGACTCAGTTGCTTATCTACCGCCCCCTGGGCATCTTCAAACTGCAATTTTAGATCCGGGTATGTTTTTGCTCTTTCGATAATGTAGCCACGTAACCTCGAGAGAAAAACATCATCCATTTGGGCAATGCTGACGCCAACCTGCACAGCAAATACCGAAGGGCTGAGCGAGAGCAATGAAAGACAGAGTAAGATAATTTTCTTCATAATCGTTTTCCCATTAATGGTGAATAGCGTGTAATTTCAGTACGAAGGGTTAATTATTTACTGCTATGACATTGCGTTGGCCTGTACGGCATAGCTAACGCAGGTGACGCCGCCGATACGACGGACTCGTCAAAGTGCGATCCAGTTTCGTTCCGCGGATGAGCGTACCGCAGCGTCCACCAGACGCTGTATTTCAACCGCCTCTTTAAAATCTGGCCCTTGTGTATCTCCCCGCTGAATTGACTGAATGAACTCAAGCATTTCAATGGTT
>Ga0308167_1000525_pt1 | contig 64281 bp, 70 predicted proteins | sample PhyCR1_2_FD_202138 | JGI IMG/M metagenome (GOLD analysis project Ga0308167, IMG submission 202138) | Phyllosphere microbial communities from UC Gill Tract Community Farm, Albany, California, United States - DLSLRC.R1 | ecosystem: Host-associated > Plants > Phyllosphere > Unclassified | place... | reverse complement strand
TGGCGTGGTGGTGGGTCACGGCCATTCTGGTGCAGGCGTGCTGCGGTCGGAGACCTGCCGCGCCGCGCGTCTGATCCCGCGCGGCATCAGCGAAGCCCCCATCCACACGTCCGTTCGAACCGCCGCGTTCGGGTCGCGTCGGTGCTGCAACGGACGACGTGCGCCGAGTCGATACCCGGCGGTACTGATGCTACGCCGAGGCACCGACAGATGACACCCCTAGTCCGCCGAGCCGACCGACCCGCCCGGTTCGCCCGACTCGTTCTCGTGGTGCACGCTCCCCGCACCGGAGCGCCGCCCGGGCCGCCGGAGCAGCCGGATCGCGTCGGGACGGAGCTTCCGGCCGCGCTGCAGCAGCGACCCGAGGGTGGACTTCGGTTGCCAGTCGCGGCCGTTCGGCAGGCCCCAGCCCCACCGGACGGCACCCCACCGCAGGACGAGCGACAGCACGATCGCGGCGACGATCCCGATGGACGGCGATCCGAAGTGCGAGGCGATCACCATCACCGCCGACGCGGCGACCGCCACGGTGGCGTAGAGCGCGTTGCCGCCGAACACCGCGGGGACGCGCCGGAGCATGAGGTCCCGCATCGCACCGCCGCCCACCGCCGTGATCGTGCCCATGATGATCGCGGCCGGCCAGTCCAGTCCGGCGTCGAAGGTGCGTTGCACGCCGACCACCGACCAGAAGCCGATCACGGCGGCGTCGAGCACGGTGAACAGCCGGTCCCAGGTCAGCTCGGAGAACGACACGAGGAAGGCGATGAGCGCCCCCGCGATGGCGACGGGCACGTACAGCGGGTCGACGAGTGCGACCGGTGGTCCGTTCTGCAGCAGGGTGTCGCGGAGCATGCCGCCGCCGAGCCCGGAGACGAACCCGACGACCAGGAACCCGAACAGGTCGAAGTCCATCGTCCGGGCGAGCGATCCGCCGAGCAGTGCGGACGCGAAGACACCCGCCAGGTCGAGCACGTTCGTGACCGACGCCAGGCCATCGATGGACAGCAGGTTCATGAGAACCATCAAACATCACCCGCGGGGAGTGGCGGGTCGGGCGACGGTTAGGTTAGCCTCACCTTCGTCATGCTCGCCACTCTCGTCATCGGCCTCCGCGAAGGCCTCGAAGCGACGCTCATCGTCGGCATCATCGCCGCGCTCCTCCGTCGCAACCGTGTCCCGCTCGCCCCCATGTGGCTCGGCGTCGGGGTGGCCGTCGTGCTCAGCGTGGCGGTCGGCTTCGGCCTGCAGGTCGTGGAGCAGGCCCTGCCCCAGGCCCAGCAGGAGGGCATGGAAGCGATCATCGGCATCGTCGCCGTCATCTTCGTCACGGGGATGATCGTCTGGATGCGCACGCACGCGCGCACGCTCACGAAGGAACTCGAAGCGAGCGCGACCGAGGCCCTCCGCCGCGGCACCGCCTGGGCCCTCGCCGGCATGGCCTTCCTGGCCGTCCTCAAGGAGGGCTTCGAGACCGCGGTGTTCCTGCTCGCCACGTTCCAGGCTTCGTCGGACACCGGACTCGCGGCGCTCGGCGCGGTCATCGGCATCGCGGGCGCCGTGGTCATCGGGTACGGCATCTACACCGGCGGTGTCCGGTTGAACCTGTCGAAGTTCTTCACCGGCACCGGGGTCTTCCTGGTGTTCGTCGCGGGCGGCCTCGTGCTGACCGTGCTCCGCCGTGCGCACGAGGCCGGCTGGATCGTCATCGGGCAGCAGCGCACCGTCGACCTGAGCTGGCTCGCGCCGAACGGCTCCGTGCAGGGCGCCCTCGTCACCGGTGTCCTCGGCATCCCGCCGGACCCGCGCGTCATCGAGGTCCTCGGCTGGGTCCTCTACGTCGTCCCGGTCCTCGCGATCTCGCTCTGGCCCCGCGCCTGGCGTCCGTCCCGGGCACGCGTCCCCGCCGTTCGGTTCGCCGTCGCCGGTGTGCTCGCCGTCGCGGCCGCGGCGCTCGCGATCGCCGTCCCGTCCGGTGGTGCGGACCTGCCGCGCACCACCGCCGTCACCGACGACGCCACGTCCGTCAGCGCGTCGGTCGACGGTGCGGCCGCCGTCCTCCGCACCACGGGCAGCGGCCGGGAGGCACGGATCGCCTTGCCGGCATCGGCCCACCGGCGCGTCAACCGAGCGGGCGTGACCGCGGACCGTTGGCGGCTGATCGAGGACGCCACGGCCGCGCAGCGGCCGACGAGTCTGACGCTCGACGACCTCGTCGACCTGTTCGGACGCGTGCCGGTCGGCATCTCGCCGTCGACCAACCCGGGTCCCTTCACCGCGCGCTGGTCCGTGCGTGACACCGTGAGCCTGTGGACCGTCCGTGGTGGGGTCCTGGACGCGAGCCGCGCGGAACGCACGGTGCTCACGCTGAGCGATGGGGGCCTCCCGTCCGCTCGCACCACCACGCTGGACCGGACCGTGTGGTCCGTGCCGAAGGCGACCGTCCAGCGATCCGCTGCCGCCGTGGCGGCCGCGGACACCCGCAGTGCCGAGCTGCTGCTCTGGAAGGCCTGGCTGCCGATCGCCCTCGGCGTCGCCGCCGCTGCCCAGGCACTGCTCGCGCTGCGCGACCGACGGCGGCGGCCCGAGCCCACGACCACCACCCCCGAAACCGACCCGTCGCGCGGCCCACCCGCGGACGACCCCACAAGGAGCACCGAGTATGCCCTCCGCTAGGACAGCCCGCCCCCACAGCGCTCGCCACACCCTGAGTGCCCTCGGCGCCCTCGGCGTCGTCACCGCCCTCGCCCTGACCGGCTGCGCGAACTCGTCCACCACGGCGAGTGGCACCGCGAGCAGCTCCGGCAAGGTCTCCCGGGTCTCCGTCACGCTGACGAACGACGGGTCCGACAAGTGCGCCGTCTCCGAGACGAAGGTCCCGGCCGGCCCGGTCACGTTCACCGTGAAGAACGAGTCGTCGACCGCCATCACCGAGGTCGAGCTGCTGCAGGACCAGCGGATCCTCGGCGAGAAGGAGAACCTCGCGCCCGGTCTCGACGCCGTGCGGTTCACCGCGACGCTCACCGGCGGGAATTACCAGGTGTACTGCCCCGGCGCCGAGCAGGAGCTCACCGACTTCACCGTCACCGGCAAGGTGACCTCGACGGCGAACAGCAGCGCCGCGACCCTGCTCGACGAGGGCACGAAGGGCTACGCCGAGTACGTCGACGGCCAGGTCACCGACATGGTCACCGCCGTGAAGCAGCTGCAGGCGGACGTCGACAAGGGTGACCTCGCGGCGGCGAAGACCGACTACGCGAACGCCCGCCCGTTCTACGAGCACGTCGAGAGCGACGTCGACGGCTTCGTCAAGAAGGGCTACAAGGCCACCGACAACGCCGGCAACCTCGATTACCTGATCGACATGCGCGCGTCGAACCTCGACGACGCCGTGGGCTGGAGCGGGTTCCACGCGGTCGAGAGGGACCTGTTCGAGGCCGGTGCGATCACGGACACGACGAAGCAGACCGCCGCGGCACTGACGGAGAACGTCGAGTTGCTCGCGAAGCTCGTGCCGACCCTCGACTACAAGCCGGAGGACCTCGCCAACGGCGCGGCCGGCCTGCTCGAGGAGGTCCAGTCGAACAAGGTCACCGGCGAGGAAGAGGCGTACAGCCACATCGACCTCGTCGACCTCGCCGCGAACGTCGAGGGCGCACGACAGGCCTTCGCGTACCTCAAGCCGGGCCTGACGAAGCTCGACCCGACGCTGACGAAGCAGATCGCGAAGCAGTTCGACGCGACGAACACGCTCATGGACGACTACCGCAACGCGGACGACCTCGGTGGGTTCGACACCTGGGACGCGGCGACCAAGGCCTCCGACGCGAACAAGATCTCGCAGCAGGTCCAGGCGCTGCAGGACCCGCTGTCCCGCCTCGCCGAGAAGGTCGCGACCGCGTGACGACCCCACCCGTCTCCCGGCGCGCGCTGTTCGGCGCGGGTGTCGCCGCAGCCGGCGCCGGCGTCGGGGCGGCGGCCGGGATCGCCGGAGCCACCGCCGCCACCGGGGTGAACCCGTTCACCGCGGCGACGAACGGCGACGAGTCGATCGACCTCTCGCAGAGCCACCCGTTCTACGCGACCGCCGCCCGGCAGCCCCAGGGCGGCGTGCAGACCGCACCCCAGCGGTACTGCGTGTTCATGACCTTCGACGTGTCGTCGAGCGTGGCGACCGACCTGCAGGTCCTGCTCGCCCGCTGGTCGGCGTCGATCGCGCAGTTGCAGGCGGGCAAGACCGTCGGCAGTGTCGAACCCGCGCACGGCGACGGCGTCGGCGCGGACACGGGGGAGGCGCTCGACCTCGGTCCCGCGTCCCTCACCGTGACGGTCGGCCTCGGCCCGGGGATCTTCGACGAGCGCTTCGGGCTCGCGTCGAAGAAGCCGTCGCACCTCGCCGCGATCCCGACCCTGCCGAGCGACAACCTCGACGAGGGCCTCACGGGCGGGGACCTCTCCCTGCAGGCCTGCGCCGACGACCCCCAGGTGGCGTACCACGCCGTCCGCGACCTCGCGCGGATGGCCCGCGGCACCGCGACCGTCCGGTGGACGGTGCTCGGCTTCGGCCGGGCCTCGGCAGGGCCGAACCAGTCGACGCCGCGGAACCTCATGGGGTTCAAGGACGGCACCCGGAACATCACCACCGACGAGGACTACGACCGCTTCGTGTGGATCGACGACGCCGGTGACGGCGCGGACTGGATGCGCGGCGGCACGTACCAGGTGGCCCGGAAGATCCGGATGAACATCGAGATCTGGGACGCCGACGTCGTCAGCGACCAGCAGCGGGTGTTCGGTCGGACGAAGATCGAGGGCGCGCCACTGTCCGGGGGATCCGAGCACACCACCCCGGACTTCGCAGCTGCCGACAAGAGCGGTGCGACGAAGATCGACCCGACGTCGCACATCGCCCTCGCCGCGCACGAGGCGAACGACGGCGTGAAGATCCTCCGGCGTCCGTACAACTACACGGACGGACTGAACCAGTACGGGCAGCTCGACGCCGGACTGCTCTTCACGGCGTACATGAACGACCCGGAGCACTTCACGAGGCTCCAGCGGAAGCTCGGCGCCTCGGACCGCCTGAACGAGTACATCTCGCACATCGGGTCCGCGGTCTTCGCCGTGCCGCCCGCGCCCCGCAAGGGCTCCTACATCGGCGAGCAGCTCTTCCGCTGAGGCGGTGAGTGGGTGCCCTCCGTCGTTTCCCTGGAGACGGAGAGCACCCGCGTCGCGGAGTCCCCCGGGCGGAACCACCGTCCGGGATGAGAGGCGACCCAGCGCGACGCGTCGCGATGCGACAGGGCAGAGCGTACCCCGCGGATCGCCGGAACCGCAGGGAAGGACCGTGATGGGACAGGCTTCCGGGCCACCTGTGAACGCGCGCGGACACGACGGACCAGCACCGTGCCTCCAGGGCGCACCAGAACGGGCCGTCTCACCAGGGTGAGACGGCCCGTTTCCGTGCCGGGAGGGACGGGATCAGTCCGTCAGGGACGTCACCTCACGCGTCGCTCGCTTCCGGCGCATGACCAGGAGCGTCACGAGGCCGGCGAGGAGCAGCAGGGCCGCCGCGATGGCCGGGGCCGCGATCTCGGCGCCCGTGTAGGCGAGCGCTCCGCCGGCGTTCGCCGGGACGGTGCCGTCCACGACCCCGTCGCCGTCGGTGTCGACACCGGTCGCTCCGTCGCCACCGCCGCCCGCACCCGGGTTGCCCGGCGTGCCGGGGTCGGTCGGGTCGGTCGGGCCGACGACCGCGGCGACGGGGATCGTCACCGCGAGCGTGATCGTCTGCCCGTTCGGCAGCGTGACGACGAGCGGCTCGTCGGTGGTCGCGGTCGGCGTGACGGCGGCGGCGAGTGTCGTCGTGGCGAACGCACGAGCAGCGGCGGCGACCGGGTTCGTGGTCGCTCCTGGCACCCGGAAGGTCAGCGTCGCGGTGCCCTGCTCGTCGGTCTTGTCGATCACGGTCGGGTCGACGTCGGCGGTCGCGAGCGGGTCGCCGTCACCCGCGGCGACCGAGACCGTGCCGGCCGTCGCGGGGTCGTCGCTCGAGAACACCAGCGACGAGAGCTTGACCGTGACCTCGTCACCGGGCTGGAAGCCGCCCGCCGGGGTCGGTGTCACCGTGACGCCGACGGCGCGCTGGTCGGTCGGTGGGGTGACCTTCGGGTTGGTGGTGAAGTAGTCCACCTGCGCCTGCAGGTCCACCTGGCCCGAGTCGGCCTTGTTCGTGCCGGTCGCGAAGGCGGCGAAGTTGTCGCCGCCGGTCGACAGGAACGAGTTGACGGTGACCTTCAGGGTGTCCGTGAGGGCGATCGGCTCGCCCTCGAGGGTCATCCCGGTGATGCGCTCGCCGCGGCCCTTCGACGGGTCGTAGGTGTAGGCGAAGCCGTTCGAGACGCCGAGCTTCAGGAACGGTCGCTCGAGGCCGTCGGGCTGCCACTGCTGCTCGAGGGCGGCCTTGATCTGTGCGCCGGTCATGTCCTCGGTGACGAGGGTGTTCGCGAACGGCTGGACGAGTGCCGCCTCCTTGTAGGTGACGGTGCCGTCGGGGTCGCCCGCGCCGCTGGACGCGTAGAGCATGTCGGTGCGGAGGCCACCCGGGTTCATGAACGCGACCTGCGAGCCGTTCCGCTCGGTGGCCGAGCGCTGGACTTCGGCGATGTAGTTGCCGAGCGCCGACTCGCCACCGCGGTTCTCGGTGGAGCGGTCGGACTGGACGGCACGGCGCAGGTCGCCGGTGATCTCACCGAGCTTCTCGCCGCCCTTCACGTCGGCCACCGCCTTCGCCGCGGTGACGATCCCGGCGACCGCGTTCACCGACGTCTGGTCGGCGGGGACCGTGGTCTCGGCGTTGATCGACTTCACGTCGGAGGTGATGCTCGTCAGCTTCTTGTCCGCACTCACCGTCAGGCGCAGGTGGCCGTAGTTCACGCCGTACGAGCCGGTCTGGATCACGGGGCGCTTCGTTCCGTCCGGACCCGCGATCGAGTGGTTGTACGTGGCGTGGGTGTGCGCGGAGACGATCGCGGAGACCTTCGACGAGACGCCGGACGTGATCTTGCCGAATGCGCCGGAACCCGTCGCGTCGCCGATCGCTCCCGTGGTGGCGCCCTCGTGCACGAGCAGGACGAGGACGTCCGCCTCGCCATTCTCCGGCTTGCCGTCGGTCAGCTCGGTCGCGTAGCGGTTCACCTGGCTGACGATCGGGGCCATCGCGAGGCCCTCGACGCCACCGGGGCTGACGAGGCCGGGGATGAGGTCCTCGGTCGTGGCACCGATGAAACCGACCTTGACGCCGCCCTTCTCGACCACCTTGAAGGGGGTGAAGGCCGGTTCGGTCGTGCCCTTCTTCACGATGTTCGCGGACACGTACTTCCAGTCGGCGCGGTCCTCGATGCGGCCGGTGAGGTCGCTCTGGCCCTTGTCGAGCTCGTGGTTCCCGATCGCGCTGACGTCGAGGTCCATCGCGTTGAGGGCGTCGATCGTCGGCGCGTCCTGCTGGATGAGCGAGGTGAAGGTCGAGGCGCCGACGTTGTCGCCGACGCTCGCGAAGATCGTGTTCGGGTTGGCTTCGCGGTACGACTGCACGACGCCGGCGAGCTTCGCGGCACCGGCGGCCTTGTCGGCCGCGGTGCCCTCGGACTCGATGCGGCCGTGGAAGTCGTTCACGTCGAGGATGTCGATCGTGGTGTCGCCCTCGGCGGCGAGGGCGGCGGACGGGACGGACAGGGCGACGAGGACGCCGGCGGTGGCGAGTGCTGCGCTGCCGACGAGGCGCCGTCGTCGGCGCGGGGAGGTGTGAGCGTTCATCGTCGAAGAACCTATGAAACCGCACAGGGGGCGCGCCAGGGTGTGCCGCAACACGTCACGTGTTGTTCACACGGGGGGCGCTCACTCCTGCGCGATGAGTGGCCGCAAGGTGCGGTGTGCGATCCGCAGCCCCTCGAGGACCTTGTCGTCGGTGCCACCCCAGAGCGGGTCCTCGTGCTCGACGCTCAGCGTGCCGTCGAAGCCCGCCTCGTAGAGCCGGTCGACCACGTGCGGCCAGTCCACGACTCCGCGCCCGGGCACCCGGAAGCGCCACCAGCCCATGTCCCACGGGTCGTCGCCCTTGTCGACCTTGCCGAAGAAGCCGTACTCGTTCCGCTTCCGAGGGAACAGTTCGACGTCCTTCGCCTGGGCGTGCACGATGTGCTCGGCGAACGGCAGGATCGTCTCGACCGGGTCGATGCCGATCCAGGTCAGGTGTGACGGATCCCAGTTCAGTCCGAAGCCGAGCCCCGTGACCCACTCCCAGAGCTCGGGGGAGTACGCGAGGTTGCCCGGGTAGCCGTCCGGGTGCCAGCCTTCCATCACGCAGTTCTCGACGATGAGCCGCACACCGCGTTCGCCCGCGTAGTCGACGAGCTCGGGCAGCACCCGGTCGCCGAGGCGCTGGTTCTCCCGCACGGACAGGGTGTTGTCGCGGCCGATGAACGTGCCGACGGAGGGCACGCCGAGCAGCTGTGCGGCGTCGATCGCGTGGAACAGGTGCTCCTTGATCTCGGCTCGGCGGGCCAGGTCCTGGTGCAGGTTGTTCTCGTAGTACGCGAACGCCGAGATCTCGAGGCCCGTGCGGTCGAGCAGGTCGCGTGTGGCGGCGGCGTCCGATTCGGTGAACGTCGCGACGGGAAGGTGTGCAGCCTCGAAGTCGCGGCCGCCGGTGCCGGGCCAGACGCCGACCTCGAGCCGTTCGTAGCCCTGCTCGACCGCGAACGCGGCGATGCGGTCGAGCGACCACCCGGGCAGGCAGGCTGTCAGCATGCCGAGCTTCATCGGATCTCCCTCCACGAGCCGTCGGCGGCACTGCCGATCACGGCGTCGATGATGCGTGCCGAGCGTGCCCCGTCGGCGAAGGTCGGCAGTCCCTCGGGCCACCCGGCGGGGTCGGACCCACTCCGGACGGCTGCGTACGTGTCCGCGACGAAGGCGGCGAACGCGTCGAGGTAGCCCTGCGGGTGGCCGGACGGCACGAGCGCCAGCCGCCGCTGGTCTGGCACGCCGAGCGCCGGGTCGCGGACGACGATCTGCGCGCCGCGCTCGTTGCCGAACCACGCCGACTCGGGCTGCTCCTGGTCGAACGCCGCCGAGCCGCGGGTGCCGTCCACCTCGAACCACAGCCGGTTCTTCCGACCGGCCGACACCTGCGAGATGACGACGTTGCCGATCCGGCCGGTGCCGGTGCGGAAGGTGGCGACCGCGGTGTCCTCCGTCGTGACCTCGGCCCGCTGCGAGGCGTCAGCGACGGGGTCGGGGTCCGGGGAGCCCGAGAACGAGGGGCCGGAGGCAGCCGGTCGGGTGGGGTAGACGACGTCGGTCGCGGCGGAGACCGACGCGAAGGGGTCGCCAGTGACGAACTCGACGAGGTCGCACCAGTGCGAGCCGATGTCGGCGAACGCCCGGGACAGCCCGCCCGACCCGGCGTCGACCCGCCACGACGACGCGTCCTCGTCGAGCATCCAGTCCTGCAGATAGTGCCCGTGCACCGCGAGCACGCGGCCCAGGTCACCGTCGGCGATGCGGCCGCGGATCTCGCGGATGATCGGGTGGTAGCGGTACACGAACGGCACGGTCGCGACGACACCCGCCTGACGTGCTGCGTCCACGAGCTCGGCGGCCTGTGCGGCGTCGATCGCGAGCGGCTTCTCGCACACGACGTTGATGCCGGCACGGATCACCGCCAGGGCCTGCGGGTGGTGCTGGTCGTTGGGGGTGCAGATGTGCACGACGTCGGGTGCGTCCGCGATCACCTCGTCGAGGGAGGCGTACCCGCGGGGGAGGTCGAGCTGGGCGGCCACCTGTTCCGACCGCGTCTGGTTCCGGCCGAGCACCCCGAGGACCTCCGCCCCGGCCGCGCGAGCGGCCCGTGCGTGGACCCCGGCGATCATGCCGGTCCCGACCACGGCGACGCGCAGGCGTCGCCCTCCGTACCCACTGCTCATGGTGCTCCCTCGCGCCGAACTGGTCCCACCGTATCGGCGTCTCCCGGCCACGCGCCGGAACGCATGAGTACGTTCTGGGGCATGTCGAGCCTCCAGACCTCCCTGCTCATCCTCGGTGCCAGCGGCGACCTGTCCAAGCGCCTGCTGCTGCCAGGCCTCGCCACCCTGCTCGAGGTGAAGACCGACTGGGACGTCCAGCTCGTCGGCGCCGGCGTGGAGGACATCTCGGACGCCGACTGGAAGGCACGGGTCCGGGAGTCCTTCGAGAACGCGCAGGCGTCGAAGAACGAGGAGGACGAGGGCGCGAAGGACGGTGGCGAGCGGCTGAGCAAGCGGCTCGTGGACGTCATCGACGCCTCGTCGTACCGGAAGGCCGACGTCACCGACGCCGACGACCTGCGCGCCCTGCTCGGCGACTGCCACCACGACCCGGCGATCTACTTCGCCCTGCCGCCCGCCGTGACCGAGAAGAGCTGCGCCGTGCTCAAGGGCATCGACCTGCCCGCCGGGACCCGCCTGGCGCTCGAGAAGCCGTTCGGCACCGACGCGGCGAGTGCCGAGGCCCTGAACGACCTGCTGCACTCGTTCCTGCCCGAGGAGCGCATCCACCGCGTCGACCACTTCCTCGGGCGCTCCACCGTCCTCAACCTGCTCGGCCTCCGGTTCGCGAACCGCATCGTCGAGCCGCTGCTCTCCAGCGCGCACGTCGAGCGCGTCGACATCGTCTACGACGAGACCCTCGGGCTCGAGGGCCGTGCCCGGTACTACGACAAGGCCGGCGCGCTGGTCGACATGATCCAGAGCCACCTCCTGCAGGTGATGGCGGTGGTCGCGATGGAGGCGCCGGCGTCGATCGACGCGGACGACCTCCGGACCCAGAAGGAACTCGTGCTGCGCGCTGTTCGCCCATGGGGAGGCGACGTCGTGGCCGCCGGCAAGCGCGCTCGCTACACGGCGGGTTCCGTGGGGGAGCGGAAGCTGCCGAGCTACGCCGACGAGGACGGGGTCGACCCGTCGCTCGGCACCGAGACCCTCGCACAGCTCACCCTGGAGATCGCGAACTGGCGCTGGGCCGGTGTGCCGTTCACCCTGCGGTCCGGCAAGGCGCTCGCGGAGCAGCGGCGCGAGATCGTCATCACGTTCAAGGACTCGCCGCACGTCCCCGTGGGGCTCACCGGCGCGCAGCGTCCCGACCGGCTGCGCATCTGGATCGCCCCCGACGAGATGCAGCTCGAGCTCAACGTGAACGGCCCCGGAGACCCGTACACGATCGACCACACCACGCTCGAGACGACCTTCAACCCCGGTCGGCTGAGCGCCTACGGCGAGGTCCTCGCCGGGGTGCTCGAGGGCGACGCCACGCTCTCCGTCCGCGGCGACAGCGCCGTGCAGGGCTGGAAGGTCGTCGAGCCGTTCCTGCAGGCCTGGCGCGACGGGGACACCCCGCTCGACGAGTACCCCGCCGGCTCGGACGGCCCCGAGTCGTGGGACAACATCGACGCGTAACGTCCACGACGTGACCACGATCGACGACGTCCTGCAGACCGTTCCCGAACCCGCCGGGGCCGACATCCGTGTCGAGCCCGTCCGCTACGACCACGAGGGCACCGCGCTGCTCGGCGTCCTCGCGAAGGACACCGCAATAGCCGGCCCTCGCCCGGCCGTGCTCGTCGTGCACGACTGGCACGGCGTGAACGAGCACGTCGAGGCGCGCGTCACGATGCTCGCCCGGCTCGGGTACGTCGCGTTCGGCGCGGACGTCTACGGCGAGGGCGTGCGCCCCGGCGACGACACCGCCGGGCAGGTCGCCGGTTCGTTCTACCAGGACCTCCCGCTCATGCGTGCCCGTACCCAGGCCGGCCTCGACCGCCTCCGGGCCGACCCCGACGTGGACCACTCCCGGATCGTCGTCATGGGCTACTGCTTCGGCGGTTCGGCAGCACTGGAACTCGCCCGCACCGGGGCCGACGTCGTCGGAGCCGTGTCGTTCCACGGCAACCTGCTCGCCCACGACCCGTCCGATGCCGACGCGATCCGCGCGAAGTTGCTCGTCCTGACCGGCGCGTCCGACCCCGTCGTGCCGGACGCGAAGGTCGCGGCGTGGCAGGACGAGATGCGCGGTGCGCCGCACGTCGACTGGCAGGTCGTCACCTACGCCGGGGCGATGCACGCCTTCGCGGTTCCGGGGACCGATGCACCGGACCACGGGGCGCAGTACCAGGAACGCGCCGACCGCCGGTCGTGGCAGGCGCTCGAGGTGTTCCTCGCCGAGGTCTTCGACGAGGAGCTCGGCGGACTCTGACGCGGACCGCCCGGCGACACGCCGGGCGGTCCGGCCGAGTGCCCTCGATTGGCGCCCCGGCCGCACCTGTTGTAGAGTCTTCCACGGCCGCAAGGCCACGCGCTCGTAGCTCAATGGATAGAGCATCTGACTACGGATCAGAAGGTTGGGGGTTCGAGTCCCTTCGAGCGCACATCACCACCGAACCGGTCAACGCCCTCGGTCCCACCATCGGGATCGGGGGCGTTTTCCGTTTCCGCGCCCGTCTCGATCCATGACAGCGGGACGCCGGTCGCCATGGCCCACACGATCATGCCCGAGCGGCGCGGCTTGACCTTGCCGCCCTCGTAGTTGCCGATCGTGTTCCGGGACAGTCCGGTCACGTCGGCGAGGCCGCCCATGTCGTAGCCCGCGGCCTCGCGCGCCTTCCGCAGTCGATCGGCGACGGTCCACGCCGGAATCTGCCCCGGCTGCCCAAGCGGTTGCATTGTCATGTAGCAAGGCTAGTGCTCACGAACTGACCAATTCCAGGGTTATCGGCGTGTCGTGCGTCTTGTGCATGGGCACAACTAGCAACTTGTGGCTATGCACAACTTGGACCTGCTGACCACCACTCAGGTGGCCGCCGCGCTCGGAGTGAGCCGCCAGGCCGTCCTCCAGCGTGTCGAGACGGGCGCACTCGTGCCGGTCACCAAGCTCCCCGGGCTGACTGGCCCCTACCTCTTCGACGCCTCCGACGTCTGCCCGGCCGAGGCGGTCTCGTGAGCATCGAGTCCATGACGATCGCCCTGCACCACTCGCGCGCGACCGGATCGGCCCGGCTCGTCCTGGTCGGCATCGCCAACCACGACGGGGACGGGGGCGCGTGGCCGTCGATCGCGACCCTGGCCAAATACGCGTCGATCACCCCGCGCAACGTCCAGAAGGCGATTCAGCACCTCGAACGGCTCGGGGAGATTCGACGTCACGTTGGAGCCGGGGGAACGCACCTGACGGCCGATCACATGCGTCCCAACCTGTACCAGTTCATCCTCCGTTGCCCGGCGACCTGCGACCGCTCCAGCCGTCATCGCGTGCACGGCGACACGACTCCGGTGGTCCTGTTCGACCCCCCGTCGCTGCCGACAGGGGGTGTCGCTACCGACGGGGGGACCCCCGTCGCTGCCGACAGGGGAGGGGTGTCGCCTGCGACACCCGAACCGTCCTCGAACCGTCCAGAGATCCAGCCCTCTACTAAGCCAGCCATAGACGCGCGCGCAGAGTCGAAGGTCCTCAACGAGTCGATCGTCCGGGACAAGTGCAAGCACTCGCCCCGCGGCTGGCATGACTGGAACGCATCGAGCTACTGCAACTTCTGCGGCTCCCGACGCGAGGACCTGGCGTCGTGACCCGCTCCGCCGTCTTCGGCTTCGCTCGCGACACTTGGCGAGCCCTCCGCGACGAGTTCGAGACCGTCCGCACGGCCGCCTACGAGCGGGCCGTCGACGAGACCAACGGCGCGCTGCTGAACGCACGCGGCCGCGCCAAGGGCGTCGATGCCTGGGACCTGTTCATCGGGCCAGCCGCCCGAGCGAACGCCTACGCGTCCGACGAGCTACGAGACCACTGGGCCAGGCACGGACGCCTGACCTTCGCCGAGTTCGAGCGCCAGGCGTTCGACCGACAGTCCTGGGAGGACGTCGCATGACCAAGACCAAGACCACACGAGCGCGCTGGCGGATCGAGCGTGGCGGGACGCCTGGAGGACGGCTCCCGGGATGGTTCGCAGTCCTGACCGCTCACGACGGGTGCGTGGTCCGCTGCGCACACGTCCCGACCTTCGGCGCGGCATGGGCCGTCGTCGACCTTCACGCCACCGGAGAGGCCACAGCATGACCACCAAGACCCCCACGCCCGTCGCCGTCCAGCTGATGGACTCGCAGGACGTCATCGTCACGAAGACCCACGACGTGGACGCCGCCCTGGAGGCCCTGCTGGACCTGTTCACGACCGAGTACGGCGACACCGACGACGAGGCCCTGGACCGCCTGCACCTGTACATCGTGAACGAGCCGACCCTGGAGTCCGGCCGCTGGGTGCGCGCGGGCAGCTACGAGGGGGAGCCCTGCCGACGCTGGAAGACAGCGGACCCGTCCGGCCGCGGCGTCACCCGCGCCGTCGTCTGGAGCGTCGACTGATGCGCCGCCGCGACCTGCTCGTCCCGCTCGCGTTCGTCGTCCTCGGGGTCGCCCTCGCAGCGCTCGTCGCCGCGCTGCTCGTCCTCGCCGCGGTGATGCGCTGATGGGCGCCGGGGACATGTCCAACGACCCGGCCGTCATCGCCGTGCTGGCACTACTGGCCCTCGCAGCGCTCGCGTACCAGACCTGGAAGATGCGATGACCCGCCGCCTCGCCCTCGCCGCCGTCGTGACGACCAGCGCCCCCGAGGGTGGCCAGCGCGTCCTCGACTGGCGCACCGACCTGCTGACCGGCGACGTGTCGACTGGGCTCGTGTACGACGATCTGGACCGTCCCGGCCTGAACATCGCCGACGAGTTGGACGGCGCTCTCTTCCGCGCCCGCGCCGGACAGGCCCACCAGGCGGCGACCGATGGGTAAGTACATGACCCCAGCCGAGGTCGCCGAGATGCTCGACGTGAAGCCCGACCGGCTGCGCAAGATGCGCGCAGCCGGTCGCGGCCCCGCGTTCGTGAAGGACGGCCGCCTGATCCGCTACCACCCGCGGGCCGTGGACGCCTGGCTCCGGGCCTGTGAGCGGGGAGGCCAGCGTGGGAGGGGCTAAGCGTGGTGGAAGCGCCTCAGCGGCCCTCACGCGGCGCGTCATCGAGGTCTACGGCGACGTCTGCTGGCTCCAGGGTCCCAAGTGCACCTACAAGGCCACGACCAAAGACCACGTGATCCCGTTCCACGAGGGCGGCTCCGACGACATGGACAACCTGCGCCCCGCGTGCCGCTCGTGCAACTCGTGGCGGCGCAACCAGGCCGTGTCCGGCCTCGGAGGTGGCCCCGTGATCACCGTCGTCATGGGGCCGCCCGCCGCGGGCAAGTCGACCTACGTCCGGCAGCACGCGGGCCCGATGGACGTCGCAATCGACCTCGACGAGATCGCGCGAGCGCTGATGCCCGTCCCGCCCGAGCGGACACACGTCTACCCCGCCCACGTGCGCCACGTCGCGATCGGCGCACGCTCAACTGCAATCCACCGGGCGAAGCGGCTCCAAGTCCCGTGCGGCGTGTGGATCATCCACAGCATGCCGAGCCCGGCCGACGTGGCCGAGTACCGGATGCTCCGCTACCGCATCGTCACCATCGACCCCGGCCGCGAGATCGTGCAGGCCCGCGCCGACGCAGAGCGGCCCGAGGTCATGGCGCAGCACGTGGCCACCTGGTACGACCTCGTGGCCCCCGCCCTGGCGCAGACACCCACCCCCGGGGTCGAGACCCCACCCCCCACCCTGCATCCCACGCCCACCCCCACGGAACCGGAGGCACCCGTGACTCCCACGTCGACCTCGACCCCGACCCCGAGCACGAGCGGCGGGTGGTGGTAGTGGCCAAGCTCCGCGAGCCTCGTCGCTACTACCGCGACCCTGAGACCGGCGCGCAGTGGTATGAGGACCCCGAGACCGGACAGCATCACCCCGTCACGACAGCCGACGAGCGCGACAGCTGCACGCGCGGCTCGTCCTGGGGCTCGGTGTGATCGGCGATCGGTCCGCGCGTTTTTCTGAGCGAGCGTCCGACGACACCCAGCGATACCACCGTCGTTCTCTCCCCCAACGAACCAGGAAAGAAAAAAATGGACGCCCCAACCCTTGGGTTTGACAGCCCCGAAGTGTTCGGTGGAATCGACCTGGACACGGGAAAGTACGGCGAATCACCCGAAGAAATGGCCGTAAAACAAGCCCTCAAAGAAATCGCCGAGAAAAACCCGCTGACCGGTTCCCGGATCGCCCTCGCTCGCATGTGTATCTCGCTCGCGCAGAACATCTCGAAGGGGAACGCGAAGGGTCGCGCCGTCGCGAACGAGGTCGCGACGCTCGGGACGCTCATGGCGCAGCTGGACCCCGCGATCCCCGACGCCGACGACTCCGACCTCCCGCCCGAACTACGAAAGATCGCAGATGCCCTCGCAAGCGCCCCTCGTCCCGGTGGTCCCACGGCAAGTGACGCCGCGTAACCACGAGCGCGCCACCTACGGCGCGCACGCCGCAGCCGTCGGCGATGCACTCGGGAAACCGTTCATCCCGTGGCAGCGCCTCGCCGCGGACGTCGCTCTCGAAGTCGACGAGGCCGGCCGATTCGTCTACTCCGACGTCGTGGTCACCGTGCAGCGCCAGTGCGGGAAAACGACCCTCGACCTCGCCACGAGCACGCAGAATGCGCTCATGGGTCGCGGCCGCCGCGCCTGGTACACGGCGCAGTCCGGGCAGCACGCGACGGACAAATGGCGCGAAATGGTCGAGGACGATTGGGCGCAGTCGGTCATTTCTCCGCTCGCGCGAAAGCCGCGCCTGTCGAATGGCTCCGAGGCACTGCGGTTCTACAACGGATCGACATTCCGACCGCACCCACCCACGGTCGATTCCCTGCACTCGAAACAGGTCGACCGGGCGTCGATCGACGAGGCGTGGGCGTTCTCGCAGACCGACGGGCAGGCGCTCGTCCAGGCGATCGCGGGTGCGGCTGGGTCGCGGTCGATGGTCACCGGACAGCGGCCGCAAGTCTGGATCGAATCAACCGAGGGGACTGTGGACTCGACGTTCCTCAACGCGGTCCTGGAGCGTGCCCGAGCGGGTGACCCGACGGTCTGCCTGATCGACTACGGGATTGGCCCGGACGTCGACCCGACCGACCTCGACGCCGTGGCTGCCGCGCACCCGGGTTACGGGTACCTGTTCGACATGCAGACCCTCGTCGACAACCTCCAGCGCCTCGGCCCTGGCGAGTTCGCCCGCGCCTACGGCAACCGCCGCACGGGCGCGACGGAACGCACCATCCCGCTCGACGCCTGGAAGCGCGCCGCGTACACCGACCCGGGCCAGCCGGACGGACCGATCGCGTTCGGCGCGGCCGTCGGGGTCGACAACGTGGACGCGACGATCGTCGTCGCCGTGCGGGTCGCGGGGGACGTGATCGTGGGCGTCGTGCCCGAGGGCCACGCGCCCGGCTCGGACTGGGTGCTCCCGAGGCTCCAGCAACTCTCGACCGAGTTCGGCGCACCCGTCGCGATCGACCGCGTCGGCCCATCCGGCGCGCTGTTCGACGCCGCCGAGCGGGCGCAGCTGGACCTCGTGCCGCTCACCTCGTCCGCCGTCACCGCGGCCGCCTCCAACGTCCTCTCGTGGGTCACGACCGAGCCTCAGCCGAAGTTCCGGTATCGGCCGCACGCCGCCCTCGACGCGGCCGCCGAACTCGCCACCCGACGATGGATCGGCGACGGTGCCTGGACCTGGGGACGGCGCGCCTCGGTGGGCTCGATCAGCGCCCTGGAGGCTGGCACCCTCGCCGCATGGGCGGTCGATCACCTGCCGAAGAAGGTCGGCCGCCAGCTGTTCTGAGACCGCCCCGACGAGCCCCGCCGCGCAACTGCGCGGCGGGGCTTTCGCGTGGCCGCTCACGGCCGCTCGTGGCCGCTCACGGCCGCCCACGGCCGCTCAAAGTTGGCACCCCGACCGCGCGACCCTGATCGTTTCCGCCATGCCGTCGTTCTGGTCCCGCACCGCCGCCTTGCTCAGCACGGGCGCTGCCGTCACCAAAGCGCGCTCCGCCGAACCGAACGCCGCTGACACGATGCCCGACGAGGTTCGCCCGCCGTCCCGCTCCGAGGTCGTGGGCGTCACGCCGGATCGCGCGATGACCCTCTCGACCGTGTTCCGCGCCGTCCAGATTCACACGACCGCGATCGCGCAGCTGTCCGTCCAGATCGAGCGCGGCGGCCGCGTCGTCGCCGACACTCCGGCCCTCGTTCAGAAGCCGTGCCTGTCGATGTCCCGCTCCCGGTTCCTCGAAGAGACCGCCGCCGCGCTCTACCTGCACGGCAACGCCTACTGGCGGCGGATTCACCTGGACGGCGCGGTGGTCGAGCTGGTCCCGCTCGACCCGCGCAAGGTGCAGCCGTTCACCGACCCGAAGACCGGCCGGAAGACCTTCGCCTACGACGGCCGCACCGACTGGACCACGCTCGATATCCAGCACCTGAAGTTCCTCAGCGTCCCGGGGATGACGCTCGGTCTCGGACCGATCCAGGCAGCCCGATTCGAGATCGCCGGGGCGCTCGACGCACGCGATTACGGGTCGGGGTTCTTCCGCGAGGGCGGCGTCCCGTCCGGCGTGCTGAAGAGTGACCAGGACCTCAACGGCGACGACGCCCGCGCCTACCGCCGCATGTGGCACGGCCGCGACCCCGAAACGGGCGAACCGCTGGACCCGGAAGACAGCCGCAACGACGTGCGCGTGCTCGGGAAGGGCCTCAGCTACGACTACCTCGGGCTGAAGCCGTCCGACGTCCAGTTCCTCGAATCGCAGCAGTTCTCCACGACCCAGATCGCCCGCCTGATGGGCGTCCCCTCGTCGCTGTTCCTCGCGTCCGTGCAGGGCGGCTCGCAGACCTACGCGAACGTCGAACAGGACTGGATCGGATACGTCCGCTTCTCGCTCATGAACGTCCTCCGCGAGATGGAAGAGGCGTTCACCGAGGTCACCCCGCGCGGACAGGTCGCCCGCTTCAACATCGACGTTCTGCTGCGCACCGACACCAAGACCCGGTACGAGGCCCACAAGTCGTCGTTGGACGCCGGGTGGAAGACCGACGACGAGGTACGCGCCGACGAGGGCCTGGACCCGCTCAGCGACACCCAGCGAGCACAGATCGCCGCCCGGAAGACCCCCACCCCCGCCGCCACCCCGCAGGAGACCGAGAATGCCTGAGCCCCGGATGCACCGCCGCGACGCGGCGACCGACACCCAGATGCACCACCGCGCCATGCTCGTCCGCGCCGTCAACACCGACGAGCGCACCGTGACCGGGATCGCCGTCCCCTGGGACTCGCCCGCCGCGATCGTCGATTGGTTCGGCTCGTACACCGAACAGTTCGCCCGCGGCTCGGTCCAGGACTCGGACGACGCGCTGCTGTACTGGCGGCACACCGACCCCATCGGCCGGATCGTCTCGCACCGCGACACCGACGCCGGGTGGGAGGTCACCGCTCGCATCTCCGAGACCCCGCTGGGCGACGAGGCCTACACGCTGCTCCGCGACGGCGTGGTCCGGTCCATGTCCGTCGGCTTCTACCCGATCACGACCGAGATCGACGACGAGACCGGCGACGTGACCCGCGTGGCCGTCCGCGTCGGCGAGGTCTCACTCGTCCCCATGCCCGCCTACGACGGTGCAACGGTCACCGACGTTCGCCACCGCCAGACCGCCCCCAACACCCCAACAGGAGACCCCGTGGACCCCGAAGAGTTCCAGCGCATGCTCGACACCGCTCTCCAGCAGGAGCGCGCCGAGATCGGCCGTCAGTTCGACGCCCTCACCGCCCGCATCGGCCAGACCCGCACCGCGACCGAGCCCGCCGACACCCGCTCGGCCGGTCAGGTCCTCCAGGCCCTCGTGCGCGGCGACAGCGCCACGGTCGAGTCCTACGAGGCCCTGCTGGCCCGTGCCTACGACGGCGGCGTGCTCGCCGACGACGGCACGCTGCGCCCGGGCTGGGTCGGTGACCTCACCCGACTGATCGAGGACAACTCGATCCTGTCCAGCCTGTTCTCGACGGGCGTCCTGCCCGCCGAGGGCGAGACCATCGAGTACGGGCAGCTGAACACGAACACCACCAAGGTCGACGTGCAGGAGAACGAGGGCGACGACCTGCCCTACGGCAAGGTCACCGTCAAGACCCGCAACGCTCCCGTCGTCACCGTCGGTGGGTACACGAAGCTCTCCCGTCAGTCGATCGAGCGCTCCAGCGTCAACCTGCTGGACACCAACCTCCGCGCACTCGCGATCGAGGCAGGCCGGCGGAAGAACATCATGCTCCGCAAGGGCGTTGCCGACCTCCGCGCCAAGCAGGTCGAGGCCGACACCCTCAACAACCGGACCACCGTGACGATCGCCGACCAGACGAAGTACACCGGCTGGGTCGGCGGCATCATCGATGCGGCCGGGATCTACGAGGACCAGGGCCTCAGCCTCGACGCGCTGCTGGTCGACAAGGACACCTTCAAGGGCCTGGCGAACATGACCGACACGGCGGGCCGACCGCTGATGGTCGTCTACGGCGAGGGCGTCAACGCGATCGGTGTCGTCACCGCCGCTGCGCTCGGCGGGAACCTCGCGGGCGTGATCGTCCGCGTCGACCCGAAGCAGGCTGCCGGTACCCCCGAGTTCGTCAACAAGCTCGCCCTGCGCGCCTACAACAGCCCGATCGTGCGCCTGACGGACTCGAACATCGTCAACCTGACCGAGGCGTACTCGGTGTACTTCTACTCGGCTCTCGCCGACGAGGTGCCCGGCGGCCTGGTCCCCGTCGTGAAGGCCAACCCGGCCGCGGCTGGCGCGTGATCGCATGACCGACGCAACCCCGGCCGAGCCCGCCGCCGACCCGCCGCCCGTCACCCTCGCCGAGTACGTCCAGGCGGTCAGCGACGTGGACAAGCGGCTCGCAGCGGACTCGGCCGAGGAAGCGGAGGCGCTCGTCGATCAGCGGATCGGCAAGACCGCCACGGAGCGGAAGACCGTCCCCGCCGCCGTGCGGCGCCGGGCGATCCTGGAGGTCGGCTCCGACCTGTACTACCGCAAGTCGTCCCGCTCGGGTGTCGCCGGATTCGAGTCGGCCGACGTGCAGCCGATCCGCCTCGCCCGTGACCCGATGCTCACCGCCGCCGCGATTCTCCGGCCCTACCTCCGGGGGCTGGCGTGACCGGCCCCCGCCTCGAACGGGCGGCGCAGATCGCCGAGACCATCCGCACCGCCTTGCCCGACAACCTCGCCGCCGTCGTCGTCACGTTCGACGGCACCCAGGTCCCGCAGGGTGCCCCGGACGGCGCGGTGGTCATCCTCCCGCCCCGGCTCACGTTCCCCACCTACGACCAGGTGGAGGCGACGTGGGAGGTGTGCGTGACGGCGGGACCGTTCGACAACCACATGGTCGCGTGGGACCGCATCGATCAGATCATCGCCGCGATCGCGCCCGGCCTCGACTTCACCGAGGGCGAGCCGACCGCGTTCCAACCCACCGCAGGACAGGCCCTGTCCGCGTACCTGCTCACCTACACCGACCCCGAATAGGAGACCCCCTGATGGTCGCAAAGTCCCACGTGCTCGGCCCCGGCTCGCTGAAGATCGGCGAGACCGCCAGCCAGCGCGAGATCGCCGCGCAGCTCACCAAATTCAGCCTGGAGCCGAAGACCGACTTCGAGGACGACGTGCCCGTCCTGTCCGGCGAGACCGTCCCCGGCGACGCGACCACCGAGTGGTCCGCGAAGGGCACCGTCAACCAGGACTTCGACAAGGAGTCACTGGAGATGTACTGCTACAAGAATCGTCTCCAGGACCTCCCGTTCATCTACACGCCGTCCAACGACCACGACGTGTCGTGGTCCGGCGTCCTGACCGTGGTCCCGCTCACGGTCGGCGGCGACGTGAAGAAGAAGAACACGTCGGACTTCGAGTTCCGCGTCATCGGCGAGCCGACGCCCGTCGACTCGACCGGGACGCCGATCACCCTGACCTGACATGGCTGAGACCGTCGTCCAGATCGACGGCGCGCGGAAGCTCCGCGCGACGCTGAAAGCCGCGGGCGACGACCTCACCGACCTCAAAGCCGCTCACCGCGAGGCGGCCGAGATCGCCGCCCGCGCCTCGGCCGCTCTCGCCCCCGTCGGACCCACCGGACGGCTGCAACGCACCATCCGAGCGTCCGGCACCAAAACGGCCGGCGTGATCCGCGCGGGTACCTCCCGCGTCCCGTACGCCCCCGTCATCCACTGGGGCTGGCGCAAGCGGCACATCGAAGCGCAGCCGTTCCTCTCGGACGGCGCACGCGACTCCGAGGGCCGCTGGCTGCCCGTCTACATCAAGCACCTCGACACCATCGTCACTCGAATCGAAGGAACCTGACATGTCCAACGCGCGCACTCTCATCGTCCACCCCGCCGAGGGCGACTCGTTCGAGGTGACGCCGAACATCGGCGACACCCTCGCGTTCGAGTCCACGCTCCGCAAGAACCGGTCCTGGGGGTCCATCGGCGACAACCCGATGCGGATGACGTTCTTCCGTGCCTGGTCGGCCGCGAAGCGCGAGGGGAAGACCAACCTCACCTGGGACGAGTGGTCCAGTGGCGACCACGCCGTGCAGGACGTGACGTTCAAGCGCGAGGACGACGCGGAGGCCGCTGACGCCGCTGATCACCTGGGGGAAGACACCCCCGAGGGTCAGCCCACGAGCTTCTAGTCGCTCTCGCCCTCGAAACGGGGATTCCTGCGTCCGTCTGGGCGCGGGAAGACCCCGACGACATAGCAACCGCCGTAGCACTACTCGAAGAACGAAGCGAGGCCCAGGCCAATGGCTAACAAGACCGCGATCCTCGCCGTCAAGATTCTCGGCGACGCAGCCAGTGCCCAGCGCGCCGCACGCGACGCCGAGAAGGCCGTCGACGGGATCGAGGAACACGTCCAGAAGGCCAAGGACGGGCTGAACGTGGCGGGGGCGGCAGCCGGTGCCGCCCTCGTCGCGGGTGTCGTCGGCGCGGTCGACAACGCCCAGATCAACAACAAGCTGGCCGGGCAACTCGCCCTCAGCGGCGAGGAGTCCGCCCGGCTCGGCAAGATCAACGGCGACCTGTACGCGAACGCTTACGGCGACAGCCTCGAACAGGTCGCCGAGGCGTCGCGCCAGGTCATCGGCAACATCGACGGGATGCGCGGCGCGAACGATCAGGTCATGTCCGACATCACCGCCCGGGTCCTCGACGTGGCGACCACGTTCGACCAGGACCTCGGCGGCGTCACGACCGCGGTCGGCCAGCTGATGCGGACCGGCATGGCCCCCGATGCGGAGGCCGCGCTTGACATCATCACAGCCGGGCTGCAGGGCAACGCCCGCGCCGGTGAGGACCTGATCGACACGTTCACCGAGTACCCGGCGCTGTTCCAGCGGCTCGGCCTCGACGGACAGACCGCGGTCGGTCTTATCGACCAGGGCCTCGCGGCCGGTGCCCGGAACACGGACCTGGTAGCCGACGCACTGAAGGAGTTCCAGATCCGTGCGACGGACGGCTCCACGACCTCCGCCGCAGGGTTCGAGGCACTGGGGCTCAACGCCCAGCAGGCCACGGCGCAGATCGCAGCCGGTGGCGACAGCGCCGCAGCGGGCCTCCAGGACGTGCTGGACCGGCTCCGCGGTATCGAGGACCCCGTGGCCAGGAACGCCGCCGCGGTCGCCCTGTTCGGCACGCAGGCCGAAGACCTTGGGGACGCCCTGTTTGCCCTCGACCCGTCGTCAGCCGTGCAGGCAATCGGCGACGTGACCGGCGCGGCCGACCGGCTCGACGAGACCGTGAGCAAGGACCAGGGGTTCGCGAAGCTCCAGCGCACCGTGACGCAGACGTTCACCGAAATCGGCGCGGCCGCACTGCCCGTGCTCGAACCTGTTCTGACGCTGCTCCAGCAGTGGGCACCCGTGCTCGGTCCGCTCGCACTCGTCGTCGCTGCTGTCGCCGGTGCCGTCACGCTCTACTCCGGGGCCATGAAGGTTTTTGCCGCCGTGCAGACGATCCAGACGGCCGCCCAGTGGGCCTCCAACGCGGCGTGGCTCGCCAACCCCATCACGTGGATCGTCCTCGGGATCATCGTCGTCCTGGCGGCCGTCGTGACCGCGATCGTCCTCGTCGTCACCCACTGGGACAACTTCCGCAAGAACGGTGCCGCCGCCGTCGAGTGGGTCGGCCAGAAGCTCGACGTGTTCAAGGGCCACGTCATCGACGCCTGGAACTGGGTTTCTACCCTCGTATCCGCGCTCTACGAGATCGCCACGTTCAACTTCGGCTCCGGGTTCGACAAGCTCTCCGGCCTGTTCGACGGCGGTGCCACGTCCCGCACCGTCGAGCGAGCATCTGCGCAAACCCGCAGCGTCGCCCGCGTGGCCTCGTTCGCGAGAGTGGCCACTGTCGCGTCGTCGCCGTCCGCGACGGGCGGCTGGAACGCGATCAGCAGCGGCGGCAACCGCGCCGCAGCAGTCGGCGGCGGCGACACCTACAACATCGACGTGAACGCAGGCGTGGGAGACCCCGTGGAGATTGGCCGCGCCGTGGTGAAGGCCGTCAAGACGTACCGGACCACCACCGGGCAGCTGAAGCCGGGGGAGGCGTTCTCGTGGTGATGGGCGCCAAGCTCACGATCGACGGCCTCGAAGTCGCGTCCACCTGGAACGGCTCGGACCTGGTGGCCCTGGACGGTCTCCGGATCAAGTGGGGTCGCGACGACCCCTACGACGACACCGAACCGGGCACTTTGTCCGCGTCCATCATCGACCCGACCGGTCAGTGGTCGTCCGACCAGAACCTCGCCGGCCGAACCATCGAGGTGGCCCGCACCAGCGGCACGGCCGCCGTCGTGATGTTCCGTGGCAAGATCACCCGCGCCACCCTGACGCGCCGAAAGCTCAGTAACCCCGCCACCGGGACCCGACAGCCCGTGTGGGTCGTGAACCTCTCCGCTGGTGACACCCTCGCCAGCGCCGCCGCTACCGTGCTCTCCGGTGAGATGGGCGACGGATCGGTCGAGGGACTCGGCGGCTGGGGAGAACAGTCCCCAGGCACTCGTCTGGCGAACGCAATGGCTCGCGGCGGCAGCGCCGTCTTCACCGACCGTGACCCGATCGTTTACGACGTGCTGGGCAACGGCACCGTCCATCGCTGGATGCATGGCACCCCCGCGTCCGAACAGTGGACGTTGCTCGACCTGCTCGCCCAGGCCTACAAGCTCAGCCCGCTCGGCGTCGTCGGCTACGACCCTGACACCGGCGTCGCCAAGCTCTGCTCCTTCGCCGCCGCGTCGAACGTCGTCCTCGTCTACACGAACCAGACCGTCACGTTGCAGCTGCCGTCCGGCCGCGTCGTCGACGCGGCGAAGGTTGCCCTGCCGGACGACGCCACGGTTGAGACCACAGCGGCCGAAGCGATCGACACGGTGCAGCTGTCGTACTACTGGTACGGCAAGGACCCCAACGTGTCGGGCGGCTCCGCAAAGCGCGTCACCTACACCAACCCGTTCATTCAGCGCACCACCGCCCACGGTCTCGAATCGGGCACCAATCGCGTCCTGAAAGTCGACACGTGGGCGATGTACCTCGACCCGAGCGAGTACGCGGCGGGCGCAGTCGACTCACGCAACCGGTTCATCGGCTGGCTGGCGGACCAGGTGACGAGCATCGTCAACAGTCTCAACGGGCAGCTGCGCATGCCGTCCGTCCGGTTCGACGACAAGCGCCTCCCGCTCGACGCCGCCGCCACCGACGCGATCTATCGTCCCCTGCAATCCACCACCCCGCTCTACTTCGCCGGGTCGGTGTTCAACGTGCTCGAGAACGCCGGACCGCAGTACCAGATCATCGGCGGCACCCTCACCTACAACCGCGGCTGGTCGCACGACGTGAACGTGTGCGCCGCCCGCTCGCTCACACCCCCCGACCTCACGATCGCGCAGCTGTTCGGGTCGACCTCCGCCGCGCAGATCGGCCAGTTCGATTCCGCGATCCGTCTCGGCGACCTCGCCACCATCACCCAAGGACTCTGACCATGCCCCGCACCACCCCGCTCTACCAACTCCCCGCCCTCGCCCCCACCGACAAGGCACGCGATATCGCCGAGATCGATTGGGCCAACGCGCAGCGGATCGAACAGATTCTCGCGAACGAGGGACGGCCGCCCCTCGCGTCGGAGCTCGTGGACCTGATCAAGCGGCTCAATGCGCTCGAAACCGCCCCCAAGGGACGCGCGCAGCAGGGCGGCATCGTGACCGCGACGGGCAACGTTGCGGCGCAGTCCTATGGCCCGAACTTCGACGTGAAGTTCACCGCTGGCCTGTTCACCAAGCCGCCGTTGTTCTTCTGCTCCGCGGGTCACTCCCGCATCACGGCCGCGTTCAACATGGCCTCCCTCACGAAGGACGGCGTGCAGATCAACACCGGCAACTGGTCGCCCGCCGTCGCCAGCAACGTGTCCGTGTCCTGGTTCGCCGTCGCCGCCGACTGACGTCGATGATCCTCGCGTCACAGACGATGCCCAACCCGGCCGAAGTGTCAAACGACCACTTCGTTGCGATCATCTCCGGGCTCGTCGCGGTGTTCGTCGCCCTGTGCGGCCTCGGGGGCATCGTCCTGCCGCTGCTGATCAAGGCTCGCAACGAGGCCCGCGCCGCGAACGAACAGGTGTCGAACAACCACGTCCGCCCAGACGGGACACCGATCAACCTTCGGGAAGAGCAAGACGAGCGCCACGAGGCCAACTCGACCGTGCTGACGGAGATTCGCAAGGACGTGAAGTCCGTCCTCGAAACGCTCGCCGTCCACGGCTACCGCCTCGACCGCCACCACGACGACATCGAACGAATCGAACAGACCCTCGACCGGAGGCCCGAATGACCATCACCCGCACCCGAGCGTCCGCCGCGACGTACGCCCTGTCCCTGATCGGCAAGAGCCGCGATCGGCTGCCTGTCCCGTGGACCGACTCGGCCGCAATCGACGACTGCGCGCGGTTCTGCTCGCACGTCCTCTGGGGTGGCTTCCCCATCTCGTGGGTCGACAACTTCAAGACTGCGGGTGACGGGTCCTACGCGGCCGGATCAGGCGACCTCCAGCCGTGGGACGTGCTGCTGTTCGACTGGGAGCACAACGGCGTCGGGAACCACGTCGAGTTCTTCGTCAGCCACGACGCCGACCCCCGCTACGTGCGCACCTTCGGCGCGAACGGCTCCGACACGAAAGCCGCCGCGTACCGCCGCCGTCCGGTGTCGTACATCCTCGGCCGGTTCCGCCCCCGCTGGGCCGCCGACCCCGCCCCTGACCTGCCCCAGGAAACCCCCATCACCACGAACAGGAGACACCCCGTGGATCACATCATCCAGGCCCCGTACCGCAAGGGCGGCCCCAAGTACTCCGTGCTGATCGAGCCGGGCACCGCGACCCTGCTCGACACCGAGCGGTTCAACTACTGGCGCGGCCTCAAGGACGGCAACGGCCAGCCGCTGTACCCGGTCGTGCAGGGCAATGAGCGCTCGCTCGCCCTCGCGATCGAGCACCGCAAGCGGGTCACCAACGGAATCAAGCTCCGCTGATGGGCGCCCACAAGAAGACCACGGAGCCGATCTGGTTCCCGTGGCAGCGCGTCATCCGTACGGCCGGTCAGGTGCTGGTCGCGACGTCGATCGTCCTCACGGCAGTTGCCGTCGTCGCCCCGCAGGTGCTCGACGCAGTCGCTGACGTCCTGCCCGGCCCGTGGGTCGCGTGGCTGACCGGGGCGATCGCGTTTGTCGCGGCCCTCGCGGCGGCTCTCGCGCGCGTCATGGCGCTCCCGGTGGTCAACACCTGGCTCACCGCCCTCGGTGCCGGGAGCGTGCCCGCCAGCGGGTCCAGCGCAGGCACCGAGCCCGCGCCGGCCGAGTCCACTACCGCGGGCTACCCCGCAGCGAACAAGACCGAGCCCGCCGACGCCCTCGGGTGAGCGGAACGACGACGGGGCCGGGTGCAGATGCACCCGGCCCCGTTCTCGTGCGTTCAGCGCGCTCGTGCGGCCTGACGGTCCTTGTGGTGCTCGCGCACGACCGCGCTCACCGCGAGCCACAGCAACAGCGACACGAACCACCAGAACGACACGAGGGCGGCCGCGCCCGCGAGCACGCCCGCGAGCGGCAGGAGGTCGATCGCCTCCGGACCCTTGCCCGCGATCACCCCCGCGGACGCCCACAGTCCGATCGCCGCCAGCAGAGACACAATCCACACGACCATGAGGCCGTCACGCCACCCGTTGTTCACGAGGACGAGAGTAGCGCTCACGATGCAATCGCCTCGATCGTCCGCCGACGGTCGCTGTCGTCGGTCGCGACGTAGATCCGGGTCGTGGCGGGCGAGGCGTGTCCGAGAAGGTCCTGCACGACGGCCAGGTCACGATTCACGCGGTGCGCCCGCGCCGCGAACCGATGGCGCAGCGAGTGGATCGTCCAGTCCCCGTCGAGCAGCCGCGTGATCAGCTTCCCGACCCACCGCGGCGACAGGTGACCGTCCTCGTCGCCCGGGAACAGGTACCCGTGCGGCTGCGACCGCAGGACGGCCGCGAAACCGCTCGTGAGGGGCACGGGACGCCGCTTACCGCCCTTGCCGTGCACGATCAGGGTCCACCCCAGCATGTCCTCGTACACGTCATCAGTGTGCGCGACGGCGATCTCGCCGCGCCGCATCCCGCAGTCGGCCGCCAGGCGCAGCATCAGCCGCTCGCGGTCGTCAGCGCGCCGCATGGCGGTGTGGAACACCGTGTCCGGCGTCGGGTGCGGCATCGGCGGCGCGGGCTTCACGCGGGGCAGGGACAGCGCGGCGTTGGTCGACGCCAGGCCGGTCTCGACGCCGTACAGCCAGAACGCTCGAAAGGTCGTCCGGCGGCCCCGGCGAGTCTCGCGCGCCCAGGTCTGCGTCCCGGCCCACTCGACCAGCTGTCGGCCGGTCGTGGCCCAGGGGTCGTCGGTGCCGATGCGCCTGGCCATGTGCTCGAGGTGCTGGCGGCGGGTGTAGATGGTCGTTTCTGGGAGGCCCGCAGCACGCTGCGAGCCGAGGAAACCGGCGATCGCGGCCCCCCATGCTGTATCGATGTTCACACCCCTACTCACGTCCGATTTCCGCAGTCCGACGGTGGGTCGGGGCGATCGTGACCGGATCGTCATGGCGCGAGGCAGAGCGTCACGACGAGCACGAGCACGACCGCGCCGACCGAGGCGGCGACCTCGCGGCCGCGCGGGCTCATGCGGCCGCGTCCTCGTCTTCGAGGGGTGCGGGGAACAGCTGAGCGACCGCCGCGCCGCCCTCGTCGGCTACAGACCAGAAGGTTGGGGGTTCGAGTCCCTTCGAGCGCACAGTGTCCGGAATCCGGCACGACACCGAACAGAACGAAGCCCCGTCGCACTGCGACGGGGCTTCGTTCGTCTGGTCGACCGCCGTCCTCTCGCGTCAGCCCGGCCAGTACTCCACCGACCACCCGCCGTCCTCACGCCGCTGGTAGGCCAACCGGTTGCTGGGCCCGTCGACGTCGCCCTGCCAGAACAGCATCCGCACCGGGGTCAGCGCGTACCCGGTCCACGTCGAGGGCGGCTCGACGGCGTCACCGCGCTCCTCGAGGAACGCCGCCCAGCGCTCCCGGCGCACGACCGCCGGTTCGGCTGCGAGGTCGTGGTCGTTCACCCAGGCGAGGACCTGCAGGTACCCGGTGCGCGCGGCGAAGGCGACCCGGGCCTCCTCGTCCGAGACCACCCCGACGTCGCCGGTGACGACGAGCTGGCGGGAGGCCTCGGGCTGCAGGACCGTGATCGTCGCGCGCGGGACGGCGGCGAGCTCGGCGGCCTTCCGGCTCCGCGTGTCGGTGTGGAAGTGCAGGCGTGCACCGTCGAAGCGGGAGAGCAGGACGGTGCGGGCACTCGGGTACCCGTCGAGCCCGACGGTCGAGAGCGTCACGGTGGGGGTGACGCCCGACTCCGCGGTCGGCAACCACTCGGCGGCGAGCGTGAGCGGGTCCGGAGTGCCCGGCCCGCTCACGCCGGCGGCGCCGGGTCGAACCGGGCGATCTCGTGCAGCGACGCGACCGCTTCGGCGAGGGAGTGCTCCCAGAGGGCCGCGCCGTAGGAGGTGCTCGCCCGGCTCGCGTCACCGACGACGCCGGGCGTGCCGAAGTCGTTCGAGAGCCACCCGAAGGACACCGGTCCGCCGTTGAAGGCGATCCTCTCGAACCCGGCGACGTGCTCGGGCACCCACCGCTCCGCCCTGGTCATGTCGACCAGGTCGGGTCGGAGGTGCAGGATCATCGAGGTCTCCGCGGCACCGCCGTGGATGCCGAGACCGAGCTCGTCCGCGTCCTCGCCGTCCGGTCCGGGCATCCGCGCGAGGGTCGGCATGAGGAACGTCTTGAGGCCGTACCGCTTCCGGATCTCGCGGAGCGCGACCTGGAGCAGGGCGACGTTGCCGCCGTGCCCGTTGGCGAACACGAGCGTGCCGGCACCGGTCAGTGCCACGGCGCGGCCGATCTGCACGACGGTGTCGAACACCGTGTCCGCGTCGAGCCACACGGTGCCGGGGGCCCAGCTGTGCTCGTCGGACTTCGTGAACGCGAGTGTCGGCAGCTGCCAGACGTCGAGTCCCTCTGCCGCGGCCTGTTCGACGGCGGCGCCGCCGATGTGGTCGGCGAGCAGGAAGTCGGTCAGCAGCGGGAGGTGCGGGCCGTGGTGCTCGACGGCGCCGGTGGGCTGCACGACGATCGTGTCGGCGGTGAACCCGGCGGCGACCGCCGGCCCTGACAGTTCCGCCAGCTTGCGCGAGCGGGGCGTGCCGCCCGTGCCGCTCACTTGCCGAACCCCGGGACGCTCGGCTGTGCCGAGGCCGTCGACCCGCCGGAGTGCACGAGCGACGGGTCGATGACGTGCCCGGGGTTGAGCAGGCCCTCGGGGTCGCTCGAGGCCTTGAGTGCGAGGAGTTCCTCGACGCCGTGGTCCACGTAGTACTGGTGCGGACTGTGCACGCGGACGCCCAGGTCGGTCAGGACGGGGTAGCCGGCGTAGACGTCCCCGGCTCCGGTGTACGGCGCGGTCAGCATGCCGATCGGTCCGACGTGCGCAGCCTCGATGTGCAGCATGCCGCCCGGGTAGACGGCCTCGACCTCGGCGATGCGGTCGATGAGTGCCTCGCCACCGACCTCGACGTGGAAGTACTCGGTGTCCGGGGTGTTCCGCTTGAGCCACCAGATCGGGTGGTTGTAGGAGAGCATCGAGACCTTCGTGGTCTGCTGGAGTCCCTCGCGGACCTCCTCGACGGTGCCGCCGGCGGCCTCGATGCGTGACCGGGCCTCGTCGAGGACGACCGCGTCGATGATCCCGCGCAGGCTCGCGCGCCCCGCGACGATCGCCGGGTCCTTCGGCAGTGTCGTCGCCACCTCCGGACGGTCGGCGCTCACCAGACGCGGCACCGGGTCGAGTCCTCGCAGGGTCCGGACCGAGCTGAGTGCCTGCTCGAACGTCGGGAAGCTCGCGTAGACGGCCCGCCAGTCCTGCAGCGGTTCGAGTCGCACCGTCGCCCGCGCGATGACCCCGGCGGTGCCGTAGGTGTGCACGAACGGCTGCGCCGCGTCGCCCTCGACGTGCTGCAGCTCGTCCGAACCGGGCAGCGCGATGTCGAGCGCGGTGACGAAGCCCTGCCAGTTCGACCCGTGCGCGATCGACCCGGTGCCCCCGGAGCCGCCGGACAGGAAGCCGCCGATGGTGGACTGCGCGGTCGACGGGTACATCCAGAGCTGCTGACCGGCGGCCGCGGCGGCCTGCTCGAGCGCGACCATGGTGGCACCGGCCTCGGCGGTGATCCACCCGTCGCCGACCTCGACGACGGCGCGGGCGCGGGAGGTGTCGAGCACGAGCCCGCCGTGCAGTGGGATCCCCTGCCCGTAGTTGCCGGTGCCCTTCCCGCGCGTGGTGACGGGGACGCCGTGCCGGACGGCAGCGGCGAGCGTCGCCGCGATCTCGTCGGCGCTCGCGGGCGAGGCGACGAGGTCGGCGAGACCGAGCGGGAGCTGCTCGGACAGGATCGGGCTCATGGTGGCCTCGTCGACCGACGCGCGCTCGCGGGTGCGCAGGTCGTCGCTGACGCCGCGCTCGCCGAGCAGATCGACGAGTTCGGCGCGGAGCGCCGACAGGGTCTCGGTGGTGGAGGCGGGGGTGACGGTGGTCATGCTCACTCCTGGTGGTGGGTGGTGCTGGATACGACGGACGGGAGGCGCGGGGCGGGCGTGCCCCGCGCCTCCCGTCCGCTGGGTGGTCGGCTCGGCCGACCGGGGTCAGGACCCCAGACCGATGGACTTGTCGAGGAACTCGTTCGTGTAGAGGTCCGAGGGCTTGAGGCCGCTCTTGACGTCACCGGTGCCGGCGAACACCGGGGTCGCCTTCTCGATGAAGTCCTGCACGCGCTGCTCGTCCATCGATCCGATGTACCCGTCGGTGTCCTTCGCCAGGCCGAGCTTCACCATCTGCGACGCGGCGAACGCGCCGACCTTCGAGTCGTACGTCCAGCCGTTGTTGTACTGCTGCACGAGCTTCGTGATGAGGTCGTTCGTCGCGCCGGGGGACTTCAGGTAGTCGACGTCCGCCTGCTGCATGACCGGGACGAGCTTCTTCAGGCAGGGCTCGAGCTTCGACAGGTCGCCCGTCCGGACCGACATGGCCTCGGGGTAAGGGTTCCACCCGGTGCTCGAGACGAGCGCGTAGTCGACCTTCTTGCCCCAGGCCGCGACCTGGTTCTGGTAGATGTACGGCTCGGCGGTGGCGAAGCCCTGCTGCGCGTCCTTGCCGCCGGCGGACACGAACTTCGCCGGGGTGCCGTCGTAGCTGCCGTCGAGGACCTTCTTCGGCAGGATGCCCGACTGCTCCAGGTAGGTCATGTACGCGGCGCCGTTGAAGTAGCGGACGACCCCGCCGTCCTTCTCGAGTGCCTTGCCGAGGCTCTTGATGCTGTCGACGTCGGGGTAGGTCTTCGGGTCCCACATGATCGACATCGGGGACTCGTCGTTCTCGGCGAAGACGGCCGTGGTGGGCAGGTTGCCGGAGAACTGGACCTGCTCGTCGGTCGACATGTAGCCGAGGGTGATGTCCTTGTCCTGGTACATCTGCGACGCGACCTTCGTGTAACCGATCGCCGGACCGCCGGCACGGATCTCGAGCTTCACGCCGGTGCTCTTGCCGTTGGCGTACAGGTCGCCCGTGACGGTCTTGCCCGAGGCGTCGATCGTCGGGTCCGGGCCGAGCATCTGGTACAGGTGTCCGTGCTCGCCCTCGGGGTTCCAGTCGGTCTGCACGACGACCTTCGCGGGGCAGACGCTCGACAGGTCGACCTTCGGGCCGGACGCGGACTGCGCGGTGGCGCTGCCCGAGCTCGTGCTGGCGGACGATCCGGCGGCACAGCCGGTGAGGGCGATGGCGGTCGCGGCGAGGGCGGCGGTCGCGACGCCGAGGCGGGTGGTGGTGCGCATGGAGGCTCCGTTCGTGGTGCGGGTCTCGTGGTGCTGTGGTGACAGGGGTCGGGTGGTGGGACGGGAGGGGTGGATCAGCTGAAGTCGTGCCAGCGGCCGACCGCGAGGCGGCCGATCAGTCCGAACACGAGGAACACGGCGACGCCGTAGAGCGAGGCGATGATGATCGTCGCGTAGAGCTCCGGACCCATCAGCCGCGAGGCGGTCACCTGGATGAGGACGCCGAGGCCGGGGTTGCCGCGCTGGAAGAACTGGTCGCCGACGATGGCGCCGATGACGCTCAGGCCGGCCGAGGTCCGCAGCCCGACGAAGATCGACGGCAGTGCGGCCGGGACCTGCAGCTTCACGAGCCGGGCGAAGCGGCTGGCCCGCTGGAGCTGGAAGAGCTCGCGCTGCGCCCGGTCGGCGGACTGGAGGCCGAAGAGCGTGTTCGACACCATCGGGAAGAGGGCGATCATCACCGTGACGATGACGCGGCTCGCGAACTCGTAGCCGAAGAGGGCGCCGATGAGCGGGACGAGGGCGAGGATCGGGACGCACTGCAGCACCACCGCGTACGGGTAGAGCGAGCGCTCCACCCACTTCGCCTGTGCCATCGCCATCGCCATCGCCCAGGCGACGCCGATGACGATCGCGAACGCGAGCCCGGTCAACGAGACGACGGTGGTGCGGCCGAGGGCGGACCAGAGGTCGGTGCCGAAGGTCGAGGGGGAGCCGTCGGGCATGGTCGGCGCGACGATCGCCTTCGCCACGAGGTGCGGGTAGGGCACCAGGAACGCGAGGCCCCGGACGTGGTCGTAGTACGCGGCGGCGGCGTACCAGATGCCGACCAGGACGACGAGGACCGCGAGGGGCGGCCACCACGCGACGCTGCGGCTGCCACGCGGGGCGGAACGTCGGGCGGCGGCGCGCACGGCGCGTGCCTCGGAGACCTCCTGCAGGGTGGCCATCAGCGGTGTCCTTCCCGGAGTGCGTGCGAGACCTCGCCGACCAGCTCGGCGAACTCGGGGGTGAAGCGGATGTCGGGGTCGCGGGGCATCGGGAACGGCACCTCGAAGCGGCCGACGATGCTGCCGGGACGGCCGGACATCACGATGACCTCGGTGGAGAGGTAGACCGCCTCGGACACCGAGTGCGTGATGAAGAGCCCGGCGAACTGCTGCTCGACGAAGAGCCGGAGGAGTTCGTCGTTGAGACGCTCGCGGGTGATCTCGTCGAGGGCGCCGAAGGGCTCGTCGAAGAGGAACAGCTCCGGGTCGAGCGTCAGCGACCGGGCGAGCGAGACACGCATGCGCATGCCGCCGGAGAGCTGCTTGGGCAGGTTGGACTCGAACCCGCCGAGGCCGACGAGGTCGATCGCGTGCGCGGCCTTCGCGGCCCGTTCGGCCTTCGGCATGTGCCCGAGCTCGGCGAGCAGCTCGACGTTGCCCTGCACCGACCGCCAGGGCAGGAGCGTGGCGTCCTGGAAGACGTACCCGATCCGGTCGGCGGCGACCCCGGCGGTGCCGTCCGACGCGGTCTCGAGGCCGGAGGCGATCCGGAGCAGCGTCGACTTGCCGCAACCGGAGGGACCGACGACGGAGACGAACTGGCCGCGGTCCACGGTCAGGTCGACGCCCTGCAGGGCGATGGTGCCGTTCGGGAAGGTCATCTCGACGTTCCGGAAGTCGAGCAGCGTGTCCGTCGCGGTGACGGGGGCTGGTGCGGTGGTGGTCACGGCTACCTCGTGTTCTCGGGGGCGGAGCGGTGGACGGTGGCGGTGCGGACGGGAAGGGTGGCGGTGCGGTCCGCTGCGGCGACGCGGCGTCGGACCTCCGTCACGGCGACGAGCCGGCCGGCGGCGACGACGTGACGACCGGCCGGGGCGTTCGCGACCGCGTCGGTGACGCTCGTGGCGTCCACGGCGAGGAAGTCGGCGCGGGCTCCGGGCAACGCTCCGGCGACCGGCAGGCCCATCACGCTCCGGGCGCCGTCGCTCACCAGGCCGTACGCCTCGTCGGGCGTCAGGTGCCCGGCGGTGACGAGCAGGGACGCGGTCTCGAGCGCGTCGGAGCGGCCGACGGGGTTGAAGGGGTCGCGGACGTTGTCGGCGCCCGCTGCGACGCGGACCCCGGCGTCGAGGAGCGCCCGGAGCGCCGTGAGACCGCGCGGCGTCGCGACCGGGTGCTGCCAGCCCTGCAGGTACAGGTTCGTGATCGGCAGCGAGATGACCCCGACGTCGGCCGCGAGCACGTCGGCGACGACCTCGGCGAGGCGCTCGGGCGACATGGTGCCGAGCCGGACGCAGTGCCCCGCGGAGTACTGCCGGTCGCGGGGCCAGTCCCGCACGGCCCGGGCGTAGTGGTCGAGCGTCACCGGCCCGTCGAGGCTCTCGTCGGCGTGCAGGTCGACGCCGAGGCCGCGGCGGCGGGCGATCGCCAGGAGCCGGTCGACGTCCCCGGTCGGGTCGTCCGCCAGGTGCGGAGCGCCGCCGACGAGGTCGACGCCCAGGTCGAGGACCGCCTCGACGTGCTCGTCCGGGGCGTGCGGGCCGGCCAGTGCGACGAGCTCGAGGTCGACGAGCCCGGCGAGTTCGGCGCGGACCTGCACGAGGGCGCGGGCCCCGCGGGTCGCCTCGTCGACGGTCGCCGCACCGTGCGCGCTGAGGACGTCGACGTGCGTCCGGATCGCGGTCGTGCCGGCGGCGAGCATCGCGAGGGCCTGGGTCCGTGCCCGGTCGGCGACGTCCTCGACGGTCATGGTCTCGGCGTGCTCGGACCAGGCGGCGATCGCCGAGCCGAGGTCGCCGAGTGGCGGCTGGATGGCGTCCGCGCTGAGGGCCTTGTCGAGGTGGGCGTGCGGCTCGGCCGGTGCCGTGAGGAGCAGCCGACCCTCGAGGTCGAGCGTGCGCTCCGGTGCGGCGTGGAGCGTGCCAGCGGCGGCGACCCGGGTGACCGTGTCGCCGGTGATCGCGACGTCGACGAGGCGTCCGTCGGGCAGCAGGGCGGCGCGGACGAGGTCGAGCTGCTGCGGCAGTGTCGAGTCCAATGCGGCCTCCCGATCGTGTGTGACAATGTTGATCGCATCAACATTTCCGATGCTAGGGCGGCAGTGTTTCCCGGCCGTTTCGGCCCGGTTGCCATGTGTGACACCGGACCACCACCGAAAACACCGGACCACCACCGAAAACACCGGACCACCGCCGAGCACCCCGGCCATTCCAAGACTGAGAACGCCGACGACAGGAGCGCAGTGACCAGCGACCTCATCGAGTCCGATCAGGACTCCGACCGCGCCACCACCGACCGCGTCGTCGACGACCAGGCCCGCAGGATCGGCGCCGCCATCCGGGCCCTCCGCCGCACCCGGGCACTGACCCTCGTGCAGCTGGCCGAGGCGACCGGCTTGTCGCACCCCTTCCTCAGCCAGGTCGAACGCGGCCACTCCCGCGCGAGCATGGTGTCCCTCGAGAAGATCGCGGGTGCGCTCGGCACCAGCCAGGTCGAGCTGCTCAGCGCCGGCGCGGAACAGACCCGGGGGGTCCACGACCGGCGTCCCGAGGTGCTCCGCGCCGGCGAGGGTGCCCGCGGACCGTTCTCGAGCGGCGAGGCACGCCTGCTCGTGCACGGCGGCGCACACGCGTTCGAGCCGCTCGAGTGGGTGGGGGAGAACACCGACCTCGGGCCCTACTTCGAGCACCACGAGGACGAGTTCCTCTACGTGCTCGGCGGGTCCGTGCTCCTCGACCTCGGTCCGTCGGGTCCCGACGGGACGGAGGGCGACGGTGGCGTGCTGCACCTCGGCCCGGGCGACTCGGCCTACTACCGCGGCGGGACACCCCACCGGTGGTGCAGTCCGGACGGCACCCGGTTCCACCTCGTGGTCGTCAAGGAGACGCCGCGCACCACGGGCGCTCCCGCGGGTGCCGCCCCGCGCCCGGGAGCCGTCTCGTGAGCGGCGCCGTCGTGACCCGGCACCGCGTGCGGGTCGCCGCGCACCGTCCCGTCGCGCGGGACGTCGTCGTGCTCGACCTCGCCCCCGTGGACGGCGGAGCGCTCCCCGACTGGGAGCCGGGCGCCCACGTCGACCTCGAGGTCGCACCTGGTGTCGAGCGCCAGTACTCGCTCGTCGCGACCACGCCCGACGGGCACTGGCGCGTCGCCGTCCTGCGCGAGGCATCCGGCCGCGGCGGGTCGGTCGCCGTGCACGACGCGCTCGCCGTCGGACACGAGGTCGTCGTCGGTGGTCCGCGGAACCACTTCGGGTTCGAGCCGGGCCGCACCGCGGTGTTCGTCGCCGGCGGCATCGGCATCACCCCGATCGCGGCGATGATCGCCGCGGCCGAGGCAGCGGGCACGCCGTGGGAGCTCCACTACGCGGGACGCAGCCGCGACCGGATGGCCTTCGCCGACGAGCTCGCTGCCACCCACGGTGCGCGGGTCCGGCTCGCCGTCGCCGACGACGGGCAGCGGCTCGACGTCGCGGGACTCCTCGCCGCACCGCGGGACGCCGTCGTCTACTGCTGCGGCCCACGCCGACTGATGGACGCCGTCGAACAGGCAGCCGGACACTGGCCGGAGGGCAGCGTCCGCGTCGAGCGCTTCGAGGCGGCCGAGAACGTCGACGCGCCCGGCACCGCGTTCGAGGCCGAGCTGACGCTGTCCGGCACGACCGTGACCGTGCCCGCCGACCGCACCCTGCTCGAGGTGGTCGAGGACGCCGGTGTGTTCGTGCTGTCGTCCTGCCGCGAGGGGACGTGCGGCACGTGCGAGACGCCCGTGCTCGAGGGGCGGATCGACCACCGGGACACCGTGCTCAGCCCCGCCGAGCAGGCCGAGGACCGCACCATGATGATCTGCGTGTCGCGCGCGCGGGGTGACTGCCCGCGCATCGTCCTGGAGTTGTGACGCAGCGGACGGGAGGCACGGTGCGGGCCCGCGCCGTGCCTCCCGTCCGGTCGGTGGTCGCGGCCACGGCCGCAGCCGGCTCGGCTACGGGCGCTCGGTGTCGTCCAGTGGTGCGCCGGTGAGCGCCGAGAGGCGCTCGAGCCCAGCCTCGGCGACCAGCTGACGGGCCAGCGGCCGCGCTCGGGCGACCGCTTCGCGCACGTCCACCCTCGTGACCTCGGAGTCCGCCAGGCTGAGTTCGCCGTCCACCCAGACGTCGCGGACCTCGCGGCTGCCCGCCGTGAAGACGACCGCCTGGTACGGGTCGTGCACGTTCGCGAGCGTCGGACCGTCGCCGTCGAAGACCACCAGGTCTGCGCGCTTGCCCGGCTCGAGCGACCCGATCTCCGTGTCCATCCGGAGTGCCCGGGCCCCGCCGATGGTGCCCATCTCGAACGCCTCCCGTGCGCTCATCGCCGTGGCCTGCAGGTCTCGGACCCGGGCGAACAGTGCCGCGGTCTTCATCGCCTGCAGGAAGTCCTGCGAGTCGTTCGAGGCCGGTCCGTCCACACCGATGCCGACCGGGACGCCGAGGGCGCGCAGCTCCGCGACCGGCGCGATGCCGCTCGCCAGGATGCCGTTCGCGACCGGGTTGTGCGCGACGCCGACGCCGTTCGTGGCGTAGCGCTCGCGGTCCTCCCGGTCGACCCAGACGCTGTGCGCGGCGATCACCGGGACCTCGAACATGCCGGTCGCCTCCGCGTGGCCGATCGCGGTCCGGCCGGTGCGCTGCCGGGCCGCCGTGACCTCCTCACGGACCTCGTGGAAGTGCACGTGCACGCCGTGGCCGCCCGCGACCGCGTAGTCGACGTGCTCCTGCCAGGTGTCGTCGGTGTACCGGCCGATGGACGAGACCCCGACGCGGAACGTGCTGTACCGGCTGGCGGCCGCGGCCTCCCGCAGGGCCTCGAACTCCTCGAGGATCGGGCTGGCGCCGAAGTCGCGGTCGACGTCGCCCGAGCCGAAGGAGACGACACCGCGGAGTCCGAGCTCCTCGAGCGCCTGCACGACCCCGGGGGTCGCGGGCTCGTCCGGCATCGGGTCCGCGCAGAACATGTCGTTCGCGGTCGTGACGCCGCTCCGGAGCATCTGGATGCCCTGCAGCATCGTGCCGGCGTACGCCTTCTCGCGCGTCATCACCGGGTTCACGCGGCCGATCAACGCCGTCAGCCACTCCCACAGCGTGTACTGCGAGCCGATGCCCGTGATGAGCCCCTCGCTGAAGTGGCCGTGCGTGTTCACGAAGCCGGGCGTCACGATGTCGTACGCGCCGCCGCGGACCGGCACGTCCGGGTGGGCGGCGGAGAGCTCGGCGAAGGTGCCCACCGCGGCGACGCGGTCACCGTCGAGGAGCACCGCGCCGTCCCGGATCGCAGCGGGGGTGGCGGAGGTGTCGGGAGCGGCCGTGAGGACCCAGCCCGCGCGGATCAGCGTCTGTGACATGTGGCGAACCTACGGTCCGCGTGTTTCGCCGGTGTCACCGTGGCGTTTCCCCTCGTGCCGTCGCGACCGGGTGGGAACACGGGCCGAGCGTCGTCCGGCCGTGTCACGCCACCGACACGACCCCGAAACAGCGGACTGCTACAAACGCTCCCATGCTGACCGTCACCGGTGCCCTCCGTGTCCTCGTCGACCCCCGCACCGAACGGGACGGTGACGTGGTCGTCGACGACGCCAGCGACGTCGCGAGCACGCTCGACGCCTCCGGGTGCGTCGTCACCCCGGGGCTCGTGAACGCGCACCACCACCTCCTGCAGACCGCCTTCCGTACGCTCCCCGGCACGCGCGGGGTGCCGATGGCCGACTGGCTGCCCACGATGGCCGCAGCGTACGGGCGGGCCGGGCACGATCCCGAGCTCTACGGACTGGCGGCGGCAGCCGGAGCGGCGGAGGGCCTCCTGAGCGGTGTCACGACCGTCGCCGACCACCACCTGAACTGGCCGGCGGACGCGACCACCGACGACACCGTGGCGCTCGCCGCGGCGACCGTCGACGCGGTCCGCGGGCTCGGCGGCCGACTGGTCTTCGTGCGCGGCTCGGCCCGGGACGACCCGGAGCGTGCGGCCGCGTCGGCGGACGCGATCGCCGCGCAGCTGCTGCACGAGGACGCCGTCGCGGGCGTCGACCCCGACGGCGGGCTGCAGGTCGCGGTCGGCCCGGCGGGCGTGCACTCGGACGGCGAGGCAACCTTCCGCGCGCTCGGCGAGGTCGCCGCGCGGTACGGACTCCGTCGGCGCACGCAGGCCAACGAGCAGGTCGACACCGCGATCGCCCTCGAACGCTACGGCCGCCGTCCGCTCGACCTGCTCGAGGAGTGGGGCTGGCTCGCGCCGGACGTCACGATCGCGCACCTCTGCGACGTCACCGACGACGAGATCGCCCGGCTCGCCGCCGCCGGGGTGACCGCGACGCACGCGCCCGGGTGCGACGTGCCGATGGGCTGGGGGATCGCGCCCGTCGCACGGCTCGCGGCGGCCGGGATCCCGGTCGGCCTCGGCACGAGCGGCGGGGGCAGCAACGACGCCGGGCACCTGCTCGCCGACGGGAGGCTCGCGATGCAGGTCTCGGCACTCGTCGGGCCGCAGCTGCCGGCGCGACAGGTCCTCGGCATGGTGACCGAGGGTTCCGCGACGGGACTCGGGCGGCCGGAGCTCGGGCACCTCGGCGACGGCAGCGCCGGGGACCTCTGCGTCTGGGACGTGTCCGGTGTCGCCGACGCGGGCGTCGCGGATCCCGTGGCCGGGCTGCTGTGGGCCTCGCCCGGGCGCCGTCCGCGGCACGTCGTGGTCGGCGGGCGCGTGGTCGTCCGCGACCACCGGTTGGTGACCGGCGACGAGCGCGAACTCGCGGCACGACTGGCGGAGCGACTCGCGCGGACACCCGCGGTCGCCTGACGCCCGCCGTCGCTCAGCCCGCGGCCACTTCCCGGCGGTGGATGGGGCCGGACCCGTCGACGAGTGCGCCACCGGCGGCACCGGCCCGCACCGCGATCACCTCGGCCATGATCGACACCGCCATCTCCGCCGGCGTCGTCGCGCCGATGTCGAGCCCGATCGGGGACCGCAGCCGGTCGGTGTCCGGTGTCCCGAGCGCCCGCAGCTCCTCCATCCGGCGAGCGTTGGTCGTGCGGGAGCCCATCGCCCCGACGTAGCCGGCGCCGCGACGGAGCGCCGAGTCGATCACCGCGGCGTCGAACCGGTCGTCGTGCGAGAGCACCACGACAGCCGTGGTCGCGTCCACCGGCAGCGCCTCGACCACACGCGTCGGCCAGCCCACGATGCGTTCGTCGGCAGCCGGGAAGCGTTCGTCGGTCAGGAACACCGGGCGCGGGTCGACGACCGTCACGGCGTAGCCGAGCGCCGCGGCTGCGTTCGTCAGGGCCACGGCGAACTCGACCGCGCCCACCACGACGCACCGGGGCCGGACGTCTGCGCGCTCCACGAAGACCCGGCCGCGGCAGCCGTCCGGAACGTGCACGACCGTGCCGAGCGTCGACACGTCGAGCGAGAGGCCGAGCGACGTCGGCACCCCGGACGCCGCCCGTCGGAGCGCGTCCACGACGTCGGCGTCGTCGGGACGGACGCGACGGACCAGGACCTCGACGCGTCCGCCGCAGCGGAGCGCCGGCGCCCACACCGCGTCGGCGTCGTCCGGGTCGTCGTCGAACCCAAAGCGTTCGAGCACCGCCGCACCGGTCTCGAGGACCTCTTCCGCGGTGTCGAACAGCGCCCCCTCGACGCACCCGCCGGAGATGGTGCCGACCACCTGGCCGCCGGGCAGGACGGCCATCGACGTCCCCACGCCGGTCGGAGCGCTGCCGGTCATCGCGACGGCGGTCGCGACGACCACGGGGTCGCCTGCGTCGAGCACGGCCAGGAGGCGCGGTGCCAGTTCGAACATCACGCACCCCCGTCGTCGGTCGCGTCCTGCAGCATCGCCCAGACCCGGTCCCGCGTCATGGGCAGCCGGTACGGGCGAACACCGACCGCGTCGCGGACCGCGTTCGCGACGGCCGGGGCGACCGGGTTGTACGGCGCCTCGCTCATCGACTTCGCGCCGAGGGGGCCGAGCGGGTCGTGGGTGTCGGCGAAGCGGACCTCGGTGCGGGGGACGTCGGAGATCTTCGGCACCCGGTACGCCCGGAACGCGTCGGTCGTCACCCGGCCGGTCCCGTCGAGCACGACCTCCTCGTACAGCGTCGAGCCGATCGCCTGCGCGGCTCCTCCCTCGACCTGCCCGCGCAGCTGTTCCGGGTTCAGGACGGTGCCGGCGTCCACCGCCTGCACACTGTGCAGCACGCGGACCTCGCCGGTCGGCCGGTGCACCGCCACCCGGGCGCCGTGCACGGTGAAGGCGAGTGACCGCGGCGTGCCGTCGTGGCTGCCGTGCGCGACGAGCGGCGCGTCGGCGACGAGTTCGGCGTGCCCGACGAGTTCGTCCCCGATCCGGACGCCGTCGGGCTCGACCGCGACGGCCGGACCGAGCGGACCCGAGGCGGTCCGGGGCGTGCGGGCGGCGACGATCCCGAGGGCACGCCCGGTCATGTCGTCCCGCAGGGTCTGCGCCGCCGCGTACAGCGCCTTGCCGGCGACGACGACCCCGGCCGACCCGAACGCGCCGGTGTCGTGCCGGGCCGCGTCGGTGTCGGACTGGTGCACGTCGACCCTGTCCGGGGTGGTGCCGAGGGCGGTGGCGACGAGCTGCGTGTGCACCGTCGTGGTCCCGTTGCCGAACTCGGCCGTGCCGACGCCGATGCGGTACCGGCCCGCCGTCGTGGCCTCGATCGACACGTGCGCGTGGTGCCCGCGAGGCGGCATCGTGGCGATCGCCGCGAGGGCGACCCCGGTGCCGAACGCCCAGTCCCCGGAGTCGTCCAGCGGCGGACCGTCCATGCGGGGGACCTCGGGCACCGGCGCGCGGAGGGCGTCCTCGACCAGGTCGATGCACTGGTCGAGTCCGTAGCTGCCCTCCCACCGCAGGTCGTCCTGCTCGTCCGGGTCCGTGACCACGAGGGGGTCACCAGGGACCACGACGTTCCGCCGCCGCAGGTCGAGCGGGTCGATGCCGAGCTCCCGGGCGAGCTCGTCCATGGCGGACTCGATCGCGAACACGACCTGGCCGAGCCCGTACCCGCGGAACGCCCCGGACGGCAGGTTGTTCGTGTACACCGACTCCGCGTCCACGCGCTTCGACGGGCACCGGTAGACGGCGACGGACTCGCTGACGGAGTGGAACATGACGCCGATGCCGTGGTTGCCGTAGGCGCCGGTGTCCATGGTCTGGTCGACGTGCAGTGCCGTCAGGTGCCCGTCGGCGTCGGCGCCGAGCCGGACCCGCACGCGCATCGGGTGCCTGGTGGGGGCGATCGTGAACTCGTCGCGCCGACTGAACTCGTACTGCACGGTGCGGCCGGTCCGCAGCACCGCGAGCGTGACCAGGTCCTCGGTCAGCAGCTCCTGCTTCCCACCGAAGCCGCCGCCGACGCGCTTCGCCACCACACGGACGCGGCTCGGGTCGAGCCCGAACACGTGCGCGATCTCGTCCCGCACCAGGAAGGGGACCTGCGTCGCGGTCCGGAGCACGAGCCGGCCGTCCCGGTCGAGGGACCCGCGGGTCGCGTGGGTCTCGAGCGCGGCGTGCGAGACGCGGCCCGTCGTCCAGGTGCCGTCGACGGTGGCCGCGGCCGCCGCCAGCGCTCCCTCGACGTCACCGGTCTCACCATGCAGGGCGGCGACCACGTTGCGGCCCGGTTCGGCGATCCGGTGCTCGCCGGTCGTCTTGTCGCCGTGCAGCAGCGGGGCACCGTCGGCCCTGGCGGCGTCCGGGTCGTGCACGCTCGGCAGCACCTCGTAGCGCACCCGCACCAGCGCGCACGCCTGCTCGGCGATCCGGACGCTGTCCGCGACGACCGCGGCGACGCGCTGCCCGCGGAACCGGAGCACGCGGTCCAGCACGCGGGTGTCGTCCGGATCGTCCAGCCGGGACTCGTGCCGCCCGGTGGAGAACAGCACGCCGGGGTCGTCGTGGTGGGTGAGGACTGCGTGCACCCCGGGGAGCGCCTCGGCGTCGGCGGTGTCGATCGACACGATGCGCGCGTGCGGGTGCGGGCTGCCGAGGACCGCGAGGTGCAGCAGGCCCTCGGTCCGCCGCACGTCGAGGGTGTACTCCTCGTGTCCGGTCACGATGGCCATCGCGGCAGGGGCGGCAACGGAGGTGCCGATCGCCTGACCGGCCGGTGCGCAGGCCGTGTTCGCGACCCCGTCCAGTGCGTCCTCGATCGCCCGGTACCCGGTGCACCGGCAGAGGTTGCCCTTCAACGTGCGGTGCCGGTCGGCCAGGGCATCCTCGTCGAGCGTGGACGCGGTGACGACGTACCCGGCGGTGCAGAAGCCGCACTGGAACCCCGGGGCCGTGGCGAACGCGCGCTGCACGGGGTGCGGGTCGTCGGGCGTGCCGAGGCCCGCCGCCGTGGTGACGCTGCGGCCGGCCATCCGGTGCGCGGGCGTGATGCACGAGTGCACGGGGACCCCGTCGACGAGCACCGAGCACGCACCGCAGTCGCCCGCGTCGCAGCCCTTCTTCACGGACGTCACCCCGTGCTCGCGGAGCAGGGTGCGGAGCACCTGGCCGGGCTGCGGCTCGGCGTGCACCGTCGTGCCGTCGACCTCGAACCTCATGCTGCACCGCCCGTGGTCCCGCGTGCCTCGGCGACGAGCTCCGCCGCGAAGCGTCGCGTCACCGCGCGGCGCCAGTCCGGGGACCCGTGTGGATCGTCGTACCAGGCATCGTGGGCCGCCAGTCGTGCGTCGACCTCCGCGCCGGTCGGGAGCCCGGGGTGACGGAGCACGAGCGGACGCGGCGTCGCCCCGGTCACGACCAAGACGAACTCCGTCGCCGACCAGCGGGACGTGACGAGTGCGCCGGTCCGGCCGTGCGGACTGAGCGAGACCCGGCGGTACCCGGTGCTCGCCCCGAGCGCCGCCTCCGGAACGTCGAACGCCCGGATGACGTCGCCCGGCGCGAGGGCGGTGGTCCGCGGCCCGGTGACCAGGTCCGCCACCATGACCCGGCGCTGCCCGCGGTCCGCGGTCCAGACCTCCGCGGTCGCGTCGAGCGTGACGAGGAGCGCGGTGATCGCCCCCGCCGGCAGGGCGACCGCGACGTTGCCGCCGACCGTCGCCTGGTTCCAGACCTTGAACGACGCCAGCAGCGCGTTCGCACACTGGTCCACGAGCGGCCAGGCACGCCAGCCGTCTTCGGGGACGGTGCGCAGGAGCGAGGCGATCGTGCACGTCGCGGCGATCCGGAGTCGCTCGGGGGTGCGCTCGGTGTCCGGCCACCCCAGTCCGGTGAGGTCGACGAGACCGGTCAGCCCGGGCTGCTCCTCGGAGAACAGCCAGGTGCCCCCGGCGAGGGGCTGCTCACCGGGGGCGAAGGTGAGGTCGTCGCGATGCGACGGTGTCCGCACGGTGCGGACGGAGACGAGGTCCATTGCGGGGTCCGATCGGGATGGTGGGACGGGTGTCGGTGGCTCGGTCGGACCGTCGTCCGTGCGCGATCATCCCGCGGTTCCACGCCGAGGACTGCCGGGGTGCGGACGTGTGCGCCACGGGGCCCTCCTCGATCGGGTGCGTCGTGGCGGCAACGTTATGGAACGGGTGTTTCCGCGCGGTTACGGGCGTTCGACGGCTGCGTCACGGCCGGGCCGCACCCGCTGACGGAGCTCGTGACCTGTTCGACCCACCGCCGAAACACACGGGTGTCATCGTCGCCTCCATGGAGATCACCGACGTCCAGCCAATCCCCACCACCACGACCGTGCGTCTCGGTGCGAACCAGTACGGCAAGGCCGAGGTCCGACTCGTCCGCGTCACTCGCGACACCGATCGCCACGAGATCGAGGACCTGACGATCACCACGCAGTTGCGCGGTGCGGCTCTCTCGGACTCGTACACCGAGGGCGACAACGCCAAGGTGGTCGCCACGGACACGCAGAAGAACACCGTGTACGCCTTCGCGAAGGAGCACGGGGTGGGCACGCCCGAGGAGTTCCTCCTCCGGCTCGGCCAGCACTTCAGCACCGCCTTCGACTGGTACGACGGCTCGACGCTGTCCGCCGAACAGCACGCCTGGGAACGGATCGCGGTGGACGGCCGGGAGCACGACCACTCGTTCGTCCGGGCCGGCCGCGGCACCCGCACGGCCGTGGTGCAGGTCGACGGCGACGACGTGCACGTGCTCGCGGGGGTCACCGACCTCACCGTCCTGAAGTCCACGGGCAGCGAGTTCCACGGGTTCCCCCGTGACGGGTACACGACGCTCGCGGAGACCGACGACCGGATCCTCGCGACCTCGGTGACGGCCCGGTGGCGGTACACGCCCGAAGCCGTGGCAGCGGGCATCGACTACGACTCGGTCCACGCCGGGGTCCTCGACCGGATGCTCGCGACCTTCGCCGAGCTGCACTCCCTGGCGCTGCAGCAGACCCTGTTCGCCATGGGGCGCTCGGCGATCGAGTCCTTCCCGGAGATCGCCGAGGTGCGGTTCTCGATGCCGAACAAGCACCACTTCCTGGTCGACCTCGCCCCGTTCGGCCTGGACAACCCCGGCGAGGTCTTCTTCGCCGCTGACCGACCGTACGGCCTGATCTCCGGCACCGTCGTCCGCGACGGCGTCGCCGAGGCCCCGGCCGCATGGGTGTCGGTGCCGGCGTTCGTGTGACCGACGTGGTGGGCGTCCTGCTCGCCGCCGGTGCGGGCACACGCATGGGCAGGGCCAAGGCGCTGGTCAGCGAGCCGGACGGCACGCCGTGGCTGCACCTCGGCGTCGACGCGCTCCTCGACGGCGGGTGCGACCGGGTGGTCGTCGTCCTGGGCGCCGACGCGGATCGCGCTCGGGCGCTCGTGCCCGCCGGGGACCGGGTCTCGGTCGTCGTCGCGGACGACTGGGCCGCCGGACCGGGCGCGTCGCTCGCCGCCGGACTGGGTGCCGTGACGGGACCGGCGGCGGCGTGCGTCTCCCTCGTCGACCTGCCGGGTCTGCCGGCCGCTGCCGTGCGGCGCGTGATCGGTGCCGGCGACCGGCGGACGGTGCTGCGCCGTGCGGTGCACGGCGGAGCACCGGGGCACCCGGTGGTCGTCGGCGCGGCGCACCGCGTCGCACTCCGCGCCGCGCTGTCCCGCGACGGTGCGCGCGGCGCCGGTCCGTGGCTGGCGTCGACGGGCGCCGAACCCGTCGAGTGCGCCGACCTGTGGGACGGTCACGATCAGGACCGACCCACGGATGCAGTGCACTGAACCCGTGACGGACTGGAGGCGCGGTGCCAGCCCGCCCCGTGCCTCCAGTCCGTCGGACGGGTGCGTCAGCCCAGGCGCGCCGCGTGTCGCCGGTCCTTGTCGTGCTCGCGCACGACCGCGCTCACTGCCAGCCACAGCAGGAGCGACACGAACCACCAGAAGGTGACGAGGGCGGCCGCTCCCGCGAGGTACGCCGCGATCGGGAGGAGGTCGATCGCGTCCGGGCCCTTCCCGAAGATGACGATCGCGGAGACCCACAGCCCGACTGCCACCAAGAGGGAAACGATCCACACGGCCATGAGGCCGTCTCTCCACCCGTTGTTCACGCGGCCAGCGTATCGGTGACGATGACTCAGCCGAAACGGCTCGATCACCGGTCGACGAACACGCTGGCGGTCAGCGCTCCACCGACTCCAGTGCCGCCTGCACGTCGCGCCCGAGGTACGGCGCGAGGGTCTTCGCCCAGGTTGCCGTGACGTGGCTCGAGTCCCGGTAGACCAGGACACCGCCGATCACCGGCGGGCAGGTCGTCTCGGTGCAGTAGAAGCGTGTGAGGTCGACGACCGCGGCGGTCCCACCGCCCGCGGTGAAGTCCACCGCGGCTTCGGCCGACGAGTCGGTCTGCGCGAGTGCGGCCGTGCGGGTCTGGTCGCACGAGTCGTCCGTCGCACCGGACATCCGGCTCACGCAGACGATCACGTCGGGCCGGGGGTTCGGGTTGTCGCGGATCGCGATGACCGGCAGGTCGTTGCCGGCTGCCTGCTGCCAGGCGTCGACGAGCCCCGCCCGGGTGGCGTCGTCGCGCGCCTGGCCGCGGGGCTGGTCCACCACGAGGAGCGTCGACGAGTGGGTCACGACGAGGGCGTCCGCCTGATCGCGGTGCTGCCGGACGTAGTCGATCGCGTCCCGCTTCCAGGCGTTGCACGTCTGCGTGGCCGCGTCCGTGGGGGCGCGTTGCACTGCGGTGGTGAGGTAACAGCCGCTCGCGCCGGCGAGGTCGATGCGCCAGCCACGGTCACGGCCGATGGTGTCCCAGGCGCCGACGAGCGAGTTGCTGTGCGAGTCCCCGAGGACGATGAGGCGCTTCGTGTACCCGGTCGCGGTGCCGAGCGTGCAGATCCGCAGCTGCGTGCTCCAGCACTCGGTCCGGTTGGCGTCGTCGCTCTTCGCCGCAGCGGGTGCCGGGACGCGCACCTCGGCGAGGTCGTCGTCGACGCAGGGTTCGGCGGCGCTGATCTCGGCGGCGGCACCGAAGCACGACCGGTCGCCGGCGGACTGCTGCTTCGTCACGGCGGCGGCTCGGACCTCCTGGACGTGCACGGCGCTGAGTGTCGAGGCCCCGAGTGCGACGACGACGAGCGAGCAGACCACGCCGAGGGCGGCGACCCGGCGGGGGCGAAGCGTCCGGACCCGGGTCGAGAAGCGCAGCGGTTCCTCGAACCAGACCGTGGTGGCGGCTGCCAGGCCGTACGAGGCGACGAGGACGGCGGCGGATGCCGTCCAGCCCATCGGGTGTCCCAGAGCGATCGGCACGATCACGACGAGGGGCCAGTGCCACAGGTACAGCGCGTACGAGATCCGCCCGGTGAACGCGATCGGGCGGACGGCTCCGAGCGTCTCGAAGGCGGTGGCCCCACCGAAGGCCACGAGCAGCGTCGCGCCGACGACGGGCAGCGCCGCTGCGATCCCGGGGAACGGTGTCTCCGGGGTGATCACGACGAGCGACGCCACGAGCGCAGCCGCACCGAGGGCCGCCGCACCGGACCGGACCGCACGCGCCGTGCCGGTGCGGGCGTGGGGCAACCGGAGCGTCGCGGCCAGACCACCGAGCGTGAACTCCCACGCGCGCGTCCCGGTGGAGAAGTAGGCGACGCTGGGGCTGCTGTCGGTCTGCACGACGGACCAGACCAGCGACAGGACGACGACCGAGCCGAGCAGGATCCGGGCGGTGGCGACGGGCGACACCCGCTTCCGCAGGGCCACGGCGAGCGCCACAAGCAGGAGGGGCAGCGCGATGTAGAACTGCTCCTCGACCGACAGCGACCAGAAGTGCTGGAACGGCGAGGGCTGGTTGTCGGTGTCGAGGTAGTCCACCGAGCTGGCCGCGAGCTCCCAGTTCTGCGCGTACACCGTCGAGGCGATCAGTTCGCGGCCGTACTGCCGCCAGAGTGCGCTCGGCACCAGCAGGAGCACCGCGGTCCCCGTCGCGGCGAGTGTCAGGAACGCTCCTGGGAGCAGTCGTTTCGCTCGACGTGCCCAGAACTGCCCGAGCCGGATCCGACCGGTGGACAGCTGTTCGCGCAACAGGTGTCCGGTGATGAGGTACCCGGAGATGACGAAGAACACGTCGACGCCCACGAACCCGCCGTGCAGCGCTCCCGGCCACAGGTGGTACACGACGACGGCGAGCACGGCGAACGCGCGCAGCCCCTGGATGTCCCAGCGGGTCGTGTCGCGCGCGCGGTGTGCGGGGCCCCGGGTCCCCCCTGACGCAGTGTTCACTGACAGGATCCTACGAGATCCCCGGGGCACCGCGCGCTGGACGGGTCAGGCGACCGTGGCGCGCACCTCGGCCAGCGTCGGGTAGTCGGTGTAGCCCTCGGCGCCCTGGCCGTAGAACAGCTCCGGACGCGGCTCGTTGAGCTCCGTGTCGTGCTCCCATCGGTGCGCCAGGTCCGGGTTCGCGATCGCGGCACGACCGACCCCGACGGCGTCGGCGTGGCCGTCCTCGACGAGGGCGAGCGCCTCGTCGCGCGTGGTCAGTGCGCTGAAGCCGGAGTTCGCGATGAACGGGGCGCCCACGGTGCGGCGGATGTGCTGCACGAGGTCGCCCGTCGGCTCGGCGTGCAGGACGTCGACGAAGGCGAGCCCGAGCGGCGCGAGCCCTTCGGCGATGGCGGTGTAGACGGCGCGGACGTCGGCCGGGTCGTCCTCGATGACGCCCTGGATGCCGTGCTCGGGGGACAGTCGGATGCCGGTGCGGTCGGCACCGACCGCCTCGGCGACGGCGGTGGTGACCTCGATCGCGAAGCGTGCGCGGTTCTCGGGGGAGCCGCCGTACTGGTCGGTGCGGGTGTTCGACGCCGCGGACGTGAACTCGTGCACGAGGTACCCGTTGGCCCCGTGCACCTGGACGCCGTCGAGCCCTGCGGCGACGGCGTTGCGTGCTGCCCGGACGAAGCCCTGGACGGCCTCGTGGACCTCGTCGGTGGTCAGCTCGTGCGGGACCGGCATGTCCGCCTTCGATCCGTCGGCCAGGTGCGTCTGGCCCGGGGCGGCGATCGCGGAGGGGCCGACGATGCGCGGGGTCCGCGAGATGTCCGTGTGCGAGACACGGCCGCCGTGCATGAGCTGCATGACGATGGTGCCACCGGCGGCGTGCACGGCGTCGGCGACGCGGCGCCAGCCGGCGACCTGCTCCTCGGCCTCGATGCCGGGCTGCCCGGGGTACGAGCGGCCTTCCTGCACGGGCCAGGTGCCCTCGGTGACGATCAGGCCGAGCCCGGCGCGCTGCGCGTAGTGCTCGACGAGCAGGTCGTTCGGGACGCCGTGCTCGCCGGCGCGCACGCGGGTGAGCGGGGCCATCACGATGCGGTTCGACAGGGGGAGTGCGCCGAAGTCGGCGGGTTCGAAGAGCTTCACACCCGGCTGGAACCACGTGTTGCGCCGTGCAATTCCCGCGCGCAGGGGATCGTCAGGGTCGCGGGCAGACGAGCGTCGACGAGCGCACCTGTCCCTCGGGGCGGATCACCTGGTGCAGCGAGAGGGGCTGACCGCAGATCGGGCAGCCGCGGTCGATCGTGCGGTCGTCGATGCCCTCGGGGTGTCCGGCGCCGATCTGCGACGGGCCCATCTTCGCGATGAGCGTGCTGTTCCACCGTTCGTACCACTGTCCGAAGCGACCCACGGTCCGTCCTTTCGTTCGTGCACAAATCATTGTGCCACGAATGGTCACGGATCACACGGTGTCGACGCGTTCGAGGAGCTCGGTGAGCTCGTCCTTCAGGGCCTCGAGTCGCGCGAGGGGCCAGCCGAGCCGGTCGGCCACCGCGAGCGGGACGGCTCGGGCGCGGTCCCGCAGTGCCCGGCCGGCCGTGGTCAGGGACACCTCGAGCTGCCGTTCGTCGGCGACGCTGCGCGAGCGTCGAACGTAGCCGGAGGCCTCGAGGCGCTTGAGCAAGGGGCTCAGGGTGGCGGAGTCGAGCCGCAGTTCGCGGGCGATCTCGCGCACCGAGCGGGGGTCCTGCTCCCACAGTGCGAGCATCACGAGGTACTGCGGGTGGGTGAGGCCCATGGGGTCGAGCAGGTCGCGGTAGAGCCCGATCACGCTCCGGCTGGTCGCCGCGAGCGCGAAGCAGAGCTGCCGGTCGAGGGCGAGCGGGTCGACGTCGGTCTCGGTCATCAGCCCACCATACCGTTCGCCCACGAAACGTCTGCGGGTGCCGTGCATCGTGAGCAGAAATGGTCGGGTTCGCAGTGCGGACGCGACCTCTTCTGCTCACGAACGCGCGGGGTGCGCCGCAACCGCCTGGAGGCGCGGGTCGACCCACGTGGGCCGACCCGCGCCTCCAGGCTGGGTGCGTCGACTACGCGCGGTGCGCCGGCGGGTGCCCTGACTCGTGCGCGTGCGCGTCCGGCTCCACGGGCAGCGCGTGCGACCCGGTGTGGGTGCTCTCGTGCCCGGCGACCGGGTGCGACCGCTCGAGCTTCGCGCCCTCGACGTCGACGTCCGGCACGATCCGGTCGAGCCACTTCGGGAACCACCAGGCGCTCTTCCCGAGCAGGTGCATCGCGGCCGGGATGAGCAGCATCCGGACGACGAACGCGTCCACCAGGACACCGAACGCCAGGCCGAACCCGATCGGCTTGATCGTGGAGGAGTCCGAGAAGATGAAGCCCGCGAACACCGAGATCATGATGATCGCGGCCGCCGTGACCACCGCGCGACCGGCGTGCAGGCCGCGCTGGACCGCCACCTTGGCCGAGGCGCCGTGGGCGTAGGCCTCACGCATGCCGGACACCAGGAACAGCTGGTAGTCCATCGCGAGTCCGAACAGGATGCCGATCTCGATGATGGGCAGGAAGCTCAGGATCGGTGCGGGGTCGTGCACCCCGAACACGCTGCCGAGCCAGCCCCACTGGTAGATCGCGGTCAGGCCACCGAACGACGCCATCACCGACAGGATGAAGCCCGCCGTCGCGGTGATCGGCACCAGGAACGACCGGAACACGATGATGAGGATGATCAGCGACAGGCCGACGACCACCACCAGGTAGAGCGGCAGGACGTCCGCGAGCTTCTCGGACACGTCGATGTTCGCCGAGGCGTTGCCGGCGACGCCGAGCGTGGCCTTGCCGCCGTCGACGGTGACGTCCTGGGCGCGGAGGTCCTTCACGAGCGTCTCGGTGGAGACACTGTCCGGGCCGCCGGCGGGCTTGACCTGGAACGCGATGATGTCCCGGTCCTTCGAGGCGCCGATCGGCAGGACCGCCTTGACGTCGTCGTTCTTCGCCAGGGCTTCGCCGATCGTGACCTCGGTCGCGGTGACGTCGTCCTTGCTGATCGCCTTCGGCAGGGTCGCCACGACCAGGAGCGGACCGTTCTGGCCGGCGCCGAACTCCTCGTCGAGCGCCTTGTACGCCTTGTACTGGCTGGAGTCGACCGATTCGGACGCACCGGTCGGCAGACCGAGGCGCATCTGCGTGGCGGGGAGGGCGATCGTGCCGAGGACGGCGACGCCGGCGACGAGCGTGATGACCGCGCGCCAGGTCGACATCGGCTTGTTCGGCACGCGGGTCGAGTCGGTGTTGCCGATCCTCGCGCGCTCCTTCTTCCGGAGGATCCGCATGCCGATGAGCGACAGCAGCGCCGGGGTGAAGGACGTGGCGATGAGGATCGCGAAGAACACCGCCACCGCGCCGACCGTGCCCATCAGGCCGAGGAACGGGATGCCCGTGATGTTCAGCGCGAGCAGGGCGACGATGACGGTCGCGCCCGCGAAGACCACGGCGTTGCCGGAGGTGCCGTTCGCGAGCCCGATCGACTCGTGCACCTGCATGCCCTGCTTCAACTGGGTGCGGTGTCGGTTCAGGATGAACAGCGAGTAGTCGATGCCGACCGCCAGGCCCAGCATCACCCCCAGCACCGGCGTCACCGAGATGAACTCGACGAGGCTCGAGAACGACAGGGCGGCGAGCGAGGCCACCCCGACGCCGAGCACGGCGCTGACGAGCGGCACGGCGGCGCCGATGATCGTGCGGAGCATGAGGAACAGCACGAGTGCGGCGATGATGACGCCGCCGATCTCACCGGGGCCGAGGATCGACGGGACGCCCTGCGCGATGTCGTTCGACACGTACACGCTCACGCCGCTGATGTCGGCGTCGTCCGCCTTGTCGGCGATGGCGGTCTTGGTGTCCGCGGGGACCTCGAACGTCGACTTCGTGAACTGCACGGTGCCGATGACGGCGCTGCCGTTCGACGACACGAACCGGATGTCCTTCGACAGGTCGAGCAGTCGGGCGTTCTCGTCGAGCGTCTGCTTCGCGTCGGCGAGCTTGGTCTTGCCGTCGTCGAGCTTCTGCTGCGAGGCGTCGATCGTCTGCTGCTGCGCGTCGAGCTGCTGCTGGGCGGCGTCGAGCTGTGCCTGCGCAGCGCTCTGGGCGGCGCCGGTGAGGGCGGCCACCTGCTGCTTCTGCGCGTCGAGCTGCTCCTGGGCCGCGGCGATCTGCTGCTTCCCCGAGTCGATCTGCTGCTGGCCGGACGAGATCTGTGACTCCTGGTCGGCGATCTGCGCCTGCCCGTCGGTGATCTTCTGACGACCGTCGTCGAGCTGCTTCTGGGTGTCGAAGCCGCTCGTGGCGCCCTTGACCCCGTCGAGCTTCTCGATGCCCTTCAGGAAGTCCGCGACGTCGGACTTCTGCGTGTCGGTGAACGCCTTGCCGTTCTTCGTCTCGAAGACGATCGTCCCGTTGCCGCCGTTCGCGGACGGGAACTTGTCGGCGAGCTCGTCCTGCACCTGACTGGTCTTGGTGTTCGGGATGGTGATGGACGACGAGATCGTTCCGGCGAAGAGCGTGTACGTGACGCCGGCGATGCCCATGATCACCACCCAGGCGATGATCACGAGCCAGTGGCGTCGTGCCGAGAACCGTCCGAGACGGTAGAGGAGACCGGCCATGCGGTTGCCCCGTTCCTTTCGTTGTCAGGTGCTGTGTGGTGCGGGGTGCGCCGGTGGACCCCTGGGGGAGAAGTCAGTCGGTGGGCATGTAGCCGCTGCGGACGCTGTGCACGAGGCGGGCGAGCAGGGCGTCCCAGGCGTCGAGCGCGTCCTGGTCGAGTCGGGGGCCGGTCGTCGTGAGCCAGTGCTCGGCGATGACGACGATCCCGCTCATCAGGGACTCGACGAGCAGCGCCGCGTCGAGGGCGTCGGCGGCCGGGTGGCGTCGGGCGACCTCTTCGCGGAGGCGCTCGGTGACCCGGGCGAACGCGGTCTGGGTGAGGACGGCGGCCTTCGGGTCGTCCTTGCCGGGGTCGCCGAGGATCCGGTACATGCCGGCGATCGCTGGAGCCAGGTCCGCGCCACGGGCCGCCGACTCGAGCTCGTCGAACATCGAGGCCCGGCTGCCGTCGCCGACCGGGGTCTTCGCCATGTCGGCCAGGAACCGGTCGATGATGACCGAGAGCTCCTGCTCGCACACGGCCAGCAGGACCTCGTCGAGGGACCCGAAGTGGTTGAAGACCGTCCGGCGCGCGATGTCCGCCCGCGATGCCAGGTCGTCGACGCTGAACCCGCGGCCGCCGCGCTCCTCGACGAGGTCGCGCGCTGCCTGCAGGATCGCGGCCCGGTGCTTCGCCTTCAGGGCAGCACGGCGGTCGATCGACAGGGTCACGATGAGCACACTAGGTGCATCGATGCACTCGGTGCAACGAGTAGGAGTGCATCCTCAGGTTCGTACCCCGGAGCGTTCTCCTCGCTCAGAAACGATGTGCAGCACATTCGTGCGTGGTTGACTGAGTCGAGCACGCCCGCCGTACGAAGGAGTACCCGATGCCCGTCCGCCTGTCCCCGGAGACCCTCGACGAGATCGCCGCGAGCGGTGTCGCCGTCCCGACCTACGACCGCGACGGGATCACCGCCGGCATCGTGCACTTCGGCGTGGGTGGCTTCCACCGTGCGCACCAGGCGATGGTGATCGACCGGCTCCTGCAGCAGGGCGAGGCCCGCGACTACGGCATCTGCGGCGTCGGCGTCCTCGAGCAGGACCGCCGGATGGCCACCGCGATGGCCGAGCAGGGCGGGCTGTACACGCTCGTGCTCAAGCACCCGGACGGCACCCGTGAGTCCCGGGTCATCGGCAGCATCGTGGACTACCTGCTCGCCGTCGACGACCCGGACGCCGTCGTCGAGAAGATGGCGCACCCGGACACGAAGATCGTCAGCCTGACCATCACCGAGGGCGGCTACAACTTCGACCACGTGACGGGCGAGTTCGTCGCGGACGAGCCCGGTGTCGCTGCTGACCTGCGGGGTGACGCGCCGCCGCGCACCGTGTTCGGGCTCGTCGTCGAGGCGCTGCGCCGCCGCCGCGACCGTGGGATGGAGCCGTTCACGGTGATGTCGTGCGACAACATCCAGGGCAACGGCCACGTGGCGCGGGACATGTTCACCGCCTACGCCCGACTGCAGGACCCCGCGTTCGCCGACTGGATGGACGAGCACGTCTCGTTCCCGAACTCGATGGTCGACCGGATCACCCCGGTCACCGCCGACGAGGACCGCGCCTGGGTGCGTGACGAGCTCGGTATCGAGGACGCCTGGCCCGTCGTCGCCGAGCCGTTCTTCCAGTGGGTGCTCGAGGACGACCACCCCGCCGGTCGTCCGCCGTACGAGCGGGCCGAGGTGCAGCTCGTCGACGACGTCGAGCCGTACGAGCTCATGAAGCTCCGGCTGCTCAACGCGTCGCACCAGGGCCTCTGCTACTTCGGGTACCTCTCCGGGTACCGCTACGCCCACGAGGCCACCCAGGACGAGGCGATCGCCACCTTCCTGCGCCGGTACATGGACGAAGAGGGCACGCCCACCCTGAAGCCCGTCCCCGGCATCGACCTGGAGGACTACAAGTCCACCCTCATCGAGCGCTTCCAGAACCCCGAGGTCCGCGACACGCTCGCTCGTCTTTGCGCCGAGTCGAGCGACCGCATCCCGAAGTGGCTGCTGCCCGTCGTCCGCGAGAACCTGGCGTCCGGGGGGCCCGTCACGCTGTCCGCCGGGATCGTGGCGTCCTGGGCGCGGTACGCCGAGGGCACCGACGAGTCCGGCGAGCCGATCACCGTCGTCGACCGCCTGGCCGACACCCTGACGGCCACCGCGAAGACCCAGCACGAGGACCGGCTTGCCTTCATCGCGAACCGGCAGGTCTTCGGCGACCTCGTCGACGACGAGCGCTTCGTCGCGGCGTACCGCGACGCCCTCGACGGGCTCCTCACCGAGGGCGCGCACGCGACCGTGACGCGCCTGTCGGGTTCCTGAGACGCAACCGACGATCGGACTGGAGGCGCGGGGCCTGCGGCCACCGCGCCTCCAGTCAGTCCGTGGTCCCGTCTTCGGGCGCTAGGGTCGCGTCGTGAACCGGACCGACCGCCTGTACGCGCTCGTCGAGGCGCTGCGTGCCGCCGCGCCTGCGCGCCGGAGCGCGCGTCGGCTCGCCGAGGACTTCGGCGTCAGCACGCGCACGGTCGAGCGCGACCTCCGCTCGCTGCAGGAGGCCGGGGTCCCGATCTGGGCAGAACCAGGACGCACGGGCGGCTACACGATCGACGCGCGTGCCACGCTCCCGCCGCTCGGGTTCACGGTCGAGGAGGCGCTCGCCGTGGCGATCGGCCTCGCGACCCTCGGGAACAGCCCGTTCCGCGAGGCCGCCCGGAACGCCGCCCGGAAGGTCACGGCGGTCCTCACCGAGGACGACGCCCGGCGAACGGCACGCCTCGCCGGTCGGGTCCACCTGCTCGAGGCCGGCGACCGGGTGCCCGCACCGACGGCGCTCGCGGCAGCGCTCACCCGGGGCCGCGTCGTGCGGATGCGGTACCGCGACCGTGCCGGAGCGGAGTCCGAGCGCACCGTCGAGCCGCTCGGGTACATCGGCAAGGGCGAAGACTGGTACCTCGTCGCCTGGTGCCGACTGCGCGACGGCGTCCGGGCGTTCCGCGGCGACCGGGTCCTCGCCGTCGAGGAGACCGACGAGGCCGCCCCGCCGCGGGTCGTCCGGGTCGAGGAGCTCGACATCCCGCACGGGGTGCTCCGACCCGTCCTCGGCGACTGACCCGACCGATCCGGGAAACACCGACAGGACGGTGTCGCGCCGGGCGAGGATGCTCGACCCGGGCGGTCACCGAGGTCGCCCGGGAAGGCACACCATGGAGTTCGCATCGATCCGGATCATCACCGAGGACCTGGACGGGATGGTGTCGTTCTACGAACGCGTCACCGGGACCGCGGCGCGGCGGCCGGCGCCCGTGTTCGCGGAGATCGTGACCGGAGGAGCGGTCCTGGCGCTCGGGACGCCAGCGACCGTCGGGATGCTCGGGGACGCCGCGCCGACCGCGGCGTCGAACGGGAGCGTCATCGTCGAGTTCCTCGTGGAGGACGTCGATGCAGCGTTCGAGCGCCTCCGCGAGGGGCTCGGCGACGTGGTGCTGCCGCCGTCCACGATGCCGTGGGGCAACCGGTCGACGCTGTTCCGGGACCCGGACGGGAACCTCGTGAACCTGTTCAGCCGTCCCGCCTGACGAGGTGCCGGACGAGGTGGTCCGGATTCGCGATCGACCGTCTCGGTTCGAGAACACCGAGGTCGCGAACCGGGACGGTCAACGCCCGATCCCATCGTCAGCACCCGCCGGAGGTGCCGGGCGGGGCGAGGACGACCCGTGCCTCCAGGCCGGTACTTCATCGACCCCGTTCGCTGCTCGCGATGACGTCGTCGTCCCACGGGACGGGCGTCGTCGTGCCCGATTCCCAGTCGCGGCGGAGCATCCCGTACGCGACCGACGCGACGGGTGCAGCGCCCTCGACCGGCCACGCTTCGCGGTAGTGCGCTTCCTTCACCCAGCCCGCGCGGACGAAGACACGGCGCATCGCGACGTTGTCCTCCCGCGTCTGTCCTTCGAAGCGTGTGACGTCGCCCAACGTGCGGAACACGTGGTCGGTGGTCGCCCGGAGCGCCGGCACGCCGAGGCCCTGGCGGCGGAACCGCCCGGCGATGCGCAGGTCGAACAGGGGAACGGGATCGGCGAGGTCCTCGAGTCGGACGATGCCGATGCGTCCGAGCCCGTCGTGCTCCAGCCAGTACGTGTCGTGCTCGTCGTCGCGGTAGGCGCCGGCGTCGATCGCGGCCTCCGCGTCCGCACGCGCGATCGTGCGACGGACGTGGAAGGGGAAGGCCTCGCCGGTCAGGAAAGTGACGAGGTCCGTACGGTCGGCACCGGTCGGATCGAGGCGTACGAGGCTGATCATGGCCGCCAGGCTAGCGGGACGGTCAGCGCGGCAGGGACCTGGCCCACCGGTCGATCGACTCGTAGGCGTGTTCGCGCACGTCGGGCGTCGACAGCACGACGTCGTGCACGGCCCCGTGCAGCCGGCGGACCGTGACCTCGCTGCCGAGGGACAGGGCGCGGTGCGCGACCACGTCGACGTTGAGGGCGACGTCGGCCCGGGCCATCCCGTCGTCCCACCGGGGCTGCAGCATGCTCTTGTCGCTGAGCATCACGAGCACCGGCACCTCGAGCTCGAGACCGGCCTCGACGGTGGCCTGTCCGTCGAACACCGCGGCGAGCCAGCCCGGGTGCAGCGGGAAGCCCCGGTCGGGCCGCCACTGCTGGTCGTAGGTCCACGAGCCCTCGCCCGCGGCCGACACCGTCCGGGTGTAGAAGCCCGGGTCGACGGCCGGCATCGGGGCGAGCGGGTTCCGCCGTGCTCCGAGTTTGATCACCGGAGCCACGAGTGCCCGGCCGACCGCACTCGCCTGGAACTCGAGCCACGGGCTGTTCAGGATGAGTCCGTCCACGCGTTCGGGGTGCCGGGCAGTCCACAGCGACAGGGTGAGCCCGCCCGTCGAGTGGCCCATCGGTACCAGTCGACGACCGGTGTTGCCGTGGTGCTCGGCGGCGATCGCGTCGAGGGCGGCGCCGATGTCCTCGTCGTACGTGGCGAGGTCGTCGACGTTCCCCGGTGTCTGGTGCGGCCGGAGACTGCGACCGTACTTGCGGAGGTCGAGCGCGTGGAACCGTGCACCCAGCCGTTCGATGCGATCGGCGAGCTCGACCTGGAAGAAGTAGTCGGACCAGCCGTGGACGTACAGGACGTCGACGCCGTGCAGCGGTCCGTGCGCGTGCAGCAGGAGTTCGGCGGGGGAGCGGCGACGGCGGACCAGGGTCGCGACGACGGGTCCTTCGGAGTCCTCGCCGAGCGGGAGTTCGAGGCGTTCGAACGGCGCCCCGAGGACGTCCTCGTGCCACCCGGAGTCCGCCATCCGTCGAGCGTAGCCGCGCAGCCTCCGGGGCGTGCCGCGCGCCGGTCAGGTGGTACCGGGGTACCACCTGAGGCGCCGGAAGATGGGCGCTGACGGCGATGTGGGCGAGGGGTCCGGATTCGTAGCGTTGCCGCATGATCGAGATCCAGAACCTGACGAAGCGCTACGGCGAGAAGACCGCCGTCGACGACGTGTCGTTCACCGTCCGCCCCGGTGTCGTCACCGGGTTCCTCGGGCCGAACGGCGCCGGGAAGTCCACCACGATGCGTGCGGTGATGGGCCTGGACAGCCCGACGTCCGGCAGCGCCGTTGTCGACGGACGCCCGTACCGCGAGCTCCGCGATCCGCTGCGCCGCGTGGGGGCACTGCTCGAGGCGAAGGCCGTGCACAAGGGCCGCAGTGCGTACGACCACCTGCTCGCCCTCGCCGTCACGCACCGCATCCCGAAGTCGCGGGTGGAGGAGGTCATCGGGATGACCGGGCTGGAGAACGTCGCGAAGAAGCGCGTCGGAGGGTTCTCCCTCGGCATGGGGCAGCGCCTCGGCATCGCGGCGGCACTGCTCGGCGACCCCCAGACCCTGATCCTCGACGAACCGGTCAACGGCCTCGACCCCGAGGGTGTCGTGTGGGTGCGCCAGCTCGCCCGGAGCCTGGCCGCCGAGGGGCGCGCCGTGTTCATCTCCAGCCACCTCATGAGCGAGATGGCGCTGACGGCGGACCGCATCGTCGTGATGGGTCACGGGCGGGTGCTGGCCGACACGGACCTCGCCGACCTCGTGGCCGCGTCCACCGAGCGATCGGTGTCGGTGCGCACGCCCGAACCGGATCGGCTCATGACGGCCATCGCCGGGCCGGACGTCGCGATCGCGTACGAGGACGGCGGCGGCCTGCGCGTCCGTGGCCTCGGCGCCGAGCAGATCGGTGAGGCCGCTGCGGCGTCCGGCATCGTCCTGCACCAGCTCGCCTCGACCGCGGCGAGCCTCGAACAGGCCTACCTCGAGCTGACGCACGACGAGGTCGAGTACCGATCGGAGGTCGCGCGATGAGCGCCACCATGACGGCCGAACGGCCGCGCGCCACCGTCCACCACGACGACGTCCGCCTGCGGTTCTCCGGGGTCCTGCACTCCGAGTGGGTCAAGCTGCGGTCGCTCCGCTCGACGATCTGGAGCTACCTCGTCCTCATCCTGCTGCCGATCGGCATCGGGGTCCTGCTGGCCTCGCTGGCGAACACCGACGGGAAGACGCTCACCGGCGACGCCGCCCGCAACGCGCTCGTGCAGTACAGCACGAGCGGCACGACGATCTCGGTCCTCGTCGTCGCGGTGATCGGCGCCCTCGTCGTCACCGGCGAGTACGGCACGGGCATGATCCGGTCGACGTTCAGCGCGGTGCCCCGGCGGTGGGAGGCGCTCGCCGCGAAGGGCGTCGTCCTGGCCGCGAGTGTCTTCGTCGCCAGCGGGATCAGCGTCTGGGCGACGGCGTTCATCACGATGCCGATCGCCAACGCCAACGGCGTCGAGGCGTCGCTCGACGGCAGTGTCGCGATGCCGTTGCTCGGGGCCTCGGTCTACCTGACGCTCATCGGACTGCTCGCCTTCGCCGTGGGCATCATCCTGCGGTCCACCGCGGGGGCGATCGCCAGTGTGCTCGGCCTCATGCTCGTCGCCCCGGTGATCGTGCAGCTCGTCCAGGGCTTCACGAACGCGAAGTGGCTCGGCACGGTGAACAACGTGCTCCCGCAGAACGCCGGACAGCCGCTGATGCAGTTCGGCACGGAGGACACGTCCGGTTGGCACGACGGCGTCCTAGCCTTGGGCGGATGGAGTGGATTCGCGGTGCTGGCGGCGTGGGTGGTCGTCGCGACGGTGACGGCCCTCGTCCTGGCCCAGAAGCGAGACGCGTGACGCCAGCGAGAACGTTCCCCGGCGCCCTTGACGACGCCGGGGACGTCACGCTGCCCGTCCCGCCCGGCCCGATCCGTCGGCTCTGGGCAGGACACCCACGCGTCGCGGATGCTCTGCTCATCCTGTTCTGGGGTGGTCCCGAGTTCGCGTTCGCGATCGCCGGCGTCTGGCGCGCGGACGAGTCCGTCGCCAACATGGTCATCGTCCTGGTCCTCGTGGGCATCGCGGTGTCGGGCATCCCGTTCCGCCGCACCCGGCCGCAGATCACCGTGGTGGCCGGCCTCGTGTCGGTCGTCGCGATGGCGTGGACCGAGGCGGGGTACTCGCCGATGCTCTTCGCCGCTTTCGCCGCGTGCGTCTGGTGGTCCCGAGCTGCCGGGTGGTGGAGCATCGCCGTGGCGTCGGTGCTCGGCGCCGCCGCGACCGCCGTGCGGGTGTGGGTCGTCGCGCCGGGATCGGGTGGCCTCGGCGAGGTCTTCTCGCCGGCGCTGCCCGCCTTCCTCGTCATCGCGGTCCTGATCGGCACGACGACCGGGGACCGCCGCCGCTACACCGAGGCGTTGATCGAGCGAGCTCGCCAACTCGCCCGGGAGCGGGACCAGCAGGCACGGCTCGCCGCGGCAGCGGAACGCGCGCGGATCGCCCGCGAGATGCACGACATCGTGTCGCACTCGGTGACGGTGATGGTCCGGCTGGCCGAGGGGGCCGCCGCCGGGCTCCCGGCGACCGAACCGTCCGCGGCCGCCATGCACGGGGTCGCCGAGGTGGGCCGCAGTGCGATGACGGACATGCGCCGCATGCTCGGGGTGCTGAACGAGGCGGACGCCGGGGCTGGACCGGGCACGCACGCGCCCCACGCTCCCCAGCCGGCGATCCGCGACCTCCCGCAGCTCGTCGACGGCTTCCGGACGCTCGGCACCCCCGTCACGCTCGAGCTCGTCGGTGCCCCGCCGGACGACGACGCCCTCCAGCTCGCCGTCTACCGGATCGTGCAGGAGTCGCTCACGAACGCCGTCCGGTACGCCCCGGACGCCCGCGCGGTCTCGGCGGTCGTGACGTCGACCGCGGACAGCGTCGTCGTCCTGGTCGCCGACGACGGACGCCGCTTCGCGCCCGACACCCCCATCGGCGCCGGTCGCGGGCTCATCGGCATCCGCGAACGGGTGCACGCGCTCGACGGCACCGTCGACGCCGGTCCCCGCCCCGACGGCGGCTGGGAGGTCCGGGCCTCGATCCCGATCAGGAAGGTGACCGCATGATCCGCGTCGCGATCGTCGACGACCAGCAGCTCATCCGGACCGGGTTCCGGCTGCTGCTCGAGGCACAGCCCGACATCGAGGTCGTGGGTGAGGCCGAGGACGGCGCCGCCGGCGTCCAGCTCGCCCGCGCCCACCACCCGGACGTGGTGCTCATGGACGTCCGGATGCCACGGGTGGACGGCGTCACGGCGACGGCAGCGATCGTCGAACAAGTGCCCGACACCCGGGTGTTGGTTCTCACGACCTTCGACCTCGACGAGTACGCCTTCGGCGGGCTCCGCGCCGGAGCGAGTGGATTCCTGCTCAAGGACATCAGCTCGGCGCAGTTGCTCGACGCGGTCCGGGCCGTGGCGTCGGGCGAGGCGGTCGTGTCGCCGCGGGTCACGCAGCGGATGCTCGAGCTCTTCGGCACTCGACTGCCCGATCCGGACGACGGTGGGGGCGACGCCGCGTCGGTGCTGACGCCGCGCGAACGAGACGTGCTGCTCGCCATCGCGGGCGGGCTGTCGAACCAGGAGATCGCGGCGGCGCTGCACACCAGCGAGTCGACGGTGAAGACGCACGTCGGCCGGGTCCTCGCGAAGCTCGGTCTGCGTGACCGCGTGCACGCGGTGATCTTCGCGTACGAGCACGGGCTGGCTCGCCCTTCGTAACGATCCGTACCGGCTCGGGGCATTCCCAGCCGGCATGTCGGACTTCTCCGGCGAAGTCCCGGCGGTCGTCCGAGGACGGCTGGGACGCTCCGGCCATGACGTTCAGACGTGCAGGGGGAGCCGTGTTCGGCTTCGTGGGTGGCAGTGTGCTCGCCGGGTTGCTGGTCGGGGTCGGCGTGACGCC
>Ga0308167_1000524_pt1 | contig 64305 bp, 66 predicted proteins | sample PhyCR1_2_FD_202138 | JGI IMG/M metagenome (GOLD analysis project Ga0308167, IMG submission 202138) | Phyllosphere microbial communities from UC Gill Tract Community Farm, Albany, California, United States - DLSLRC.R1 | ecosystem: Host-associated > Plants > Phyllosphere > Unclassified | place... | reverse complement strand
CCGTCAATGTCTTGTCGCCGCTAACCAGCGCCGCACGCATTTCGGTGGGCTGCTTGTTGTCTTTCACACGCAGACGCAACACCAGACGCCAGCCTTTAGTGACCGGGTTATAACGTACGCTCTGCTCAACCACGTCCGCGTTTTTACCCACGCTGACCTGCGGTGCCACCTGACTGTTCTCCGCCATCTTGCTCATGTCTTTACCCACGAAGTCGATGGTGAAAGCCACGGTGCCATCTGGCTGACGCACCAGATTAGACTGCTTCACGTCACCTGCAGAACGCAGGGTGTTTTTCACCCATGCCGTGTCGTCAGAGTGCAGTTGATTTTCATCACGTGAGAAGTGCAGGCGATATTTGAAGTTCATCTCTTTGCCCGGCTCCGGCAGCGTCTCCGGGGTCCAGAACGCAACGATGTTGTCGTTGGTCTCATCAGCCGTTGGGATCTCAACCAGTTCTACCCGGCCTTTACCCCAGTCGCCTAATGGCTCAACCCAGCCGCTTGGGCGCAGATCGTAGCGGTCGTCGAGATCCTGATAGTTGTTGAAGTCACGCCCGCGCTGCAGCAGACCAAAACCTTTTGGACTCTCGATGGTGTAGGTGCTGACCGCCAGATGACGCGGATTGTTCAGCGGACGCCAGATCCATTCACCGTTGCCGCTGTGAATCGACAGACCGTCTGAGTCATGTAATGCCGGACGGAAGTTGTTCACGGTAGACGGCTGGTTCTGACCAAACAGGAACATACTGGTCAGCGGCGCAACGCCCAGCTTACCAACGTTGTCACGCAGGTAGACTTTTGACTGCACATCAACGGTCGACGCCTGGCCCGGACGCAGCACAAAGCGATAGGCACCCGCCGCACGCGGCGAATCGAGCAGTGCATAGATCACCAGCTGTTTATCCTGCGGCTTCGGACGCTCAATCCAGAACTCTTTGAAACGCGGGAACTCTTCACCGGACGGTAGCGCAGTATCAATCGCCAGGCCACGGGCTGACAGACCATACACCTGGCCGGCACCGATCACCCGGAAATAGCTGGCACCGAGGAAGCTGGCGATCTCATCGTCTTTACCCTTGCTGTTTAACGGGTAGAGCACTTTGAAACCGGCAAATCCGAGGTTTTTCACCGCGTCGGCATCATGTTTTACATTGCCGAAATTAAAATAATCGGGGTTATATTTGATCTCACGCACCGCGTTAGCGGTCACTTCATTGATTTGCACCGGGGTGTCGAAATACATCCCCTGATGGTAAAATTCCAGCTTGAACGGCGTGCGCAGCTTGCCCCAATACGCTTTATCGTGGTTAAACTGGATCTGCTGGTAATCAGCAAATTTCATTTCACGAAATTGAGAGGGTAAATTGCTTTTTGGCGCTTCGAAGCTTTTCCCTGCCAACGCTTTGGCTTGTCTGGCAACATCATCGATGTTAAACGCCCAACTGTTATTGGCGTATAACGCCAGCAGAACCGCAGTACCAATCCAGCGTACCTTCATCAGTCCGGCTTTATTTTTTTCTTTAGTCAGCACATCCCCCCCTTTCGTGTGCTTAAATCAAACCCGCTTATCTTAAAGGATTATTCGGTTTTCCGACAGCTTATGCGCAACTTTGTTCCCGCATTTCGTCAGGCAAAGAGCCGCTTTTAGGACAATTAAACACTACGGATTCCACTGATAGTATACCTTGTTTATCGCAGGTAGAATTCCGCCCGAGCATAATCCGGTTTCAGGGCGAAACCGGTTAAACGTACTAACGAACTGGAACTTTATGAGTACAGCAAAACCTGAACGTGAATACTTCCTCGACTCAATCCGGGCGTATCTGATGTTACTGGGGGTGCCGTTTCACGTCTCCCTGATCTACTCGACGCAGAAATGGGCAGTCAACAGCCAGGAAGCCTCGCTGTGGCTGACGCTGTTCAATGATTTTATTCATGCGTTTCGTATGCAGGTGTTTTTCGTCATCTCGGGCTATTTCTCCTACATGCTCTATCTGCGCTACCAGCCGCGACGCTTTCTGAAGGTGCGGCTGGAGCGGGTTGGCATCCCGTTACTGACCGCTATTCCGCTGATTACCCTGCCGCAGTTTTTTATGCTGAAAAACTGGACCAGCAAGCTGGCCGACTGGCCGCGCTTCAGCCGGTATGAAAAATTTAATAACCTGATGTGGGAGCTGATCTCGCACCTGTGGTTTCTGGTGGTGCTGGTGATGCTGACCACGCTGGGGATGGTGACGTTCCGCTGGTTGCGCGATCAGCACCGCAGCATTGATTACAGCCGGGTCGGCTGGGGTTCGCTGGCTGCCGGCGTAACGGCCTGGGCGTTGCTGTGGTGTCTGTTCCGCCGCCTGATCTTTCTGTTCCAGCCAGCCTGGCTGATGGATGGCCTGTTCAGCATTATCGTGATGCAAACCCTCTTCTACCTGCCATTCTTTATGCTGGGCGCGCTGGCGTGGAAACATCCGCCGCTGAAGCAGTTGTTTGTCCGTTTCAATCCGCTGATGTGGGTCGGCGCGGTGGTGATGTTTATCGCCTACTGCGCTAATCAGCGACTGAGCAGCGGCGAAGGCTGGCTGTATGAACTGGATGCACTGATTTCAACGCTGATGGGATTGTGCATGCTGAGCGTCTGCTTCTGCTTTGGCCACAAGCTGCTGAATGCACATTCGCCGCGTATCATGTACCTGGTCAATGCGTCGTTGTTCATCTATCTGGTGCACCATCCGCTGACCCTGCTGTACGGCATCTACGTGACCCCGCGCATCGAAAACAACACGCTGGGCTTCTTCCTGGGCCTGCTGATGGTGTTCGGAATCGCCTTCCTGCTGTATGAGATTCATCTGCGGATACCGCTGCTGCGCTTCCTGTTTTCCGGTAAGTTTGAGCGCAAATAACCTGGCGTCAGGTGATCGATGGGTTTGGCTTCCGTCTGCTGACGAGTTCAGGCGATTGATGGGAGCAGGCCCCCAATGGTGTTAGCCAAAGATAGCTGACAAACGTAAAGCGATGGGAACATACGCCAGTAGCAAAGCATAGCGGACCAGGGACAAAAACGCCGGGAGCGTTTTTGAACAACGCAGAGCTTTGGCCCGGCGACGGGCGCACCTCAGGAATGAGGTGCGTAACCGTCCGCGCTGAGCCCGCCAGGGGTGGCGGGTTTCGCGTTTTTGCGCACGGCGTAGGCTCCCTGAGCCTGAGCCTGAGCCTGAGCCTGAGCCTGAGCAGCGTCCAGCTTACAGCAGCCACTCAATCGGCAAGCGCCACACCAGCCGCACCTGCAGCCGCTGCCACCACGAGCAGCCGGGCTCGTGCTTATGCACCACCTGCTGCGCTTCATCCGGATACTCCAGCCAGTTGACCCGTCCCCACTTATCCAGCCGCAGCGTCCAGGCACGATCGCGCATCGACAGGCTGAAACGCTGATGGGTTTCCTTCGCCAGCGCCTCGCTCTCAATCACCAGCCCCATTTCGGTATTGAGTACCGCCGAGCGCGGATCAAAGTTGAACGAGCCGATGAACAGCGTTTGCTGATCGACCGAAAAGGTTTTGGCATGCAGGCTTGAGCCGGAATTACCGGTTAAACCGCGGTCGTGAGGCGCATCCTGCAGCGCCGCCTGCGGCTTCAGTTCATAGAGGGCGATGCCGTGCCGCAGCAGCTTCTTGCGCCATTTAGCGTAACCGGCATGCACAATCGACACATCATTGGCGGCCAGCGAGTTGGTCAGAATGGCAATCTTCACCCCTTTGCGCTTCAGCGACAGCAGCTGCGCCACGCCCGCGCGGGTCGGGACAAAATAGGCGGAGATGATGTCAAACTGCCGCTGCGGCGTACCGATCACCTCCAGCATCCGTTGTGGCAACAGCGTTTTCCGACGCGCTTTGCCCAGCCCTTTACGCGGATCGTCACTCAGCAACCGGGTTCTTGCCCAGGTCAGCGCTAACCTGCCCTGCTCCAGCTCCTGGAGCAGCGAAGCGCTTTCAAGGCGCTGCAGATAACGCTGCACCGCCTCGCTGTGACGCCACTCGGCCGGCAGGCTGACGCTGTCTTCCTCCAGCTCATGCTCGTCCAGCACCTGCTGCAGCGGCGAGACCGGGCGGCTGTTCCAGTAGCGCTCAAAATCCTGTGCTACCTCATCGACCACCGGGCCAATCGCCAGCACGTCGAGATCGGCAAACAGCGGCTCATTGCCGGTACCGAAATATTCATCCCCGACATTGCGCCCGCCGACTACCGTGGTGACGCCATCAACGGTGAAGCTTTTATTGTGCATGCGGCGATTCAGCCGGGCGAAGTCGGTCAGGTAGCCCAGCGCCCGCAGGGTGCGAAATGAGAAGGGATTAAACAGCCGCACCGCAATATTGGGGTGACGGTTGAGCTGAGCCAGCGTTTCATCCAGGCCCGGCGTATTATTGTCATCCAGCAGCAGGCGAACTTTAACCCCGCGCCGCGCCGCCTCCAGCATTGCGCTGAACAGCAGCCGGCCAGAGAGGTCGTTTTGCCAGATGTAGTACTGAATATCGAGCGAACGCTCCGCTTTTTGCATCAGCAGATAGCGCGCCGCAAAAGCGTCCAGCCCGTCGCTGAGCGGATAAATCCCGCTGAGTCCTGGATGGCGCTGGCACTGCGGCACCAGCTGCGCTTCCAGCCAGCTGGGCTGTTCGGATTGCTGAGACAGCTCAAACGCTTCGGTCATGACCATTCCCTGTAAAATGCAGTTATTTTTATTATTCCCCGGCCCGCGGTCTGACGCTATACGATCCTTCCGACTTCGTAAAAACGCTGCGACAGTTTTTTAGTCTAGACTTAGTCGGACGATCTGTGACCGGCATCGGCCCGGCAGGAGAGGAATATGTCACATCAACCCCTTACAGACGCCCGCCAGCGCCATCATCCCAGTCTGTTCCGCAGTTTTTTCCAGGGCAGTTTTCCCTGTTCCACCGCCTGCCGCACGCCGGGAAAACGACTCGACATGGTGATCAGCAGCGGCCACGATATGCTGCTGGAGAAGGATTACGCCGCCCTGGCAGAACAGCATCTTTTCACCGCGCGTGACGGCGCACGCTGGCACCTGATTGAAAAAATTCCCAATCAGTACGACTGGCAGAGCTTTCTGCCGATGATCGCCGCGGCGCAGCGCCAGAATTTACAGATTATCTGGGAACTGGCGCACTTCGGTTATCCCGATCATCTTAATATCTGGAAAGCGGAATTTGTTGACCATTTTAGCCGTTTCGCCCGCGCGATGGCGCAGCTGATGCGCGATGAGGGCATCGAACAGCCGTTTTTCACACCAGTTAATCAAATCTCTTTCTGGTCGTGGGCCGGTGCCGATGTCGCCTGGTTTAATCCACACGCGGCGGGACGCGGCAAAGAGCTGAAGCGTCAACTGGTTCGCGCCTCGCTGGCGGCCATTCATGCCATTCGTGAGGTCTACCCGGATGCGCGCTTTGTGCTGACCGATCCGCTGGTGCAGATTGCCCATCATGCCGACAATCCGGACAGTAAACCCTACGCCGACGCCCAGCATCAGGCGCAGTTTGAAGCCTGGGACATGCTGGCTGGCCGCCTCGACAAAGAGTTAGGCGGCAGTGAAGATTGTCTCGATATCCTCGGTCTGAATTACTATCCCGATAATCACTGGTTCTTCCCCGATCGGCCGATGTCACTCGACGATCCGGCGCGGGTGCCGCTGCATATTTTGCTGGCACAGTGCTGGCAACGCTTTCAGCGGCCGATGCTGATTGCCGAAACCGGTGCCGAAGGCGAGGCGCGTGCGCCCTGGCTGCAGGAGATCAGTGAGAATGTGGCGGTGGCGCTGGATCAGGGCATTGCGGTGGAGGGAGTGTCGCTCTATCCGGTGGTGGAATACCCGGCCTGGGCTGACGATCGGCGTTCACCCGGCCCGCTGTTCGGCCTGGCCGATCCCAACGGTAACCGTAATCTTCATGAGGCGCTGGCGCTGGTGTTGCGCAGTCAGCAGATCAAATTTACCCGGCGCGATCAGACCGGCTGAGACGGTGGTTTTTTCGGGTAACAGGACTGGACATCAAGGGAAGGATCGGTGGGATGGCGCACATCGGTTAACCAGGTCATGGTGAACAGAAACGTGACGCCAATCAGACAGGCCGCCAGCAGGCCGATAATTGCGATCAGTTTGTCATCTCTGGATTCCATCGCCTTCTCCTTTTCCATTCCCTTGAATTACGCCGGGGTCAGCTCATCCAGAGCGTAATCAACAGGACAAAGATTATAAGCGTAACTGAGGTCACCGCAAGCACCACAATCGCAAAGTGAGCATCGTCGAGCGACTGGCGAATTGGCTCATCCTGATCGTCGGGTGGCGAAGGTAACGACATGGGCTTCCTGTAAAATTCGGTGAACGGGGCAACTATGCAGCGCGTCACAGTGTAGATGAAAGCTTGTTTTTCGTCCGGTTCTTTCGCCCGAAAAAAAAACGGAGCGCGTGCTGCGCTCCGTTATCCTTTCAGCCACGCCGATCAGAAGTCGTAGGTGACCCCGACTTTCAGCGTGCGGCCATCGCCCTGCGACAGATAAGTGCCGGTATCATCAACGTTGGCCCAGTACTTCTCATTGGTCACGTTTTCGACCCCGACGCGCCACACCATCTCATTCTGGTTGAGCCGGGTGCGGTAACGCAGTCCGAGATCCAGTGTGGTATAGCTGTCGATTTTTTTACTGTTCGCCGCATCAGCCCACTGTGAACCGGTATGGGTGATCAGCGCGGTAGCGGTCAACCCGTCCAGCGGTTTGATATCATATTCGGCTCCCAGCGTGTAGTTGTCACGTGGCACCCCCACCGCCTGTTTGCCGTCATAGGTGCCGCCGGAGGTTTTGGTCATCACCGGATCCAGCCAGGTAGCGCTGGCGTTAAGGCGGAAGCCTAATACCGGCTCGCCAAACAGGTTGGTTTCAATGCCGCGATGCCGCTGCTCCCCGTTCATGCCATACGCCCCATCCGCGCCAATCATCCCCGACGGTTTTTTAATCTCAAACAGCGACAGCGTGCCGCCGATTCGACCGAAATCCCCTTTCACCCCAACTTCATTCTGTTTTGAATGGGCGATGCCGGTGATGGCACCCGGATTGGTTACCGTACCATTACGCGGCGCGACCGCGCCTGGCTGCAGCGCTTCGGTATGGTTGGCATACAGTGAAATCGACTGCCACGGCTTGTAGACCACGCCATAGGTCGGCATCCAGCGGCTATTGGTGTAGCGTGACGCGGTATCCTCTGCACCGCTGTTGTAGTCGTAGTTACGCACCCACACTTTCTGATGGCGCGCGCCGACCGTCAGCAGCAGCGAATCATCAAACAGGCCCAGCGTGTCGCTCAGCAGATAGCCCTGGGTGCGCGAACGTGCAGTGGTCAGCGGATCGGAGAAGTTTCCGCCGGCAAAGTTCGCCGGCGGCGCGGCAACGTCATCCGGATGATAGATGTTGGTGTTCGCACTGGTCAGCGACATGTTGTAGGCATTTTTCGCATTGGTGGTCAGCGCGGAATAACCAACGTTGACCTTGTGCGAAATAAAGCCGGTATCGAAATTGCCGCGTAGCCCTGCCATGCCGCTCATGTTGTCCTGCACGCGGTTGGTATTGAAGGTACTGATGGTAGCGTCGCCTTCACGGTTAAGCAGCTTTGGCGTGCCGTAGTTACCGGTTTCATGGGCATGCTGCGCGCCTAAACCGGCATACGCGGTCCAGCGATCGCTAAGATCGTATTCCGCCCGGGCAATACCAAACTCCGACTCCATGTCGCTGTAGACCCATTTCTGGCTGTAGTTGCGCGAGTTGGACGGCACGGCGGGAAGAAAATCGACGCCGCTAATGTTGATGCCCTGCAAACCGTCATGGAAGGTCTTTTTCTGGTAGCCAGCATCCAGCGAAGTGCGTAACCGGTCACCGTGGTAGTCGAGACCGATTGAGGCGGCGGTGGTACGCTTTTTCTCGTCTTCCACCCCGGTTTCACCCTCACGATGCACCAGGTTAACCCGCACGCCAAACTGGTCGTTATCACCAAACCGGCGTCCCGCATCCACCGTTGTGCCGATCTGCGCATCGGAGGTGTAATCCACACCCACTCGCACCTGCGGCGTAGCGCCGGCATGTTTAGGCTCAAGGTTGATAATGCCGCCGACCCCGCTGCTGGCCGCGCCGTTCAGCAGGCTGTTAGCGCCTTTGAAAATTTCGACCCGATCCACCAGCGAGGCATCCATCACCTGACGCGGCACCACGCCCGGCAAGCCGCCATAGGTCATATCATCGCCATCCAGCAGGAAGCCGCGGATACGATAGCTTTCGGCGAAGTTGCCGTAGCCTTTGACGTTCTGCACGCCGGCATCATTCCGCACCACATCAGCGATAGTTTTGGCCTGCTGGTCCTCAATCATTTTTGCGGTAAAGCCGATAACGTTGAACGGCACATCCATTGCCTTTTGCTCACCCAGCATGCCAAGCCGGCCGCCGTGGGCAACCTGCCCTTCCAGATAAGCCGGGACCGGTTGATCGCCGCCCGGCGTAAAGTCATCGTCGGCGCTGGCGGTTACCGTCATGGTTTGTCCGCTTTGGCTGGCGTCCTGCGCGGCATCACGCGGAGCGGCAGATGAGGCCGGGGTTGCCGCCATCACGGGCAGACAGCTGGCACCGATCAGCATTGCCAGCAGTGTCGGTTTACATCCTGGGGTTAAAAGGCGCTGACGCATGGTTGTTCCCTGATTTGAATTAGACTGAGAATCATTATTATTGCGGTTTGCGATTATGCGCAGGGCGTTGCCAATTGCAAGCAAAATCAGCAGTCAGCCCAGGCAATAAACAGACGGGAACAGCCGCGGTATGGCGAAGGCAGAATGCCCATGCCCAAGCGGCATGGGCAGCGGATCAGACGCCGCGCCAGCGTTTGAAGATCAGAGAGGTATTGATGCCGCCAAAGGCGAAGTTATTGCTCTGGATGTAGTCAGTCTCAATCTGCCGTGGCTCAGCCATGATGTAATCCAGCGCGCCGCAGCTGTCAGCCGGTTGCGAAAGATTAAGCGTCGGGGCGAACCAGCCCTCACGCATCATCTCAATGCTCATCCACGCCTCCAGCGCGCCACAGGCTCCCAGCGTATGGCCGAAGTAGGATTTCAGTGATGAGATCGGCGTGGTCGCGCCAAACACCGCGGCGGTCGCCAGGCTCTCGGCCATGTCGCCGCGCTCGGTCGCCGTGCCGTGGGCATTGATATAACCGATCTGAGCTGGCTCAATCCCGGCGCTTTGCAGCGCCCGCTCGATGCAGACCTGCATGGTTTCACGCTGCGGCTGGGTGATGTGGGCCGCGTCGCAGTTGGTGTGAAAGCCGGTCAGCTCAGCGTAGATGGTGGCACCACGCGCCTGGGCATGCTCCAGCGATTCGAGGATCAGCGTGCCAGCACCCTCGCCAATCACCAGGCCATCACGCTGTTGATCGAACGGCGCTGGCGTGGTGTGCGGCGCATCATTGCGCTGGCTGGTGGCAAACAGGGTGTCAAACACCGCCGCTTCCGACGGACAAAGCTCTTCCGCCCCGCCCGCGACCATCACCGTCTGGTAACCGTGACGAATGGCCTCCCACGCATAGCCAATCGCCTGGCTGCCGGAGGTGCAGGCGCTGGAGGTGGGGATCACCCGACCGCGCAGGCCGAAAAACAGCCCGGCATTGACGGCGGTGGTGTGCGGCATCATCTGCACATAGGTGGTGCCGGTAATATTGTTGGTATGCTTCTCGGTCAGCATGGTGGCGAACTCACTAACCGGGCCGGTGCTGCCGGTCGAGGAGCCGTAGGCGATGCCGGTATCACCGCTGGTTAATACCGGATGATCGATCAGCCCCGCCTGGGTCAGCGCCAGCTCGGTGGCGCGCGTCGCCAGCAGCGAGACGCGGCCCATGGCGCGAATGCGTTTGCGGGTGTAGTGCGCAGGCAGCACAAAGTCATCCACCGGTGCGCCTAATAATGTATGCAGGCCCTGATAAATCTGCCATTCCGGCATAAAGCGCACCGCATTGCGGCCAGCGCGAATACGCGCCGAGACCTGCGACCAGCTTTCACCAAAGGCGGTCACGCCGCCCATGCCGGTTACCACTACGCGCTGGATCACAGCATGCCTCCATTAATTGAGATCACCTGTCGGGTCACATAGCCGGCGATGTCAGACATCAGATAACTGGCCAGCCCGGCCACCTCTTCTGCTGCGCCCATCCGCTTCATCGGAATGATCTTCATCGCTTCATCGATCACCTGCGGTTCCAGTCCCTCCATCCCGGTATCAATCAGGCCTGGGGCGATGCAGTTGACGGTAATCTTGCGTTTCGCCAGTTCGATTGCCAGCGCTTTGGTCGCGCCGATAATGCCAGCTTTGGCCGCGCTGTAGTTGACCTGACCGCGATTGCCCATCATCCCCGACACCGACGAAAGCGTGATGATCCGCCCGCCGCGCCGCAGTCCGATCATCGGCATGACGCAGGGCTGAATCACGTTATAAAAACTGTCGAGGTTGGTGTGAATGACGCTGTCCCATTCATCATCAGTCAGCGCGGGAAACGCTGCATCACGGCTGATACCGGCGTTACTGACCACGCCATAATAGGCACCGTGCTGTTCGATGTCGCTCTCCAGCGCGCCGCGAGCCGCCTTCCGGTCAGCCACATCAAAGCCCAGCAGTCGGCCGCTGCCGCCCGCCGCCGTCAGCTGTTGCAGCGTCTGCTCTGCTCCCGCCCGATCGCGGTTAAAATGTACGATGATCTGATAACCATCCCCGGCGAGGCGCAGCGCAATCGCGCGACCAATGCCTTTACTGGCGCCGGTCACCAAAACGGAAGCTGTCATGGCTGTTTTCCTTGTGACATCAGTTGCTGTAACTCTGCTTCATTGGGTTGATATGTGTTGAGACGCCCGCTGGCTAATCGCTGTGCGCCGTGGCAAATTTCGCCCTCAAAACTGCCCATGCGATCGTCGCGCATCAGCAGGGTCATGGTGATATCCAGCGTGGCGTCAGCCGGAAAGCGAGGCTGATGCGCTTTCCAGCCGCGTCCGCCCAGCAGCATACCGGGTGGGATCAGGGTGACGCCGCGCTGGCTGGCGTGCCAGCCCGACCATACGCCAACCGTCTGGGCCATGATTTCGACGCCAAACCACGCCGGTAATTCACCCTGTGGCGTCAGGAACGGTGCCAGTACGCCGGTGCGGCAGGTCGATACCTGACAGTGAACCTGCTCATCAGTTACCGCAATCAGCTGATCAAGCAGCATCATCGGCGAACCGTGCGGCAGCCAGACGGCGGCAGGTGAATTAATCATCATCATGACGTCCTACTATCAGACAGGTGTTATTGCCGCCAAAGGCGAATGAGTTCGAGGCGATCACCGGCCGCTGCAGCGCCTGCGGCTCAGTCAGCAAACCGCAGTCAGGCAGCGTCTCATCCCGCGCGGCACAGCTAAAGTCCTGCGCCGGCAGCAGCAGGTTTTGCTGCAGTATCAGCGCACTGAGCGCAGCTTCACAGACCCCGGCGGCTCCCAGGGTATGGCCGGTCAGGTGCTTGGTCGAACTGCAGGGCACGCTGTTGCCCGTGACACGCTGGATGACTGCCGCCTCCATCTGATCGTTCAGCGGCGTCGCGGTGCCGTGCAGGTTGATGTAGCCAAGCTGCTGCGGCGTGAGGCCGGCCTGTTGCAGCGCCATGCGCATTGCCCGTTCCGCCCCTTCCCCCTCCGGATGCGGGGCGGACATATGCCAGGCATCCGACGATTCGCCCGCGCCCAGTAGCGCCAGCGGCTGAGGTTCACGCGTCAGCAGCATCAGTGCCGCGCCTTCTCCGATTGAAATCCCATCGCGGTCCCGGCTAAAGGGCGCGCAGCGGCGGCCGGATAGCGAGGCCAGGCTGTCGAATCCATTAATCGGCATCCGGCTCAGCGAATCGGCACCGCCGACCAGCGCCACATCAGCCAGACCGGCGGCAATCAGCCGTTGTCCGCTGATAATGGCGCGGGCGCTGGAGGAACAGGCGGTTGAAATGGTGTAGGCCGGCCCATTGAGCGCCAGATAGTGCGCCAGAAAGCGCGACGGATCGCCCAGCTCCTGCATCTGGTAATGGTACGCAGCCAGTTCGCCACGCACCTGACGATCACCTTCGTCGACGCCGGAGGTGCTGGTGCCCAGTACAATCGCAACCCGCTCGCTGCCGTAACGCGTTATCGCCAGGTCAAGTGCCGGACGGATCTGCGCCAGCGCCGCCAGTAGCAGTTGATTATTACGGGTGTTGTGGGCACTGAACGCCGACGGCACCGCTGGCAGCTCGCCGTCGACCCGGCCGAGCCAGCAGGCTTTGTCGCCGTTCAGCCAGCCGTGACACAGCTGCATACCCGGCGCAACGCCGTTGCTGAGGTTGGCGGCAATCTGTTGGTTGTCATTACCCAGGGCGTTAAGCATGCCCATGGCAGAGATGTAAATCATGAAGCGTCCAGATGTTGAATGCGGATCAGATAGCCAAACGCATGCTGCTGAATAGCGATCGGCTGACGCTGGTTGCCGCGTTGCAGATAATCAATTTCGGTCACCAGCTGGTTATCGGCATCCCTGAGCTGGCGCTTTAACGGCTGATCCTGCAGGGTCCAGCCTGGCGGCAACTGTTTACGCCAGGCCTCAATCGGCCAGTAGCTGAGCATGATGTCCGCCAGCACCTGACTGGCGGGCGGCAGCTGTGGCAATGGCATCAGCTGCTCGGTGTGAATACCCTGGCCATCGTAGCGCAGGCTAAACAGACGAATCCCGACCGACGATAGGCCCGCCAGCTTAATCTGTTGTTGATCGGCGCTCAGCAGTACCAGCAGCGACTGGCTCCGGCCCTTTACCTGACCGGTCAGCAACTGCTGCTGCTGAAAAGCGGGCTGAATGCCGGGCGGCGGCAGCGTGATCTGCACGCCCGGCTTGAGCCAGGCGGTAGGACGGCTGTTGTCCGGTGCCTGCTGCGCGCAGGCAGTCAGCAGCAGGCTGGTCAACAAAATCAGGGCGGCGCGCATCATCGTTTGCTCCTCGATCGGGTGGGTCGCATCGCCAGCGGCGACAGCAAAAAGGCGGTAAAAATGCCGCTGCACAATACCGTACCAAAACTGGCAATCGCACTGGTGCTGCTGAAGACCAGCATGCCCAGAGTTAATAAGGTGGTGATCATCGCCAGCGAGACCGCCAGTAAGGAGGTCAGCGGCGTGCCCTGGGGGTTGCTGAAAAACAGGCTGTAGTTAATTCCAATCCCCAGCACCAGAATCAGCGCCAGTAGCGCAAACAGATTGAGCGAGGCCCCAATCCAGCCGAGCGTCGCCAGTGCCGCCGCCAGCGATAGCAGCGAGGGCAGCGCGCTGCGCAGTCCTGCCCGGAGCCCAAGACGCAGCACAAAACTCAGGGCGATTAGCGCCAGCGCCAGCATCAGCAAGCCACTCAGCAGGGTGCGCCAGAAGCTAAACAGCGTATCGTAACTGGCTTTACGGTCGATCCAGCTCACGCCGGTGTGACGTTGCGCCAGCGCATTGAGCGCGGGGCTGTTTTTTACCCCGCTGGTCGGTATCAGCACACCGCTGCGTCCGTCAGGCAGGGTCAGCCACAACAGACGCCAGCCTTCGCTTAACGGACTGGCGAGCCAGGCTTGTGGCGTAACCGGCATTGCACTGAGATCCGGCGCGGGCAGCGTAATCCCCGCCTGCTGCAGCCGTGTGGCGATAGTCGGCGCCGCCTGACGCAGCAGTTTCAGATCCTGTTGCTGCTGCATCAGCGAACGTAAAGGTAACAGCCGATAGCGCTGCAGCCAGCCCTGCTGCTGCGCCTGTTGCAGATCCGGTGCCAGCCGGGCCAGCCGTTGCAGGGTCTGCTGCGCGTCGTCTCCCCAGACCACAAACCAGGTCTGGTCGGCGCGCTGACCGGTTAAGGCCGCCAGCTGACGATCCTGTTCCAGCAGACGCGCCGGGGCGCTTTGCAGGTGGGCGATATCATCATCAACCCGCAGCTGCGCGATGCCCGTCACGGCAAACACCGCCACGGCCAGCGGTAATCCAACCCGCAATCCGCGCTGACGTCGCCACGCCGCCAGCCAGCGGGCCAGCGGTACCATCAACGGCACCGGACGCACCGGCAAACCGCGCACCAGCCACGGATAGAGCAGGATCACCGTCAGGCAGGAGGCGGTTAAGCCGCTGGCGGCAAACACCGCCAGCTGACGCAGGCCCGGAAACGGGGCCAGCAGCATCAGCAGCCAGGCGATAGCGGTGGTTGCCAGCGCTAACAGTAAGGTGCCGCGCACTTTGTGCAGGCTCTGCCACGGCGTCTGTTCACCGCCGTGAACCATCCGTTCAGTCAGATAGTAGAGCGTGTAATCGGCCGAGATACCGACGATGCTCAGGCTCATTACCAGCGTCATCAGGTGCAGTTCACCGAAACAGATCAGCGTGATGACCGTTCCCGCCATCGCCCCGATCGCGACGGAGGTTATGCACAGCAGCAGCGGCCGCAGCGAACGGAACACCAGCAGCACCAGCAGCAGTACCCCGCCCAGCGTCAGGCTGCCGAGGGTTTTTACGTCGTGCTGCGCGCGCTGGCTGGCGTCATCGCTGAACAGTACCGTGCCGCGGGTCAGTAATTTCGCCTGCGGAAAGCGGCTTTTCAGCTGCTGCTCCAGCGCATTGAGCTGGCTGACCAGCGCGTGACTTTGCTGCAGGCTGAAGGCGTTAGTAGCCAGTTCGCCATGCAGAAAATACCAGCGCTGTCCCTGCCGATCCTGCGCCGTCAGCCAGCCGTTATGGAGCATCATGCGATCGGCATTCTGCTGCAACGCCAGCTGCGATCCGCGCACCAGCATCAGCGGATCGCCCTGCAGCTCTTTGCTGCCGACGCCGGAAAAGGCAGAGAAGAGCTGCGCCAGCTGCCAGTCCGCCTGGGCGTTGCCGCCGTCCTGTAGCCGGTTGCGGGTCGCGTCATCGATCAGGCCGTTACGATGTTGCCAGGCAAAGCGTCCCCACTGTTGCTGCTGCTGCGCATCGAGATCGCCCTGCACCTGTTTCAGTGCCGGCAAGGCGCGCAGTTGTGACAGCCACCATGCCGCCACCTGCGGATCGTCAGTCGGACCCGGTGACACCAGCCACACCAGCTGGCGATCCAGCTGCTGTAAAAAAGCCTGCTGTAGCGCAGGCGGGGCCGCGCCCAGATTCTGCTGCGGCAGCAAGGCCAGCACGCTGCTGTTGAGCTGGCTGCGCGGCAGCAATAGCGTCAGCGCCACCGCCAGCAGCAGGCAGAACGCAATCCACAGTGCGGCCAACCGGCGTGCGTTATGGCCCGGCAAAACGCGCCTGCTCCTCATCGCTTAACTGCGACGGCTCAATCCGGGTATGGCTTAACAGGATCTGTGTCCGATCGCCCTGCTTATCATCAAGGTCGATCCGCTCCAGAAACTCGCTGCCCGCGAGGTCGATGCGGTTGAAAATTTTGTTCAGCGGCGCGGCTTTCGGCGTCAGGCTCAGCGTCCAGTGGCCGTTACCGCCATCGCTGAAATCGACCCGGAAGTTTTCATTCAGCACCTTCTGGTCGGCCTGAAACAGCGCGCGCAGCAAATGGTTAAACTGGAACATCTGCGGATTGCTGTCGGCCGTGATGACCTGCGGCGGCTGACCGCTCAGGCTCTGCACCATGCGCTTATCATCCAGCAGCAGTGTCATCACAAACGGCGTCTGCTGATGCCACCACAGACCCTGTTGGCGGGCGATCAGCATCTGTCCATGCGACACCAGCGGCTGACGCATCCCGGCAATGTTTCGGGTCTGGGTAAAATCGGCACGGATCACCGGCTGGCTGGCAAATCGCTGCTGCAGCTGGTCGAGCGTCACCGCGCTGGCAGCGCTGGCCCACAACAGCAGGCCGGTAAGCATTACTTTTAGCATCCCTTCACTCCTAAACGTTCCAGTAAAATGTCTGGTGAGACAAAGCAGAGCGCCTGGGTCGCCTGCTCCACCGCCACCTGCAGCGTATGTGCTTTGGTGGTGATCTGACCGGCCGCGTTACGGACCTCGTAGTCAATGCGCAGGCGATTTTCATACTCAGTAATGCGCGCGATGACCGAGATGGTCTCTTCACAGCGCAGCGGCTGACGGTATTTCACCCGGGTATCGACCACCGGCCAGACGTAGCCGCTGGCGGCCATCTCGGCGTAGCTGTAGTTGATGCTGCGCAGTAACGCTTCGCGTGCCTGCTCAAAATAGCGAAAGTAGTTACCGTGCCAGACCACGCCCATCGGGTCGCAGTCGTGAAAGGAGACGGTCAGCGCTATTTCAGCACGATGTTCAGGCATGGTCGGACTCCTTGTGGCAGGTCTGCGAATCAGGCAGCGTCCAGAAATCGAAAAAGTTAAACCAGTCAAGCGGGGCCAGCAGCGCGTAGTGCGCCAGCCGCGCCGCATAGTGATCGACCGCCTGCTGCAGCGCCTGCTGTCGTTGTGCCCGCGGCAGCAGCAGCGGGTCAGCGAACGCTTCGCAATGAATGCGCAATTTACCCTGCTGACGCAGGGCAAACATCAGCAGTACCGGGCAGCGTAAAGCGGCAGCCAGCACAAACGGTCCCTGAGGAAACGGCGCAGCCCGGCCAAGAAACTCACTCCAGATCACCCGGCGTTCGCCACCGCGCTGGCGATTAACCGCGGTGCGATCGCCGACAATCGCCACCCATTCGCCAGCATCCAGCTTTTGCTGCAGCAGAATGGCGGTATCCGGGCCGATATCGCTAACCGGCATCAGGTTTACTCCGGCCTGCGGTGCAATGGTTTCCAGCACCGCGCGAAAGCGCTGAGCATTGTCGGTAAACACCAGCGCATTGATGACCAGCCCGCTTACCTGCTGAGCCATGGCGCGACAGGCTTCAATGTCGCCAAGGTGCGAGGCCAGAATCAGCTTGCCCTGCGGCGACGGCATGCGGATCACCGCTTCGGCACCGGGTGCAAAATCGATATCGCGCCCCCAGTGAAGATCGCCCCGCCAGCTGGCAACTTTATCCAGCATCGCCCCGGCAAAACGCAGAAAATGACGGTAGCTGTTGAGCGGCGCAGGCAGGGAAATCTGCCGCTGCTGCGCAATCAGACGAACCTGGCTTAGCCACTGCTGCGAGGCGCGACGGGCACGCTGTCCACTCAGCCAGTAGACCGCCACCACCGGCCATAACAACAGCATAAACGGCAGGCGGCCGCCGTAGCGATAGACCGCCAGCATCAGACGTAATCCCCACTGCCCGCGGCGTTCCGGTTCGGCCGACCAGTGAGCTGTCTGCCGGCGCATCGCCAGCAGACGCGGGATTCGCGGCAGCATGCCGAAAAAGAGTCGGGTATGCATCCAGGAGATGCGCAGGTTGTCATAGAGCGCATCAAAGTGCGACAAACCACTGGCCGGATAGGTCACCCGGGTGGAAATAAAGCGGCTGCGGGTGCCCTGCCAGTAGAGCCGGACCATGATCTCGGTGTCGAAATCCATTCGCTGGCCGATCGCGCGGCGATCGCACAACGCCAGCGCCGGCGCCAGCGGGTAGACGCGGAAGCCACACATGCTGTCGCGGATCGACAGCGACAGCGTCTCAACCCAGACCCAGAAATGGGTGATGTAGCGGCCATAGAGGCGTGATTTGGGAATCGAATCGTCATACAGCGGCTGACCGGAGATCAGCCAGTCAGGATAGCGCTGCGCTTCGGCCAGCATCAGCGGCAGGTCTTCTGCCTGATGCTGGCCGTCAGCGTCGATCTGTACCGCGTGGGTAAAGCCCCGTGCGGCGGCGGCACGCAGGCCGTGGATCACTGCTGCGCCTTTACCCTGATTGCTGTCGAGACGCAGCACGCTGAGCTGCGGGGCGTGCAGCGTCGCCAGCTGGAGCTGAGTGGCGGCATCGCTGCCGTCATCAACAACGATCACCGGTAAATTAAACGGTGCCAGCCGCGTCAGCACCGAGGCCATCATCGCCCCGTGGTTGTAACACGGGATCACCACGCAGGGAGAGAATGTCGCCCCTAACACAGCGTAATTTTCCCGCTGCTGGCGCTCTGCTCCGTGCCCTCACCCAGCAGACAGTAGCGAAAACTGAGGCGTGATTTTTCCGCATCCCAGTCAAGACGCAGTTGCAGCAGCGAATCGGGCGGCACCGGCTGCTGGAATTTGATGTTATCAATGGCGGCAAACTGTTTGCCGGGCGCCAGAATGCCGACGCCGTAGTGCATAACCCAGTCGAGCTGGGCGACACCGGGCAGAATCGGTAAAGTGGGAAAATGGCCCTGAAACCAGAACAGGCTGGCATCAATCTGTAGCGTCAGCGTGACGCTGTTATCCTGCAGCAGGCGATTGCGTTCAATCGGCAACATCGAAAAGCTCCTCAATTTGCAGCCAGGCGCGTTTGCTTTGGCTGGTCACCGGAATGGCGGCGACCACCCGCCAGTAGCGCGGTATCGCCAGCGGTTCCAGCCACTGCTGCAGCTGTCGTTTCCACTGCTGCTTGTGCTGATGCAGCGCGGCGTCATCCAGCACAGCGTTGAGCGCCACCACCACGCCAATCGCCTGTCGTCCCTGTCGCGTCACCGCCAGCGCCGCCGCATCAGTGATTTCCGGCAGGCTTAACAGACGCCGTTCAACCTCACTCAGCGAGACGCGCTTATCGCCGATTTTGACAATCCGATCGTGGCGTCCCGCCAGCTGAAACTGGCCGTCCGGCTGCATCAGCAGACGATCGTCAAGCCGCCAGCCGTCAGATCCGGCGATCAGCGGCGACCAGACCTGCCAGCGGTCGGGCGTGACGGCTGCCAGTCTGACCTGGGGCATACAGCGCCAGGCCGCGTCGGGCCGGTCAAACTGCCGTGCAGCGATCACCCCGGTTTCGGTGCTGCCGTAAATCTCGCTGACCGGGCAGCCGAATCGTTGCCGGACGCGTGCGGCATCAGACCACGGCAGTGCGCCACCGGCCGAGACGATCAGCGCGCAGTCGGGCGCATCGAGTCCGTCATCCAGCCGGGATAAAAACGCCGGGCTGCTGATAAAGGCGTAGCGCCATTGACGCGTCAGTTGCGCCAGCTGTTCGCCATAAAACACCGGCTGCGCGGCAAACGGCAAGCCAAGCGCCATCGGCAAAAAAATGCGAAACGATAAACCATACAGATGCTGATGACTGACCGAGGCGATAATCCGGCACTGCTGCAGAGGCGTGCCCCACAGATCGATCAGCCAGCGGGTTTCCTGCTCCATTACCGCTAGTGATTTCACTACCTGACGTGGCGCACCGGTGGAGCCGGAGGTGTAAAGCACCAGCCCGGCCTGCGCCGACAGCGGTGGCAGGATGCCTGGCGCTTCCGCATCGTCGCAGTGCCAGAGCGGCAGGTCGAGGCTCAGCGGCATATCGGCGATAACGCCATCCAGCCGATCGCGCATCTCATTGAGCAGCGCGGCGCGACAGTGCCCCGGCAACACCGGGGTTTTACCGGCGTACCAGCAGGCCAGCAGCGCCACGCAAAAACGGTAGCTGTCATCGAAGCAGAGCGCCCAGCGCATCCCGGGGTCGGCGGCCAGACGCTGACTCAGCGCCCGCACCTGCGCACGCATAGTGCTGAGCATTAACGGCCGATCGCCGCGCCACGCGACTTCGCGTTCGGGCCCGCTCAGCCATTCGGCTACCTTCATGCTTTTCGCCTCACCCGCTGACGCACCAGCCACTCCCCCGCCATCAGGGTGCCGATCAACAGGTAGCTGATCGCGCCGTTCCACAGCGTCCACAGCCGCAGATCGCCCAGCAGGCAGGTCACCAGCGCCATGCTGCCGTTGCCGATAAAAAACAGGCACCAGAGTTGGGTAACACGCCGGGTGTAGCGCACCGCCGCGAGCGGCAGATGCGGTTCACGCAGCCGCGCGATGCGTTCCACCAGCGGCATGGCACTCCACAGCGAGGAGCCAAACACCAGCAGCATCGCCAGATTCACCGCCAGCGGATACCACAACAGCAGATGCTGACTGCGCAGTAACTGGCTGCTGATACACAGCAGCGCGCCCGCCAGCGCCAGCCAGCCCATCACGTGACTCAGCGCATTGTGCTGGCGACGCAGCACCTGCCAGCGCAAGCCAAACAGCAGCGCCAGCAGCCAGAACAGCCCTTGCCAGCGCGGTTGCGTCAGCGCCAGCCAGACCAGCAGCGGCCAGGCCAGCAGAGTGAGCAGATTCAGCAGTCGGAGGGCGGCAAGCACGGCGGATCAGGCGTCTTCGCGCATCAGTTGTTCAACCGCATCCACCACATCCTGCACGGTACGCACCGCGCGGAAGGTTTCCGGTTTAATTTTACGGCCGGTACGTTTCTGCAGGTGAACCACCATATCAACCGCATCAATGCTGTCGAGTTCGAGATCTTCATACAGACGCGCCTCCGGATGAATCTCAGCCGCATCAATTTCAAACAGGCTGGTCAGCAGTGACGCAACTTCCTGGTATATCTGGTCTTGGGTCATCATAATTTTGTCTCAGCGTTCAGGCGCGTTGTTGATCAACAAACGCGGCCAGAGAGGCAACAGAGAAGAAGTGCGCGCGCAGGGTTTCACTCTCGGCGGAGAGGGCCACACCGTAACGATTTTTTACCGCCAGACCGAGTTCAAGCGCATCGATTGAATCCAGCCCCAGCCCCTCGCCAAACAGCGGGGCCTCGGTGTCGATATCATCGGGACGGATATCTTCCAGGTTGAGGGTGTCGATAATCATCTGTTTGATATCGTTGATTAATGAGTCCATACCGGTTTTCGTATTACCTATTCAGAGGAACCAGCGCCTGTTGTAAATGGCGGGTCAGGCGACGCGCGGCCAGCGGCTGTGCATCTTGGTTGCTTTCGCAAAACGACTGGCTGTCGATTCGCGCTTGTACGCGCACGGTAAACAGCGGTTTAACCGGCGGAATTTGATACCAGCGACTCTGTTTATCGAGCATACGCTGGCTACAGGTGATGTGAACCACCCGCAGATCGCACCCGGCACGGACCGCGATATTGGCGGCACCGCGCTGCAACTTCAGCGCCTCGCCATAGCGGGTGCGAGTCCCTTCCGGGAAGATCAGGATGTTGTCGCCGCGCGCCAGCCGTTGCTGGCTGTCAGGCAGTAAGGTTTCGGCTTCGCTATTGATCAGATAATCGGCGGCGCGGATCACACCCCGTAAGAACAGGTTGTTTTGCAGATCGGCTTTCACCAGACAGTCCATCTCCGGCAGCACCGAGGCGATCATCACATAGTCGATCAGCGACGGATGATTGGCGACGATCAGGCAACCGCGATCCTGCTGCAGCAGTTCTGCCCCTTCAATCCGGTAGTCGTAGACGCCGACCCCGCGGCAAAAGCGCAGAAAGCAGCGGAAGCTGCAGGCGATCGCGCGTCGGGCCAGCTGGCGGCGACGCAAGGTGTCGCGCTGCACCAGCAGCAGCAGATTAAAGCCGATCAGCGACAGCAGCAGGCTGCCGAGGCTGAAAAGGGTAAAACTGACCGCCGTCATCACCAGCCGCCAGTAATAGTTGATGCTGCTGCAGCGCGGCTGCGTCGATTGTGAGCAATCAGCCATGATTTTTCTCCCAGTGCCACTGCAGGCGCTCGCCTGGCAGGCTGAACTGCGTCGATCCAGCGAGAGACTGTTGCAAAAAGCAGAGACTTTGCGGCAACGCGGCGGGGATCATCTCGCCGGGCTGAGGCTGACTGTGGCAGCGCCACTCATCGCCAGCGGCCAGCAGCAGCGCCACCGCATACGGCGCGTTAAGGGGGGTTTCGGCTAACCACGGCAGATAATAATCGGGCAGCAGACCCTCGAAATCGACCAGCAGTACCTGCTGATAGCCCGCCTGATGTAAGGCACTGACTTCAATCAGCCCTTGCTGAAAAGAGTCGTTCCCGGCCGCGATGGAGGTCGATACCAGCGGTGCTTTCGCTGCGATAGTGAGGCTGCCAACGGCAGAATTGTGTACCGACATCGCAAAATCAGTGGGCGACAGTGGCTGCTGACTGGCCAGTGCGGTCAGGATACGCAGATTACGCTCCAGCTCGCCGTGACGGCTGGTGAACACCACTGCATCCACCGTCTGACGTGCCAGCAGTGCCAGACCGCACTCAACTGCCGCACGACTGCCGCCGCTCAGACGACGCGCGGTCATCATCGGTAAAAATTGCGGCTTTGCCATGGACTGGTTGGGGTCGATTACCGCGCCCTGTAGCGCCCAGCGTTGCCAGTCATCGTGTCCGGCCAGCCCGGGAGCCAGCGCCTGCCAGTCGACCAGAGAGTAAGCGAGTCTCATTTCAATTTTCTTTTAGCAAAACGGGTGGCGTTGCGTCCATCAGGTCGTCAACGCCTTCCTTGCGTTAGCAAAGATTCATCCCTGAAATATCTGCCGACCCGGCTATTGCCGATCACGGTAGTGGTTTAGCCGGCGATGCAGCAATAGCAGGTCATCTGATTTGTCGGCCGGCAGCGAAAGATCTTTATTTTATTGTTCAATACCGACAGATAAGTGCGACAACGCGCGGCTTATTTTGCCGCCAGCGCTGACAGGCGTAGCTGAATGTCCTGATCGAGGTTGGTGATCCAGCGGTTATAGTTATTGTGGATCTTGCCCTCTCCCGCTTTCAGGTTTTCGCTGCTGAGATAATCGATGCGGTAACTCTGGCTGGTGTAGGAGATGCGAATGTTGGCTGCGAAACCACGCTGTGCCAGTCGACCGTTGATAACACCCGGCAAAACCGGCGTCATCACCCACTTGCGGCTGATGCCCGCTTCGATGATCGCGGTTTTCATCTGATTATCACTATAACGCTGTGAGAGTGTCTGATTCACATTGTGAATCGGCGCAGTACGGGCACAACCGGTTAATAAAGCTGCGGTCACCACCAGTGTAAAAATTAACTTTTTATTCATCACGATTCCCTTTTATTCCCCTGTGTTATCAGGCGGTTAAAAATACAACTCGCCTGGCGCAGCATAAACAATCCGTGCGCTTTTCCATCTGGCCAGTCTAAAACCCGCGCATGATACCACCTAATGTAAAGACAGGTAAGCGGAAGTATGCGGGGCTTATTTAACCGATAACGGTGTCAGGCGGAACACAGCGGCGCGGGACGCAACAGCGCCGATCCGGCGAGCAGAATCTCTGACTGCTGCTGGATCGGAACCGTATGAAGGGAAAGGGTTATTCAGAAGATGACGTGGCGTTTGCTGACCAGCCGCCACCCAGCGCACGATAGAGATCAATCTGCGCCAGCAGCAGATTATTTTTCACCGTCACCAGATTTAGCTGAGTTGTAAACAGGGTACGCTGGGCATCCAGCTCATCAAGATAGGAGGCGTAACCGTTCTGATAGCGGTTACTGGCGATGCGCAAGGCTTCAGCTACATAGTTCTCCTGCTTTTGCAGCTCTTCCAGTTGTGCCTCACCCTGCCGGATCGCATCCATCGCATCGTTCACTTCTGAGAAGGCGTTACGCACCACTTTCTCATAGCCATAGAGCGCCTGGTTACGGGTGGCCATTGAGACATCCACTTCTGCGGTCAGCGCTTCACGGTTGAGCAACGGCGCCAGAATACTGCCGCCGACGCTCCACAGGCGGAACGGATTATCAGCCAGCTGATGCAGCACCGAACTCTGTAACGTGCCGGTCGCAGTCAGGTTGAGATTGGGCAGTAGCTGCGCTTTGGCCGAAGCCAGACTGGCATCGGCGGCCAGCAGCTGGCGCTGCGCCTGAACGATATCCGGTCGGCGATTGAGCAACTGGGACGGCAGCAACGACGGTAACTGCTGCGGCGATATTTGATCGAACTGCTGTCGGCGAGCAATTTCGCGTGGATTCATCGCCACCAGGATACTCAGCGCATTCTCCTGCCGGGCAATCTGATGCTTAAGCTGCGGTATCTGTGCTTTGGCTGACTGGTACTCCGAGGCCGCCTGCATCCACTCCAGCCGTGAGGTGTAGCCGGTTTCAAACTGGCGCTTCGCAAGGGTCAGCGAATTATTGCGGGTGATCAGCGTCGCTTCGGTAACGCGCAACTGCTCATCGAGAGCACATAAGTTGAGATAACCCGAGGCCACCGAGCTGGCAATGGTCAGCTCCGCCGCCGAGGCTGCAGCCTGTTGCGCCGCCAGCGAGGCTTGCGCAGCGTCAATCGAACTGCTGCGCGCGCCCCACAAATCGACATCGTAATTCGCCTGCAGCAGGCCCTGAAAAACGTCGGTTTCATAAGGCTGGCCGGTAACCGAGGAGAGCGTACGTTCACGGGTTGCCGCCACGCCGGCGCTCAGAGTCGGAAAATTATCGCCCTGCGCCGCACGCAGCTGAGCGCGATACTGATCCACCCGTGAACGCGCGGTGAGAATATCGGGATTATTGCGCAACGCCTGCGTCACCAGCCGGTTGAGATGCGCATCGCCAAAGGCGCGCCACCAGCCTGCTTCTGGCGGAGCAGCCGGCCCGACCCGATCGCGCCAGGCAGGCGGAATCGGCAGTGACGACGGTGCTTTTTCAACCTGGGTCGCGCAACCGGCCAGCGTCAGTGTCAGTGCGCCAATCAGTAAACGGCGGACGATCATGGTGCGCCCTCACCTGCCGGCTGTGCGGCGGTATCGATGCTCACTTCCACCGACATGCCGGGTCGCAGTTGCTGCATATCCTGCTCGTCGATGCGGATACGAACCGGAATACGCTGAGCAATTTTGACGAAGTTACCGGTGGCGTTGTCAGGCGAAATGGCGCTGAATTCCGACCCGGCAGCTGGCGAGATAAATTCAACCTGACCGGTAAAGCGTTTGCCATCCAGCGCATCGACCCGGATGGTCACTGGCAGACCGGGCCGGATCCGCGCCAGCTGCGTCTCTTTCAGGTTGGCGATGATCCACTTGTGGTTAGGTACCACCGAGGTCAGCCGCGTTCCGGCCGTGACATAAGCGCCGGTTCGCACCGACAGCTGGCCGAGCTGACCATCATCCGGCGCGATAATCCGGGTGTTGGCCAGATCGATCTCCGCCAGTTCCAGTGCCGCCTGCGCACTGGCGACGTCTCCTTCCAGCGACGCACGGTTGACGATTACCGTTTGCAGATTTTGCTCTGCGACCGCGATCTGAGCCGCAGCCTGACGGACCTGCGCCTGTGCCTGCGCGTTAGCCGCGCGGGCGGCATCCCGTTCGCGCACCGACAGCGAGCCGTCAGCGGTCAGGTTCTCTACGCGTTTCAGATCAAAGCCGCTTTTCAGCGCCTGTGCTTTGGCGTTTTCCAGCACCGCTTTATTACTTTCAATCGTCGCCTGGGCACTGCGTCGCTGTTGCAGGTTATTGCTGAGCGCCGCCTGCTTCATCGCCAGTTGTGCCTGGGCCTGATGCACCCGCTGACGATAGATACGATCGTCGATGGTCATCAGCAGCTGACCCTTTTTTACCGGTTGCAGATCGATGACTTCAACCGAGGTCAGATAGCCGCTGACCTGCGGACTGATAAAGGTCACCTGGCCGCGGACATAGGCATTTTCGGTAGTTTGCACTGCGCTGGTAAAGGGCCAGAGTTGCCAGGCGTAGAGAATGACTAATACGCCAATCACCACAATGCCGCTGCCGGCGGCAATAGAAAGAATACGGCGGCGGTTCGCACGGTCGCGTTCGGCTGCCTGAAGTTCGTCCTGCTGACTCATTGTTTCTCCGTGTTTTCCTGTAATGCGGCCAGCTGATGCTGCTCACGCAGGTTAAATTGCGCCTGGCGCCAGTCGAGATAACGCCGACGCGTTAATCGCCAGATCACCCACATCAGGGTGATCAATGCCAGCGCCGCCGTTAACAGATAGGTGTCGTTATAGGCCAGTACGTTGGCCTGTAATGTCGCGACAGTTTGCAGCTGGCTGCTGCTTTGCGCGCCGAGCAGAATGTTATCGCCGACCAGGCTATTGAACAGCGCATTGTACTGGCTGAGACGTTCGTTGACGTTGGGGTCAAGCAGCGAGAGTTGATCGCTGAGCAGGCTGGAGTGATATTTTTCCCGCCAGGTCTGAAAAGTCCCGAGGATCGCCGAACCAATCAGTCCGCCAAGGTTCTGGCTCATGCCAAACAGCACCACAAAACTCACCAGATTTTTCGGCTGGGTGACCACGCTGCCAATCCCCATCAGCATCGCTGGCGCCATAAAGAAGGCGCTGCTGAAGCCCAGCAGAAACTGGCTGAAGTACATATTGTTGGCGCGGGTCAGCGGACTGGAGTGCGCATCCATCAGCGACGCGATAATCATCACCACCAGTGAGGTGACGATTGGCCAGTTGAGGTGGTTAGGCTTGATGGTGAGCGCACTGGCGGCGATACCGACAATCACGCCGGCAATAATCGCCAGCGCCAGCCCGCGCATCTGATCGTTCTGTAAGCCAATCTGCTGTAAAAAACCGACCGCGCCGGTGTTCTGTTCCGCCAGTACGATGCGGATCATGATCATCACAATCCCCAGCCGGACCATCATGCCGCTGCTGAGCCAGCGGGTATTGATCAACGGATTGCGCCGGTTGTGCTCAATCACAATCGCGGTCACGATCAGCGTTAATGCGATGGCGGTGCAGATGCCGAGCCACGGCGTAGTAAACCACCACTCAATCCGCCCCAATGACAGCACGCCGCACAGCAGCGCCATGCCCGGAGCCAGCAGCATAAAGGTGACGAAATCCATTTTTTCAAAGGTCTTGATGCGGTCGCCGGGCGGCAACTTGACCAGCAGTACCCCGCCCAGCGCAATCATCGCCAGGCCAAGCTCAAACAGATAGAGACCGCGCCACTCGTTAAGCTGCAGCAGTTCCGAAGAGAACAGACGCGCCAGCGGAATCGCCAGTTGCGACACCGTCAGCCCAATCACCAGCGCTTTCAGACGATGCTTCGCCGGCCATGCCTGCACCTGGTAGTAGATACCCAGCGAGCTGAGCGCTGCCGCTACCATGCCGTGCGCGGTACGCACGATGATCGCCGAACTGAGGTCGTTGGCGAACAGATGAAAGAACGCCACCAGCACATACAGCACCAGAAACGCTTCGGTGAAGGCACGCAGGCCAAACTGCTGACGAAATTTCACCAGCAGCAGGTTGATGGAGATATTACCCATCACGTAGACCGCCGGCAGCCAGGCAATCTCATTCGAATAGGCGCCGAAGGTGCCCTGCAGATTGATCAGATTGGCGGTAACCAGCGCATTACTCAGCGCCCCGGTCAGCGAGATCAGCAGGCCGATCAGACCAAACGCCACCCGCTTCGGCAGCGGATGCAGCGGGGTCGAGGGTGACCCAGGCAGCATCGGTTTTTCATGCGGTAACCACTCGCGCGCGGCATAGGGATTGCGCTTCGCCACCTTTACATGCTTCCCATTCGCGTCAGTAGTTGCTGTAACACTCGCTCGGTCACGGCCAGGTCCTGCGGATCGATGTCCGCCAGCATTTCACTACGCAGCGCGTCGGCCTGGTTTTTTACCTTAGCGAACGCCTGGTTGCCCTTTTCAGTCAGCACCAGATGGCGTTTTCGCCGATCTTCCGGCGGCTGGACCCGCGACAGCAGCGATTGTTTGACCAGCCGATCGACCAGCGGCACCATGCTGGCATCTTCCAGTCCCAGCAGCTGCGCCAACTCGGTCTGGGTCATTCTTTCAGGTTCACTGGCAATCAGGCCAATCGCCATCCAGCTGCTCATGCTCAGACCGCTATCTTTCAGATGGCGATCGACGGCCAGGCGCCAGGCGTGCGCGGTCAGATGCAGGAGATGGGTAAATGTACGAGTATGCGATAACAAATGTTAGCAACCTAATTGTTAGAATTCTAATTAAATGAAGGCGTTATTATACGCAAAGCCAAACGCGATTGGAAAGCGCCCGATCTGTTAAAAATTAGTGGATCGCGGCAGAATGTCCAGAGGCCGCAACCGGGAGTCGAACACCATGATAACAGCTGCGAAAAACTGGGTGGATTTGCGCCGTGATGCTGCCAGCGGTATTGAGTCGCTGCGCGCCCATTTTACCGGACACGCTTACGATCCGCACTGGCACGACAGTTACCTGATTGGTGTAATTGAGCAAGGTGTACAGCAGTTTCATTCGCGACGCAAACAGCATCAAAGCCGACCCGGTACGGTGTTTATGCTGGAACCGGAAGAATTACATGATGGCGACGCGATCAATGAGCAGGGCTTCACCTACCGCATGCTCTATCTTTCACCCCAGCAGATTAAGCTGCATCTCGCTCCGCTGCTGGCGGAGGGACCAGAGCAGCGTGAGTTAGGCTTCGCGGATACGCTGCGCGACGACCGGCCGCTGGCTTATGCGGTCTGGCACGCCTTCGACGCGTTGTGGCACGATCATCCGGCATTAATCAAAGACGCGGCACTCGACCGGCTGTTTGGCCAGCTGACGCAACATCGGTTGTGGCGCGCGTCCGGGCCGGTTTACCCGGATGCCCGGCTGGCGCTGCTGGCGCGGGACTGGCTGATTGCTCATCATGCTGAAAATCCGGGTTTACAGCAGATGGCGCTGAGTCTGAAACTGGATCGCTTTCGTCTGTCGCGGCTGTTCCTGGCCCACTGGGGATTGCCGCCTCACGCCTGGCTGGTGCAGTGGCGACTGAGTCAGGCCCGGCGGCGACTGGCCCTGGGCCAGCCGGTGGCCGATGTCGCCGCCGCGCTGGGTTTTGCCGATCAGAGCCATCTCGGCCGCTGGTTTAAGCGCGCCTGCCAGCTCAGTCCGGCACGTTATCAGCGTGCCTGCACAAATCTTCCAGACCCGGCCTGATCCGCCTGCCACAATGCGCTTTTTAGTCAGGAGAAGCGCAATGCAGGACTTACGTTGTGTCATGATTTTGAATGCCAGTTTGCCGCCGGGCAAAGCAACCAATGCCGCTGCCGTTATGGCGTTAACCCTCGGCCAGCGTCATCCGGCGCTGGTCGGCGAGGCGCTGGAAGATGCCAGTTCCCATCCCTGCCCCGGCCTGATCCCGGTCGGTATCCCGGTACTGGCGGCTACCACCGATCAGCTCAGCCTGCTGCGGGAAAACGCCGAACAGGCTGGCTGCGATATGGTGCTGTTTCCGGAAGAGGGCCAGTCCACCACCGACTATCAGGCGCTGAGTGACGCGATGCGGCAGAAGCCACGTCAGGAGTGGCGTTTGCTGGGCATGGCGGTGGTCGGTGAGAAAAAAGCCCTGCGCAAGCTGACCGCCAGACTCGCACTTTTCAGTTAAGGTTAACGCGGGAAGTTGTCGCACGCTTTCCGCATCATTTAAGTCAACTTTCCAGGCTGTACACATTTTCTGTACAATTTTGTTCTCGGAATATTCCTTATAAGCCCCTGTTAATGCTCAAATAGCACATTTTGCTTAGGAATCCGATTGTACAGATTGGACTTCATTGTATAACTTTATCCCCACGAGTTGTTTTGCGACTCTGTAACGAATGATGCACTTGCGTCGCCTCTGAAGGTGTCAGTGGATTTCCACCTTCAGAGGTTATTTTTTATCCGTTTATTTATGACGTTGGGTTCCTTCGCATCTGTCCATGCGGAGGTTTTTTTAATGTCTTTTTGTCCTGACATCCGAAAGGGAATCGGGCTGTTTTGAAGGGCTTACACATGCAAAATCAGAATAGGGTTCCCAGAACCGATCAGGAAATTGCCGACTACTTTAATGCTGCCGCCAATAAACCGGCCAGTGATATGGAGATGCTCGGCTTAGTGGTCGCGGAGATCCTGCAATCCGGCATGCCGGTCAGTAATAAGGCGATTATTTCTAAACTGATTCATCGTCTGGAACTGGAAAGCAACCGGGAGTCGCTGGAGATCTATCGGCAGCTGCTTGAGCTGGTCGTCCACAAAACCCCGGATGATTTCTCGTTATAATCCCGACTCCATGGAGGGAGTCACCCCGCCTTTTTCTGGTATCTTCGCCCTGCGCCCGGTAACATCTGCCCTCACTTTTATCCCGACTTTCTCGCCCTTCGTGCGGGAGCAAAACAAAAAAGAGCCTGCAATCCTTTATGACTCAATCGAATGATGTCGCTGCAACGCCGGTTGTGGCGAGTGATATTAGTGTCGGACGCGTATTACGCTCTCCGGCGCTGCTGACCCGCGAATGCCTGGCCGGGGTGATTACCGCGCTGGCGCTGATCCCCGAAGTGATCTCTTTTTCGGTTATTGCCGGCGTTGATCCTAAAGTCAGCCTGATTGCCTCGGTGGTGCTCTGTCTGACGCTGTCGATTCTCGGTGGCCGTCCGGCAATGGTGACCGCTGCCGCCGGTTCAGTGGCGCTGGTGATCGGTCCGATGGTGCATCTGCATGGCGTTAATTACATTTTGCCCGCGGTGGTGATGGGCGGCGTGATTCAGATCCTGTTTGGTCTGGCCGGGCTGGCACGCATGATGCGCTACATTCCACGCTCGGTGATGCTGGGATTTGTGAATGCGCTGGGCGTGCTGATTTTCTTTGCTCAGGTTCCGCACGTCTGGGGACAATCATCGCTGGTGTGGATCTTCTTTGCCGTGACGCTGGCGATTGTGCTGCTATTGCCGCGGCTGGTGAAAAGCGTTCCCTCACCGCTGGTGGCGATTGTGGTGGTAACCGGCGTTGCCCTGCTGATGGGCTATCGCATGCCGAATGTTGGCGACGAAGGCCCGATGAGCCCTGGCCTGCCCGGCTTTAACAGCCTGATGGTGCCGCTGAATCTGCAGACGCTGCAGATTATCTGGCCGACCGCGCTCAGTATCGCCTTTGTCGGGCTAATGGAGTCGCTGCTGACCGCCAAACTGGTGGATGACCTGACGGATACGCCGTCCAGCAAACGTCGGGAATCCTGGGGACTGGGCGTGGCAAACATTTTTGCCGGTTTTTATGGTGGTATCGCCGGTTGCGCGATGATCGGCCAGACCATCGTTAACGTCGAGCTCGGCCGGGCGCGTAGTCGGGTTTCTACCGTGGCTGCCGGACTGGTGCTGCTGCTATTGGTTACCGGTCTGAGCCAGATTATGGCGCAAATCCCGATGGTGGTTCTGGCAGGGATCATGATGGTAGTGGCGGTGAAAACCGTCAACTGGCACAGCCTGCAACCGGCTACGCTGAAGCGCATGCCGTGGTCTGAAACGCTGATTATGGTGCTGACCGTGGTGGTGACCGTGTGGACGGGTAACCTGGCGCTGGGGGTGCTGGCCGGCGTGATTGTCGCCATGATGCTGTTTGCCCGCCGCATTGCCCACGTCATTCACGCCGAGCGTCAGTTGAGCGAGGATGGCGAATCGGTACGTTATACGGTGCGCGGGCCGCTGTTTTTTGCGAGCAGCAACGATCTGTTTGAACATTTCGATTACGCCCACGATCCGAAAAACGTCATTATCGATTTAACGCATGCGCAGATCTGGGACGCATCAAGTGTGGCGGCGCTGGATGGCATTGAGCATCGCTATCAGCGCTATGGCGCGCAGGTGAAGATTGAGGGGCTGGATAACCGCAGTACTGATTTTCATCGCCGGTTAACCGGTAATTTCGGCTAACCCGGCGATTTATTCTGGCTGACCGGCGGCCTGCAAAGCTGCCGGTCAGGCTCAGGCCTGTTGCCGGCGCGCTTTGTAGCGGGCCACCATCGTCATTAATGCCTGATAGATCAGACCGGCGTAAAGACTGGTCAGAATCGCCAGCCCTATCTCTTTGCCCTGCTGCTGCCATGACATAAACCACATGAACACGCCCCACAGAACAGAGAACACCAGCCAGCCGCGGACGAACTTCACGATGCCATTCATAACCACTCCTCTTCAATGATGCGCTACCTTAGCGGGGTTCAGCACAAAACGCATTGCCGGCACGCCGGAGATGAGAGGCGTATCAAATAATCGGCCGCAATTTCTGCTCTGGCTGGCACAAGACGCCGTATCAGGTGATTCCACCGGACTTTTCTATACTAAAAGCACCGTTTAACTTTCAGGATACCTTGATGAAACGTTGCGCCTTATTGCTGTCAGCTTTTGCCGTTATCACTACCCTTTCCGCCTGTGCGCCTCAGTCGCCGGGCCGAGATGCGCCGCCGCCGCCGTCACCGCCAGGTGGTCAGCAGCCGGTCGGCAGTGGCCCGGTTGGTCAGCCACAATCCTGACCTCTAGCCCTGAGTTCAGGATCTTCCGCCCGGATCACGATGCATCCGTCGCCGGGCGGACTAGTGCCGATGGGCGCACCCGCACTCAGACATCTCTCCCGGTCGCTGTTTGCCTAAATGGGAGTGACGACGCTTTAACCCCCCTTCGCCGCCCGTTTCACCTTGTACTGCACAGGGTCCCAGCAGGCGGTTCAGCGCGTCGTTAATTGCCCGCTCGATATTGACTGACCAGCTGGTCAGATGCCAGGTTGAGGATTGTGCTTCATCAAGATCACCGAACCCGACTACCGCTACGTGCGCGCCCTGACCAAAATCCCGGATTGCCTGCATTGCACCAAACGCCAGCAGATCAGATTCACAGAACAGCGCCTGGATGCGCTCGGCGGCGCGGGTCTGTTTCAGATAATCGGTCATCGCCTGCCAGCCCTGTTCACGATCGTTGCCGCCCGCCACCAGATCGACGCATATCGCTTGATCTGCCGCCATCAGGCTGGCGCTGTAGCCTTGTTTCTGTGGCGATGACCCTGCCTGGCTCTGCAGATAACCCAGCCGCTGATGACCTTCTGCCAGCAGCAGTCGCCCGATCGCTTCACCCGCCTGCCTGGCACCCTTCTGCATTACCTGCTCTGCATCAAGCTGCAGCACCGGCAGCGAGGCCTTGGTCAGGATGCTTGCAGGCGGTGAGTCACTGAACGCACCCGGCAACAGCAGTAAACCACGCAGCCCGAGCGGGGCCGCCTGAGTCAGCTGTGCTGCGAGCGCCTGTTCAGTGGCGGCATTCAACAGGAGCATCAACACGCCACGCGCGTTGAGCTGGTGCGTCAGTTGATGGAGGATTTTCTGCTGCCAGGAATTCAGTAACGGGCTGGAGATTACGCCAATCATCGGCGGAAATGCGGTATCAGGCTGCTGGTCAGTGGAAAGCGTCATTATAAAGGGTCCCGACTTCTTTTGCGGCTGAGAATGGATAACCTTACCATACGGTAAATGAATAACTTTCAACAGGTTACAAAGGCCGACTCAGGCCGCAAAATTGAGTGAAAAGCGATGTAACAGAAGTCTGCCATTGTATCAGTGGTGGGTAGGCACTCAGTAGCAGGATGGGTATAAGTACCTGTGCGACTGACCTGCACGTTGATGATGATTTCTGCAGCGGGGTTAAAACCATAAGTCGACTATTAAGGCTTATATATTCCACCACAACGAGCAGCCATTAAGCGTATTTTAAACATATCGCCCTGCGCGGCGTAACAGACACACGAATATCCGTAAACGGGTAAGCCGATACAGCAGGAAATTGTTCTGTCAACATAAAGCGGAATAGCGTGGCCAGCCGACGGGTTAATATAATAATTTCAAATATCGGCTCATCTCTAAACTGATTAACTATTCAGCCGGATTATTTCCAGCAGGCTAACCCCGGCTACGGTTATTTTTATCATCAGGCAGATAGCAGCACGACCGGGCAGCAGGAGTTGAACCTGCATCGGCAATCCCCGAAGAATTGCAATAATACCGTTATACTATGCCCGTATTTCCCCGCCCGGCACCTCACCCTGCCTCGCGTAACCCTTTGCCACGGCGCGCTGCCCGCTACCTTGTTTAACCAGCATTCAGGCTGCCTGCCCGGCGTAATCGACCGCCTTCCCCTTCAGAAGACCTGCCCGCCACCTGGCGGGATATTTTAGCCTGGGTACTGCAGTATTAACGGCGGATTAAAGTAAGGGTAGTGCCGGCTAATAAGGCTGCAAGCGCAAGCGGTGAATATTTGATAAAACAGCGGAAACCATAAAAATAGGTTGCTAATGCTTTTAATCACGCATTCTTCAGCTAGCCTTAAAAGCCAGACTGTCGGGGGAAATGCTTCCGGCGTTAAGCAGACTGAAATAAGCGAAGAGGTAATGACTATGCCCTCAGGACAATTTTATATTCTTGATCATCCGGATCTGACATTCACCGCCAGTTACCATATCGATACGGTGAATGAAAAGCCCTTTAAATCACGCATCGTGCTTGAGATCCAGAAACAGCTGCAGCCTACCGAGGCATTTGATGCTGTCAGTATCGGCCAACAGGTGACCTTTGTCTCATCCAGCGGTGAAGCGCAGCGAATGTATCTGATCAGTAACGCTGACGACCAGCTGGTTTTCAGCTCGCGCGCCTGAGGCCGGAATTTGCAGAGAAAGGGGGAAGGATAATCGAGCACGAGGGCACGGTCTGTCTAACCGTCGTCTTCGCCACCCTGCAGAAACAAAAAAACCACCTTTTGAGGTGGCTTACGACATTGCTTACTGCTTGTTTTTATTCGGTTTCAATATGGTGCCCGGGGCGGGACTTGAACCCGCACAGCCTTACAGCCGAGGGATTTTAAATCCCTTGTGTCTACCGATTTCACCACCCGGGCAGGGTGTAACTGGAGGCGCGTCCCGGAGTCGAACCGAGGTACACGGATTTGCAATCCGCTGCATAGCCACTCTGCCAACGCGCCTTAAACTGATGTGCCGCCAGGTTAACCTGACCTGCGAATCTGGAGCGGGAAACGAGACTCGAACTCGCGACCCCGACCTTGGCAAGGTCGTGCTCTACCAACTGAGCTATTCCCGCATTTCAGCAACTGCATCGAACTTGCTGATTTTATTTATCTTCTGGCAGGCTGGCTGCCGTTCGATGCGATGCATTCTACTGACCTGACGCAGTGAGTCAATAAAATTATCCTCACTGTGTGTCTGTTTGCTGCTTTTTAAATCGCATCGATCACGGTTCGAGCAGATCGCCGCGCGCCGCGCTTAAATACTGAAACATTGACCAGAAAGTCAGCACCGCAGCAATGTATAACGCCACCACGCCAATTCCGACTACCGTGCTGTCAGGACGCCACAGCAGGGCAAACAGCGACAGCATCTGGGCGGTGGTTTTCACTTTGCCAATCCATGAAACCGACACGCTGCTGCGTTTACCAATCTCAGCCATCCACTCACGCAACGCAGAGATGATAATCTCACGGGCAATCATGGTGGCGGCGGGCAGCGTAATCCACCAGGCATGGAAATATTCTGCCACCAGCACCAGCGCCATCGCGACCATCACTTTATCGGCCACCGGGTCAAGAAATGCCCCGAAGCGGGTGGTCTGTTTCCAGCGGCGCGCCAGAAAGCCGTCAAACCAGTCGGTGACGGCAGCGAAAATGAAGATCAGTGCAGTAGCCAGCGGTGCCCAGTGAAACGGCAGATAGAAAGCCAGCACGAAGAACGGGATGAGGACGACTCGGAACAGGGTGAGACACGTCGGGATGTTAAATTGCATATGCCGGTAACTGTCTGGAATGGGTAGAATTTAACGTATGTTCCTACATTGCCCCCCCCGTTTCAATGCTAGTGTTTCAACGAGTAGTATATTTTTTCTGCCAGGGCGTGTGAGATACCCGGTACATTGGCGATCTCCTCCACTGATGCATTCATCAGCGGTTGCAGGCCCCCCATGTACTTAAGCAGTTGCTGACGCCGTTTCGGCCCCACTCCTTCGATGCTTTCCAGTGCGCTGGTGTTCTTTACTTTAGCGCGTTTTTTACGGTGGCCCGAGATTGCATGATTGTGAGCATCGTCACGAATATGCTGAATTACATGCAGCGCCGGGGCATCCGGCGGCAGAGAAACGCCCTCGCCTTCCGCTTCAAAGAACAGTGTTTCCAGTCCCGCTTTACGATCGCTGCCTTTGGCTACGCCCAGTAAAATCGGTCGGGATTTATCCCACGGCACATCCAGCTCGGCGAATACCTGTTTCGCCTGGGCAAGCTGTCCTTTGCCGCCATCGATCAGGATCACGTCCGGGATCTTGTCCTCTTCGATCGCTTTACCATAGCGACGGCGCAGCACCTGATTCATCGCGGCATAGTCATCGCCGGGCGTAATACCGCTGATGTTGTAGCGGCGGTAGTCGGCACGCAGCGGACCGTTCTGATCGAATACCACGCAGGAGGCGATCGTCTGCTCACCCATGGTGTGACTGATATCGAAACACTCCATGCGCGTGATCTTGTCGAGCTGAAGAAACTCAGCCAGAGCTGCCAGACGCTGATGAATCGTCGAGTGTTGCGATAACCGGGTGGTTAATGCGGTCGCGGCATTGGTTCGCGCCAGCTTCAGATAACGGGCGCGATCGCCGCGCGGTTTGCTCTGAATCGAGACCCGACGACCAGCCAGCTCGCTCAGCGAGTCGGCCAGCAATTCGCGCTCTGGCAAGGTAAAGTCGAGCAGGATGTCGCCCGGCAAGGTGCGCGCTTCACTGCCCTGCAGGTAGAACTGTCCGACAAAGGTTTGCACCACTTCGGCCAGATCGGTATCCGCCGGCACTTTCGGGAAGTAGCTGCGGCTGCCTAACACTTTACCCTGACGAATAAACAGCACGTGCAGACAGGCCATACCCGCCTCGTAAGCCACGCCCATCACATCCAGGTCATCGCCCTGATTGGAGACAAACTGTTTCTCAGTGACCCGCCGCACCGCCTGAATCTGATCGCGCAGGCGGGCCGCTTCTTCAAATCGAAGTCCGACGCTCGCCTCTTCCATCCGCTTCACCAGCAGATTGAGGACCTGATCATCTTTGCCCGCCAGGAACAGGCGCACATAATCGGTTTGCTGGGCGTACTCCTCTTCACTCACCAGTCCGGCCACGCACGGCCCCAGACAACGACCAATCTGGTATTGCAGACAGGGACGCGATCGGTTGCGGTAAACGCTGTTTTCGCACTGACGGATCGGGAAGACTTTTTGCAGCAGCCCGAGGGTTTCGCGTACCGCATAGCCGTTGGGGAACGGCCCAAAGTATTCCCCTTTCGCGTGTTTAGCACCACGGTGCATCGCCAGTCGCGGATGGGTGTCAGCGCTCAGGAAGATGTAGGGATAGGATTTATCATCGCGCAGCAATACGTTGTAGCGCGGCTGATACAGCTTGATGTAGTTATGCTCAAGCAGCAGCGCTTCGGTTTCGGTGTGGGTTACGGTGACATCGATGTGCTGGATATTGCTTACCAGCGCTTCGGTCTTGCGGCTGCCGACCTGAGTGCGAAAATAGCTGGTCAATCGCTTTTTCAGGTCTTTGGCTTTGCCAACATAGATGACGGTGCCTGAGGCGTCATACATGCGGTAGACGCCGGGCTTACTGGTCACCGTACTCAGAAAGGCTTTGGAATTAAAAACGTCACTCACTACTGATTAACGGCTCCGCATTATAGAGGCCATGTCGAATGGCCAGATGCGTTAACTCTACGTCACCGCTGATGTTCAGCTTACTGAACATACGATAACGGTAGCTGTTAACGGTTTTAGGACTGAGATTCAACTGCTCGGAAATTTCCGTCACCTTTTGTCCTTTGGTGATCATCAGCATAATCTGCAATTCCCTTTCCGACAAACAGCTGAAAGGTGATTCGGCTTTCTGCGGCTCAATCTGGCTCAGCGCCATCTGCTGCGCAATGTCCGAGGCGATGTAGCGTTGTCCGGCGTTAACCGAACGAATCGCGTTAATCACTTCCTGCGGCGCTGCCCCTTTACTGAGGTAGCCAGCGGCACCGGCCTGCATCACTTTGGCCGGTAATGGATTCTCGGTATGGATTGTCAGCATGATGATTTTGATGTCGGGATTGTAGCGCACGATCTTGCGTGTCGCCTCAAGCCCGCCAATGCCTGGCATGTTCATATCCATCAAAATCACATCGACCTGATTGGCACGACACCATTTGGCCGCGTCCTCACCACAGTTAACTTCTCCGACTACCACCAGACCTTTGACATCCTCCAGGATGCGGCGGATACCAGCACGGACCAGTTCATGGTCATCAACAAGAAGCACACTGATCAACGGGAAGACTCCAGAGGCTAAAAAGAGGAAGCAATTAACGATTTCAGGCGGTAATCATACCCGTTTTTACCTCAAAAGCACATCAACAAAGTAAAACTGTAGCGGCGATACCTGATTGAAAACCGATGATCACGCTTATCTTAGCGGCGTTAAAACCGCCACCTGCCCCACTTGAAAAATAAAATTAAAAAAGTTATTTTTCATTTACTTAAACAGAATTCGATGCGGGATTTATGTGGGTGTGCAACACCGTCAGGAACATCGTTAAGCGCTATGATAACTTTCCGCGATTGATTAGCCCTGCTGGATTGATAACCTTTTCGGCCAGAAGCGAACCGGCCCGATCAGCAACTTAATCGCCCTGTGGTATACTCACGCACTGCTGTACGGACGAGATTGCCGACACGTTGTTATTCACCAAGGAGAAAATCATGAGCGATGAAGACTTTGCAACTTCGCAGGAAGCGCGCAAATTAGCGGATGAAATAGCGGGTCTGAAAATGATGATCACGCTGATTCTGAAAGGCATGGGTCAGGCGGATGCCGGAAAAGTCATTATCAATATGGAACGCTACGTGCAGACGCTGGGCGATAAGCCGCAGGCGGAAGTGTTCAGCAACACCATTAAGCAGATCAAAGCGGCCTACCGCCAGTAAACGTTTTGCCCCCGGTTGCGGGGGCAAATTAGTTAGCTGTGTGACTGCCAGTTAACTGACACCCCCAGCGACGGCAGTACTTCTTCCGGACTGAAACGCCGGGTGCCGCGATACTTCTCCGCCAGCGCAGGCTGCACCACCGGAATGCGAATCGCGAACAGATTATCTTCCGACAGGATCAAGCCCGGCGTCAGCGGCTCATACACCACCCGATGCTGCTCAAACATCTTCTCCAGCATCGGTGTGGCTGAACTGATGATGTACTCCATGCCATTCAGCTCTGCCAGCTGCACCGCGTGCCAGAGAATGTTCAGTGGCAACTCAGGATCCACCTCCAGCCGGGCCGAGAAGCGCGACATCTCCCACACCTTTTCATGGCTGAAGGGCAACACAATGCCTTCACTCTGTTCCGGTTCGAACCACGGCATAAGCCGGGCGCAGCCGCTGATCCCTTCCCGCGCATTCCAGGCAATCAGCCAGGTCACGTCTGAGCGATCGAAGCGATCGTATTCCTGTCCCGGCGTGCTAAGACGTGGCGGAATAGACCAGCCTTCGCCGCGCGCAAATACGCTATACCGGTAGCTGCCAAGTTCGGCAAGCAAAGAGGATGGCATATCCTTTAATTGCGTTTGAACTATTTTCATCATGCGCCTCTGACATCCCCATGTTTGCAATGATTTCTTTGCGCCAGCCTGGCAAAGCCCCGGCGCAGGGTAGACAACTGACCTGGACGAGGGAACTACTAAAATTGGTAGTTGCTTTTCGTCTAAATCAGCCCGACTGCTGCTGCATAACAGGCAATCTGGGTTTTATTGGAAACATTGAAACGCTTTTGCATATTTTTTTGGTGAAAGTTAACGGTATGTTCAGAGATGGATAAAATAAGTGAAATTTCCACCGCAGTTTTTCCCTCTGCAGTCCATTTCAAAATTTCCAGCTCGCGCTGACTAAACTCTTTTTTTAGTACCATCATTGCATCATCGCTAAAGCGTTCCAGCGTATCTAAGCTTAGCTCCGCTAAAAAGTGTAGTTTGACTTCCAGCTCAATGCGGCGCTGCTGAATAGGAAGCGGCTGTTGCGATGATATAGATAATATACCAATGACGCGATTTGGTGCCATTGCAGAGCAAGAAAAACCGCTCCGCAGGCCGTGCTCTGCCGCCTCCTGCCACAGGTTACCGGCCTCGGTAAACTGTTCACGCGTCCAGACCATTCCCCGGCCGGGCCGCTGGCACTGTTCCAGCACCGGATCGACCGCGTAATAATTGTTCGCTTCATAATGCTTAACCCACTGCGTGGGATAACTGCTGTGTAAATGAATGCGCGGTCGGGTGAAAGGCACCGGATGCTGAATCAGGAAGGCAAAATAGTCGAAGCCTAATGATTCAGTAAAGCAGTGCAATAACGTCTTCAGCTCAGAAGAACAAGTTAATGCCCGAAATTTTTCTTCTGCGTCACCCCGCCAGGCGAAATAATCCCCGCTACTCATATTGCCTCGGCATTATTTTTACGCATTTGCGCATTATTATTCATTTTGGTTATTCAGATAAAAAATAAATTATCAGGAGTAAATTAATTTATTGTACAAACCGGCATCGCCACAATAAAGATGGCATTTAATTCTCTGAACCTCAGGCTCCCCACAACCGCCTTTCAACGTCAATATGAGGCCGTCCGGTGTAACTTTCAATCATCAGTGGAGAATAAGATTTTTCCGATGGAATTTCAATCATTGTGTTTCATTCGATTTTTTCAGCAGCGTAGCAAAAGTCTCAGTCCAGATAAAAAGTTATTTCCTGAGCGCCAGTAATTTATGGTTAAACAGCAGGTTAAATAGGTGCTGAATAAGCGAAGCGGTAAAGGTTGATGTTCAACATATTTTTCATCAGGAAATAAGCATGCATTTCACTCTGGTAATCCTGAGACTACGCTTAACCTGCGGTCACCGTGACTAACCGCTTAAGATCCGGGACGAAAACAGCCGTCAGACGCGCGTTTCAACACGACATGGATTAACCCGCCACGGGAGCATACGATGCTAAATCAGTGGGCTTTACTCTTTCTGGTGTCCGGCGTTTGCACCGCGCTGATGATTACCAAGGATATTTTCCTTTACCGTCAGCCGGGCAGACTGATGAACCTGATCTGGCCACTCACCGGGCTTTATCTGCCGTTTATCGGCTGGCTGGCCTGGTGGTATCTCGGCCGGATTCCCCGACATCAGTTAAAAGCAGCGTTACTGATTTCGCCCAAATCGTCCCGCTATCGTGGCTGGCAAGCGCTATTTATCGCCACCGCCATCTCAGCCGCCGCCTGTATTTTAGCTGAGGCGCTAACCTTACCAATTATCACGCTGCTGAACTATCTGAAAATACCGCTGTTGATCTGGCAACAGGCAGCAATTTCGCTGTTACTCTCTTTCCTGTTACTGCTGCTTTTTCAATTTTTCTCCCTGCCTCAACATGAAAAAAAATCATTCTGGCAGCGCTTGTCGCTGGCATTTAAACGCAGCGCCTTTCCGCTGCTGATCTGTCAGGCCGGCATTTTTTTCTTTATGGCGCTGGCCCTGAAATTTGTGCTGCATCAGCAGATCAATCCGTCGCGGACGCTCTTCTGGTTTATGCTGCAACTCGCGATGATGACTGGATTTGTTTTTTCGTGGCCAGCAAATCATTTCATAATCAAACGCGGTATTAATCCTGTTTTATGATTTATCGACAATACCCCGCGCCGCGCATGCCCAGATGAAAATGGGTGATATGAGCGGCGTTATAGTCGGGTCCCAGCGCATTGCCAAACACCTGGCAACCGCCACGCCATAGCGTATGCAGCATTGCGGCTTTGTCCGTAGGCTGCTGCCAGTGCTGGCTGACAGTAAGCCGCTGACCATTGGCCAGCTGAAAGCCGGTCACATCCCAGGCATCAGCCGTCGCATGTTCGCTCAATCGCCCTTCGGTCCGATGATAAATATTGCGACAGGCATAACTGCCGACGTGGCTAATCCGCACCAGCGGGCTCTGCATCTGTTGCAGGGTTTGTTCACGGCTGCGTAAGGCATACATGGTGCTGGCAACCGCCATTGGGCAGCTGGCAAGGAAACTGCTGCTCAGGCTGACCGGGCCAAATTTCTGGATACGCAACGGATCGGCAAGGGGACAGTTGCCCCGTAGCGGCGGTCTTTCGCTGAAGCTGACCCAGCCCGCCTGCTGCGCGCGCCGCATCACCGCCAGACAGGCGGCAGGATCGCCGGCCAGTCGTTTCATTTTGAGTTGCGTCATCCAGCCCGGCGGGTCGGTCACCGACAGCGGAATAAAAGGATTAAATTGCGGCGGCAGATGCTGTTTTAGCCAGGGTAAACTGACCCATCCCAGCGCAATCAACAGCAAAAACAGAATAAGCGTGCGCATAGTCCCTCTCGCAGCATGATGAATAACCAACAAAAAGTGTAGAAGTACAATCCCCGTCACGCCCTGAACCTGACACAACGTGATGAAAAATTACCCAGCCTGCCGCAGGATTAACCCGCGTAACGCTTTGCTGCCACCTGATTGAGCGGCAATGGTCACAATTGATAAAAAACCGTTACCGGCTTTAGGGTGACTTCCACTATCTTATGCCGGCTTGCCTTCGGGCGACGCCATTCAGTAACAGCCAGCAGAGCTGACACAACATCAAGAAAGGAAAGACAATTCCATGGTTGATCAATCTAAAGACGCGCCACTCGCGCAGGAAGGCCCGGATAAACTGCGGCGCAACCTGCATAATCGCCATATTCAACTTATCGCCATCGGTGGTGCTATCGGTACCGGCCTGTTCATGGGTTCCGGTAAAACCATTAGCCTGGCGGGACCCTCGATCATTTTTGTTTATATGATCATCGGCTTTATGCTGTTCTTCGTGATGCGGGCAATGGGCGAGCTGCTGCTGTCCAATCTTGAGTACAAATCATTCAGCGATTTTGCGGCTGACCTGCTTGGCCCCTGGGCGGGCTATTTTACCGGCTGGACCTACTGGTTCTGTTGGGTGGTGACCGGCATTGCTGATGTGGTTGCCATCAGCGCGTACTTCCAGCTCTGGTTTCCCGGCTTCTCGATCTGGATGAGCGCCCTGCTGTGCGTGGTGGTTTTCCTGACGCTCAACATTGCGACCGTCAAACTGTTTGGTGAGATGGAGTTCTGGTTCGCGATCATCAAAATCGTGGCGATTGTGGCGCTGATCATTACCGGCATTGTGCTGGTATCGATGCATTATCCCTCACCCGGCGGCGGCACCGCCTCGCTGAGTAATATCTGGGATCACGGTGGGCTGTTTCCAAAAGGGCTGAGCGGCTTCTTTGCCGGCTTCCAGATTGCGGTGTTTGCCTTTGTCGGCATTGAACTGGTCGGCACCGCCGCGGCAGAAACGCACGATCCACATAAAGTGCTGCCGCGCGCGATTAACGCCATTCCGCTGCGGGTTATTATGTTTTACGTGCTGGCGCTGATGGTGATCATGGCGGTGACGCCCTGGACCCAGGTGATGGCCGACCGTAGCCCGTTCGTTGAAATGTTTGTGCTGATTGGCCTGCCCGCTGCGGCCAGTATCGTCAACTTCGTGGTCCTGACCTCGGCAGCCTCCTCCGCTAACAGCGGTATTTTCTCGACCAGCCGTATGCTGTATGGCCTGTCGCAGCAGGGCGTGGCCAGCCGTGCCTTTGGCCGCCTGTCAGCGCGCGCGGTCCCGACCACCGGCCTGCTTTTCTCCTGCCTGTGTCTGCTGGCTGGCGTAGCGTTGATTTATCTGATCCCGGACGTGATGACGGTATTCACCCTGGTGACCACCGTTTCCGCCATTCTGTTCATGTTCGTCTGGACCATCATCCTGTGCAGCTACCTGGCCTACCGTAAAAAGTACCCGCAGCGTCATGCCCAGTCCGGCTTTAAAATGCCAATGGGCAAGTTCATGTGCTGGGTTTGCATGGCGTTCTTCGCTTTCGTGCTGGTGTTGTTGACCCTGCAGGAAGATACGCGCCAGGCCCTGATGGTGACACCGCTGTGGTTTGCGCTGCTGACGATGGGCTGGCTGGTGCGCCGCCGCCGTCAACCACGCTAACCGCCTGCTGGCAATAAAAAACCCGGTCACTGACCGGGCTTTTTTATAGCCGCTGAGACAGTGTCGAGAACACCGCCTGCAAAGTAGGCCGCTCCGACGGCAGCCGCTGTGGCTGTGGATCGGGCTGTTGTGGGCTACCGAGGTTAAAGGTAAAGGTGAAATCATCGCCTTCCCCCATCCGCAGATCGGCAATGGTAATCTGCCCGTTGCGTTCCGCCATCGCATAAAAACCGTGGCTGAACCACGCGACCCGCTCGGCATACCCGTTTCCACGCAGCGCATCAAACAGTTCAGGATGACGGGGTCGCCATACCACCTGCAGCGGACGCCGTGGCGACAGCAGTGACCAGTAAACCTCACCGTAGCGGTCCGGTGTCATCACCACGCTGCGCCACACCAGGCTGTTGAAGGCGGTCGGGGTCACCAGCACCTTATCGGTTGGGATCCCCTGCCGGACCAGCGCCTGCTTGATCTGCCCTGCCGCCACGCCCTGAATCGCCACGCTCCACAGCAGGTAGAGCGTACTCAGGGTCAGGCCAATCCGGTTCCAGCGTAGCCCGCGCTCACTGCGCCGCCACAGCGCCAGCGCCACGCCAATCAGCAGCGGCAGCGTATAAAGCGGATCGACGATGTAAATACTGCCAATCGCATAGGGATGATCGGTCAGCGGCAGGCCAAGCTGGGTGCCATACACCGTCATTAAATCGAGCAGCGGATGGGTAATCAGCGCCAGCCAGATGGCGGGCCACCATGCCGGCCATCTCACCCGGTGGCGGAACAGTCCGGCCACCAGCCAGGCGATCAGCGGCGATATCAGCGTGAGATAGAGCAGCGCATGACTTTCGGTACGATGCAGCGTCATATTGCGTATCGCATCGCCATGATCGATAAACACATCAAGATCGGGCAGGGTGCCGCAGACGGCACCGACCACTGCAGCCTGCCAGACCGGCACCCGTCGTCCCATTACCGCCACGCTGACCGCGGCACCCAGCACCAACTGCGAAACAGAATCCATGGTTTTACTCCGTGGCGAACGGTCGATCCGGCGTCAGTCAGCGCACCCGAATCCCTTCAATAATCATGCGCTGCACGTTGCTGACCGTCTGATCAAAAAAATCGGGATCGTTAAGCGTCTGACCGGTGACCGCCTCGACCTGACTGGCAAAATCGGCATAGTGCTGGGTGGTGGCCCACAGCATGAAGATCAGATGTTGCGGCTGGACACCTGCCAGCCGGCCTTCATCAATCCAGCGCTCAATAATCGCCGCTTTGTCATCCACCAGCTGTTTCAGATCGCCCGCCAGTTCACCTTTAAGCAGTGGTGCGCCCTGCAACATCTCCAGGCAAAACAGCCGCGAGGCCTGTGGGTGATCGCGTGATACTTCCAGCTTAAGGCGGATGTAGCGGCGAATCGCCACCAGCGGATCCTGATCGTGCGCCAGCGCCCGCAGCGGAGCCAGCCAGACATCCAGTATCTGTTTCAGCACCGCCACATACAGCGCTTCTTTAGAGGGGAAATAGTAGAGCAGATTGGTTTTAGAGACGTCAGCCCGTTCTGCCACCTTATCGAGGCTGGTGCCATGAATGCCAAACTGTGAGAAGAACGCCAATGCCGCCTCCAGAATGGCAGCACGTTTCGCGGCGACGGCACGCGAACGACGCGTTGGCTTTTTTTCATCGGTTTTCACACGTTTACCTCATCCCTCTTGTGTCAGCGCATCATAGCAAAGTGCTTCCGCCCTGCCCAATCCACCGCCTGCACCTTTTTCGCTCAGCCTGCATGGAAAATGTGCAGCGAATTTTGACCAAACGGTCCGAAATGGACCATCTGCTCTGGTTACCTCTTTTGGGTTAAGTTTAACCTGTTGTTATTTATTGCATTAAAAAAAGTGGCACACAGTTTGCAGAATTGTGACTGAGCGCAGCCCCTCAGGGATGAAGCAGGAAGCAGTGCCGCGCGTGAAATGTCCTCCCCCGACTGCATAGAGGTTTCACATGAAGATAGGCGTCTTTATTCCGATTGGTAACAATGGCTGGCTGATTTCATCCCATGCACCGCAATACAAGCCGACCTTTGAACTGAACAAAGCGATCGTGCTGAAAGCGGAGCATTACCATTTCGACTTTGCGCTGTCGATGATCAAACTGCGCGGCTTCGGCGGTAAGACCGAATTCTGGGATCACAACCTCGAGTCCTTCACCCTGATGGCGGGCCTGGCAGCCGTGACCTCTCGCATTGAGATCTACGCGACGGCGGCCACGCTGACGCTGCCCCCGGCTATTGTGGCGCGCATGGCCGCCACCATCGATTCGATTTCCAATGGCCGATTTGGCGTCAACCTGGTGACCGGCTGGCAGAAGCCCGAATATGAGCAGATGGGATTATGGCCGGGCGATGAGTACTTCGGCAGCCGTTATGCCTATCTGACCGAATACGTTACCGTGCTGCGCGATCTGTGGGGCACCGGCAAGTCTGACTTCAAGGGCGATTTTTTCACCATGAATGACTGCCGGGTCAGCCCGCAACCGCAGCGGCCGATGAAGGTAATCTGCGCCGGTCAGAGTGATGCCGGTATGGCATTTTCCGCCCAGCACGCCGATTACAACTTCTGCTTTGGTAAAGGCGTGAATACCCCTACCGCATTCAGCGCGACCTCCACGCGGATGAAGCAGGCCGCGGAAAAAGCCGGACGCGATGTCGGCTCCTATGTGCTGTTTATGATTATCGCGGCTGCGACCGATGAAGAAGCCCGCGCCCGATGGGAACACTACAAAGCCGGTGCCGATGAAGAGGCACTCTCCTGGCTGACCACCCAAAGCCAGCAGGACACCAAATCAGGCAGCGACACCAACGTGCGCCAGATGGCCGATCCCACCTCGGCGGTCAACATCAATATGGGGACGCTGGTCGGCTCTTATGCCAGCGTGGCGCGGATGCTGGATGAGGTGGCGCAGGTGGACGGCACCCATGGCGTGCTGCTGACGTTTGATGATTTCCTGCAGGGCATCGAAGACTTTGGTCAACATATTCAACCGCTGATGCAGTGCCGCAGTGCCCTGCTGGAAGCCCAACAGGAGGTGGCCTGATGAGTACGGTTTATTGCGCCCATACCCCAGACATGCCGCAGATTGAGCTGCCGGCGCGTCCCGAACCGATCGCCTTTCCACCCAGCCAGAGCGCGCTGATTGTGGTGGATATGCAAAATGCTTACGCCACCGAAGGCGGCTATCTGGATCTGGCCGGGTTTGATGTCTCTGCCACCCAGCCGGTGATCGCCAGCATCGCACAGGCGGTGACCGCTGCCCGGGCAGCAGGCATCCAGATTATCTGGTTTCAGAACGGCTGGGATGCGGATTACGTCGAAGCTGGCGATGCCGGTTCACCCAATTTTCACAAATCGAATGCGCTGAAAACCATGCGCAAACACCCGGAACTGCACGGCACGCTGCTGTCGAAAGGCAGCTGGGATTATGCGCTGGTGGATCAGCTGGTGCCGCAGCCGGGCGACATTGTGTTGCCGAAACCACGCTACAGCGGCTTCTTTAATACGCCGCTCGACAGCATGTTACGCAGCCGCGGTATCCGTCATCTGATCTTCACCGGCATTGCGACTAACGTCTGCGTCGAATCGACACTGCGTGACGGTTTCTTCCTTGAGTATTTCGGCGTGGTGCTGGAAGACGCGACTTATCAGGCCGGACCTGCTTTTGCGCAGCAGGCGGCCCTGTTTAATATCGAAACGTTTTTTGGCTGGGTGTCGGATGTTGCCACCTTCTGCGAGAGCCTGAAACCTGCCGATTCCCGCTGAGCGATTCAAAAAGGAGAAGTTGTTATGCCAAAAAGCGTGATTATTCCGCCGGGAACCACCACCCCCATCGCCCCTTTCGTGCCCGGCACGCTGGCCGACGGCGTGGTGTACGTTTCGGGTACGTTACCGTTCGATGCTGATAATAACGTGGTGCACGTTGGCGACGCTGCGGCACAAACCCGCCATGTACTGGAAACCATCAAGAAGGTGATTGAAACCGCCGGCGGTAGTATGGCGGACGTGACGTTCAACTCGATATTCATTACCGACTGGGCCAATTACGCGGCGGTGAATCAGGTCTATGCCGATTATTTTCCCGGTGATAAACCGGCCCGCTTCTGTATTCAGTGCGGGCTGGTCAAACCCGATGCGCTGATTGAAATCGCCAGCGTGGCGCACATCGGCAAACAGGAGGTCTGATGCAGCTGGATATCCTTGGCCTGCAGTCGCCGGATGCCCCGACGCTGGTGCTCTCTTCCGGTCTGGGTGGCGTGGCGGGCTTCTGGCAGCCGCAGCTGGCTGCCCTGACCGCCCGTTACCGGGTGGTGCTCTACGATCAGCGCGGTACCGGCCGCAGCGCCGATACCCTGCCGGAAGGTTACAGCATGGCAATGATGGCGGCAGAGCTGGCCGCCGCGCTGGCGCAGCAGGGAATCCTGCGTTTTAGCCTGATCGGTCATGCGCTCGGCGGGCTGGTGGGTTTGCAACTGGCGCTGGATTATCCGGAGCGGGTTGAACGGATAGTGGTAATCAATGGCTGGCTGACGCTGCATCCCCACACGCGCCGCTGCTTTCAGGTGCGCCAGGATCTGTTGCTTAACGTCGGCGTTGAAGCCTTTGTGCGTGCCCAGCCGCTGTTTCTCTATCCGGCTGAATGGATGGCGCAGCATCAGACCCGGCTGGAACAGGAAGACAGTCATCACATTGCCCATTTCCAGGGAATGGAGAACCTGATGCGGCGTCTGCACGCCCTGATGAGCGCTGATTTCAGCACGCGTGCCGCCGCTATTCCCCAGCCGGCGCTGGTGATCTGCAGTCAGGACGATCTGCTGGTGCCCTGGAGCTGTTCCGCTCAGCTGGCGGCGGCGCTGCCGAACGCCTCGGAGCAGGTAATGGCATGGGGTGGCCACGCGATGAGCGTAACCGATGCCGATCACTTTAATGCCCTGCTGGTGCAGTGGCTGGATGATACCGATGACGTGCAGCCACTGGCACGCGTCGCCGGGTAACCCTTTTTGTGGAGAACGCGATGAATCCGAATCATCTTGCGCCTGTGGTAGAGAAAACTGAGTTTCGTAACGCCATGTCGCGGCTGGGTGCCGCCGTCAATATCATCACCACCGAAGGTCCGGCCGGTCGTGCTGGCTTTACTGCCTCTGCGGTCTGCAGCGTTACCGATTCGCCACCTACCCTGCTGGTCTGCCTCAATCGTTCCGCCTCGGTCTGGCCGGTGTTCTGTGAAAACCGTCAGCTGTGCGTCAATACCCTGGCGGCAGGCCACGAAACCTTGTCCAACCTGTTCGGCGGCAAGACGCCGATGGCCGAACGCTTTATTGCTGCCGAATGGTCAACAGCGATTACCGGTTCGCCGGTGCTGAGCGGCGCAGTCGCCTCGTTTGACTGTCGTATCAGCCAGATTGTCAGCGTCGGCACCCACGACATTCTGTTCTGTGAGGTGCTGGCGCTGGTGCGTAACGACGATACCCACGGTCTGGCATGGTTTGACCGCGGTTATCATCCGCTTATGCGGCAGGAAGCCTGTTAATCCGCCAGCCTTCCGCAGGCCTGGCCCCGGCATTCATCACTTTCTGGAGTATACGATGGCACGTTCCTGGTTCCCGCAATGGCAAAAGAAGTCGGCACTGAGTGAAAACGGCATTATTGCCCCGGATGAAACGCTGCCGATGGGGCAAACGCTGATTCTTGGTTTGCAACATGCAGTCGCGATGTTTGGCGCAACGGTACTGATGCCGTTGCTGATGGGCCTGGACCCTAACCTGGCGATTCTGGTGTCGGGGATTGGCACCCTGCTGTTCTTTTTGATTACCGGCGGTCGGGTGCCCAGTTACCTTGGCTCCAGCGCCGCGTTTGTCGGGGTGGTGATCGCCGTGACCGGTTTCAGCGGTCAGGGACTGAACCCTAATCTCAGCGTGGCGCTGGGTGGCGTGATCGCCTGTGGCCTGGTTTATACCCTGATTGGGCTGGTGGTGATGAAAGCCGGTACCCGCTGGATTGAAAACCTGATGCCGCCAGTGGTGACGGGCGCGGTGGTGATGGCCATCGGGCTGAATCTGGCCCCGATTGCGGTGCATGGCGTATCCGGATCCTCGTTTGACAGCTGGGTGGCGGTAATGACGGTGCTCTGTATTGGCGTGGTGGCGGTATTTACGCACGGCATGATACAGCGCCTGCTGATCCTGATTGGGCTGATCGTGGCGTGGGCGCTCTATGCTCTGCTGACCAACGGGCTGGGACTGGGCAAACCGGTCGACTTTACGCTGCTGGCGCAGGCACCGTGGTTTGGTCTGCCGCACACCACCGCGCCAGCTTTTGATCTGCAGGCGATGGTGATGATCGCGCCGGTAGCGATCATTCTGGTGGCGGAGAATCTTGGTCACCTGAAAGCAGTGGCGGGAATGACCGGACGTAACCTTGACCCGTATATGGGGCGGGCATTTGTCGGCGACGGTCTGGCAACAATGCTCTCCGGCTCGATCGGCGGCAGCGGCGTGACCACCTATGCAGAAAATATCGGGGTGATGGCGGTGACTAAAGTCTACTCAACGCTGGCGTTTGTCGCCGCGGCGATCATTGCCATTCTGGCCGGTTTCTCGCCGAAGTTTGGCGCGCTAATCCACACGATTCCGGCGCCGGTAATTGGCGGAGCATCGATTGTGGTGTTTGGGCTGATTGCGGTGGCAGGGGCTCGCATCTGGGTTCAAAATCACGTTGATTTCAGCCAGAACAGCAACCTGATTATGGTCGCCACCACGCTGGTGCTGGGTGCCGGTGACTTTGCGCTGAAGATAGGTTCATTTACCCTCGGCGGTATCGGCACCGCCACCTTCGGCGCCATTATCCTTAATGCGATTCTGCGCCGACGCGGCATGACCCTACCGGATAAGCCACTGGCGCGACAGGAGGGCTAACTATTCCTGCGATTCCTGCGGTGTGGTCGCTGGCTGCACCGCTTTCTTCCGTTTCAGCCGCAGCTCACTGACAATCACGCCGCAGACAATCAGCGCCCCGCCCAGCAACGCCAGGGCTGGCAAACGCTCACCCGCTATCCGCCCGACCACACCCGCCCAGACCGGTTCACCGGCATAAATCACCGTCGCCCGGGTCGGTGAAACGCTGCGCTGCGCCCAGTTCATCGTGACCTGAATTAAGGCGCTGGCTGCGCCAAGTCCCAGCGCGCTGAGCAGTAGCGGCGTCGAAAGCACCGGAACCGTTTCACCATTGGGGATCATCAACGCAAAAGCGCACAGTGATGCCACCGCCAGCTGTATCAGAGTAACCCGGCGGACATCAACCTGACCGGCATAGCGGCTGATTAAGATGATCTCGGCCGCGATCGCCAGGGTACTGAGCAGGGTCGCCAGTTCACCGGCGTTCAGGCTGATGCGGCCATCCTGCGGCCCGGCTACCAGCAACAGGCCGGTAAATGCCAGCACGATACCGATCCACGACATCAGCCCCGGCGGACGGCGTAAAAACAGCCATTGCAGCAGCGGTACCACCGGCACATAGAGCGCGGTGAGAAACGCTGACTGGCTGCTGGAGATGGTCTGCATTCCCCAGGTTTGTAAGCCGTAACCTCCGGCAATCGACAGGCCAATCAGGGTGCCGGCTTTAATTTCCAGCCAGCTGATAGCGGCCAGATAACGGCGGAAAAACAGTGCCAGCAGCAGCGCCGCCGTAGCAAAGCGCAGCCCGACGAAGAAAAAGGGACCGGAGTGTTGCATCGCACGGTGCACCACCAGAAAGGTGCCGCCCCAGACCATGGTGATAAACAGTAATACCAGCTCCTGGCGCGTAAGGCGCAGGGATAAACCGCGGAGTGCGTCCGACATAATTCACCTGATGATGGATTCGGGCTTATTGTGCGGAGTGAACAGAGGAAAAGCAACGGCGTTGACCGCCGGTGTTTACCGGCGGAACAGAGGTTTATTCATCATCGGTTTTTTTACTGCTGCTGCGCCCCCCTTTTTCGCCAGCACGGGCAGCGCGTTGCGGATCGTTTTTGAAATTCCCGCCGCTGTTTTTACCGCCTTTCCGCCCCGCTTCTGCAGCACGTTCACGGTTTTCGGCGAAATTTCCTGAACCTCCACGATGTGATGCCATGGTCTACTCCTGTCGCGTAACGCGATAAATGAGGAAAGAAAGCAACCTGTGGCTGACGGCAATAGCACCGCTTTCAGCCATGCTTAAAGAATAGCCAATTTCTGTTTTTGCTCCTGCGACAGTCACATTTAGCAACAGACTATTCACCCTCAGTTTGATTAAACAACGCACATTCTGTCGCCTTACAACCGATTGCCTGGCGGTTTATTACCCGACTGCCGAACGCCTGACCCGCGCTTCGCCCACGTGAAACGAAAGCTCTTCTATACTTTTCAGGACGTCAAACCGACCCGGAGAGATCAATGGCTAAGATTCTGGTGCTCTACTACTCAATGTATGGACATATCGAAACGATGGCGAACGCGGTTGCAGAAGGCGCTCGTCGGGTGCCTGGTGCGGAAGTGGATATCCTGCGGGTGCCAGAAACCATGGATGCCGAGCGCTTTGCGCAGGTGGGCGGTAAAACCAATCAGGCGGCTGCAGAAGCAACCCCTGAGGTGTTGACGCAGTATGACGCCATTATCGTCGGCACCCCGACCCGCTTCGGCAATATGTCAGGTCAGATGCGCACCTTCTGGGATCGCACCGGTGGACTGTGGGCATCGGGGGCGCTGCATGGCAAGGTCGGCAGCGTTTTCACCTCAACCGGCACCGGCGGCGGCCAGGAGCTGACGATTACCTCGGTCTGGACCACCCTGGCGCATCACGGCATGGTGATTGTCCCGATCGGCTACGGCACGCAGGAGTTGTTTGATATTTCCCGGACTCGCGGCGGTACGCCTTATGGTGCATCTACCCTGGCGGGCGGGGATGGTTCACGTCAGCCCACGGAAGAGGAACTGAACATCGCCCGCTATCAGGGTGAGCACGTTGCCGGGCTGACCGTAAAACTGAAGGAATGATTTCATCGAAGGAGAACATTATGGCTACTGAACAAGCAAAAGCACATCACGTTGGCGAATGGGCCAGTCTGCGTCATACCTCGCCTGAAATCGCCGAGGCCATTTTCGAAGTGGCAAATTACGATGAGCGGCTTGCAGAAGAGATCTGGCGCCAGCAAGGCAGTGACGACGTGCTGATTCGCGCCTTTGAAAAAACCGATAAAGATGTCCTGACCTGGGATGACAAAACAGTAGAACGAAAAAACGTGTAATTCAGGGGCGGGAATTTCCCGCCTCGACTTTTTAACTGACCAAGGAGCACGCTATGTCTTCCTATCAAAGCATTAATCCCGCGAACAACCAGGTGCTGAAAAGCTGGCCCTCCCATGATGAGGCGGCCGTCAGCCATGCTCTGGAGGTCGCCGATCGCCTTTACCACTCAGACTGGAGCAAAGGCGATATTCAGCCGCGTCTGCAGGTGTTGCACAAACTGGCTGATCTGATTGATAGCCGTGCGGAAGAGCTGGCCACCATCGCCAGTAAAGAGATGGGCAAGCTGATTGGTCAAAGCCGCGGCGAAGTAAAAATTTGTTCGCAGATTGCGCGCTACTATGCTGAAAACGCCGAACGTATTCTGAAACCGCAGCCCTACCCTAGTGAACTGGGCGAAGCCTGGGTTGAGTATCATCCGATTGGTGTGCTGGTGGCGGTTGAGCCGTGGAACTTCCCTTATTACCAGTTGATGCGGGTGCTGGCACCTAACCTGGCGCTGGGTAATCCGGTGCTGGCGAAACATGCCAATATCGTCCCGCACTGTGCGGACGTGTTTGAAAAGCTGGTCCGCGAAGCCGGTGCGCCTGAAGGTGCCTGGACTAACCTGTTTATCTCGACCGATCAGGTCGCGGATTTGATTGCCGACGAGCGGGTTCAGGGCGTGGCGCTGACCGGTTCGGAACGGGCAGGCAGCGCAGTCGCAGAGCAGGCCGGTAAGCATCTGAAAAAGTCGACTCTCGAACTGGGCGGCAACGATGTTTTTGTCGTGCTGGATGATGCCGATCTCGATGAAGCGGTGCGTCAGGGCGTGCAGGCTCGCCTGAGCAACTGTGGTCAGGTTTGTACCGCTGCCAAGCGCTTTATCCTGCATGAAAAAATTGCCGATCGCTTTATCAGTCAGTTTAGCGCGGCGCTGAGTTCCGTCACGCTGGGCGATCCGTTGGATGAGAAAACCACGCTGGGCCCGCTTTCGTCCAGTGATGCGCGTGACCGTCTGGTGAAACAGGTGGACGAAGCCGTGGCGCATGGCGCGCAGCTGGTCACCGGCGGCAAAGCGGTCGCGGGCGTGGGCTGTTACTATCAGCCTACCCTGCTCACCGGTATTACGCCGGATAACCCGGCCTATTATCAGGAGTTCTTCGGCCCGGTTGCGCAGGTCTACGTGGTTGGTGACGATCAGGCTGCTATCGCGCTGGCCAACGATTCACACTACGGTTTAGGCGGCTCGGTCTGGACCCGCGATATCGCCCGTGGTCGCAAGCTGGCGTCAGCGATTGAAACCGGCATGGTGTTCATCAACTCGCAAAGTGATACCTCGGCAGAGCTGCCGTTTGGTGGGGTTAAACGTTCCGGCTATGGCCGTGAGCTGTCAGACCTCGGCATTAAAGAATTTGCCAATCAGAAGCTGGTGGTGGTCGCCGGCTAACCGGACGTCAGCCATAAAAAAACCCCGTTTCGACGGGGTTTTTTATTTTACCGCGGCAGGAAAACTTACTGCGCTGCCGTTGCCACTGATTTCGCGTCGTTGCTTTGCGCGGCGGTTGGGGCCTGGCTGGCTGTCGCATTGTCGGCTTTAGCTTTTTCAGCCGCGGCTTTTTCAGCGTCTGCTTTCTCTGCTTTGGCATTCTCGGCCGCTGCTTTATCGGCTGCTGCTTTATCGGCTGCTGCTTTGGCTTTTTCGGCTGCCGCTTTGTCAGCCGCTGCCTTATCTGCTTTGGCTTTTTCAGCGGCTGCTTTGTCCGCTTCAGCTTTCTCTGCTTTGGCTTTATCTGCGTCAGCTTTCTCTGCCTTCGCTTTTTCAGCGGCTGTTTTGTCCGCTTCAGCCTTCTCTGCTTTGGCTTTATCGGCGTCAGCTTTGTCGGCCTTCGCGTTGTCAGCCGGCTTATCGGTTGCGCTGTTAGCCGCTGCAGCAGCCGGTGCCGCATCGCTGTCAGGCTGAGCCGCTGCCGGTTTTGGTGCGGCCGCAGGTTGCATTGGGGTCCCCTGCAGCGCGCTATTTAACGCCTGCGAGAACTGATCCCAGCTGCAATAGCCATTCGCATCTGTCTGACAACCGGTCAGTTGCAGAGTAACGCGCTTCGGCGGATTTTTCAGGCTCAGTACATCGGCATCACGCAACTGATCGGCGGTCTGGTAAACGTACTCGACCTTCAGCAGATCTTTATCATTTTTGGCATCGTGCCAGCGCTCAAATACCACCTGACCGCCAATCGGCGTTTTTTCATAGGTATCAGGCAGCTCATACGGCTTCACCTGCAACGCACTCAGTAAGGAGGCGATGTTGGAGTCGTGGCCAACCATCAGGGTCACTTTTGGCGCATTGGCCTTGTCCTGATCGACTAACTGGCTACGGATGTAATCCACCAGCGGGGCCGCCACTTCCCGGGCAATCGTCGGGCTGGTGAACAGCGTATCCTGATAACCATTTTTAATCGCAGACAGCTCTTTCCACTGCTCAGGCGTTTTGATCTGGCCCCAGGCAACCTGATCCAGCGGGAAACCTTCATAATATTGCAGCGTAAAGGCATCCATCAGCGAGTTACCCACTTTTAACGGGCCACTGACGTTTGGTTCTTTGCCATTTTCCGCGCTGAAGCTGTTCTGGCCGCTGCTCAGATCACACTGCTTTTTGTTGTTACACGCCGGAGAGGATTTGTAGTCAACGATCTTTTCCAGTCGCTGGAAAGCGGGCTTCAGCGCCAGCTTTTCATTAGCGGCAGCCATGTCAGCCAGCGCTTGCTTGTTGAACGCTTCGCTGCCATCGGTGATGACCGGATTGAAGATAGGATCCATGGTTCCCATCGCGTCCTGATGGGTGACTGCAACATCACAACCCGGGAAGGCACCATTCACAAAGAACTGGGCGGTGGCGACGGTACGCTGCAGGCTATTGGCGTAAACGAAGACGTTATTGCTATCAGGGCAGCTGCCATTCTGCACCAGACCCTGTTGCGCCAGCCACTGACGGGTGTAGTTACCCATGTAGATTTCCAGCACGCCGCCTTTGGTGGTCAGTTGTCCACCGGGCACATCCCATTGCGGCCAGCTTTTTTTAGTCGACTGCTCCAGCACGCTGCCATTATCCGCCAGCGGCGCACGCAAATTATGTCGACTTAACATCAGCACCTGTTGCAGTTGCATATCGCCATCAGCGGCGAAGGCTACCGTTCCGACAGGTAATGCTGCCAGCACTGATAATGCGCAAAGACTCAGTTTCTTGATCATTGTGCCTATTCCATTCATTCAGTAGAGAAACACTCTGGCTATCAACCGATTAGCTCGCCTCAGAGCGAAGTGCTAAACAGTGTAACCCAGCTCATCCAGGAAAATCGCCAGATGTTTACAAAAACAGTGAGTGGACTATAGCAGAGATGCGCCGGGCAGATGAACGCTGCCGCCCTCATCAGAAAGCTAAACGGGAGAATTTCGGAAATGCGGAAGACGGATCGCAGAAACAGAACAGGCCAGCACATTGTGCTGGCCTGTTCTGTAAAATGTGGCGGAGGAGGAGAGATTCGAACTCTCGGATGGTTTCCCATCGGCGGTTTTCAAGACCGCTGCCTTAAGCCGCTCGGCCACCCCTCCGTTTTGTAACATTACTGCATAAGCAAAATCATCATCAGACATTTTGCCGCTTTATCGCCTGAGCAGATAAAGTGGCGGAGGAGGAGAGATTCGAACTCTCGGATGGTTTCCCATCGGCGGTTTTCAAGACCGCTGCCTTAAGCCGCTCGGCCACCCCTCCGCAATGACGCGCACTATAAACATCCCGTTTAGCGATGTAAAGCATCGATCAATTCATTCGCCTGAAAAACAGTCAAATTGCTGTTATTCGATGTCAAAATCGCCACTCTGCTCAAAGAATTAGCGGAATAACGCGTAAAGAAGGGTAAAACGCCTTTTCCCTCATTATTGCACTGCGTATTCTCAGCGCATATTTAGTGTTCTGCTAAAAGGAGCGCAACATGGAAAGAATTGTTACTTCATCGCAGTCGTCACTGCTGACGACCCATAAGGTCCTGCGTAATACTTATTTTCTGCTCGGCCTGACGCTCGCCTTCTCGGCGGTAACCGCTACGGCCAGTACACTGCTGGCCCTGCCTGCACCAGGACTGATCCTGATGCTGGTCGGCTTCTACGGTCTGATGTTTCTGACGTACCGTCTGGCCAATAGCCCGATGGGTATTCTGGCCGCTTTCGCCTTTACCGGCTTTCTTGGCTATTGCCTTGGTCCTATCCTCAGTTCGTTCCTGACTGCCGGCATGGGCGATGTGATTGCGCTGGCGCTGGGCGGTACTGCGCTGGTGTTCTTCTGCTGTTCGGCATATGTGCTGACCACCCGCCGCGATATGTCGTTCCTCGGCGGAATGATGATGGCCGGCTTTGTCGTGCTGCTGGTGGCGGTTATCGCTAACCTGTTCCTGCAACTGCCGGCGCTGCATCTGGCTATCAGCGCACTGTTTATTCTGTTCTCAGCCGGTGCGATTTTATGGGAAACCAGCAATATCATTCACGGCGGCGAAACGAACTATATCCGTGCAACGGTCAGCCTCTATGTCTCGCTGTATAACATCTTTATCAGCCTGCTGAGCATCCTCGGCTTCTCGCGCAGTAACTAACCGGTCACTGCCCGCGAAATCTGCTCAACCCCGCTTCGGCGGGGTTTTTGCTTTTTCCGGTGAGCGAATTTGGTAAAATACGCCGTAATTAATCAAGAGGACCGAACGTGAATTTCAACGGTAACGAAATCGCCGTCGATGCCGAAGGCTATCTGAAGCATCGTGACGACTGGAGTGAGGCACTGGCCAGCCAAATCGCCGACCAGGAAGGTATTGTGATGACCGAAGCACACTGGGAAGTGGTGAATTTTGTGCGGGCGTTTTACCTCGAATACAACACCTCGCCAGCGGTGCGGATGCTGGTTAAAGCAATGGCACAGAAATATGGCGAAGAGAAAGGCAACAGCCGCTATCTGTTTCGGCTGTTTCCTGAAGGGCCGGCCAAACAGGCGACCAAAATCGCTGGTCTGCCCAAACCGGCCAAATGCCTGTAACCCGGACTTTTAGTCAGCCGGTGGTAAAACCGCGCGGTGGCTGAGCGGGCTGATGTGGTTCTACCAGCACCTGGTCAACCCGGGCGCTGCGCGGCCCGCCCGCTTTTAGCCAGCTGATTAACGCATCAACCTGTTCAGACTCACCGCAGGCCAGCACTTCAACGCTGCCATCGTCCAGATTACGCGCATAGCCCTGCACGCCGAGCGTTTTTGCCTCGGCCTGAGTGCTGTAACGAAAACCGACGCCCTGTACGCGACCGTGAACCCACGCTTTGACACAGGCTACTGACATTTTTCACTCCTGCTGCTGTTCGTTGCAATTTCCCGTTATCCACCGGACAATGGCGCCTCATTTTTTCAGGTAAGCATAGCAAACTATGACAGTCAGATTGATTCTCGCGAAGGGACGTGAAAAGTCCCTGCTCCGTCGCCACCCCTGGGTCTTTTCGGGTGCGGTTGCCCGTATGGAAGGCAAAGCGCAACTGGGCGAAACCATTGATGTTTGTGACAGTAACGGTAAATGGCTGGCCCGTGCCGCCTGGTCACCTCAGTCGCAGATCCGTGCCCGCGTCTGGAGCTGGCAAGCTGATGAATCCATCGACATCGCCTTCTTTGTCCGCCGTTTTGAACAGGCGCAACAGTGGCGCGAATGGCTGGCTGCCCGAGATGGTCTGGATAGCTACCGGCTGGTTGCCGGTGAATCAGACGGTTTACCCGGCGTCACCATCGACCGCTTCGGCAACTTTTTAGTGATGCAGCTGTTATCTGCCGGGGCGGAATATCAGCGTCCGGCGATTATCTCGGCCTTGCAGCACTGCTTCCCGGGCTGCGCCATCTATGACCGCTCTGATGTTGCGGTGCGTAAAAAAGAGGGACTGGAACTGGCGCAGGGCACCGTCACCGGTGAGATCCCGCCGCCGCTGCTGCCGATTACCGAACATGGTATGAAGCTGCTGGTGGATATTCAGGGCGGCCATAAAACCGGCTATTACCTCGATCAGCGCGACAGCCGTCTGGCGACGCGCCGCTACGCCAAAGATGCCCGGGTGCTGAACTGCTTTTCCTATACCGGTGGATTTGCCGTCTCTGCCCTGATGGGCGGCTGTAAAGAAGTGATCAGCGTTGATACCTCACAGGATGCGCTGGATGTAGCGCGTCAGAACGTTGAACTCAACCAACTGGACGTGTCACGCGCCCGTTTCGAACGGGATGATGTTTTCAAACTGCTGCGTCGTTACCGTGACGCGGGCGAAAAGTTTGATCTGATCATCATGGATCCGCCGAAATTCGTTGAGAATAAAAGCCAGTTGATGGGCGCCTGTCGTGGCTATAAAGATATTAATATGCTGGCTATCCAGTTGCTCAACCCAGGCGGCATTTTGCTGACCTTCTCCTGCTCCGGCCTGATGGCGACCGATCTGTTCCAGAAGATCATTGCCGACGCGGCGCTGGATGCCGGACATGAGGTGCAGTTCATTGAGCAATTCCGTCAGGCGGCTGACCATCCAGTCATTGCCAGCTATCCGGAAGGTCTCTACCTGAAAGGTTTCGCCTGCCGGGTAATGTGACTTGAAAAAGTGGCTCCTGACCCCATATTGGATCAGGAGTACTTTTTTCGGAGGTCACTATGATTGCCAGTAAATTTGGTATTGGTCAGCAGGTTCGTCATCGTTTGTCCGGTGTGCTGGGCGTTATCGTCGATGTCGATCCGGAATACTCGTTAGATGAGCCTAAAATTGAAGACGTTGGCGCAGAAGAGAAGTTGCGCAGCGCGCCCTGGTATCATGTAGTGATGGAAGATGAGGAAGGCGATCAGGTGCATACCTACGTTGCTGAGATTCAGCTTGCCGGTGAAACCAGCGTTGAGCATCCGGAACAGCCGTCAATGGATGAACTGGCTGCGTCAGTCCGCCAGCAATTGCAGGCCCCCCATCTGCGACATTAATCTGTGGCGGCACGGTTTGCCGCCACGTCTGCTCTGTTAACGCGTGATTCCCAGACGCGGAATCTCAATCTTCGGGCAGCGATCCATAATCACCGTCATGCCCGCATCCTGTGCCAGCACCGCCGCCTGTTCATTAATCACCCCCAACTGAAGCCATAGCGTATCCGCGCCCGCCGCGATCGCTTCCTGCGCGACGCCCCATGCGGCTTCAGAATTGCGAAACACATCCACCATATCGATTTTCCCGGGCACCTCAGCCAGGGTGGCATAAGCCTGCTGTCCCAGCAGCGTTTTACCCGCCAGTTTCGGGCTGACCGGGATCACCTCGTAACCCTGATCGAGTAAATACTTCATCACCCCGTAACTCGGGCGCTCCGGGCGATCACTTGCGCCCACTAAAGCGATTCGCCGGCTGCGTGTCAGCACATCTCGAATTGTCTGATCGTTCATTGTTATCTCCTTTCTGGCCTGCGTTGAGTGTAGATTGGCCTGGTGGTTCACGGCTAAGCCGGCAGCGAAATTAATTGAACCGGCGCACGAATAAATATGTTCAAATGTAAATTAACTGCCATAATGTAAGAATTTGCTACACACCTTCCCTTGCGCCCACTGCTACTGGAGTTGAAATGAAGCTGTCGCTGGCTGTCACGGGGTTGTTAACACTCCTCGTCTCGGCGTCTTGTTCTGCCATCACCTTAAAGCTCGATCCGCAGATTGACCTGTTAGTGCTGGATGGCCGAAAAATTTCAGGCTCGCTCCTCAAAGGCGCTGACAGCTTAGAGCTGGATCGCGGTCAGCATCAGTTTCTGTTTCGGGTTGAAAAGCAGCGCAACGATCGGCCGGATATGGTTCAGCGCTACCAGTCGGTACCGATGATCGTTACGTTTACCGCCGCCGCCAAAACCATCACCATTAAGCTGCCGCCACTGGAGACGAAACGCGAGCGTTACCATTTCGATCGCAGCCTCAATTTCCAGCTGGTGGATGAGCACGGCAAAGAGATTGTCAGTATGCGTGACCATCTGCCGGCCAGCGCCACCGCGGATATGGAAAAGGCGATGCTCAACTATAATCGCACCGGTCAGGTAGCCTCCGTGCCGCAGTTTGCCCGGCAGGTAAAGAGTTCCGCCCCCTCCGCCCGGTTAACTGCCGATCTTGCCTGGACCACCCAGGCGGAATTGCCCTCGCTACACCGCTGGTTTCAGCGTTTCGATGAAGCAACCCGCCAGCAGTTTATGACGCTGGTCAAAATGTTGCGTACGAGTTGATAGAGAGGAAAGGCCAGGGGTAAACTCATGCCACCGATTCTTCCGCATGAGACTTATCAGGAAGCCTTTATGGAACAAACCGTTCGTACCCTTGGCATAAAAAAACATATCGCACTGGTCGCCCATGACCATTGCAAAGCCGCGTTACTCGACTGGGTTAAACAAAACCAGGCCGCTCTCGAACCGCATACCCTTTACGCCACCGGCACCACCGGCACGCTGATCAATCGGCATACCGGTTTAACCGTTAACGCCATGCTGAGTGGCCCGATGGGCGGCGATCAGCAGGTTGGCGCAATGATCTCCGAAGGCAAAATTGATGCGCTTATGTTTTTCTGGGACCCGCTGAATGCGGTGCCGCACGATCCGGATGTCAAAGCGCTGCTGCGCCTGGCGACCGTGTGGAACATTCCGGTCGCCACCAACCGCTCAACCGCCGACTTCATTATTCAGTCGCCGCTGTTTGCCGGCGCGGTCGATATTATGATCCCCGATTATCAGCGCTACATGGCAGAACGCCTGAAGTAATTCAGGCTTTGCGCAGCACCGGTACACCGAGTTCGCGGAACTGTTCGACAAATACTGACGGCTGCGCTTTATCGAACATCAGCCAGACCTGCTGACGCGCCCGCGTCAGCGCCACATAGGCCAGACGTCGCTCTTCTGCATCCGGGAACGCTTCCGGCTGCGGTAACAATCCCTGTTCGATGATCGATTCGCGCGCCGCCGCAGGAAAGCCTTCTTTCCCCTGCTGTAAGCCGAGCAGAATCACGTAATCTGCCTGCTGTCCTTTACTGGCGTGAATCGTCATAAAATCCAGCTTGAGCTTTGGCCAGCGGGTCTTCGCTTTCTCCAGCAGTTCAGGCCGCAGGTAGTGGTAACGCGCCAGCAGCAGGATCCGTTCCTCCGGTTTTGCGTAGCCGCTGAGCTTGTTCAGCAGCCCTTCAAGCTGATCCTGCGCCAGCAGCGAAATCGACTTCTTATTCCCCCTGGTCACGCTATTAAGCGGTTTGCGTAACTGCTGTGGGTTTTGCTGCACAAAGCGATTGGCGATCTCTCCAATGCGATCGTTGAAGCGATAGGTGGTGTCCAGCACACAGCGATCGCCTTCACCAAAATAGTGATGAAAGGCGGTGGTCAGCGACATTTCTGCCCCGCTGAAACGGTAGATCGCCTGCCAGTCATCTCCCACCGCAAACAGCGAGGTACGCTTATTCTGCTGGCGTAATGCGGTCAGCAGCGCTGCGCGTTGCGGGGAAATATCCTGGAATTCATCGACCAGAATATGTTTCCACGGGCTGATGAAACGGCCCTTTTCCAGTATTGCAATCGCCTGGTGAATCAGGCCGGAAAAATCGACTGCGCCCTCCTCTTTCAGCGCACTCTTCCAGGCTTTCAGCAGCGGAGCCATTAGCCGGATGCGTTTGCTGAACAGGTCGCGCGTTTCGTCCGGCACTTCAGCAATCATCGCCGCCTGGGCGCCGCCGTGCATCCGCATCAGGCTCAGCCAGCGCTCCAGTCGCGTTGCCAGCCGGTTAGCCAGCCGGTCATCCTGCCAGAACGCGCCGTCCGGCAACTCCCACTCCAGCTCATCACGCAGCCATTGCCGCCAGCCGTTGGCCTGCGCTTTCTTCTCACTGCACTGCTGACGCCAGTGCTGAATCAGTAAGGCGCGGCGAGCCTCGGTATCGCTCTCCAGTTTACTGATCGCCGGCTGCTTATTACTGCCTTCGCGAATAATGTGCAGCGCCAGCGAATGAAAGGTACGCGCCTGAATCTCGCTGGCACCCAGTCGGGACTGGATCCGATCGTTCATCTCCTCCGCAGCCTGTCGGCCAAAGGCCAGCAGCAGGATTTGATCGGCGCTGGCCAGCCTGCGCTGCATCAGCCAGCCTGCCCGCGCCACCAGCACCGAGGTCTTACCGCTACCGGCACCCGCCAGCACCAGCAACGAAGCCTCACCGTTCACCACGGCTTCACTCTGGGCGGTATTCAGCGGCGTCGTTTCTACGCTGGCAAAGAAATCGTGGTAACGCGTCAGCATGGAGGCGGTCCAGTCACGGTTACGCTGACGCAGTGCCGTCTCGCCCTGCTCCAGCCAGCGCTGGCAAAATTCCAGGTCATCACGACAGGTGGCAAACTCATTGAGGCGGGTCAGCGGCAAGGGTAAGGCATCGAACTGTTTCACGATCTGCGCTTTTAAATCCTGCAGCTCACTGCGATTGAGCCAGCGATCCTGGGTGCTAAACGCTTCAATCGCGCTACGCAGCGCTTGCAGAACCTCACTGCACACCTCGCTCATCTCCAGGCTCCACTGCTGCCAGGATTGCAGCAGATAGTGATGAAAACGCTGCGTTTCCTGCCATTCCGTCCCGTGCAGCCGGACCACTTTTTCGTCAGCCAGTAAAAATTCCAGTTCACCCCACACCAGCCCGCGCTTGCAGGTGATATCCAGCAGCTGGTTAAAAGGGATCAGGTACTCATGCTTATCGCCGCTGACTTCCACGCCAGCCGCCATCAGACGGACCCGATTATAAGGATGCTGGGCAAGCCGTTTGCCCATGGAGGTTGCTTTCAGTTCCACGCCGACACCAACGACAGAGAATAGGATTAGGGGGAGTTTACCTGTCAGACCCTTGGCGCTCCAGCCTTAAAACAGGCTAAACTTGGCGTCACATCTTGCGGAATGCAAAAGGAAAAAAATGTCATGCGCACCGTCTTAAACGTTCTTAATTTCGTTCTGGGTGGCTTTTTCACCACCCTGAGCTGGCTGTTTGCCACCTTAATCAGCATTGTGCTGATTTTTACCCTGCCGCTGACCCGCTCCTGCTGGGAAATTACCAAACTGTCGCTGTTGCCATTTGGCAATGAAGCGGTGCATGTCGACGTGCTGCGCCCGGAAAACCGGAGTCACATCATGAACACCGGCGGAACCTTCCTGAATATCTTCTGGCTGATCTTCTTTG
>Ga0308167_1000522_pt1 | contig 64350 bp, 52 predicted proteins | sample PhyCR1_2_FD_202138 | JGI IMG/M metagenome (GOLD analysis project Ga0308167, IMG submission 202138) | Phyllosphere microbial communities from UC Gill Tract Community Farm, Albany, California, United States - DLSLRC.R1 | ecosystem: Host-associated > Plants > Phyllosphere > Unclassified | place... | reverse complement strand
TTCCCAACATATTTGCAAGGTTTTAAAGGTTGAAGATACATAATCTTGCAAGTAAATACAAACATATTTACATTTAAAATAGTATTAATCAGTCTATTATTTATATTTTAAGGAGCAACTATTTATACATTTTAACCTAATCCGCCATCGCACATTAGAATTAAACTTCCAGCCCCAAACTCACATCTTTCAGCCCTCATATTATTTCAAGCTTCCGACCATATTTTCAGGTTTTACCCACTCATCAAACTGCTCAGCTGTTAAAAAACCAAGGTTAATGGCCTCTTCTTTTAATGTTGTACCGTTTTTATGAGCTGTTTTTGCGATTTTTGCCGCATTTTCATAACCGATATGGGTATTCAAAGCGGTTACCAGCATCAACGATTTATCAACCAGTTCTTTAATTCTTTCATGATTGGGCTCGATTCCCACGGCGCAATGATCATTAAATGAAATACATGCATCAGCAATTAATTGAGCCGATTGCAGGAAATTATATGCCATCACCGGTTTGAAAACGTTCAGTTCATAATTTCCCTGCGTTCCTGCAAAAGAAATCGTCGTGTCATTTCCTAAAACCTGAGCGCAGACCATCGTCAAAGCTTCATTTTGGGTAGGATTTACTTTCCCTGGCATAATTGAAGAACCTGGCTCGTTTTCAGGAATATGAATTTCTCCGATTCCGGAACGTGGTCCTGAAGCCAGCAATCTTACATCCTGAGCAATTTTATATAAAGAAACGGCAAGCTGTTTCAATGCGCCATGAGATTCTACGATGGCGTCATGAGCTGCCAGAGCTTCAAATTTATTTTCTGCCGTCACAAAAGGAAGATTAGTAAATTTTGAAATATATTCCGCCACTTTTACATCGTAGCCCTGAGGAGTATTTAATCCTGTTCCAACTGCGGTTCCTCCCAAAGCCAGTTCGGAAAGGTGAGGCAAGGTATTTTTTAAAGCTTTAATTCCGTAATTCAATTGGGCAACATAGCCTGAAAATTCCTGACCTAAAGTCAAAGGAGTAGCATCCATCAAATGCGTTCTTCCGATTTTTACAATATCTTTAAAGGCTTCTGATTTTTCTTTTAAAGTATCTCTCAATTTTTCAACTGCCGGAATTGTTGTTTCCACTACTTTTTTATAGGCAGCAATATGCATTGCGGTAGGATACGTGTCGTTAGATGATTGAGATTTATTCACATCATCATTCGGGTGAACTTCAGTTTTGTCTCCGAGATTTCCTCCGGCATTTACGTGCGAACGGTTGGCAATAACCTCGTTTACGTTCATGTTGGATTGTGTTCCCGAGCCGGTTTGCCAGATCACCAAAGGAAATTGATCATTCAGCTTTCCTTCCAGAATCTCATCACAGACTTTTGCAATCAGATCTCTTTTTTCAGCAGCAAGAACACCCAGATCGGTGTTGGTAAATGCTGCCGCCTTTTTTAAATAAGCAAAAGCTTCAATAATTTCATGAGGCATAGAACCTTCCGAACCAATTTTGAAATTGTTTCTTGATCGTTCGGTCTGTGCGCCCCAAAACTTATCTGCAGGAACCTGCACTTCACCCATGGTGTCTTTTTCTATTCTGTAATTCATTGTGATTGAAATATTTTTTGTTTAGTTTAAATTTTTTGATCACCAATTCTAGCAATAGCCATTGTCCATTCAGTTTGTCATTCCACAGGAATCTCATCAAGGAGCTTAACATCCGTAATTTATATTCCTGCAGAATAAAAATCAAGAACAAAAATTATAATTATTTTGGTTAAAAATTTGTTCTTTTAAAGGTACTCAATAATCAAAAACCTCACAATTTATAATCATTATAAATATCAATCTAAGTCACTGATTTTGCTCATGTTTTTTTTCGTAAGCCGTATTTTTGCACCAAAGAAAAATTGAAATGGAATTTAGATATCAGGATCCGTACCCGATTCAGAAGGATGATACGGTGTATAAGAAGTTGACTTCAGACTATGTGAAAGTTGAAAAACTTGGCGACAGAGAAATTTTAACCGTAGATCCGAAAGGTCTTGAGCTTCTTGCAGAAGAAGCGATGGCAGATGTTTCTTTTATGCTTCGTTCTTCGCACCTTGAAAGTCTGAGAAGAATTATCGATGATCCTGAGGCGACTGATAACGACAGATTCGTTGCTTATAATCTATTGCAAAATGCCGCGGTGGCTGCCGAAGGGGCTCTGCCTTCATGCCAGGACACAGGAACGGCAATTGTAATGGGTAAAAAAGGTGAAAACGTATACACAGGCGTTGAAGATGGTGAATATCTAAGCAAAGGAATCTACAATACCTATCAGAAAAGAAATTTAAGATATTCTCAGGTCGTTCCGCTAACGATGTTTGATGAGAAAAATTCGGGATCTAATCTTCCGGCACAGATTGATATTTATGCTAAAAAAGGAGATTATTACGAGTTTTTATTCCTAACAAAAGGTGGAGGTTCTGCCAATAAAACATTCCTTTATCAAAAGACAAAATCTTTGCTTAACGAAAAGTCTTTGGAAGCTTTCGTGAAAGAAAGAATTTCAGATTTGGGAACAGCTGCCTGCCCGCCATATCACCTGGCATTGGTAATTGGTGGAACTTCGGCAGAGGCGAATTTAGCGGCAGTGAAAAAAGCATCCGCAAAATATTACGATCACCTTCCGACAGAAGGAAATGAAGCCGGACAGGCCTTCAGAGATTTGGAATGGGAAGCAAAAGTTCAGAAAATTTGCCAAGAAAGTTCAATCGGAGCACAGTTTGGAGGAAAATATTTAACGCATGATGTTAGAGTAATCAGATTGCCTCGTCACGCGGCTTCTTGTCCTGTAGGAATGGGAGTTTCTTGTTCGGCAGACAGAAATATCAAAGGAAAAATTACCAAAGAAGGCATTTTCCTGGAGCAACTGGAGCAGGATCCGAAGAGATTTTTACCGGATACGCCGCCACATTTGGAGGAGGCAGTAGAAATTAATTTAAATAAACCGATGCCTGAAATTTTGGCTGAGCTTTCAAAATATCCAATCAAAACAAGATTAAAACTAAACGGAACTTTAATTGTCGCAAGAGATATTGCTCACGCAAAAATCAAAGAATTATTGGATGCAGGACAGCCAATGCCGGAATATTTTAAAAATCATCCAATTTATTACGCAGGACCAGCAAAAACACCGGAAGGAATGGCTTCGGGAAGCTTTGGACCAACAACAGCGGGAAGAATGGATGTTTATGTAGACGAATTCCAAAGCCACGGTGGAAGCATGGTGATGCTGGCAAAAGGAAACAGAACGGCGGATGTTACGAATGCTTGTCATAAGTATGGAGGTTTCTATATAGGATCGATCGGTGGGCCTGCCGCGATTTTGGCAAAAGACAATATTTTATCGGTTGAAGTAGTCGATTTCCCGGAATTAGGAATGGAAGCAGTAAGAAAAATTGAGGTAAAAGACTTCCCGGCATTCATCATTACTGATGATAAAGGAAATGATTTCTTCGCAAATTTGGCGCATTAGAGCCGGATATAGACAGATAGAAAATAGAAAATAGACGGATAGATGATAGACAGACAGACTTCTTACCCCTTTCTCAATTGTCTATTCTCTATCCGTCTATCATCTATTTGTCTATTAAAACTATCATCTTTTGCTCTTTATTAATTAAAATAAAAATAAATAAGAAAATAGGGCTTGTATCTTTTGTGTAAAAAAATAAAAAGCCTTATTTTTGCCTAAAATCTTAAAGAATGATAACGATTTTATCAGCATTTTGGCCATTTTATCAGTTCCTTTGGACCGTATTTTTTATAATCATGTTCTTAGTAGGATTCTGGTGCATTTTCATGTTCTTCGGGTTGGTAATTCCTATGTGGTTGACTGAAGGATTAAAAGAATATTTCGGAAAGGTAAAACCTTTTGATCCTGAAGAGATCAGAAGTAAATTGCTTACAGAACAAGAAGGAGTGGAGGTCATCTTCAATGAACCTAAAGGGCATGGTCCTTTTTTGCATGACCACGGTCACGATAGTCACGGACATCATTAATTGATAGTCATTGCTTTCCCACATGAATTCCGGGAAAGTAATATCAAAGCAAAACAACATATATAAAACCACTTAATTTTTTTTAAGTGGTTTTTCTTTTTTATTCGGTTCTCAATTTCTCGGGAGATACTCCAAATTTCTTTTTAAAGGCCCGTGTAAAATTCTGGACATATTCATAACCGCATTCGATGGCGATTTCTTTAATCATTATCTCTTTGTTGATGATGAGTTTTTTAGCTTTTAACATCCTCAATTCTGAAATATAATCGGTAACGGTTATTTGATATTGTGCTTTAAACTCTTTTCTGATTTTATTCTGATTCATTCCGATCAGCTTTCCGATTTCTTCAGCTTTAATATTTCGATGGTAATTTTCATCAATAAACTGTTTGATAAGAGAAGGAGTCTGAGAGATCATACCGGTATTGTCCTTGCTGTTGAATTGCTCAAAAATCAGAATCAGAAGTTTAATAATCTTGGCTTCTACAAAAAGTTTCAGCATCACTCCCTTTCTCGAGTAATTTATAATTTCTTTCAGGATCATATGCATTTCCACAGTCATATCGGGAGGCGTTTCTTTGTGGAGAAAAATGAAATTATTTTTAATCATGCTTTCCAGAATTTCTGCATTTTCCCTGTTGGCTTCCGGATCAATAAGGTTGAATATATAATTATAATTAATCTTAATCTGCAAATACTTTAAACGATCCTGATTCTCTGCCCATAATTCTGCCGTGCTGTCCATGGACGAATAATGAAGGATATACTGGTTTTTCTTAAACAGAAAATTGGCTCCGCAGTCATTCGCTTCCAGATGAATGTCGTGGCTCAGTAAAAAAAGAAGGTTGAAACTGGATTTTCCTTCAATAAAATGAGATTTCGAATAACTTTCCGCGTAAGAATCTTCATGCAGGACAATCTGTATATCATCGGAGATAAATATTGCCCCGCTCTTAATTTGCTTCATATAATGCATGGTTTTTATGGTACAATTTGAATCGAAAGCTCCATATTAGATAACAAAAAGTTTGAAAATGATAACTTGAGGTTAATAATGAGGAGTACTTTTGCGCAAAATTAAATATAATTTAGAATAAATAAAAATAATATTGATTATGTTCGAAAATTTACAGAAGGCAATGAAAAAAATCGGGGTTAGTCTCGGTGTTTTGGCATTTGCAAATACATATTCATACGCTCAGCAATGGGAAAATGTTGGGGCAGTAACCACGGTTTCGGCTGGAGGAAGCAGTTATAACAACTTAGTTATAGATAATACAGGAAAATATTACCTTTCATACTACGATACTTCTGTAGGAAAAGGATCGGTACAGATTTTTAACGGAAATTCATGGTCTTATGCAGGAGGAAGTGCTGGCATTACAACAGGGATGGCGCTTTATAATTCTTTATCCGTAGACGGACTGGGAAATGTGTATTACACCAATCAGATAGGATATCCCGGCTCAGGAATGGAAGTTCGCCAGTTCAACGGAACGGTGTGGAGCTCATTGCCTAATGCAACAAGTACATCTGTAAATTATCATGCCTCCGCAGTGTCGCCTTCTAATGTATTGTTTACCTACGGAAATCATAATTCAGGAACGGTTTCTCGTTATGTAAATGGTGCTTGGGAACAAGTCGGGAATGCAGGTTTTTCAAACGGTGCTATGTATGCAGAAATGGTGATCGGAACCAATAATAAAGTGTATACGGCCAATGTATCTGGTGGATTAAGAGTCTACGTAAATTCTGTTTCAGCCACTGCCACAGATAACTGGGAGCTGATGGGCGGGAGCATTGTGGATGCTGCAGCAGCAAGCGAGCAGTATACTTCAGACATTGCCATTAATGAAAATAATGAAGTCTATGTTGCCTACGTTTCCAACTCTGCGAACGGAAATAAATTGAATGTTAAAAAGTTCGACGGAACTTCCTGGATAACGATAGGAAACGAGTACTTCAGTGAAGGAAGGGTACAGCATGTTGCTTTGGCTGTCTCGCCTTCGGGACAACCGTATGTGGCAGCCAGCCGGTTTGAAAATGATAATTTTCTGAAAAATTCAGTATATCAACTCAATTCTTCCACGCAGACCTGGGAAAAATTCGGAGGAGATTTTATTTCTGAAGGGCAGGCCACCTATAACGACCTGGTGGTTGATAAGATGAATAATCATCTGGTTTTAGCCTATTCTGATGCAGGAACGAAAGTGAAGAGGATTTCTATTGCAGATAATTCAGTCCCGGTATGTAATAATACCGACCCGGGAATCAATCCCGGAGATTTGGGTTGTGTATCTTTTTCTTATCAGGGTCAGCAGGTGGTGTATACTACGGTAAGAGGTGCAGATGGTAAGGTTTGGTTTCAGCAGAATTTAGGAAGCTCAAGAGTGGCCACTGCTTTCAATGATGCAGATTCTTTCGGAGATCTTTTCCAATGGGGAAGATGGGATGACGGGCATCAGCTGAGAACCTCAGCAACCAATTCAGCGCCGAGTCCAAATTCACCGGAAGGTATCACAGGAGGAAGCAGTTCTTATATCACCGGTTCTTCAGGTTCGTCATGGTGGGGAACACATGCCACCAGCGATGCCTGGACGGCAGCATCTTCTTCAGATGTAACTTCCGCAGTTGGTGCAGATCCTTGTAAAAAAGTGGGCCAGGGTTGGAGACTTCCAGTTTCCGCAGAGTGGGTTTCCGCTGTTAATTCCGAAGGCATCAATAATCCTGCGACAGCGTATAACAGTCACCTGAAATTACCTGCAGGAGGAAACAGAAGCAGTTCGAGCGGATCTTTTTCTTTTGTCGGAGAGAGAGGGTATTTCTGGAGTTCGGAAACGGCAACGTCAGGAGGTAAGTTTCTGTATATAGGAACTGCAATTGCGCAGCCCACTTCAGGAGCGCCGAGAGGTCAGGGAGAGTCGGTAAGATGTATCAAAGATTTCACGCAGTTGGGTACGGCAGATGTTAGATTAAATGCGGCAGCTATCGGAGTATATCCAAACCCGACCAATGGGATTTTAAATATCAAAACAGACTCAGTAATTGACAGCGTTGTTGTTTATAATCTGGTGGGTCAAAAAGTAAATGTTCAGTTCTCAAACGGTCAGATCGATATGAAAGAACTTGCAAAAGGAGTCTATATCGTAGAATTAAAGTTGAAAAACGGACAGAAAATTTCGAAAAAAGTTAGTAAAAACTAATAGTCATAACGTTGGATTGAATTCAAGGACTTTCTTCATGAGGTTTTTGTTTAAAAAGTCAGCGCTAGTTCATTTTTTAAATTGCAGTAAAACCCGCATTGTTTCGTCACAGTGCGGGTTTTTGTTGATGTATCTTGAAAAATATTTTTCCTGAATTTTCTTTTTAAATGAAAAAAAATGATGTTTTTTCAAGCTTCGCAGAGCAAATGCCTTCGCTTTCTAAAAATCAGTAGAGAGCAATAAAATCTCTGCGTTAAAAAAAATATTAAATTTTTACGATGTAAAAAGAAAACAGTTGTGTTGATAGAGTTTGTTTAACATTTAAAAGAATTCAGAATAGCGAAAATATTTCCACTAAAAAGTAAACCGCTCTTAGTTTTATCTTTTTTAATTAAAACATAACGACTTGGCGAAAAATAAATTATTTTAGTATCATACTAACTAAAAAAGAGAACTTTATGAAGAAATTTTATTCCGGTGTATTGTTGTTTATTGCAGCTCTGATTTTTGGGCAGATAAACTATACGGTTACACCAAATCCGTTCAATGAGACGGATCAGATTACCTTAACGGTTCCCGGAGACCAGATCGATGAGGTGGCATGGGGAGTTGCCAACCATGCGGTCTATATCTGGAGCTGGTCTTTGGATGCCAATTTTCAAAATAGTCAGGATTGTCCTACCAACGGACAATGGGGAGATTCGAACGATGCGAACAAGTTGGTTTACAACAACACAACAGATTCTTACTCTTTAACTTTTACGCCCACTACTTTTTATGGCAGAACAGGAATCGGAAGGTTTGGTTTTTTATTAAAAGACAAGACGGGAGCTCACCAGACAGGGGACAGCTTCGTGAATGTCGGGACTTTAGCTTTAAATCTTACCAATCCGTTTGCCAATAGCTTGACATCGGTTCCTGTAGGAAATTCAATCAACATTACAGCGACAACCAATGTAAATGCTACTTTCCAGTTAAAAGCCAACGGAACGGTCGTAAATGCTACAACAACGCCTTCTTCATCGTATTCTTACAGCTATACTTTAACGGAAGATGCTTCTATGGAACTAATTGCGACGGAAGGTTCTTCTTCTAAAAATGCTGCATTTGTTTTGCAGGTGCCGCGAAATGTAGTGTCTGAAGCGATTCCGGGTTGGATAAAACAGGGGATTAATTACAATTCTGCTGATCAGACGAAGGTTGGTTTAGCTTTGTATGCGCCTTTTAAAAACTTTGTTCATGTGATTGGTAGTTTCAATAACTGGGCGGTAAATGATGCGTATTTAATGAAAAGAGATACGACAAATCCTGATCTGTACTGGATTGAATTAAACGGGCTGACTCCTCAGCAACTGTATACTTTCCAATACAGAATAAACGATCTTAAAAAAGTGGCAGATCCTTACTCGCCACAGATTTTATCTTCTTACGATGATCAGTGGATCGCGGCAACTACTTATCCAAACTTACCCGCATTTCCTGCAGGACAGGATTTTGAGGTTTCGATGTTTAAAACGGGGCAAACACCTTACAATTGGCAGATGACCAATTTCCAGCGTCCGGCGAAAGAAGATCTTGTGGTGTATGAATTATTATTAAGAGATTTTACTCAGGAAAAAAACTGGCAGTCGCTGATCAATAAAATCAACTATTTAAAAGGGTTAAATATTAATGCGATCGAGCTGCTTCCTATTATGGAGTTTGATGGAAATCTGTCTTGGGGATACAATACGTCTTTTCATTATGCTTTAGATAAAGCGTATGGAACGCCGGAAAAATTCAAGGAATTTGTAGACGTTTGTCACCAAAACGGAATTGCGGTAATTCTGGATGTTGCTTTCAATCATGCCACAGGCCGCTCTCCATTGGTGAGGCTTTGGAATGTTGATCCTGATGGTGATGGCTATGGAAATGTGGCGGCTAACAATCCTTATTTTAATACGGTTCCCAAGCATTCTTATAATGTATTTAATGATTTTAACCATACAAGTCCTTCGACTAAATATTACGTTGAAAGAACTTTGCAGCAATGGCTGACCGAATATAAAATCGACGGATTCCGTTGGGATTTAACCAAAGGTTTCACGCAAAACTGTTCTGAAAATGATGAAAGCTGTACCAATGCCTATCAGCAGGATAGAGTAGATATTCTTAAAGATTACGCCGATAAACAATGGGCGATTGATCCGAATTCTTATATTATTTTTGAACATCTCGGAACAGATCAGGAAGAGCAGCAGTGGGCGAATTATAGAGTATCAGAAGGAAAAGGGGTCATGATGTGGAATAATCAGAACGGTTCTTATAACCAGAATACAATGGGTTATAAGGAAAACAGTAATTTCGACAGAATGGATCATGAACTTCATGGTTTTTCATTAATGAGAGGCGTTGGATATGGAGAAAGCCATGATGAGGAAAGATTGATGTTTAAAAACCTTGCTTACGGTGCAGTGAATGGTTCTTACGATGTTAAAAACTTAAATACAGCACTGGACAGAATGAAAACCTTCGGTGCGACCTTCTTTACCATTCCCGGTCCGAAAATGATCTGGCAGTTTGGTGAACTGGGATATGAGTTCAGCATTAACCGATGTGCCGACGGATCCATCAGTAATGATTGCAGAACCGATGAAAAACCAGTTGCATTTAATTTAAATTATGATACAAATGCCAACAGAAAGTCGGTTTATGATACCTGGGCTAAAATTATCAACATCAGAAATACGAATCCTGTTTTCAAATCAAAAACATATACGATAGAATCTAATAATCTTACGAATGATCCGGACGGTTTAATAACGAGGATTTACGTTTATGATAATTTACTGACAAACAATGAAATGAAAAATGTGGTTGTATTGGCGAATTATAATACAACGGCGAAGAGTGTTGTTCCGTATTTTCCTTATGTTGGAGCCTGGCAAAACTTAATGGATAATACCATTACAAATATTACGTCTACAACGGCTCCGATTACGCTTCAACCTGGCGAATTCAGGATTTTTGGAAATTATACGGGGAGTTTATCCACAATCGATACGGCAGCTTCTCAGCGATTATTGCTTCAGATTGCGGATAACCCGGTGAAGGACGGTTTCGTCAAATTGGTGTATAACAAAGCTAAAAACGGACAGATTTCCATCTATGACATGACGGGTAAGCTGATGGATTCATTTAAGCTGACTCAGGAAAACGGAATTCATGAGATGAAGGTAGTGTATCCTTCAGGAGTGTATTTGGTTCATTTAAAATCAGATACGGGAGTTTCTATTCAGAAAATGATCGTAAAATAGCTTGTGGATAAGTCTGTTATTAACGCAAAAGAGATCATGAAAATGATCTCTTTTTTTTGTTAATTCATATATTATCCACGTTGAAAACTAGGTTTATCAAGGAGTTATTAAGGGTTTATTAATAGGTTATTCACATGTTTACCACTATGGATAAGTAAGGTTATTCATACCTTGCCAATAGCTTATTAACGGCTTATCCATATTTTATCCACGAGCTTATTCGCATATAATGTATACTTATTCATAGGCTGCTAATACCTTTCTAACAGCTAATTAATACGTTTTCCACATCTTATTCACAATTGTTGAAAACGTGATTTTAAAGGGATAAACGAAGGTTTTTGTCATGTGAAATTAATACTCTACCTTTGTGCTAGATTTATCAAGAAAGGTGGAGGGATTTGGCCCTGTGAAACCTTAGCAACCGACTTTTCTTAACAGGTAATGGTGCTAATTCCAACCCAATTTGGGGGAAGATAAGTGAAACAATATTCTGAATATTATTCCATTTTCTTGACGGTCTTTGTTGGCGGATTTAATCCGTTCGGGTTTATTATTAATTTTTCAAAAAACAAAAGATGAAAAAGCTTAGCCTCTCTGTATTATTGCTTGGCGCAATTATGATCTCTGCGCAGGAACAGGAAAGGGAAAAACAGATTGAAGACGTGGTTATCGTGGGTAACCGAAATGCCAAAAGAACAAAACTGGAAACTCCGGTTCCGGTAGATATTATCAATATCGAAAAAATACAGAAATCTTCACCGCAAATTACCGTTCAGGATTTATTAAACTATGTCATTCCGTCTTTCAATGCAGTGCGTCAGTCGGCATCGGATGGAACCGAGCATATTGATCCTGTAACATTGAGAGGAATGGGCCCGGATCAGGTCCTGGTTTTGATCAACGGAAAAAGAAGACATACCACTTCTTTGGTTAATTATCAGAATACGGTCGGAAATGGTTCTGTCGGAACTGATCTAAGTGCAATTCCTGTGATTGCCATTGAAAAGATTGAGGTTTTACGGGATGGCGCGGCGGCTCAGTATGGTTCGGATGCCATTGCGGGAGTCATCAACATTATTCTTAAAAAAGACATTGGCGCTTCTGCGACTCTCAATTATGGAATTACAGGAAGAGGTGACGGGGAGACCTATCAGGCAGGAATAAACTACGGATCATCTTTGGGAAAAGATGAAAGTTTTATCAACTTATCTCTTCAGCTTAATCAAAGAGGAAAGACAACGAGAACCCAGAATCATAATCTGGATATCTTTGGGGGTAACTTTGCCTACGACTTTGCCGATAATCCTGATGCCGCCAGAGCTGCTGATGATGCAATCATCAAAGAAAGAGGTTTAACGCGCGACGATTTCAATTTCCAGATTGGCGATGCCAGAATCAAGCAGGCGCAGTTATTTGTGAATACAGAATATCCTTTTAACGATCATTTTAAGATCTATTCGTTTGGAGGTTTCAGCATAAAAGAAGGTCAGGGTTATGGTTTCAGAAGATTGCCCAGTGAGACATCGAATAATGTTGAATCCATCTATCCCAACGGTTTTCAGGCCGTTCTGAATTCTCAGGTATACGATATTTCTTATGCCGTTGGAGCAAAATATAATCTGAACGACTGGCAGTTTGATCTCAGCAATACGTTCGGAAGCAATACCTTTAAATACAATGTGGATAACACGTTAAATGCTTCACTAGGAGCAAATTCGCCAACAAGTTTTTACGCGGGTGCCCATAGTTTTCTTCAGAATACTGTCAATCTTGATGTGTCTAAAAATGTTAAAAATTTCAATTTTGCCTTTGGAGGAGAATTCAGATTTGAGCAATATGATATTAAGGCGGGCGAACAGGCTTCTTACGCCAGATATGACATTTTTGGAAATGTGGTTACGCCAACAACTCCGGAAGCCAATGTGGTCGGGGCAGGTGGCGCACAGTCATTCACCGGGTTTTCACCGGACAATGCTTTAACCAAATCAAGACATTCTACAGCGGTCTACGCAGATGTTTCTTATGATTTAGCTAAAAAATTAAATATCGATGCAGCATTGAGGTTTGAAAACTATTCAGATTTCGGAAATACCCTGAATGGTAAATTGGCGCTCAGATATGAATTCATTAAAAACTTTGCCATTCGTGGAGCGGTAGGTACAGGGTTCCGTGCGCCCTCTTTGCAGCAGCAGTATTTTAATAATTCCTATGCAGATATTGCCACCACAGGAGTCGGAATTGTGAAAAAAGGAATTTTTAACAACGACAGCAGAGCGGCTGAAATTCTTGAATTTGATAAATTAAAGCAGGAAACATCAGTAAACGGAAGTGTCGGATTTACTTTGAAGCCCGCAAAAGGACTATTTATTACCTTAGACGGATATTGGATCGGCGTGAAAGACAGAATTGTGATCACAAGTAATATCACAGACGATAGACTGAAGGATCCTGCTATTGTAGGGGCAGGAAATGAAGTGGAAAGTGCCCGGTTTTTTGCCAACGCCATCGATACCGAAACGAAAGGGGTAGATTTAGTGGTGTCTTACGACTGGAAATTAGGAGGCGGAAACCTGAATATCAACCTTGCCGGAAATTATACAGAAACCAAAATCACCGATTTTCATTTTCCACAGGGCTTACAAACGCCGCAGGAAGAATTTTTCGGACCGGATCAGATCAATATCATCGAAACCTTATCGCCTAAAACAAAAGCGACACTGGGATTGAATTATGGAATCGGTAAATTGAATTTTCTCGTAAGAAATACGTATTTTGGCCAGGTAACAAGAGATGGATATCCTTTCGGAGGCGTACAGAATTTTTCGCCAAAAGTGGTAACCGATATCAGTGTGGGCTATGACCTGACCAAAAATATCAACCTTACCGTTGGGGCTAATAATGTATTTGATGTATTTCCTGACCTTCAGAGCTATGAAAATTCCTATTATGGGGTTTTTAAATATGCTCCGGTGCAGATGGGAACACTGGGAAATTATTTCTTTGGAAGGCTTAATTTTACATTTTAATTAAATGAATTCAACTTCACATCAGATCGGCTGGAAAACGGCAGTGGCCATTGTAGTTTCGAATATGATCGGAACAGGTATTTTTACAACGCTGGGTTTTCAGCTGGCTGATATTACCAATACCTACAGCATTATTTTGCTTTGGGTAATTGGTGGAGTTTTGGCGCTGTTTGGCGCATTCTGTTATGCCGAACTGGGTTCTCATTTTAAAGGAAACGGGGGCGATTTTATATATTTAAAAGAAACTTATCATCCGATTTTGGGATATTTGGTAAGCTGGATTTCTCTGATTATCGGTTTTTCATCACCGGTGGCATTAGCCGCTTTAGCGATGTCGAAATACCTCTCTGCCTTTCAGTTTTCCTTTGGAAACGGATTTGCGATAGGGATTATTTTTCTCGTGGCAGCTTCTCTTTCATTTAGCTTAAAAACTTCGAGTAAATTTCATAACTTTTTTACGGTCATCAAGATTGCTTTCATCATTATCTTAATTGCGTTGGGCGTTTTCCTTTCGAATTCGGAAAATGTCGGGAACAGCCTCCTGTTTGATGATTCCTGGAAAAAAGAAATGATGCTTCCGGCTTTTGCAACGTCTCTGGTCTTTGTTACCTATTCTTATACCGGCTGGAATTCTGCGTCTTATATAGCGGGAGAAATTAAAAATGTTCAGAAAAATCTTCCAAAATCATTAATTGTAGGAACTGTTTTCGTTACCGTTTGCTATTTGCTGATTAATTTTATCATGCTAAAACATGCACCTGTAGCTCAAATGGCCGGAAAGGAAGATGTCATGGGTGAAGTTGCTGATAATATGCTCGGAAATACCTTCGGAAAAGTGGTTAATGTATTCATCGCATTGCAATTAATTGCTACAATAAGCGGTTATTTGTGGGTCGGTTCGAGGTTAACTCAGGCTTTTGCGAAGGAAAATAAACTCTGGAAATCTTTATCAGTTGGAAATCAAAAAGGAATTCCAGTTCGGGCTATTTTTGCTCATGCCGTAATTGCCACGTTGATTATTTTGACGGGAAGTTTTAAAGAAATTTTCGTGTACACCGCTTTTATTCTTCAATTATTCGCGAGTCTGGCTATTTCAACGTCGTATTTTATAAAAAAAGAACAGCGAAAAATATTTAAATCCAATCTATTCTACGTTTTTCCAACCGTTTTTCTGCTGTTTAGCGTCTATATTTTGTATTTCACTTTAATTCACAATCCTAAAGAAAGCATTATCGGATTAGGAATTGTGGCATTAGGTGTTGTTTTATATTTAATCGACAGGAAATTGAGTAACCGTAAAGAAAATCCTTAATTGCCAGAACTCATTTAAATAAATTCGCCACGCGAAGCGTAAAACCCCCGCTTCATCAAATCAACCCGTAGATTCCCCTTTGCTCCCTAAAATATTAATTTCAATAAAATAAAACTTTGCGTTAAAAAACATCAGCCTCATTTTACCATTTTTGATCTGAACAGACTCTTCTGAAAGCTTTTAGTCTATATTCCTTCAGATAGATAGATTTTGAGTCTAATTAAAGCTTAAAATTATAAATCAACAAATACCACGCGAAGCGTCAAACCCCCGCTTCATCAAATCAACCCGTTGATTACCCTTTGCTCCTTAAAATATTAATTTCAATAAAATAAAACTTTGCGTTAAAAAAACATCAGCCTCATTTTACCATTTTTGATCTCGAACAGACTATTCTGAAAGATTTTAGCTTTATTCCTTCAAATAGATAGATTTTGAGTCTAATTAAAGCTTAAAATTATAAATCAACAAATACCACGCGAAGCGTCAAACCCCCGCTTCATCAAATCAACCCGTTGATTACCCTTTGCTCCTTAAAATATTAATTTCAATAAAATAAAACTTTGCGTTAAAAAAACATCAGCCTCATTTTACCATTTTTGATCTCGAACAGACTATTCTGAAAGATTTTAGCTTTATTCCTTCAAATAGATAGATTTTGAGTCTAATTAAAGCTTAAAATTATAAATCAACAAATACCACGCGAAGCGTCAAACCCCCGCTTCATCAAATCAACCCGTTGATTCCCCTTTGCTCCCTAAAATATTAATTTCAATAAAATAAAACTTTGCGTTAAAAAAACATCAGCCTCATTTTACCATTTTTGATCTCGAACAGACTATTCTGAAAGATTTTAGCCTCTATTGCTTCAGCTAGATTTTGAGGTTAACTAAAGTTTAAATTATTATTCAACGAAAAATGCTGTGTATAAAAAACAGATTATTTATTACCCTTTCTAACCATTCCGATTGACAAATCACAAAATTTACAAAGAAAAAATAAGGTAATGAAATGGGTTATTGAGTTTTGAATTAATAATCCGTATCTTTGCCCCCACAAAATTTTCATAATGTCTAAATCATTAATTCCAAAATTAGAAGCGATAAAACAAAGATATAATGAGGTGGCAGACCTTATTATACAGCCTGATGTAATTTCAGACCAAAAAAGATATTCTTCTTTAAACAAAGAATATAGTGATTTGGGGAAAATTGTAAGAGTTTACGATCAATATAAAGGCGCGTTGGACGCCATCGAAGAGTCCGACGAGATTATTGCCGACGGATCTGATAAAGATTTTGTAGAACTGGCAAAAATCGAGAAAAACGAGGCGCTAAATAAAATTCCTGCCCTGGAAGAAGAATTAAAAGTATTATTAATTCCGAAAGATCCTGCAGATGATAAAAACGTTATCGTGGAACTTCGTGCGGGAACAGGTGGTGATGAAGCAGCGATCTTCGTCGAAGATGTGTACAGAATGTATACCATGTATTTCAAAACGAAAGGCTGGAGACATGAAGTTACAGATTCTAACGATGCGGCAAAAGGATACAAAGAATTGATCATGAAAGTAGAAGGCGAAGGCGTTTACGGAGTGATGAAATTCGAATCCGGAGTTCACCGTGTGCAGCGTGTTCCTGAGACCGAATCTCAGGGCAGAGTGCATACTTCTGCCATCACAATTGCCGTTCTTCCGGAGGCCGAAGAAGTGGATTTTGAATTAAATCCTGCCGATATCGAAATGCAGACTTCCCGTTCAGGCGGTGCGGGTGGACAAAACGTAAACAAGGTTGAAACAAAAGTGCAGTTAACACATAAACCTTCAGGAATGGTGGTTGTTTGCCAGCAGGCACGTTCTCAGCTCGCCAACCGTGAGCTGGCGATGGAAATGCTGAGAACCAAATTATATGATATCGAATTACAGAAAGTTCAGGGAGATATTGCCGCTCAGAGGAAATCCATGGTTTCTACCGGAGACCGTTCTGCAAAGATCAAAACATACAACTATCCTCAGGGAAGAGTTACCGATCACAGAATCAACAAGTCCATGTATAATCTCGATGCTTATATGAACGGAGATATCGCTGAAATGATCGATTCCGTTATCATGGCAGAAAATGCTGAAAAAATGAAAGGCGAAGAAGAAAACTTTTAAAAAAAATAGCACTAATATTGCTCTTGAAATATCAAGAGCTTTTTTTTTGCTTAAAACTGACACGACACACTAAGAATTAAAATAACCTATGGGATGGACTAAAAAGGTACTGCTGTTGCTGGTACTACTCTGTGGGCTTAATATAGAGGCACAGATCACTGTTTTAAAACCCGATAAAGTATTCGGATTATACTTTGATACTTTTGTAAAGCATGATAATAAGGCTTTAACGACGCTCAATCAGTATCTGAAAAATTTTATGGGTGCAGAAGCAATTTATAATACAGATCGAAATGAGACCTACGAACAGGAAGTCACGGGTTTTACCAATCTTTTTCTATCCGAATTTTCAGAAAGTGTGGGCAATGAATGCAGACAGCAGGTGAGAGATTATTTTGTAGCCCTTTTTGACCGGTTTAAAACAGCAACATATTCTATTAAAAATATGGAGACCATGAGAAATGACTATTCTCAAAGTCAGGATGTTTCTGAGGTTTATTATGAGGTGAAAATTAAAATTCCCTCAGAAGAATCGGCCTTTGTACTGAAAGACAGCAAAAATATTACGGCAAAACAGCTGAAGAGCTATTTGAAAGATCTCACCCATAAACTCGCGAATGCCAATAAGGAAATCTCATTTTCAGACAAGTTTCTTTTATATCAGATTTATAAAGAAGAAGGGACTTATTATTGGAATGGCGGCCCTCAGGAGCTTTTATGGAAGCTTAACAATTTCTACTTTAAAAACTTCAACGCCAGAAATAACAAAATTAAAAACTGAAAAATCAAGGGTATTTAAAGGCTTTTTTATGTGAGATACTTTATGTATTTTTGAGAAAATCGTTCAAAATGAATTTTAAACCTATTGTATTATCGGCTGGTGTTTTGTTTTCAGCCAATTTTTATTCTCAAAAAATGAATTATCCTAAAGCATTAAAAGGAAATCAGACCGATACGTATTTTGGAACTGCCGTTGAAGATCCTTTCAGAGATCTGGAAAATGATTCTCAGGCGACCAAAAAATGGGTAGATGAAGAGGTGAGCTATACACAGAATTATCTTTCAAAAATCCCTTTCAGAGATAAAATTAAAGATCAGCTTAGAGATATCTGGAATTATGAAAAAATTTCAGCTCCTTTTAAGGAAGGAGATTATACTTATTATTATAAAAACGACGGTTTGCAGGCGCAGTCTGTTTTATACCGAACGAATACTAAAACAAAAACTACGGAAGTCTTTTTAGATCCTAATAAGTTCTCAGATAAGGGAACGACTTCTTTAGCTAATTTATCATTTAATAAAAAAGGAAATTTAGCAGCCTATTCCATCTCGGAAGGGGGGAGCGACTGGAATAAGATCATCATTATGGATGCTGTTTCTAAAAAACAGATCGATGAAACATTACTTGACGTAAAATTCAGCGGGATTTCTTGGAAAGGGGATGAAGGTTTCTATTATTCAAGCTATGATAAACCGAAAGAAGGAACCGTACTTTCAGGGATGACAGACAAACATAAAGTGTATTTTCATAAACTGGGAACCAAACAATCTGCAGACCAGCTGATATTCGGAGGAGATAAAACGCCGAGAAGATACCTGAGTGCCGGAGTTTCTGAAGATCAGAGATATTTAATTATTTCTGCGGCCAATGCCACCAACGGAAACGAATTGTATATTAAAGATCTCAAAAACGGAGGCGATTTTGTTCAGATCAACAAAGGTTTCGACATCAATGTAAATATTGTAGATACAGAAGGAGATGAGCTTTTTATCTTCACCGATAAAGACGCTCCGAATATGCGTTTGGTAAAAACAAATATTAAAAATCCATCTCCTGAAAACTGGAAAGATCTTATTGCCGAAACTCCAAATGTATTGGGAATTTCTTCCGGAGGCGGCTATTTCTTTGCGACGTATATGGTAGATGCTGTCGATCAGGTAAAGCAATACGACAAAAAAGGCAAGCTGGTAAGAGAAATTGCCCTTCCGGGGAAAGGAAATATCAGCGGTTTTGGCGGAAAAGAAACAGAAAAGGAACTGTATTTTTCGTTTACCAATTATATTACGCCGGGAACAACCTATAAATTCAATGCAGATTCCGGAAAATCAGAAGTTTATCAGAAGCCTAAAGTGAAATTTAATCCTGAAGATTATATTTCTGAACAGATTTTCTACACTTCGAAAGACGGAACAAAGGTTCCGATGATGATTAATTATAAAAAAGGAACTAAGCTGGATGGTAAAAATCCGACCATTCTTTATTCATACGGAGGTTTCAACATCAGCTTGCAACCTGCCTTCTCTGTTGTTAACGCTATCTGGATGGAAAACGGCGGAATTTATGCCGTTCCAAACATCCGTGGAGGAGGAGAATATGGTAAAAAATGGCATGATGCAGGAACCAAGATGCAGAAGAAAAATGTATTTGATGACTTTATTGCGGCAGGAGAGTATTTACAGGCTAAAGGATATACCTCAAAAGAGTATATGGCTTTATCAGGAAGATCAAACGGAGGTCTTCTGGTAGGGGCTACCATGACGATGCGTCCTGATCTTGCTAAAGTGGCCTTCCCGGGAGTGGGTGTTTTGGATATGTTGAGATACAACAAATTTACGGCCGGAGCAGGATGGTCTTACGATTACGGAACGGCGGAAGACAGCAAAGAGATGTTTAACTATTTAAAATCATATTCACCGGTTCATAATGTAAAAGCAACTTGCTATCCTTCTACAATGATCATTACAAGTGATCATGATGACCGGGTAGTTCCGGCACATTCTTTCAAATTCGGAGCAGAATTGCAGGAAAAACAGACCTGTCAAAATCCGGTGTTATTAAGAATCGAGAAAAATGCAGGCCATGGCGCCGGAAGATCTACAGAACAGGTAATTGGAGAAAATGCAGATCTCATCTCTTTTGCTTTGTTTGAAATGGGAATAAAATCTTTAAAATAGACTTTTATAAAAGCTGAAAATAAAAACCGGATGGATTTCATCCGGTTTTATTTTGCTGTAAAAACAGGATTTTCAGAATAAAGAAACGGATCGTACTGAGGTTTTTAAACACAATATATTATTCAGGGATCATAAGGTAAAGAACAGGTAGTCAATGGGTTGTTAATGAGTTTTTATTATTCTAAAAATGCTTAAATTTAGCCATCTAATAAATCCGAAAGTATGAGAAGAGAAGTTCAGAACAAAACTCCTCAATTTAATATAGCTGAAAAAATTGCTGAAATCTATCCTTTTGAAAAAGACGGATTACAGTTGAAATCTTCCTATAATAAAGAAGATGTCAAGGACGAATCTTTAACGCAGACCACTCCGGGAATGGCTCCCTATTTACGAGGTCCCTATTCTACCATGTATGTTCAGAAACCCTGGACTGTTCGTCAGTACGCGGGTTTCTCCACAGCAGAAGAATCCAATGCTTTTTACAGAAGAAATCTGGCGGCAGGGCAAAAAGGACTGTCGGTCGCTTTTGATCTGGCTACACACCGGGGTTACGATTCCGATCATGGCCGAGTGGTGGGTGACGTTGGAAAAGCAGGTGTTGCGATTGATTCTGTTGAAGATATGAAGATTTTATTCAACGAAATTCCATTAGATCAGATCTCGGTCTCTATGACGATGAATGGCGCTGTTTTACCGATTTTGTCTTTCTATATCGTTGCTGCCGAAGAACAGGGCGTTGCTCAGGACTTACTCTCAGGAACCATTCAGAATGATATTCTGAAGGAATTTATGGTAAGGAATACCTATATTTATCCACCGGCACCGTCCATGAAAATTATTGCAGATATTTTTGAATATACCTCTAAAAATATTCCCAAATTCAACTCTATTTCGATTTCGGGATATCACATGCAGGAAGCGGGAGCAACTCCGGTTCTGGAAATGGCTTACACGCTTGCAGATGGTCTGGAATACGTAAGAACGGGAATACAGGCCGGAATGAATGTTGATGATTTTGCTCCCAGATTATCCTTTTTCTGGGCCATCGGGATGAATCACTTTATGGAAATTGCAAAAATGCGTGCGGCAAGATATATCTGGGCTAATTTGTTGAAGCAATTCAATCCTCAAAATCCAAAATCTTTAGCATTAAGAACGCATTCGCAGACTTCGGGCTGGTCTTTAACAGAGCAGGAACCTTTTAATAATATTACAAGAACAGCCATTGAAGCCTTGTCTTCTGCATTGGGCGGGACTCAGTCTTTGCACACGAATGCTCTGGACGAAGCGATTGCTCTTCCAACAGATTATTCAGCGAAAATTGCCAGAAATACACAGATTATTCTTCAGCAGGAAAGCGGAATTTGTGATGTGGTAGATCCAATGGGTGGAAGCAATCTGGTGGAATCTTTAACCCAGCAGATGATTGAGGAAGCCATGAAATACATCGATGAGGTAGAACAGGAAGGCGGAATGACAAAAGCCATTGAAGCCGGAATTCCGAAGATGAGAATTGAAGAGGCAGCGGCCAGAAAACAGGCGAAAATAGACAGTGGAGAAGAATTTATTATTGGTGTTAATGCTTTCAGGTCTGCTTTAAAGCAAGATCAGATCGAAATTTTAGATATCGATAATACAGAAGTTCGCAGAAAACAGATTGAGAGATTAGATTCAATTAAACTCAAAAGAAATTCTGAAGCCGTAGAACAGATTGTTCAGGAAATCAGAGAATCTGCAAAAACAGGCCAAGGAAATCTTCTCGCCTTATGCATAGAAGCGGCTCGCAGAAGAGTGACGCTTGGCGAAATGAGCGATGCCATGGAGGAAAGCTTCGGAAGATATAAGGCAAACATCAGAACAATTTCAGGAGTCTATGCCATGAACGCAGGAAAAAACGAATTTTTTGAAAAAGCACTGAATCTTACTCAGAAATTTGAGGAAGAAGAGGGGCGCCGTCCGAGATTAATGGTCGCGAAAATGGGCCAGGATGGTCACGACAGAGGAGCAAAAGTAGTGGCAACGGCATTTGCGGATATGGGCTTCGACGTCGATGTGGCGCCATTATTCCAGACTCCGGAAGAGGTCGCCAAACAGGCGGTGGAAAATGATATTCATATTCTGGGCGTTTCTTCTCTGGCGGCGGGTCATAAAACACTGGTTCCGCAAGTGGTGGAAGAATTGAAAAAACTGGGCGCAGACGATATAACAATTGTTGTGGGAGGCGTAATCCCTCAGCAGGATTATGAATTTCTATATGCCAACGGGGCAGATTTTATTTTCGGTCCCGGAACCAATCTTCCCAAATGTGCTGTTGATATTTTAAATAAATTTTTAAATTAACTTTCTCAATAAAGAAATTGCACAGCTTTTGTACTGTAAGGCATAACCAAAAAAAAAATATTATGGGTTATACAGTAGTTTCAGTATTTCCGCAGACTGTAGATACAGAGGAAATTAAAAAAGATTTAAGAGAAAAAGGATTTAATGAAGCAAATATTATCGTTTCTAAATCCAATGTTGAAGCAGGACTCAATCATTATCAGGGAGACGAAAAAACAGAAGGCTTTTTTAATTATGTTTTTGCCCACGATGCCGAAATGTTAGACGCCTACAGAACGCACAGCGTAGGAAAAAACAATGTTGTGGTCTATGCAGACGATCTTGAGCAGGCAAAAACAGCAAAAGCGCTTCTTAATGAAAAAGGAGCTCTTGAAGTTTACAAAAAACCGGCAGAACAGGAAAAAGATATTCCTGATGGAATGACTGAGCAGGAGTATGACGGGATTATTGCCAAGGCAAAACACAATATTTATTTTCTGGATTCAGAAAGAACCTATAGTCCGAACAGCAGAGGAATGGAAGACAGGATGGATGATATGGGAGCAAAAGATTAATCCCGCATCAGAAACAATCTTTCAAAATTATACAATACAGCCTGGCACTGAAAATCCTTTTTCTGCCAGGCTTTTTAAATAAGATCTGCGTCATCCAGATTTCTGGTTTTAATCGCCACTAATTCCCGAATTTTATCAAAAACCCATAGAAAATTCAGTAATCCATTCGGTATTTCAAGCTTCAGAAAAAGCTTCAGAGCGTTTAAAATTATCATTTTTTAGAGCGAAGAGTTTATTTCTTTCCGCTGATTTTTAAAAGACAAAGGCAAATGAATTTGCTTCCTGAAACCTGAAAAATATGCTTTATCAAATCAACTTGTTCATCTTCTTTGATCGCTTGAGTTTTTTTTCATTTAAAATAAAAATTTGCGATAAAACGATAACACAAAAGTATAAACAGACTCTTATTCTTGATGCTCAGCACGATAAAAGGCAAAATTTTCAAAAAAATATTTTGAAGATTAAAAAAATACCATATCTTTGCATCTGAAAATAAAGTTTAACCATTAAAAAACAACGAAGCAATGTTCAAATTCAATCTACATTCATCAGTAGGATTGCCTTTTGCAAAGGCGAGGCTTCGTGGTTTGGTACACTCATAGAATAACAGTATATCGAAATATCAAAACCCGAAGTCGTAAGATTTTCGGGTTTTTTATTGCGCAATATTTCAAACTCAAATCAGTTTTCCCGAAATCTTTTTTATAAATTTTTTTGGAATCTTTCCGAATAAAGTTTTTTAGGAGCTTTATCCCGCTTTCCGCTGTATCTTTTTTTGCCCATGCTTTTTTCAAGCCTATGCAAAAAAAGGATGCCGCTTCAATCGGGGCTAGGAAAAGGTTACCGCCAAACTAAACCTCATAGGTTTTCAAAACCGATGAGGTTTTAATAAAGTCAACTAAAATGTTAGTTGATTAAGAGCTTAATACAAATGTACAGATTCAGAAAATCTGAAATCTGACCTCTTGTATCTAAAATCTAATTAATACATGGAAAAAGATAACCTTTTGTTCTCCAGAATAAGAAGTCTGAGAAGCAGAAAAAGAATAATAAGAAAAGATGTAGAAAAGCAGATCATACAAAAGAATAAACGGAGTAAAGAACTTTGGAAAATACGGAGAAATATGCCGTTGGTTCCTTTGGAAGAGCCTTATCAAAAAGGTTTTATTCGGTTTTTCGTTGTAAGAGACGATGTGAGACGATCCAAAGATGGCGATTTCTTTCAGGGAATTCTCAATAAGATTAATACAAAGATGTATTCCGAAACCCGAAAATTTTTAAAAAAGAAAAGAAAATTCGGGCGAAGAATCTATGTGGAAAGAGATCAGAAGTTAGCCCGGCTTTCAATTCATCAGTGGAACGATCCAAAGTTGGGATTAACGACGAGGGAAAGACCGTATTTCTTAAAAAGAGAAGAGTACAGTCCATTCCGAAAAAGATATAATATCTACTACGAATTCACAGAACCGTGGAGATTTGTATGGAGAGTAAGACCCAATATGATTACGCATTACAAACCTTTAGATTCTGATTTAGAAAAGGAATATGATGAATTGCATTCCTATTTAAATCAACATAAAATTGTGGGAATTATTCATAAAAAGATATATGGTAAACCCAATTTATGGAAAGACAGATACAAGCGGGATCCGCAGAACAGCAGAAAATGCGTTCGCTACAAAATGTCTGCAACAGAGATTGCAGACGATTCAGAGGATGAAAATATCCTCCAATTTTAAAACAAAAACAATGGGAAATTTAAAACTTAAAGGAAAAGATATATTAAAAATTGGCTATCCAAACAATCAGAGTGTCAACATCGCTCTGGAAGTCATGAAAAGAAATTTTGCAACGAAAAATATTCATCATGTAAAAGCTCTTTTAAAGGAAATACTGCAGAATCCGGATCAGTTCGAAAAAGATTTAACCTTCGGGCAAATTGCAGAAGCTTTGCTTTCATCAAGGAAAACAGAAAAGAGAATGCTTAATACAAACAGAGCAACCTTTACTATTTTCGGAAATAATATTGCGGATGAAGCCAAAAACCAGCTCTACACCGCTCTGAAACTTCCAATATCAACGCAGGGCGCTTTAATGCCCGATGCACACAGCGGTTATGGTCTTCCGATCGGCGGTGTTCTTGCCGTAGAAAATGCTGTTATCCCTTACGGAGTCGGCATGGATATCGGGTGCAGAATGTCGCTTAGTATTTTGGATACGCCAGTTTCATATCTTGACGGAGCGAGAGATAAATATGAAAAAGCGCTCGCTGAACACACCAAATTCGGAATGTATGAAACACATAAATCTCATATCGATCACGAAATTTTCGACAGAGATACATTCGATATGATCCCGATTCTAAGACGGTTAAAAGGAAAAGCCATTAAACAGATGGGAAGTTCCGGCGGAGGAAATCACTTTGTGGAATTTGGAGAGGTTGAAATCACGGAAGAAGATAAGCAAATCGGTCTTCCGAAAGGAAAATACCTCGGAATTCTTTCGCACAGCGGTTCGCGCGGATTGGGAGCAGAAATCGCTCAGTATTATTCCAGGATGGCGACAGAGCAGTGTCCATTACCAAAAGAAGCTCAAAACTTTGCCTGGCTGGATCTCAACACGCATCTCGGCGTAGAATACTGGACGGCCATGACTTTGGCGGGAGATTATGCTTCGGCCTGTCATAACGATATTCACCGAAGATTAGTGAAAGCCGTTGGGGGAAGAGTAAAAGCAAAAATTGAAAACCATCACAATTTTGCATGGAAAGAAATTCACCACGGAAAAGAAGTGATCGTTCACCGCAAAGGCGCCACTCCGGCCAGTGAAAATGAGCTGGGGATGATTCCCGGTTCGATGACGGCAAAAGGATTTATCGTTCGCGGAAAAGGAAACCCGGATTCTCTGAATTCTGCCTCTCACGGAGCCGGAAGAGCACATTCGAGAGGAGAATGCAGAAGTCTTTTCACTCAAAATGACATCAAGAAAGAATTAAAACTCAAAAAGGTCACCTTAATGGGCGGAAATACCGAGGAAGCACCGATGGCGTATAAAGACATTAATGAAGTGATGAATGCGCAGAGTGAATTGGTAGATATCCTGGGAACCTTCCAGCCAAGAATTGTAAGAATGGATAAATAATTGGGTTGTTGGTTTTTGGTTGATGGTGTTAAGATTTAACGCCATCAACTAACAACCATCAACCGACAACAAATTAAAAACAAATGGACAAACTCATACAAATAACCTCAGGAAGAGGCCCTTTAGAATGCCAGTGGGTCGTTGCTAAAGTGCTGAAAATCTTTCTTGAGGAAATAAAAAATAACAAAATAGACTACGAAATCATCCATCGTGAAAACGGAGATGAAAACCTGACTTTAAAATCGGTTACCCTTCTTTTAAAAGGGAAAATGGTAGATGATTTTTTAAAAACATGGCTTGGAAGTATCTGCTGGACGGGGAAAAGTACATTCCGAAAACTGCATAAAAGAAGCAACTGGTTTATCGGTATTTTCGAACTGGAAGGTGTAGAGAAAATCAATTTTAATGAAAAAGATATTCAGTTTCAGACGACCAGAAGCCAGGGAAGTGGCGGACAGAATGTGAATAAGGTGAACACGGCTGTTCGGGCAACTCATAGTCCGACAGGACAAAGTGTTTTCGTGCAGGATTCACGTTCGCAATTGGAGAATAAAAAACTTTCCATAACGAGATTAAGGGAAAAGGTTTTGGAACAGAATATTATTCAGCTTTAAAAAAGAATGCAGGAAACATGGAATAATCATTTGCAGGTGCAAAGAGGAAATCCGGTCCGAAGCTATTCCGGAACAGATTTTAAGAAAAATTATCAGGATAAATCTTTTAAAAAACAAAGAAATCTACTCAAAAACGAATTAAAAAACGATAGAAATGACCTTTTTTAAAAATAATTAGTAGTTAGAGGCTTATCAAAAAAATTCGCATAATATTAAAATGTAATGGATTGCTTAATAGCTCAGCAACGATTTGTAAAAAAGAAATTCGCCAAAAGAGTTAAAAATGGAAAAAATTAAAAAAGAAAAGTTAAATGATAATGAGTTTTATTTATTAATTATTTAATGTTTTATAATTTTAATTGAAAAAAATATATAAATTTGATTAAAATAAAAACAAAATATGAATAGAAAATTATTTTTGTTGCCGGTTTCTGCAGCAGTATTTTTTGCTTTTGGTAAGTTTAGTGCACAAAATTCTAAGGTACTTATTGATGATTATTATAAGAAAACGCAACAGCTGACTCAAAAAAACACGGGCACGGTCAGTAAAGTAGCGTTTATTATTTTAAATGAAGATACCTCAAGAAGCTTAGGTGCAAATATTGTGAACGTACAGCAAACTTACGATGGCTTAAGAGTGTATAATGCCCTTGGCAAAGTAATCATCAGGGGAGATAAAGTTATTTCTGAGACTAATAAATTCAGTAAAGATATGGTTATCGTTCAGCAGGAAAAGACTCACCATAAAATTTCGGAAATCACCCTTAAACAGAACTTAGGATTAGATGAGATTTCCATGATTGATTATCTTCCAAATGTATATTTTGAAAAAAACGGAGTCTATGTGGTTGCTAAGGAACTATTTGTTTCGGGTAAAAATTCTTCAGAGGTGTGGCATGTCATTGCTGATGCCGGTTCTGGTGAGATACTTTCTAAGGATAATCTGGTTGTTAATTGTAATTTTGAGGGTAACACACATTCTCATGAAGAAAAATCTGCTGGCGGATATTTAGAAAGTTTGCCACAAAATTTTCAGGAAAATACTCAGAATAATTTCGTGAGCCATGCTGCGGCATTACCTGCCAGTGCCTCTTATCACGTTTTTTCTTTGCCGGTAGAGGCTCCTACATTCGGTTCTCGAACGGTGGCAAGTAATCCCTGGTATCTGATAGCTTCTCCCAAAGGTTGGCATTCTGACGGAACAAATAATTATACCTATACAAGAGGGAATAATGTCTATGCATATTCTGATCAAAATAATACGGATACACCAGGCTATTCGCCGAATGGAGGTAACGCATTAAACTTTGATTTTTCCTATGAAGAAGGAAGATATATCAATCCCTTTACTCAGCGAGATGCAGCAATTACCAATTTGTTTTATATGAATAACAAGATGCACGACATCTTTTATAAATTTGGTTTTACAGAAGCATCCAGAAACTATCAGACAAATAATTTTGGGAACGGAGGAATACAAGGGGATGCGGTAAATGCAGAAGCATTTGACGGAAGTGGACTTAATAATGCCAATTTTAATCCTGGATATGAGGCTGTAATCAACAATGAAACATTTCTTCTTGCCCCAAGAATGCAGATGTTTCTTTGGAATAGAGCACAGACAGCCCAAGATCCAATTTCAAGGTATAAGTATAACACTCCGGCAAATATAGCAAGCCGTCCTAAATTAATTTCTACATCTGCATCCTTTGGTCCGCTTTTGTCTGATGGGCAGTCGGTAACCGGAGATTTGGCTGTTTCTGCTCCCGAAAATGGATGTAGTGCTTTAGCAGCAGGAAGTATGACGGGCAAAATTGGTGTTTTAACCGCAGCGGGATGTAGTTTTTCTGCTAAAACCAAAAATTTGCAAAATGCAGGTGCCGTAGGGGTCATTCAGTATCATCCGTTCAGTGAAACTCCAGTCGGTTTGGGTGGCACAGACAATTCAATCACGATTCCAACAATTATGATCGGTAAAACGGAAGGCGAATTTCTTGTGAATCAGATTACGGCGGGGGAAACTATCAACGCTACCTTAAGTAATGATTTTAATGGCTTTAAGCATTCCAGTTTAGATAACGGAATTGTTGCTCATGAATATGGACACGGAATCTCAAATAGATTAACGGGGCGAGGATATAGCTGCCTTTCTACAGATAAGTCTACGGAGCAGATGGGAGAAGGATGGTCTGATTTCTTTGCATTGATGCTGACCACCAAGCCTGGTGATACTTCTGCGTTAGCCAGAGGCATGGCAACATACTCTATAAATCAGCCAACGACAGGAGGGGGAATAAGACATGCTCGATATTCTCCGGATTTCAATGTGAATAATTATACCTATGGCAGAACCAATGATGTTGTTGGGCCACATGCTATAGGATTTATCTGGGCAACAATGCTTTGGGATCTTACTTGGAAATATGTTGAGAAATATGGTTATCATAATGATGTGATGGCAAGTTCCACTTCTGGCAATGCCAAAGCTTTACAAATTGTAATGGATGGATTAAAATTGCAGGCCTGCAATCCTTCTTTTATTGATGGAAGAAATGCCATTCTTCAGGCGGACTTGGTTGGAAATGCGGGCGCAGATAAATGTATGATCTGGAATACATTTGCTAAAAGAGGACTTGGGGTAAACGCTTCTGCAGGCAGCCATATTATTGCTGATGATCAGGTGGAAGACTTTACTGTTCCGCAAGAATGTAATGCAACTTTAGCCACTCAGGATATAAAGCCGGCAGATTCTAAATTTGTACTATTCCCAAACCCTACGTATGATGAGTTTTTTGTAGGAAATATCGATAAATCTAATGAAGAAGTGAAAATCACGATGTTTGATATGTCGGGGAAATTAGTTCTTTCCGATTCCAGAGACGCTATATCCAAAAAGGCAATTTCCACAAGAGGCTTCCAAAAAGGGATTTATATCGTTCACATCAAGCAGGGAAATAAAACTCAGGTTGAAAAACTGATCGTGAGATAGTTTTTTTTTATAAATTACCTGAATTCGGGATAACAGACTTTTTTGTAGTTGCTTATGGAAGCTAGGCGCTGGAAGATGGAGGTTACGGAAAGTGATAAAAATCAAAATTCTCCTTTCTTTCTTTGATTTTTGTTATCATAACAAAATAAAGAATTTCCAGCCTCACTCTTCCAGCTGCATTCTTATCCCGAACTCAGGTTGTATTATATCTCAAAATGAACAGATTTAGTAGAATTTCAATATTTCTTTCTACTGATTTTTAGAAGGCAAATGAATTCGAGAAGCTTAAAACACGCTTTATCAAATCAACTTGTTGATTCTTCTTTGCTCACTTGAGTATTTTTACATTTAAATTAAATTTTGCGTTAAAACGATAATCCTAAAATTTAAAAAGTATTTAAAATAAAAAAGTGTTTAGCGACTGTTTATTTCTTATTCACAGAAATCAGATAATCATAGACCATTTGATGCTGGTCATCTGTTAATTTTGCTTTTGGAGCCATTCTTGCCAGTGTTTTTATCCATCCCTGATCATCATGTTTCGCAGGGTCGGGAAGTTTGTGGCATCGATTACAGGAGTTCTCAAAAACGGTTTTTCCCTGAGCGAGCTGTTCCGATGAGGTATATTTCGGTCCGCTTACCGCCACACTTTTGGGTCCGCATGAGGCCATACATGCCGAGACGGCTATCATCCCTAAAATTAATTTTTTCATACTATTATTTTTTGAAAAGGTTTATTTTTTCACAGAAACAATATAATCGTAAACCCATTGATGCTGCTCGTCTGTGAGTTTGGCTTTAGGAGCCATGGAATTCATAATGCCTACCCATTGCACAGATGTATGAGCAGTGGGATCAGGTAGCTTATGACATCTTCCGCATGAGTTTTCGAAAATGGTCTTTCCCTGAGCTATCTGCTCTGCTGTAGATGTTGCCGGCCCCATTGGAGCGATTGGTGTTGATGATTTTGGAGTACATGACGCCAATAAAAAAGCAGTAAATGAGGCTACAGCAATTATATTTTTCATTTTTCTAATGTTGGTTGATAACAAATGTAGCAAATTCCCTTCTTCATTGATAAAATGGGGATTAATTTAGAAGAAGTATAAATACGAACAGATATTGGTGAATGGTGAATGGTAAATGATGAATAGTGAAATATGAGTGGTGGATGGTGAATTTTTCTTTTGGGGTGAATTTTTGCCATCTTATTATTGACCATTGTTTCTTTAATCCTTATTTTTGAAGGAATGAAATTTTCTACAGAAGAGCTGATAAATGGGATACGATCCGGCAACAAACGCCTGATTGCAAAAGCGATTACATTGGTAGAAAGTAAAAAAGCAGAACACAGAACCCAGGCAGAAGAGCTTTTAAAACAGATCATGCCTTTTACAGGAAATTCGGTTCGGGTAGGCATTACAGGAGTTCCCGGTGCCGGAAAATCAACATTTATAGAAAGTTTTGGAAGATTAGCCATTGCAAAAGATAAGAAAGTTGCTGTGTTGGCTATCGATCCCAGTTCGGCAATCAATAAAGGAAGTATTCTCGGCGATAAGACCAGAATGGAAGAATTAGCGAAAGAAGAAAATGCTTTTATACGCCCCTCTCCGAGCTCAGGATTTTTAGGAGGTGTTGCCAATACCACGTTTGAAACCATGATGATTTGCGAGGCAGCAGGTTATGATTATATTTTAATAGAAACCGTGGGCGTGGGACAGTCGGAAGTGCTGGTTGCAGATATTACTGATGTATTTTTATTTCTGAAAATAATTGGCGGAGGAGATGAGCTTCAGGGAATCAAACGCGGAATTATGGAAATGGTAGACTTGATTTTTATTAATAAAGTTGAAAAAGAAAATCTTCAGAAAGCTAAAAACACACGATTAGAGCTTAAACGCGCGCTCGATTTTATTCCGCCAAAAGAAAAAGACTGGAAAGTCCCCGTTTTGCTTGGTTCGGCCTTGCATCATGAAGGACTGGAGGATATTTTTGAGAAAATTACCGATTTTATAAGCCTCAAAAAGAAAAGCAACCGTTTCGCAGAAGTTAGAACACAGCAGGCTGAAAAAAGATATGAATATTGGGTTCAGGAATATATTTTAGCAATGATGAAAAGAAACGGATCATTGGAAGAAGCGTATCTCGAGCATAAAAAAAATGCTTCAGCAATGGTATCAAACCCAAGTACTGAAGCAAAATTATTTGTTGAAAAATTTCTTAATTCTAAGGATTAAATTTTCTCTTTTTCGTCAATATTTTTAGAGATAAATCCGTCATAGGAGATAGGCTGTCTGTCATTACTTCTGATCGATGTAAACGCTCTGCCGTTTTTAAATATTTCTATAATGATCTCATCGGCATTGCTTTGGTCATTAATCTTAATCTTAACGATCCATTTTCCTTTTTTACCCTGAGTTTTACTTACCACAAAGTCTTTCGATGTAAAACGGTAACCGGCTTTGTCTGTATTTCCATAGGTTGGGTTGAAAACTCTTCCGAAATACGGTAAATAGACTTCAAGCTGCCCTTTTTTCAGGTCGATGGAGTAGTTGCCTCCTGCAATATCCAATATTCTTGTGGATGTTGTATTGGGAAGCGCATTCATGACATTAATAACATCATAATTCGTAGGCGTTGCTCTTTCTGCACGGAAGGAAAAATCTTCAGCATTTACAATGCCTGCTATGGTGGACGGGTCTACTTTTGTCTGCGCAAAGCTGTTCTGAAAACTCATCAGAAACCCAAAAAGGAATATAATTGAAATATACTTTTTCATGATAATAAAATAATTATTAAATTTAAATAGCAAAATGTATGCAAAAATTCTGTTTCAGAAAAGTTTTGGAATAGAAATTGTAAATGATGATTTAACAACCCTCTAAACTTATGAAATTAACACATCTTTTAGGAGCAGGAGCCTTGGCTCTGTCGCTTGCAGCATGTACAACAAACCCGATTACAGGAAGGTCTTCTTTACAGTTGGCCAACAATTCCGAGATCCTTACCATGTCTGCTCAGGAATATAAAACCACTTTATCTAAGGCTAAAGTGCTTACCGGAACAACAGATGCTAAAAAAGTTGTGACGGTAGGGAACAGGATTAAAGCAGCTGCAGAGAAATATTATCAGAATATAGGAAGGTCGGGAGATTTGGCGAACTACAACTGGGAGTTTAATCTTTTGCAAAGTAATGAGCTAAATGCTTGGTGTATGCCTGGGGGAAAAGTGGCTGTTTACACAGGAATTTTACCGGTTACCAAGAATGATAACGGTCTTGCTGTCGTAATGGGACACGAAGTTTCTCACGCACTAGCCGGACATGGCAACGAAAGAATTTCTCAGGCCATGGTGGCTCAATATGGAGGTCAGATTTTGGGAGGAACAATTTCTAATGGTCAGTGGGCCAGTGTTTTCGAAAGAGTATATCCTGTGGGTTCTCAGGTAGCCTTGCTTAAATATGGCAGAAATCAGGAATCTGAAGCAGATAAAATGGGCTTGTACCTGATGTCGATGGCAGGATATGATCCGAGAGAGGCGGTTCCTTTCTGGGGAAGAATGGAAGCGGCAGCAACAGGAGCAAGACAGCCGGAATTTTTATCTACCCACCCCAATCCGGAAACCAGAATTGCGGATATCAACAGAGACTTACCGAAAGCTTTAGAGTATTATAAGGCTGCAGGAGGAAAATAATCAACAGAATTTTAATCTTGAATTGGCCTTATTAAATCTTAACTAAATTTAATAAGGCTTCATCTTAACTAAATTACACACATATTATGAAAGGTTTATCACTTACAGGGCTTGTTCTTTTGGCCGTTTCGGTATTACTGTTTTATCTTACGTCACCTAATTTTACCATCAATGACCTGCAGATGTCTCATGTTATGGGTATGATGGGAGGAGTCGGTATCGGTTTAATTATTGGCGGTATGGTAGGCTACGTAAGCAAAGGAAGCGCAATTAAGGCAGAACAGAAGCAAAAAGAGTTCAGACAATTGCAGAAAGATAAAGAAGAGCTTGAACAGCAGGCTGCTGAAATCGCAAGACGTGAAGCAGAATTGCAGGCTCAACAAAATAGAAATCCTCAAATCTAACGATCTGAGGATTTTTTTATAGCTGTTATTTCAAATTTTTTAAAACTTGTAACCTACCCCTACCATAAACAGGTTGGGTCTGTTGTCATATCTTATTTCCTCATTGGAAACTTTATTGATAAAGTTTCGGGAATCTTTACTGAATGCTCCTTCATAACGGGCATTAAGAATCAGTTTTTTGATTTCCAGCTGAGCACCCAACTGATAACCTACTGTAAAATTATCTCGTGAATTTTCTTTAAAATCATTAAAAGTATCTTCTTTACTCAAGTTGTAGCTAGCCACAGGACCAACAAATACGCCCAAAGTATTTCCCAGAACATTATAACCTAATAGTACCGGCAAATCCATACGGCTGCTTTTAATATCAAAAGTGGTAGATTCTGCAGTAAATTCATTTTTGAAATGAGTGTAGTATAATTCCGGCATTACAAATAACGCACCTGGTAAAGGAACTTTTAAAGATAACCCCACATTAAAACCTGCATTATTTTTTCCGCTTCCTTCCACTGCTTCATTTACTGTTCCTTTAATATTTTTCCAGGAAGGAGAACCGGTAGGAAAGATAATGTTTGCTTTCCCGGCCAGAGAGATCTGAGCGGAGGCAAATACTGAAAATCCTATTAATGCTATACTAAGTACCTTTTTCATTATCGTCTATTTTTGTTATTGTATTCTCAATAGTTTTATTATTCTCAAGTAAGTATTCTCTCAGTTCTTTAAATAGTTCTGATGAATAAACGAAGTCAATAAGATTTTTATTGCCTGCTGTTATCAGAATATCTTTATTACCTTCCCATTCTTTAATACCCAGCCTCAGATACACAATCTTTTCACCAATGGTCATCACCGAGTTCATATCATGGGTATTGATGATGGTGGTGGTGTTGTATTCCTGAGTGATTTCTAATAAAAGATCATCAATAATATTAGAGGTATAAGGATCTAGACCGGAGTTGGGCTCATCACAGAAAAGATATTTAGGGTTGTTCACAATTGCTCTTGCAATGGCAACCCTTTTTTGCATCCCTCCCGAAATTTCAGATGGGAATTTTCTGTTGGCTTTATCCAGATGTACCCTTCCGATTACCTCAAAAACGCGTCTTTTCTTTTCACGGAACGTAAGATTGGTAAACATATCCAGTGGAAACATAATGTTTTCTTCCACTGTTAAGGAGTCAAACAAAGCACTTCCCTGAAAAACGGTTCCGATTTCCGAACGAAGGTGCTGTTTTTCATCACGGGTCATCACATTAATATCTTTTCCGTCGAAAAGGATTTCTCCCGAGGTGGGCTGAAAAACATTCAGCAGACTTTTAAGAAAGACGGTTTTTCCGGAACCACTCTGCCCAATAATAAGATTTACTTTTCCTTTATCAAAAGAGGTTGAAATACCCTTTAAGACTTCAACATTATCAAAACTTTTCTTTAAATTTTTTACCTCAATCATCAGCTTAATATTAATTGGGTTAACAGCAATTCGGAAAGGATAATGAAAACCATTGTCCAGACCACAGCCTGTGTACTTGCTCTACCTACTTCCAAAGAACCTCCTTTTACATTATATCCGAAATAGGAAGGAACTGTAGCAATGATGAAAGCGAAAACTGCAGTCTTGGTAAAAGCATAATAAATGAAAAGATTCGGCATATACATCTGGATCCCGGTGATATAATCAGACTGGGTCCAGTTGCCGGTAATCATCCCCGCAATATACCCTCCCAAAATACCAAAGACAATGCTTATGGCGATGAGTAAAGGGTTAAATATTACACATGCAATAATTTTCGGCAATATCAGGAAGTTAGGAGAATTCACTCCCATAATATCCAATGCGTCAATCTGCTCCGAAACCCTCATCGTTCCTATACTGGATGCAATATAGGAACCCACTTTACCGGCTAAAATCAAACTGATAATAGTGGGGGCAAATTCCAGCACCAATACTGCTTTGGTGGCGTATCCAACGAATGAAGGGGGAATAGGAAACGATGAAGCATCAAAGTTGTTAAACATCTGAATGGCCACAACCGCTCCCACGAATATAGATGTGAAGATCACCAACCCAAAAGAGTTGACTCCCAAATCATTGATTTCTCTCATGAACAGCTTCCAGAAAACCCTCATTTTCTGAGGCTTTTGCATAGATTTACCAAGTAAGATAATATATTCTCCTACCGCTGTAAAAAACTTTTTTAACATACTGCTAAATTAGACTTTTTTTATTTAATTAGGTCAACATTACAACTGAGATTAAAATCACAGTTTGATGGGTATTTTAGGAAATTATCCTTATTTCCTCATCTTTAATTTTAACTTTACTTCGCTTTTTTATCACCTCCTAAAACCAATAATACGGTTTTTAGAATAATAATCAGATCGAGGACAAAACTCCAGTTTCTTACGTAAAATGAATCCGCGAGAATCCTTTTCTTCATTTCTACGTCCATATCTCCGGAATCTCCACGCAATCCGCTTACCTGAGCCAACCCTGTAATTCCCGGGCTTACCATACTTCTTAAGCTGTATCTTCCTATTTTAGGCTTAAAATAATGGTCTACCGAAAGCATGTGAGGTCTTGGCCCTACCACAGACATCTGGCCTCTCAGGACATTAATAAACTGCGGCATTTCGTCCAGACTTGTTTTTCTGAGAAACTTTCCAATAGTTGTTATTCTGGAATCATTTTCAGAAGTCGTTTTGGTGGTTGAATCATCATTTAATACCATGGTCCGGAATTTTAAACAGTGAAAAACCTCTTCATGAAAGCCATATCTTTTCTGTATGAAAAAAACAGGCCCTTTTGATGATAATTTAATAAAAATTGCAATAACCGGAAATAACCAGGAGCAAATAAATATAAGAATAACCAGCGAAAACACAATGTCAAATAATCTCTTCACGATATAATTAGAATAGTAATCTAAGGAATATTTGGACTGATTAAGAACGGGCTGCGTCTCCACATAGCCCAGATCATAAGAGAAAATATGGCTTTGTGAAATATTGGGGATAAGGGAAATATGAACCTTATTGGCTTCTGCAAGCATAAATATTTCGTCTTCCGTCTTCGAGTCAAAATGATTTTCAAGGGGTAAAAATAAGGTATGAATCCCGTTATTTCTCCAAAAAGATTCGAGTTCTTCTTTTTCTGTTGATTGTGAAGGATATTCAAAAATCCTGAATCCAAAATCTTTTCGGTCATTTAAAATATTTTTGAGAACCTTGGTAGAGTCATTTTCATTCAAAAACATTATGTTTCTGTTATTAACTCCCAGAGAACGTAAATATTTTATCCCAAAATAGATCATCGACTTGGTAAAGAGAATAAAACTAAAAAGATAGAGTGAAAGCCAAGACAGCTCCGAACCAAAGAATCGGTTATTGCTTACTTTCCTTAACAAAACCAAACCGATGACAAATAAGATGAAATGCGTAATGATACGCTCAACAAAAATAGTATACGTAAGATTCCTCCTGATGTTGTAAATCTTTGTTCTTCCGCTCAATAAAACCCAGAAAAGCATAAGCAGAAGCAGTGGAAAAGAATTTTCATACCAGCTGTTGCGATCATGAATCAGGTCTCGGTTTCTGGTGAGAAAAAAGAAAATAAATACACATGCAATCACCAAAAGGTCAAGCAGTAAAATGATAAATTTTAAATATCTAGAATACCGAATTCTCTGCATCTATACTATATAACGGACACGAGGAGCTAATGTACGTATTTTTACGGGATATTCAAGTACTTATGAGTCTGTACTGAGGCTCTCCAATCCGGGTTTTCTAATATAAAATCTGTAATCTTTGGGTACATCTCATTACGCTTGCTCCACTCACTCTGCAGATAGAGGGTGCAATCTTCTGAAACTTTTGCCGCCTGCTCCTGCGCGAATTTAAAATCATTATTATTAAAAACAATCATTTTAAGCTCGTGAGCCTTCTGATAAATTTCCTCTTTCGGAAGTCCTGTTTTCTTTGGTGAAAGGGTAATCCAGTCAATTTGCCCGCTCATAGGATAGGCTCCTGATGTTTCAATATGAACCGTACATCCCAATTCTTTTAATCTGGATGTTAAAATCTCCAGATTCCACATTAGCGGTTCACCACCTGTTAATACAATGGTCTTACAGTGTTTTGCAGCCGTTTCTGCTATTTCTTCTGCATTCATTAATGGATGTAAACTGGGATCCCAGCTTTCCTTTACATCGCACCAGTGGCATCCCACGTCGCAGCCGCCCAATCTGATAAAATAGGCTGCTTTTCCGGTGTGTGCTCCTTCTCCCTGAAGAGTGTAAAAATGCTCCATTACAGGGAGCATTTTACCTTCTTTTAATAAAATATCTTCTTCTTTATTCATTTTAAAATTAGTCGTTGTAGACTGAAGTTTTGTAGGCAATAATGGTGTTTTTCATCAACATTGCTCTAGTCATAGGTCCAACTCCTCCCGGAACCGGTGTGATCCAGCTTGCTTTTGCAGCACAGCTGTCAAAATCTACATCACCTGCCAGGTAATATCCTTTAGGAGAATCGTTGTCTACTCTGGTGATACCTACGTCAACAATTACAGCTCCGTCTTTGATCATTTCACCTTTTAAGAAATGAGGATCGCCCAAAGCGGTAATCACGATGTCTGCTTTTTTGGTATATTCTTCGATGTCTTTGGTGTAAGAGTGCGTTAATGTAACCGTTGAGTTTCCAGGGAAATCTTTTCTTCCCATCAGGATACTCATTGGTCTTCCTACAATTTTACTTCTTCCGATGATCACGCAGTCTTTCCCTTTGGTTTCAATATTATATCTTTCCAGTAAGGTTAAAATTCCAAACGGAGTTGCTGGTAAGAAGGTGTCCATTTCCAAAGCCATTTTTCCAAAGTTTTCCGGGTGGAAACCGTCAACATCTTTTCTTGGATCAATCGCGTTGATAATTTTTTCCTGATCGATTTGATCCGGTAAAGGCAACTGAACGATAAATCCGTCAACTGATTTAGATTTATTTAATTCATCAATTTTCTCCAATAATTCAGATTCAGAAACCGTGCTCGGAAATTTAACTAAGCTTGATTGAAAACCAACCTCCTCACAATCCTTCACCTTTGCATTAACGTAGGCTTTGCTCGCTCCGTTGTTTCCAACAAGAATGGCTACCAGATGTGGCGCTCTTCTTTTGCTTGCCAAGATTTTGTCAACTTCAACCTTTATTTCCTGTTTTATTTCTTTGGATACTTTTAATCCGTCAAGAATTTCTGCCATTTTTACTTTTATTACTTTTTATTAGATTTTTAAGGATACTTTTCCGGATTCTGATGCGTGCAGAAAACGGAGAGGATATTGACAATTTGTTGCTTCTCATCAATGTCAAAAAACACTAGATAAGGCAATTTTTTTAAAGGAATTGCTCTTACATTTTTATATTTGACAGCAAAGAAAGGGTTTATCTGTAAAGACTTATAAGCATCCAACAACTTCTTCCTAAAGCTTTTTGCTGCCGATTGAGATTGCATTTTGTAATATGCAATGGCTTCATCAATATTACGATTTGCAATAGGAGAAACTAAAATTTTAAATGCCATGCTTTTCCGAAATTTTCTTTAGTGATTCGAATGCGTCTACAAATTGTGATCGGTCTTGTTCTAAAGCTTCATCAATCACCCTTTTCATTTCCTCCGTCAACTCAAAATCATCCTCATTTTTTTCAAAGCTGATTTTCATTCTTTTCAAAAGATTTTCCATTAAAGTTTCTTCTTCTTTATCTTTCAGATGGATTGTAATGGTACTCATATCTTTGTATTTTACATCAAAATTAATGAAAATCAGCAATAAATTATTTATTTGCTTTATAATAATTAATCAATCCGTTTGTTGAAGTGTCGTGAGAGGTAATGTTCTCATTATTTTCAAGCTCCGGAAGGATTTTATTGGCTAAAACTTTCCCCAGTTCTACACCAAACTGGTCAAAACTGAAAATATTCCAGATCACACCCTGAACGAAAATTTTATGTTCATACAAAGCAATTAACTGTCCTAATGAAAAAGGAGTTAATTCGTTGATTAATATAGAATTTGTTGGTGTATTTCCGTGGAAAACCTTGTAGTTTAACAGGAAATCAATTTCCTCATCAGATTTTCCTGAAGCTTTTAGTTCTGCTTCCACTTCTTCTTCAGTTTTTCCGAAAGCAAGAGCTTCAGTCTGTGCGAAGAAGTTGGCTAATAATATATCCTGGTGATTAGAAATTTTATTTGGGCTTTCTACATAAGCAATGAAATCTGCAGGAATCAATTCTGTACCCTGATGAATCAATTGATAGAAAGCATGTTGTCCGTTGGTTCCCGGTTCGCCCCAAATAATGGGTCCTGTTTCGTAATCTACGAATTGACCATTTCGGTCCACACATTTTCCGTTGCTTTCCATATCTCCCTGTTGGAAATAAGCCGGAAATCTGTCTAAATACTGAGAATAAGGAAGAATGGCAACCGTTGTTGCTGCGTAGAAATTACGATACCAGATTCCGATAAGTGCCATTAAAACAGGAATGTTTTCTCCAAATTCTGCGGTTTGGAAATGCTGATCGGTATCGTAAGCTCCTCTTAATAATTGTTCATAGTTTTCATAACCTACGGCAAGTACAATGCTTAAACCGATGGCGCTCCAAAGAGAATATCTTCCGCCAACCCAATCCCAGAATTCGAAGATATTTTCTTCTGCAATCCCAAAGTCTTTAACGGCTTGAACGTTAGTTGATAAAGCGACAAAATGTTTGGCAACATCTTCCTGTTTTCCAGCTTTCAGGAACCAGTCTTTTGCTGAGTTGGCATTCGTCATGGTCTCCTGAGTCGTAAACGTTTTGGAAGCAATGATGAATAAAGTGGTTTCAGGATTTAAATCTTTAACAACTTCTGCGATGTGATTTCCATCCACATTAGACACAAAATGAACATTTAATCTTGTTTTAAAATGCTTCAAAGCCGAAACAACCATCACAGGTCCTAAATCTGAACCTCCGATTCCGATGTTTACTACATCGGTAATTTCTTTCCCGCTGAAACCTTTGTGATCTCCGGAAATAATGCTTTCAGAGAAAGATTTCATGTGATCCAAAACTCTTTTGATCTGAGGTTTGATATTTTCACCGTCTACTAAAATTTCTTTATCAGAAAAATCTCTCAAAGCGGTATGCAGAACTGCTCTCCCTTCTGTTTCATTGATTTTGTCTCCCGAAAACATTTTGGAAATCGCGTCTTTCAAATCGCATTCTTCAGCAAGATTTAAAAGAAGGTTTTTGGTTTTAGAATCGATTAAATTTTTAGAATAATCAAACAAAAAATTAGGTCTTTTGATCGAAAATTCATTAAAACGGTTCGGATTGTATTGAAAAAGGCTTCTTAAATCAAAGTCATTGTCTGCAAATTGCTCGTCCAAAGCTTTCCAGCTGTTGGTCTGAGTAGGATTTATTTTTGATAGCATCTGTTTTAGAAATTAGGGTTATACAATATAGAATTTTCAGGGTGTTTTTATTCCTGAATTCTGTTTGTGATATTCAATCTGCAAATTTAAGGAAAAAATGAATGGGGTGAAGGTCTCAAAATGATAAGAAATATTTAAATTTCAAAAAAAACATTCAAAAATTCTCCTTAAAATTCAAAATAAGCGTTGTTGTTGCTAAAATTATTAACTTTCACATCCAATTTTCATATTTGCAGCAATGATCAACAGGAGAAATTTTATCAAAAAATCGGGGCTTGGATTAGGATTTTTCGCCGTTCCTCTACCTGTGGAATTTTTATTTTTAAATGATTTTGTCTCAAAAAGACCCAATTTAGATCAGAGAAAATTCAGTTCTGAGGCGGTTGAAAAAACAATTAAAAGGATAAAAAAGACGATTGCTGATGAAGAACTGGCATGGATGTTCGAAAATTGTTTCCCCAATACGCTGGATACAACGGTAACATTTTATCAAAAAAATAATAAACCTTACACCTATGTAATCACGGGAGATATCGATGCGATGTGGCTTCGCGATTCTTCGGCGCAGGTTTATCCGTATTTAAGTCTGGCCAATGAAGATAAAAAATTGAGAGATCTTTTGAAGGGTGTGATCAATAAACAGGTTGAATGTGTTCTTCTCGATCCCTATGCCAATGCTTTTTTTAATGATCCTCATAAAATCAGCGAGTGGAAAGATGATGTTACCGATATGAAACCCGGAATTCACGAACGAAAATGGGAGATTGATTCTTTATGTTATGTAATGCGTTTGTCATCTAATTATTGGAAAACAACGGGTGATTCCTCTGTGTTTGATGCCGATTGGAAAAAAGCAATGCTGTTGATTTTACAGACTTTTAAAGAACAGCAAAGAAAAGATTCCAAAGGTCCTTATTCCTTTCAAAGAGCCGATGGAAACCCTTTGGATACGCAATTTGGAAAGGGTTTTGGAAATCCTACGAAAAAAGTCGGGTTAATACATTCCATGTTTCGGCCTTCGGATGATGCCACTTTTTATCCGTTTTTGATTTCCTCGAATATGTTTGCCGTAGTTTCTTTACGTGAAACAGCGGAAATTTTCTCTAAAATCTTAAAAGATGAAGATTCATCAAACCAATTCAAAAATTTAGCAAAAGAAGTGGATGAGGCGATCCGGAAATATGCCATTTTGAATCATCCGACCGCCGGAAAAATCTATGCGCTGGAAGTGGATGGTTTTGGAAATGCTTTATTTATGGATGATGCCAATGTTCCGAATTTATTGTCGATTCCTTATCTGGGATATGCTTCAAACGACGATGAAGTCTATAAAAATACCAGAAAGTTTTCCTTAAGCCATGCCAATCCGTGGTTTAGTGAAGGCAATTTTGCGAAAGGAATTGGCGGCCCGCATATCGGAGAGCATAAAATCTGGCCGTTGGGCTTAATTATGCAGGCTTTGACAACCGAAAATGATGAGGAAATTATTTCCTGTCTGAAAATGCTGAAAGCCACACACGCCGGAACCGGATTTATCCACGAATCTTTTGATGTCGACAATCCGAAAGATTTTACCCGATCCTGGTTTGCCTGGGCAAATACTTTATTTGGTGAGCTCATTCTTCATCTTCATCAAACAAAACCTGAAATTTTGAAACGAAAATTTTAAAGATAAAACCTCCGGATTAATTCCGGAGGTTTCTTGTAAAATCTAAAATTTATATAAATAACCAATGGTTAGGATTGCTATTCTGGAATATTGGAATGTGATTTTTTAATTGATTTTCTCTTTTTATAGAAAAATAACCCAACGCCTCCAATTAAGAGTAACGGCCAGATCACGATTAATCCAACAATTATTCTTTGAATTAAATAATACCCTTCCACGAAAGCCGATTTGGCACTGTATAAAAATTCAAATCGGTATTTATCATCGATGCTTTTTGTATTGGTAATGGCGATTTCTGCAATGCGGAGTTTCGGTTCTTTAATAAAAATATCAACGGTGCTGTATTTTAGCTGATCTGAAGTATTCATGCTTTGTAACTGCTGTTGATTGCCTTCTTTCATATTGTCATTGCCCATGTTTACTTTGTCTTTATTCACTTTCATCTGAGCAATATTGTTATCCGTTTTTTTATTTCTTTGGGCTTCAAGTTCTGCATATTTTATGCTCGCAGTTACATCTTCTGCATTGATGATTCTTGAATTTAAAAACAGCTTTTTATCATTAATCAACGTTAAAAGCTCACCCAGTTTATCGGTTGGAATCCGAACCTGCATTGTATTTTCGGTCTGAAATTTTTTAATCAAAGTTGCATTTTCATTGGATGTATTGTAAGTATCTTCTGAAATGACATGGCTCTGTAAGTTACTTTTTGTCACAAACCCTCCCAGTTGCTGAACCGATTTTTCAATAGAAATGGTGGCATCATAAACGTCTTTCACTTCCATATTTACATCTGCCGTTTTAATAAATTGTTTGTCTTTTACTTTCATAGTTGCCGCCGAAGAAACACTGTCGGAAACTATAACTGCCGCGGAATCTGCGCTCGCATAATCTGCAGATGTCGTTTCAATGGCTTCTCCTTTTTTACATGAATAAATTCCTAATAAAAGTGCCGTTGCGATGGATAGTTTTATGTAAGTCGTTCTCATAATATAGATTTTTAATGTTTTGCTTATCCCAAAGTTGCGGCAGAATGACTTGTAATGTTTGAAAATGCCGGGTAAAAACTTTGTAAATAGAAATTCTGGTATAAAATAATGAAAATCAGTACTTTGTAAAATATATTGAATAATTGTCTCTTGTTTTCGGATTAATTTTTGCTTAACTTTTACAAATCAAATACACAATAATTTCTTATGTCAAATACTTTTTCCAAAATCAGAAACGCAATAGAATTATTCAGATCCGTCGACTTTGATCAGTTGAGCGCTATTTCTCAAAAAGTGGATCTTCCCAAATTGATGCAGAATTTCTCAAAGCTTGACGATAAGCAGCTGGGAGGTTTAATGAAAATGCTCGATCCCCATAAGAAAAAGAAAGAGCTTCCGGACATTAACGGAGATTTCTACGATATTTACCATACATTGAGTCCGGAGCAGCGAGAAATTCAGTTAAAAGTAAGGGCTTTTATGGAAAAAGAAGTAAAACCTCTGGTGAATCATTATTGGTTACGCGATGAATTTCCGCACGAATTAATTCCAAAATTTCAAAAATTAAATATTTGCGGGGTTACCTATGAAGGATATGGCTGTCCCGGAATGCCTTTTTTAATGGAAGGTGTCATCGCTATGGAAATGGCAAGAATTGATGCTTCGATTGCTACTTTTTTTGGCGTGCAGTCCGGTTTGGCGATGGGGTCAATTTATATTTGCGGTTCCGAAAAACAAAAACAAAAATGGCTTCCTCAGATGCAAAAGTTTGAGAAAATAGGCGCGTTTGGACTGACAGAGCCCGAAGTGGGTTCCGGAGCGGCGGGAGGCTTAACGGTAACCTGTAAAAACACACCTGAAGGCTGGATTTTAAATGGTCAGAAAAAATGGATTGGAAATGCTACGTTTGCCGATTTAGTTATTATCTGGGCAAGAGATTTAGATAGCGGAGAAGTGAAAGGTTTTATTGTTGAAAAAGACAATCCCGGCTATTCTGTTGAAAAAATAAAAGGAAAAATGGCCTTAAGAATTGTTCAGAACGGTCTGATTACGCTGAAAGATTGTTTGGTGACAGAAGAAAATCGCCTGCAAAATGCCAATTCTTTCAAAGATACGGGAAAAGTATTGAGAATGACGAGAGCAGGAGTAGCCTGGATGGCGACAGGCTGTGCGCGAGGAGCGTACGAAAGTGCTTTAGCATATACAAGAACGCGCGAACAATTCGGGAAACCGATTGCTTCTTTTCAGATGATTCAGGGACATTTGGTGGAAATGCTGTCTAATCTTACAGCCATGCAAACGATGGTTTTCAGACTGTCTGAAATGCAGGATGAAGGGATTCTAAAAGACGAGCACGCTTCTTTGGCAAAAGTTTTCTGTACAATGAGAACACGGGATATTGTTTCCAGAGCGCGTGAAGTCTTAGGCGGAAACGGAATTTTGCTTGAATATGACGTGGCAAGATTTGTTGCCGACGCCGAAGCCATTTACTCTTATGAAGGAACAAAAGAAATCAATTCACTGATTGTCGGAAGATCGATTACCGGTTTCAGCGCATTTGTATAAAATGTGAATGGTGAATCGTCAATATGCTTTGCAGTTCAATTTTTAATTTTTTGCGTAGCAAAATTCACGATTCACCATTTATTTTTCAGTTTATTAAAGCTTTATATTTTTTTCGATTATCAATAATTATCCAGAGATTGATCAGGAAAAGGATTCCGGCAATAGACATTCCCGTTGTTGATTGATCTATTGTAAAGATATGAACCATAATTCCTACCATAACCGGCAAAATAACAATAGCGCCGAGTGCTCTGGTTTTAGGAAAAATAAATAATAATCCACCAATAATTTCTACGATCCCTACTAATGGCATCAACCAATGAATTTCGTTGAATGCTGCAAAAAGCTTCATCTGTTCCGGGGTTGGTTTTTCCATGGGCATATAGCTGAAAAACTTGTTCAATCCGGCATTAATAAACATTAATCCGAAAAGTAAAGAGAGAATAAATTTTACGATTTTCATATAGCTGATTTTATAATAAATATAAGACAAAATGAGATTCGTTTATTCAGGTTGAATAGATTTTCTATAGATTTCATTTAATTGTGAATTTTTTACGGCCTGTATAATTTGATTTTATATATTTGTTAATCAATTCAAACTAAACAAATTATATTATGCTGAAAAATCTTAAAAAAATAAATCGTAATGATTTAAGAGAAATTAAAGGAGGTGCTAAAGCACCAATATGCGATATCGGTCCTGAAGGCTGTCCTTGTAAAATTCCTCCCGGACATCCATGTTTAGGCGGGGGCGGAGGTCCAGGAAATCCCGGAGAACCGGTAGGGTATTGTCCGGATAACCAGTCTTATATTCCTTGCGATCAAACTTGTCCAAGTGGAATGAGCCCTTTTTGTGCACTTTAAAAAAATAAGAAGCCTTCAAATTTTTGAAGGCTTCGTTTATTTATATGATTTAAAATTAATCATTACCAATTACGTATTGCTAATGATTAATCCATCTCTTCTAAGGTGATGTTTTTAGAGATTTTATATTTTTTCTTTCTTTTATCGGGTTTCTGTTCTTCACCAAGAAGTCTGCCCCAAGGCTGCAAACCTTCCACTCTTTCGAAAATTATTTTCAAAATTGCAATCGCGGGGATGCATAAGAACATGCCTGCAATTCCCCAAAGATGCTCACCGAGTAAAATACCCAAAAATGAAAACAAAGCATTGATCTTCACTTTAGATCCCACTACAAAAGGCAGCACAATGTTTCCGTCGATAATGTGTACGGCAATATATCCTATTACGACATAAAAGCAGGTGGATGGGGTTCCTGTGGCGAAAGCGATAAAGCATGAAATAACCAGAGAAATACAGATGCCCAAATAAGGAATTACATTTAAAAGACCCGTTAAAACAGCCAGAAGAATAGCATATTTTACGCCTAAAACGGTTAAAACAATAGACGTTAGGATGGAAACAATAAAAACCTGAAGACAAAGTCCGATGATGTATTTTTTCGTCATAACGCGGACTTCATTAACGACTTCCTGAACGCTTGCTTTATGTTTTTCGTTAAAAACGGTGACAATGAAATTATTTAATACTCTTCTGTAATTTAAAATGAAAATGAAAAAAAGAATAAAAAATAGGATAAATCCAAATCCTGTTGAAAATATTCCGAAAGTAAATCCCAGAATAACTCCGGATGAGGAGAGTAATTTATTCATTCCCTGATTGATATAATCCAGCTGGTCATTGATTTTGACACTGAAAGTCTTTGAAATCCAATGCTGAAGATTTTCAAAAACAGTTGTAAACTGGGTTCTTAAATGAGGGATATCTTTGCTGAAATCCGATAACTGGGATCCGAAGAAATAAATTAATCCTGATAATATAACCAGCATCACCAATACAGAAGCCATGGTGGAGATCGATCTTGGAAGTCTTACTTTTTTCTCTAATAAATTGGCAAAAGGCAGGAAGAGCATTGCCATTAAAAAAGCTAAAAAGAAAGGAGCAAGAATACTTTGTCCTAATGCTAACAGGTATCCGAGACCAATAATGGAAACGATAACCAAAGTTAGTTTTACAAGAAAAGGGAGGCGAATAAAATTCATAATTTCAAAATCTGCTGTATAAAAATAAGAAAAACCCTCCGAATTGAAGTGTTTTTTGTGATGATCCTAAATTCTTTTTGTTTTATATCAAAATCTATTCCGTCAAAAATTAAATTTGATGAATATTTTTCTGAAAAACGGTATTATGGTTAATTTTACGGTGTTATAAGAAGAAACCCGTGCTGAAATTTTCAGCACGGGCTTTTTTATTATCTGTTAAAAGGGGTGAAAATTATTGTTCAATCGCTATTTTCACCACTTCCTCCATCCTGTTAACATAGTGGACTGTCAGATTTTTAAGGTAATCTTTTTTTATCTCTTCCACATCTTTTCTGTTGGCCTCACAAAGAATCACTTCTTTGATTCCTGCTCTTGTGGCAGCCAGTAATTTTTCTTTAATTCCGCCCACAGGAAGTACTTTTCCTCTAAGCGTAATTTCACCGGTCATCGCAAGATGGGGTTTTACTTTTTTATTTTTGAAAGAAGAAACCATAGAGGTAAGCATGGCAATACCTGCTGAAGGTCCGTCTTTAGGGGTAGCTCCTTCCGGAACGTGAACGTGGATATTGTTCTTTTCAATATCCTCTTCAGGAATCTCAAGGTCTGCATGTTTAGCTTTAATGTATTCTAAAGCGATGGTGGCAGACTCTTTCATAACTGTTCCCAAATTACCGGTCATCGTTAAGGCGCCTTTTCCTTTGCTTAAAATACTTTCAATGAAAAGGATATCCCCTCCGACACTTGTCCAGGCAAGACCGGTTACAACCCCCGGAACTCCCGTGATCTCCGAGAGACTTTTTGGTCTCGGAACCCCTAAGATTTCATCTATTTTCTGAAGAGAAATCCTGGAATCATATTCTTTAACCAGAGCCGTCTGTAATGCAACCCAACGGGCAATGCCCGCAATTCTTTTTTCTAGAGTTCTGACACCACTTTCCGAGGTGTGAGCTTCTATAATATGTTTCAGTTCAGCATTGCCCAATTTGAATGATTTTGCATCCAAACCATTTTCTTCCTGCTGTTTTTTAATTAAATGTCTCTTGGCAATCTCAATTTTTTCCTCCAGCGTATAGCCTGCAATCTGAATAATTTCCGTTCTGTCCAGCAAAGGACTCTGAATAGTGGATAAGGTGTTGGCTGTTGCAATAAACATCACTTTAGAAAGATCATAGCCCATTTCTAAAAAGTTATCGTAGAAAGATTTATTCTGTTCCGGATCAAGAACTTCAAGCAATGCAGAGCTTGGGTCGCCGTGTATTCCCTGCGCTATTTTATCCATTTCATCCAGAACAATGACAGGATTTGAAGTGCCTGCCTTTTTAATCGACTGAAGAATTCTTCCCGCCATAGCACCGATATACGTTTTACGGTGTCCGCGGATTTCACTCTCATCATGAAGCCCGCCCAAAGAAAGACGTATGTATTTTCTTCCCAGTGCATCGGCAATGGATTTTCCTAATGACGTCTTACCAACTCCCGGAGGTCCTACAAGCAATAGAATAGGAGATTTCATATTGTTTTTTAATTTTAAAACAGCCATGTGCTCCAAAATTCTCTTTTTAATATCTTCTAAACCGAAATGTGCCTTATCTAAGACTTTTTCGGCTTTGGCAATGTCAAAAACATCTTTGGTAAAGGTTTCCCAGGGAAGATCAGTGAAAAAATCCAGATAATTTCTCTGAACATTATAGTCCGGAGAGTTGGGATTCTGACGCTGAAGTCTGTTAATTTCCTTTTGGAAATGTTCTTCCACTTCCGGATTCCAGGTTTTCTTGCTCGCTTTGGCAATCAGATCCTCGATATCACTTTCAGCACCGCCACCCAATTCTTCCTGAATGGTTCTCATCTGTTGATTCAGGAAATAATCTCTTTGCTGTTTATCAAGATCTTTGGACGTTTTCTGATGAATCTGATTTCTAAGCTCCAGTTTTCTGAAATCTTCATGCATCATTTCATAGCAAGAATTCGCGCGCTCGAGAAGGCTTTTTTCTTCCAGGAGCTTTTGCTTGTCTGTAGAATGAAAATTAGCATTGGTACAGATGAAATTTAAAAGATCATCATTATTGTTAATATTTTTGATGGCGAAATTCGCGGCATTAGGAATACTTGGATCCAGCTCAATAATTTTTAGAGCTAAATCTTTAATATTAGCCAGTAAAGCTTCATATTCTTCCTTATTTTTTGCTTTTCCGTCTTTCAGCTTTGTGATTTCAGCCTTGAAATAGGGCTGTGTCTCTAAATATTTTTTAACCTTAAAGCGGTGAAAACCTTTGGTAATCGCAGTGATATTCCCCTCTGGAAGTTTAATTATTTTAATGATTTTTGCTAATGTTCCGATCTGAAAAATATCTTTTTCAGTCGGTTGTTCCAGCTCAGAATTAATCTGGCTTATAATTCCGATGAAGTCTCCGTTCTTCTGAGCCTCTTCAAGAAGTTGAATTGATGCTTTTCTTCCTGCAGTAATAGGAATAACCACGTTCGGAAACATAACCATATTTCTTACGGGAAGGATCGGGAATATCTTTTGTTCGGAATTTTGTTGGGTTTCGGATAAGTCAGAAAGATTGATCTCTTCTGTTACAATATCGAATCCATCGCTCATCATTTCCTCTAAATTAATATCTTCAAATTCTGTCATAGTTAATCGAATGACAAATTGTCATTATCGTTTTAATTCATTAAATTGAAATCCCATAATAAACATTGAAAATGCATCCTATAATGGGGTGTAGTAAATTGCACAATACTTATGCCATTTGTTTTTCACTAAAAAATATGGTCAAAATTTCCTTTTTTCCAATAATTTAATTTTAAAAATTAAAAAAAGGTCTCAGATTTCTGTAATTTCTTAAAAATGTGTATTTTCGCAAACTGATAAAAAACTATAATTTATATAATGGCAATTTTAGGACAAATTAGGAGTAAGCCTTGGCTGTTGATGGGAGTAATTGCACTGGCGCTTTTAGCGTTCTTGGTAAACCCGGAGAGCATCGACAAGGTTTTTGGTAAAAACCCTGATGTTTTAGGAAAAGTAAATGGTGAGAAAATTACCCGTGAGGAATTTAACGACCAGCTTTTCGTATTACAACAACAAGCCGAACAACAAGGTCAGCCCAAGGCAGGTCTTGAGGAGCAGGCTTGGCAGTTATTGGTTCAATCTAAGCTTATCAAGCAGCAGTTTGAAAAAATGGGCTTTGAAATGACAGATGATTATTTCTGGAATCAAATTCAGTATGACCAAATGTTTGCTTCTCAACAACAATTCTTTGACGAGAAAGGGAACTTTAAAACGCAGGAGCTTAAAAAGCAAATCGAAGAGTTACAAAAAACAAGTCCGGAAGGGTACAATCAATGGATCAAAACAAAAAAATCTATTGAGTACAGATTAATGGCCAGACAGGTTTTTGCCAATGTTTCTGCCGGAATTACTACCGGTAAGAAAGAAGCAGAAGAATTAATGAAAGAAAGAGATCAGTTAGCGGACATTGATTTCGTTAAAATTGATTACACGGCTTATCTTCAAAAAAATAATATCAAAGTGACCACAGAGGATCTTGCGAGCTATATCAAGCAGCATCCTGTGATGTTCAAGGCGGAGCCGAGCAGAAACTTAGGGATTGTATTTTTCCCTTCTCAGCCAAGTGCAACGGATGATGCAGAAGCGCAGAAAGAGATTACAAAATTATTCTCCGGAGGCAGCGACGTGAGTGGAGCAGGTGAAAACTTCCAAAACACGAAAAACGACTCTATGTTCGTGATGGCGAATTCCGACATGCCTTTCAATGCGCAGTATGTGAAGCCAAACCAATTGCCGCAAGCTATTCAGGGACAAATTACCTCTGCCGCTATCGGACAGACTTTTGGACCTTACAAAGAACAGAACTTTTATATAGTTTCTAAACTTTTGGATAAAAAGACTTCAGATTCTACATTATCAAGACATATTCTTATTGCTTTCAAAGGAAGTCCGGCAGGAGAAGGCGTTACAAGATCTAAAGAACAAGCTAAAAAATTAGCAGACTCTATTGGAGCGATTGTAAAAGCAACTCCGGCTAAATTTGCAGAATTCCTTAAGCTTTCTAACGATCCAAGTTCTGCAGCACAAGGAGGAAGCTTAGGTTGGACAACCCCTGAAACACCTTTCGTTCCGGAATTTTTACATTATCTGTCCAACAATCCAAAAGGGGCTACAGGAGTTGTAGAAACTCAGTTTGGGTATCATATCATCAATATCGAAGATAAAAAACCGGGTTCTATGGCTTACAAGGTTGCTAACCTTGTAAAAGCGGTAAAAGCGTCTGATGCTACAGAAGCAGCTACAGATAAAAATGCCAGAAGATTCATCCAGCAGGTACAAGGGAAGTCTTTCAACGATTTCGTGAATATTGCTAAAAAAGGAAATTACCAGTTCTCCAACCCTAAGCAGGCGAAGAGATTCGACGGTCAGCTTCAAGGTTTAGGTACGGAAAAAGATGCAGAAATCCTGGCTTGGGCTTTTGATAAGAAAAGATCTAAAGGAGATACCGAATTCTTTACTGTAGAAGGAACAGGAGATAAAATCGTGGTTTATCTTAACGGTAAGCAGGAAAAAGGTCTTGCAGATCCTGAGTCTGTAAGAGATCAGATTGAAACAGTGGTTAAAAATAAACTGGCTGCAAAACAGATTTCAGAGAAAATCGGAAAAGCAGGAAGTTTAGATCAGATTGCCAAGCAGTTTGCAACAACAAAACAGTCTGCTCAGGTTAATCTATTAAATCCTTCTGTGGCAGGAGCGATGGAACCTAAAGTTGCCGGTGCTGCATTTGGTGTTGCAAAAGGTAAAGTTTCCAGCCCGGTTGAAGGAGGAACAGGAGTGTATGTTTTGGTGAAGAAAAACGAGACAACAAACAAACAGCCTGGTGATCTTAAGCAGTTCACAGAATCTGTTACTCAGAGAAGCGCAGGAATGTTTGGTCAGGCTTGGTTAAGAAGTCTGCAGGACAATGCGGATCTCGATGATTACAGAATTGAAATCTGGAATAAGATGGGTTCTCAGCAACAATAAAAAAATAATTTTCACTCATATTGAAAAGCGGCAAAGTTTTTGCCGCTTTTTTTGTATTTAACGCAGAGCAATAAAGAAAAACATTAATTTAAAATGTACTATATTTGCTCATTAGAAAAAATTTAGCAAGTGAAGTTCAGTAAAGAATTAAAAGCTGGTGTAATTGCACTTCTTGCCATCGTTGGCTTTGTGGTGCTTTTTCAATTTATGAAAGGCAGAAGCCTTTTTACTACCGATAATATATTTTACGCAAAATATGACAACGTGGAAGGATTGGCGCAATCTTCTCCGGTTTCAATCAATGGGTTGAAAGTGGGGCAGGTCGACAAGATTATTCCCCGTACCTCAAAAACCGGTCAAATAGATTTCATCGTTAAGATTACCGTTGATAACAATTTTGAGTTTTCAAAGAATTCAACAGTTGAGATTTTCGAACCGAGTTTAATGGGCGGAAAAGAAATGCGAGTGAACCTGCAGTATGGTGGAGCAACCGCGAAAGACGGTGATACTTTGAAGGGAGCTTTCAAATTGGGAACTTTGGGAAGTCTTTCTTCTCAGGTAGGCCCCGTGAAAGATCAACTGCAGAATGTTCTGTACAGAGTAGATTCTTTGATGTCGAGTGCAAACCAGGTGGTTAACGCTCAGAACAGAGAAGAGATAAAACTGTTACTGTCGAATCTTAATAAAACGGTAGGCGCACTTCAAACTACAGCCGGAAGCGTAAATTCTTTGGTGGGACATAATGATCCGAAGCTTCAGAGGGTATTGGATGATGCAAGCTTAACCATGCAAAGTGGGAAGGTTACTTTAGATAAATATGGAAATCTTGCCGAAAGCATTGATACCAAAAAACTGAACGCCACGATCAGCAATTTAGACGCTACCGTAGGTAAACTTAATCAGGTGATTGGAGGTATTGATAACGGGCAGGGGAGTTTAGGGAAATTAATGAAGGATGAGCAGTTGTATAACAACTTAAATTCGGCTTCTACCAATCTGAACTCACTTATCGAAGATATGAAGGCAAATCCTAAGAGATATATTAATTTTTCGGTTTTCGGAAAAAATAATAAAGACTAAACCCATACACCATGCACTATATCGGTACTATTATTTTTCTGATTTTATTGGTGGCAGGTTTTGGCCTTTTTGCAAAAAGTCTGCAGAAAATCTACAGAAACATCAGGCTGGGCAGAGAAATCAACAGAAACGATAGAAAAGGAGAGCGTTGGGGTACCATGGCAAGGGTGGCGATGGGACAAAGCAAAATGACGGCACGTCCTGTTGCCGGAGTTTTACACCTTTTTGTTTACGTAGGTTTTGTAATTATAAATATTGAATTAATTGAGATCATTGTGGATGGGATTTTCGGAACCCACCGATTTCTATCAACCGTTTTCGGACCTGCTTTCTATAACTTTTTCACGGCAACATTAGAAGTGCTCGCACTTTTAGTCGTTATTGGAGTTGTTCTTTTCTTTATCCGCAGAAATTTCTATGGTGTGAAAAGATTAACGATGAAAGAATTATTCGGGTGGCCAAAAAATGATGCCAACTGGATCCTAATCATTGAGTTTGCCTTAATGATGGCTTTCTTCACCATGAATTCTTCGGATTTTATCTTACAGTCCAATGGTTACGACCATTTTACCCGTGTCGGATCTTTTCCGGTGAGCGAAATAACGCTTGTTCCGTTTTTAGAAATTTTTAGTTTTGATAATGCCTTTCTGTTCTTTGTTGAAAGAGCGGCATGGTGGTTCCATTTTGTAGGGATTCTTTTCTTCATGAACTACCTTTATTATTCAAAACATTTACATATTATTTTAGCTTTTCCAAGTACATGGTACGCGAATCTGGAGAGAAAAGGAAAATTCAATAATTTGGAATCGGTTACCAAAGAGATTAAACTGATGATGGATCCTAATGCAGACCCTTACGCTGCTCCGGCAGAAGGTGGTGATGCAGAGATTCCCTCAAAATTTGGTGCTGAAGATATTTTTGATCTTAATCAGGTTCAGTTGCTGAATGCCTATTCCTGTACCGAATGCGGACGATGCACTTCCGTTTGTCCGGCCAATATTACCGGTAAAAAACTGTCTCCGAGATTGATCTTAATGAAAACCAGAGACCGTTTGGAGGAAGTAGGTAGAAATATCGATAAAAACGGTAAGTTTGAGGATGACGGCAAAAAATTGCTGAATGATTATATCACTAAAGAAGAACTTTGGGCGTGTACAACGTGTAATGCCTGTACAGAAGCCTGCCCTGTTTTATTAGATCCTCTTTCTATTATTTTTGAAATGAGAAGATTCCTGGTAATGGAACAGTCTGCCGCACCGCAGGAACTTAATCTGATGATGACGAATGTGGAAAACAATGCTGCTCCATGGCAGTATAATCAGGCAGATCGTCTGAATTGGGCAAATGATTAATTAATGTAACAATGTAAAAATGTAACGATGTAACAATCATTGGTAAACTGTTGCATTGGTAGATTGATAAATTGATTTTAAAAATGGATTTCAATATAAAAACAATGGCAGAATTCGCTGCCGAAGGAAAATCACCTGAAGTTTTATTCTGGGTTGGTTGTGCGGGAAGTTTTGACGACCGTGCCAAAAAAATTACGAAAGCATTTTGCAAAATAATGAACCGCATCGGGGTTGAATTTGCTGTGTTGGGACAGGAAGAAAGCTGTACGGGAGATCCTGCCAAAAGAGCGGGAAACGAATTCGTTTTTCAGATGATGGCTCTTACCAATATTGAAGTTCTGAATATGTATGAGGTAAAAAGAATTGTCACGGCCTGCCCGCACTGCTTTAATACATTGAAAAATGAATATCCGAATCTGGGAGGACATTATGAAGTTCTACACCATACCCAGTTTCTGAAAAACCTGATGGAAGAAGGAAGATTGAAGATTGAGGGCGGAGCTTTCAAAGGAAAAAAAATAACCTTCCACGATCCCTGCTATTTGGGAAGAGCAAACGACGAATACGAAGCGCCAAGACTATTATTGGAAAAGCTGGATGCCGAACTGGTAGAAATGAAGCGTTGCAAAACCAATGGCCTTTGTTGTGGAGCCGGTGGTGCACAGATGTTCAAAGAGCCGGAGAAAGGAAATAAAGATGTGAATATCGAAAGAACAGAAGAAGCGCTGTCGGTTGAGCCCAAAATAATTGCTACAGGTTGCCCGTTCTGTAACACGATGATGACAGACGGTGTGAAGCACTTTAACAAAAATGGAGAAGTTGCAGTAAAAGATATTGTAGAACTTCTTGCTGAGGCAGAAGATTTATAGAAAAAGCTTTTTAAAAGAATACCAAAACTCGGGAGTGATCCTGAGTTTTATTGTTTTAAGGTTAAAATTAAACTATCTTGCGCTCTATATCACCCATTATGAGAAGTATGCTGGCTTCGGTTTTTAGATTTATTTTAAGTTTCAGTTTTTTTAAACAGAGATATTTTGCATTCTATACTTATATTTTTAATCCGTATCAGCTGTTTAAAGGTGTCAAAAAGCAGGAAATCTACAGAAACTCTATTCAGCTTCATTTAAATCTGGAAGACTGGATCCAGCAGCAGATTTATTTTCTGGGCGAATATGAAAAAAATGAGATCGACTATCTCTACGCCCATCTTAAAAAAGGCGATATTTTTATTGATCTTGGCGGAAATATTGGCCTTTTCTCGCTTAATGCATCGAAAATTGTAGGTGATGAAGGCAAAATTTATGCTTTTGAAGCCTTTACGCCCAATTATAATCATTTTCGCAAACATATCGATATCAATCATTTTAATAATATAAAACTAGAGCACCTGGCTGTTGCCGATAAAAAAGGTTTTATTGAGATTTTATACGATGAAACGTATCATAATGTAGGCATGGCTTCCTCTTTTCTTCAGGAATATACAGCAAAAGAAAAAGTTGAAAGTATTAGTCTGGATGAATATGCAAAGCAGCAACAGATTTCGAGGATCGATTTAATTAAAATAGATATCGAAGGCGGAGAATATTCTGCACTCACGGGAATGCGCGAAATTCTGATGCATTATCGACCTAAAATATTAATAGAAATAAACAATATCGCTTTAAAAAGCTCTAACCGGAGTGAGGAAGAATTAGTCTCACTGCTTACGGAAAAGGGCTATAGAAAGATAAAAATTGTAAGTAAAACAGATAATTCTTACAATGCGGTCTTTGAATATTGCGTATCATAAAAAGCATCCTGGAAAATCCAAATCTTTCTGTTTGAATAAAAAATCGTAATTTTATATAAAATTTTTCTAAGATGAAAATTGAAGAATCAAGCGTTGTAGAAGCAAACGACTACAGAGTTATTATATATCCTGCTTCCCGTCCTTTTGAAACCAAAGAGGCCAAAGCAATTACCGAAAAACTATTTGATTTCCTTGCCACCTGGGCAGCCCACGGAAAACCACTTTCGTCTTCTTTTAAGATCGAGAAAAACCAGTTTATTGTGGTATGTGTGGATGAGGAAAAAGAGATGGCTTCCGGCTGCAGTATCGATGCTTTGGGCAAAATTATGCGAGAGATTGATGAACAGTATCAATTAGGTCTGTTCGACAGGATGAAAGCCAGTTTTGTTGAAAACGGAGAAATTAAAACACTGAAACTGATTGATTTTAAAAATAAGATCCGAAGCGGAGCCTTATCCAGAGATATTGAAATTTTCGATTTTTCTAAAAATACGTATCTCGATTTCTTAGGACATTTTCTTTTACCCCTCGAAAAAAGCTGGGCGGCATCTATAAAATAATCTTTTGAAAATACTTTTTATCTCCTCATGGTTTCCGAATAAACTGGAACCCACCAACGGCAATTTCGTACAACGACATGCGGAAGCTGTTTCGCTGTTGCATGATGTGGAAATTCTGCATGTGATTGGAGATTTTAATCAGAAGGAAATATTTGTTTTTGATGATAGAATGATCAACGGAATTCATACGCTTGTCATTTATTATAAAAATTCAAAAAATCCTGTTCAGAACTTTTTAAGGAGAATGAAAGCCTATACAATTGGGTTTTCAAAAATGAAAAGGCCGGATGTCGTTCATGCCAATGTACTTCATAACAATATGCTTTTTGCAGTTTATTTAAAAAAGAAATTTGGGATTCCGTTTGTTTTAACAGAACACTGGACGGCTTTGCAAAAGGATAATTTGGCTCAAACCTCGGCTAATATCAAACGGATTGCAAAATACATCGCAAAAAATGCGGGATATATTCTTCCGGTAAGTAATAATCTTAAAGAAAGTTTAGAACTTTTAGGAATAAAAACACCAATGAAGGTGATTTCAAATGTGGTTGATACAGAATTATTTGATATTAAACCGTTAGCAGAATCTTCGGAATTTGTGAAATTTCTTCATGTTTCTAGTCTTATTCCCAGGAAAAGGCCAAAAGATATTATAAAAGCCATTCATTCCTTACATCAAAACGGCTATCCTGTGAGATTGGAAATTGGTGGCGACGGCGATACCGATTCCTTGAGAAATTTGATACAGTCCATTGATGCAGCATCCTATATTACCGTTTTCGATGAAATTAGTTATCAGGAAGTGGCTGTAAAAATGCAACATTCAGATTATTTTATTCTTTTCAGTGAAAATGAGACGCAGGGTTGTGTTATTTTAGAATCTTATGCTTGCGGAAAACCGGTAATTTCAACCAAAGTTGGAGGAGCAGCAGAGTTTATTATCGATGGATTGGGAATTGGTGTTGAAAAGAATAATGTTAATGAATTATACGAAACGTTAGAAAAAATTTGTAATAAAAAACATATTTTTGTTGATGATTTTAAGATAAGAGAGTTTATTGTAGAAAATTATTCAAGAGAAGCGATCGCGCATCAGTTCAGCCAAATTTATCAAAAAGTTATATAAATGGCATTAGGTTTTTCTGTTTTTATCCATGAAGATCAGGTTCAAATTAAATGTCATTTTGAACAGGGCACTTATGATTCTGTTTTTGTAGAAACTCCTGAGATTACAATAGTTCTGGAAGGTATTGTTCTCAACAAAAAAGATCTGCTGAACAACTCATCCCTCAGTTTCCAGGATTATGTGGTGAAAGGATATGCTGATAAAGGCTGGCGGCTTCTTCAGGAGCTAGAAGGGGAGTTTCGAGGTTGTATTTGGGATAAAAACAGTCAAAAAGTGTTGATTTTCACCAATCCTACTTCCACTCAGCGTGTTTTTTATGCTAAAATAGACCATCAGATATTTGCAGATTCGGATCTGGTCCGGTTAAGTAAAACCGTAAAAGAAAAAAATATTTCCATTAATCCTGATCTTATTTCAATCTATCAGCTTCTGGCAATCGGAAATCTTTTAGAGAACAGAACGCCTATTGAAGGCGTTTATAAAGTTAAAGATGCTCATTTTGTAGAAATCGACTGTACCCGGTATTCTTTAACTGAAAAGGAATATTTCAATATTTCAGGTATCGACTATTATACTAAGAAAAAAGAAAATGCTGTTGATGATATTCATGAAATTTTTACACAGGCAGTACAATGGGAATATAATAAAGATATAGCATTCAATACTTCTTCGCTAGCCTTTCTAAGCGGTGGATTAGACAGCCGCATGGCCATGTTTTATGCGGCAAATAATAAATTTCATATTGGATGTGCTTTATGTTTTTCGCACTCCGGATATTTCGACGAAACGATTTCCCGAAAAATAGCGGAAGATTATCAATTGAATTATGAATTTATTCCCTTGGATAGTGGAAGTTTTCTGACGAAAATAGATGAACTTACCGCTATTTCAGAAGGAACCAGCCTTTATTCTGGCGGTATTCATGTTCAGCATGCGCTGGATCAGCTTTCTTTTCAGGATTTTAAAATTTTTCACGGCGGCCAGATTGGGGATGGCATTTTAGGAGGTTTTAATTCTGAGCCGAAACGAAAAAGCCCGTCTGAATATAAAATTATCGTCAATCCGAATTTTCTTCCCAAAATTAAAAGTGATTTGAAAAATATAATGTCAAATTACGAAAGAGAAGAAATATTTTTACTTCAGAATTTAGCCTACAACCGCACTGTTTTAGGCGTTCAGGTGCTACAGCCAAGAGGTTATCTTATTTCACCTTTTATGACTAAAGATTTTATCAGGCTCTCATTAAGTCTTCCCGAAGAATGGAAATTTGGGCATCAGTTTTATTTGCAATGGCTGTCGAAACATTGTAAAGAAGCTGAAAAATATACCTGGGAGCGAACTTTAATGAAACCGGATGCGTTCTGGAAAGTGAAATTTGGTGAAAAATATGTAAAAAACGGTTACTTAATGTTTTTTAATAAAATTTTACGATCTCCTGAAAAAGCGAGCATGTATCCTTATCAGTATTATTTTGATTCCATACCTGAAATTCAACATTTTTATCAAAATTATTTTAATGAAAATATAGGAAGATTAGAATTTTATCCCGAATTATTAGGAGAGGTTTCAGATCTGTTTTCACAAAAAACATTTTACCACAAATGCCAAGCGATAAATATTTTATCCATTTTTAAGCTTTATTTTTGATGAATGAAAGGCGGATGGCAATTTCTAAAGAATTTTTTCAGTAATCAGGGGCATTATGTTCTTGTTTCTCTGTTGATTGGTAAAATCTGTGCATTTTTATCCTCACTTTTTATCATCAGACTTTTACCGGAAAAGGATTTTGGTACCATGAGTATTGTAGCCGCTCTTTTCGCCACTTTTGCCTCATGTACCGGGTTAGGAAGCTATCAGAGTCTGTTGCGGTTCGGATCTTTAGCAGAAAGTGATTGTACTAAGAAAAAATTATCGGGATATTTACTGGTCAAAGGCTTTATTTATCAGTTGATTATCACTCTGGTGTTTTTAGCCTGCAGTCTGTTTTATGTAACAAAATACGAGGATATCTTCTGGATTTTTTTATTCTTTTCTATTCGGTTTGTGGGTATTTATTTCTTTTATTTTATCCAGTCGGAATTAAGAATTCATCAAAAAAACAGAGAATTCGCCAAACTTAATAATGTCGTAAATATTGTGGGTCTGGCTATTTTACTGACACTAAGCTATTTTTTTCAGCTCAAAGGTTATCTTATAGGAATTGCGATCACTCCATTTTTATCTTTGATCTGGCTAAAAGTTTCAGATCTTTCAAAAACAGATTTGCCCGCAGTTTTCAGTTCAAAAGAAATCTGGCAATATGCCATTCATACTTCGGGAACCACTATTTTGTCGGATGCTTTATTTTCTGCGGATATTCTGCTTTTAGGATTTTTATTAAATGAAAATGCAGTGGCGGGATATAGGGTCGCTATTCTCATTCCTTCCAATGTCACTTTTCTGGCGCTGGCTTTTATGCAGAGTGATTTCCCTGCTCTGTCGAAAAATCATCAGGATAAAATCTATCTTAAAAACTATATTTCAGGATATTATAAATTATTCATTCCAATTTGCATCGTTATTTTTATTATTTGTTCCATTTTCAGTCAATTGATCCTGGAATTATTATTTAACAAAAAATATGCTGAAAATTATGTTTTATTCATCCTTTTCTTATTTACATTTCTGATGAATATTCTGTTTCGGAATCTCTACGGAAATATGCTTTCTGCAGCTGGAAAAATGTCTCTGAACACCAAGACATCCTTATTTTCTCTTATTTTATTAATCTTTCTGGCTCTTATACTCGTTCCGGCGTACGGAATTTTCGGGATGGCGGTAAGTGTGGCTTTAAGTTTATTGATTTCCGGCTTTATTCTCGCTTACTTCTTTCAGAAATACCTTAAAGAATTAAAATAAGTTTTTATCTTTGTTGAATAATGAAAAATGTAGTTTTCGGAATACTGGTGTTATTTTTCGCGCTTCTAAGCTGTAGAAGTGATGATGATTCTTTGCAGAAAATAGATCAGCTGTTTAATCTTTATATGAGAAACAGTGCAGGACAGGATTTGCTGAATAGTAACAGAGCCGGTTCCTATACCACGATTTCTATGAATGACGTTAACGGAACTTCTGATGTGGCTCCGGTTTCTTTTTCGTTAAAAATGACTGCAGATTCCGCTTATTATATTGAATATCTTGCCGGTGCAAGACGTGTGACGTTCGATTCCATAAGTCCCGAAGACAGAACCTATCAGTCGGTGATTGACCTGAGGTTAACCAGACCGTTAACGGATTCTACCAGTGTTCAGGTTACCGACAGGCTGAGAATTCAATACCATTGGACGCCCTCCTTATTCGAGGTCTCGAAAGTTTTCTACAACGATGAACTTAAGTTTACGAAGGAACCAAATGTTCCGAATGTCGTAACTATCGTAAAATAATTTTATACATTTGCATAACTGTTGGCATTCTGATGCTAACTTTCTAATAACTAACATCTAAATAAAATGTTACAAGTCAATTTTTTGCGCGACAATAAAGAACGCGTTTTAGAAGGTCTTCAAAAAAGACGATTCAAGAATCTTGAGTTGGTAGACGAGGCTATTGCTACTGACGAAGAAAGAAAAAAAATTCAGTTTGAATTAGACTCTCAGCTTTCGGAAATTAACAGAATCTCTAAAGAGATCGGGATTTTGATGAAAGAAGGGAAAAAAGAAGAAGCTGAAGCATCGAAATCTAAAACAGCGCAATACAAAGAGTCGACATCGGAATTGAAAGTTCAGCTGGATGTGAAAGAAAAAGCTTTGCTCGATATCTTATACCAGATTCCGAATATTCCGAATGAATTGGTAAAAAGCGGAGCTTCTGCAGAGGACAACGAAATTATTTTCCAGTCTCATGAAGTAGAAGGGCTTGGCGAGGGCGCAATTCCTCACTGGGAGCTGGCAAAAAAATATAACCTTATTGATTTTGAATTGGGTGTAAAAATTGCCGGAGCAGGTTTTCCTGTTTATTTCGGAAAAGGAGCGAGATTGCAGAGAGCATTGGTTCAGTATTTTTTAGATAAAAATATTGAAAAAGGATATACAGAAGTTAATCCTCCTCATGTTATTAACGAAGCGTCCGGATATGGTACGGGACAGCTGCCTGATAAAGAAGGGCAAATGTATTATGTAACAGAAGATAAATTATTTCTTATTCCTACTGCCGAAGTGCCTGTGACGAATTTATACCGCGATGTTTTGCTGGAAGAAAAAGATCTTCCGATTAAAAATACGGCATTTTCTCAGTGTTACAGAAGAGAAGCCGGAAGCTACGGAGCGCATGTAAGAGGATTGAACCGTCTTCACCAGTTTGAAAAAGTAGAAATCGTAAGACTTGAAAAGCCTGAAAATTCATATACTGTACTGGAAGAAATGGTGGAACATATAAAGGAAATCCTTACCGATCTTGAGCTTCCTTACCGAGTTTTAAGACTTTGTGGCGGAGATACAGGTTTTGCCTCTGCAATGACCTATGATTTTGAGGTATGGAGTGCTGCTCAGGAAATGTGGCTGGAGGTAAGTTCTGTTTCTAATTTCGAAACCTTCCAGTCTAACCGTCTGAAATGTCGTTATAAAGCAGATGGAAAATCTCAGCTTGTTCATACCTTAAATGGTTCTGCTATGGCATTACCAAGGATTATGGCGGCTTTGCTTGAGAATAATCAAACAGAGGAAGGAATTAAAATTCCTAAAAAAATTGCAGAATATGCGAGATTTGATGTGATTAATTAAAAATTATTCCATATAAAAAATAAACCCTCTGAATTTCAGAGGGTTTATTATTTGTATTGACTTTCTTCTAAATGCTCTTTTTAACCGAAATTAAACAGGGCAATTTTCTTTATAAAAATTTTCATGATTGTTAGTTTTAAGGATAAAATTTTAAATCTAAATAGATAGGCAATGTATTTATATTGTGTTTTTTTTCAATAAATCTTAAAATTACAGGTGCTACACTTTTAGTTTAAAATTAACATATAAGATGAAGAAAATCGTTACAACATTTCCAATTTTTGTGTTATGCTTTATTTTGACACAAACATATCACTGAAATTTTTAATGTTAAAAAATATCACCCTTAAATCACTCCTTAAATCACTAAGGGTAGCGTCTAAGGGTTTATAATCTATTGAAATGTAGTAATTTACGCAATTATTGAGTCACGATAAACTTTGCTAAGTTCTTTGATCTCTTTTTTACTTTTGATCTCTGCTTTTTTGTAAATATTCGATAAATGTGCGGATAGAGTTTTTTCTGAGATATTCAGCATACTGCTTATTTCAGCATATTTTAAATTGGGATTTTCCAACAGTAATTTTAAAATTTCTGTTTCCCGAACGGAAAGCTTTTCGAAAGGAATGTGTTTCTTCATTTCCTTCTTTCTTAAGCCATATAAAAAAAAATCAACGGAAACAACAAAAAATCCGATGCTGAAAGACGTCTGCTCAATGAACTGATTATCTCCGAACAGCAAAATAGTGACCGGTAAAGAAATCAACCCAAAAAATGCTAAAATCCCTGAAATGTCGTGAAACTTAAACACCTTTGTCTGGCGGTTTCTGTATTTATTAATTTGTTGTTTTATCACTGTAAAAGCGGCTAAAACAAATAAGGCAAGGAAAAAACTGAGAAAAAATACCCGGGAAATTTCCAGAGATTCTGTAATGGTATAGGGCAGTATGAAAAGTATAATTAAAGTAATGCAGGCAAACATACCAAGGGAGCTCAATGAAAATTTTCTGATAAAAATAAGATCATATTCATTTTTAATATAAATAGTTGCTCCTTAAAATATAAATAATAGACTGATTAATACTATTTTAAATGTAAATATGTTTGTATTTACTTGCAAGATTATGTATCTTCAACCTTTAAAACCTTGCAAATATGTTGGGAA